>Ga0307509_10005326_pt1 | contig 17982 bp, 16 predicted proteins | sample 10_EM_MG_FD_202245 | JGI IMG/M metagenome (GOLD analysis project Ga0307509, IMG submission 202245) | Populus trichocarpa ectomycorrhiza microbial communities from riparian zone in the Pacific Northwest, United States - 10_EM | ecosystem: Host-associated > Plants > Roots > Unclassified | place...
TGCGTGAAACTCGTGACTCATAATGTGAGTCACGCGCGAAAGTCATTACATCATTATGACTCACAATCGTGAGTCATAGAAACATCAACCAATCATAACATAACGATGACACGCAAGTGCGAGTCAAGTGAGAACTATGAGTCAACTGACTGCATAGCGTGAAACATAAACATACCTTATGACTAGTAACTACTAGTCATGTGAAATCTGCCTTGCTTAGTCACGATTTGTGACAGTGGTTGTGATAAGTGAGGATGAGATGGAGGAGGAGGGATTGGGAATGGTGGATGAGTGGAAAGAAAAGGAATTGGCGAGGGTGAAAAAGTTGAGGGATGAAGAGAAGAAGAGAGAAAAGGAGGGTGTGGTGAATAGGGGAAAGGAGAGAGGAATGGGGAGGGAGAGGGTTTTGGAGATGTGGGGAGAATTTAAGGATTATGAGGAGGTGGTGGGAGAGGTGAGGTATATTTTGGGAGTGGAGGAGGGTGTGGCGAGATGTTTTGTGATGGATAGAGAGATTAGGAAAGTGTTAGAAGAGGGGTGTGGGAGAGGTGGGGCGAGAAAGGAATGTGGAAAAGGAAAGGAGGTGGAGGAAGAGGTGGTAGTGAGGAGTGAGGTGGTAGTGGTGGAGGGGGTTAAGGAGAAAGAGGATTTGGTGAGAATGAAGGGGGTTAAGGGAGGGAGAACGTATGGGGATGTGTTGAAGGGTATGGGTGGAGGTTTGGAGGTGGAAAAGGAAGTGGTGGAGAAGATGGAGAAGGAGAGGATGGTGTGGTTGGAGAATAGTATGGGGAGGGAAGAGAGGAGTGGAAAGGTGGTGGAGGTGATTATGGATTCGCAGGAAGGGAAAGGGAAAGTTGAGTGGAAAAAGGAGGAGGTGGCGAAGGAGATGGGGGTTGAAGTGGAGAGTATTGAGAGTGTGAGGGTGGTAGGAAATAGGGTGAAGATGGTGATGAAGGATAGGGAAGCGGCAGGGGTGGTAGAGGGTAAGTGTAGAAGTGGGGAGGTAGAGGTATTGGGAGGAGGAATTGTGGATGTGAGGAGGAATGAGAATTGGGTGGGTATTGTGGTGCCGGGAATGAGTGTGGAGAGGTGGGAAGGAAAGATGGATGAGATGAGCAAGATGATGGAGGTGGAGAATGGAATAAAATTGATGAGGATACCGAGATGGTTAGTAGGGGAGGATAGGAGGAAGAGCATGGGTTTGAAGGTGGTGGGGGTGGTGGCACATGTGGCGAGGGAGAGCATAAGGGTTAAGTTGGTTGAGGAGGGTTTGAATTGGGATGATAGAAAGTTGCAGGTAAGGAGATATGTGGAGGAGAAGCAGTTGTTGTTTTGCACGAAGTGTGCGATGGTGGGGCATAATTGGTGGCAGTGTGAGAGGAAGAAGTTGAGGTGCAATGTGTGTGCGGTGGATGGGCATGCGGGATGGATGCATAGGTGTGAAAGGTGCAAGGTACAGAGGAAGGGGTGTGTGCATTATAGGAAATGTACGATGTGTGGAAAGGATCATACGGTGGGGGAGGCTAGGAAGGGGAATTGTTTGGGGGTCAGAGCAGAGTTGATGAGGTTGAGGAGTTTGAATTACTAAGGGAGGTTTATTGAGGTTGAGGTCGATGAATTTAAGGGGGAGTTTTAATGGGATGGTTGAAATAGGAAGTAGGGAAGAGGAGGTAGATGTTTATTGTTTTCAAGAGGTGGCGATGGGACAGGGGGAGAAGTTTTATGGTTTAGAGGGGTATGAAACGTTGGGTGGGGTGGGAGGTTTTGTGAAAAAGGAAGAGGGGTCGGTGGTAAGTATGTTGGTGAGGAATAAGTGGAGAGGGAAATATGTGGTATTGGAGAGGTGCCAATAGAGGATTGGGATAAGGTTAGAGTTAGGAAGGAATAGGTATGTAGATGTTTGGACGGTTTATTTGGGACAAGGGAAGCATGGGAGACTGAGGGAGATGAGAGGGGGGGGTAATGTGATTTGGTTAGGGGATTTTAATGCGTGGAGTAGGAGGTGGGGAGGGGTGGAGAGTAGAAGGAATAGAGAAGGGGTATTGGTGGAGGAATGGATAGATGAGTGGGGTTTGAAAGTGGAGAATAGGGTGGGAGTTGGAACGAGGTATGATGAGAGGAGTGGGATTTGGAGGGTTTTGGATTTGGCGGTGAGTGGTGGGGGTTTGAGGGTAAATTGTGAGGTGGGAGAAGGGGTGGTAAATATGGATCCTTTACCGTTGGAGGTGGAGGTTGATTTGGAAGGTTGGGAAGTGGAAGATATGGGGTGGAAAAAGGGTGGGGTGGATTGGGAGAAGTTTAAAAGTGAATTGGTGGTGTGGGGTGGAAGAGGGGTGGATTTGTGGGGTGGGATAGTGAAACGAGGGAAATTGGAGGAAGTAGTGGAAGAGGTGGAGGAGGGTCTGAGGTTGAGATTGGAAAGGTGCAAGGGAAGAAGGAAGTGGGAAAGTGGCAGGAAGAGGTGGTGGGATAGCGTGTTGGAGGAGAAAAGATTGAGGGTTAGATATTGGGAGAAAAGGTGGCAGGAGGGTAGGAGGGAAGAGGTGGGATTGGAAATGAGGATGGAGAGGAGGGAGTATAGATGTATGATAGAGGAGAAGAAGGCGAAATATTGGTTGGAGTATTTGGAGAGGGTAAGGAGAGGAGAGGGTTTTGGGTTTGTTAAGACGGATAGGGATTTTATGGTGGATGTGCTGGGTATAAGGGGTGAGGGAGGAGAAATGGTGATGGAAGATAGGGATAAGGGTAGGGAGATAGTGAGGGGGTTGGGGAAGAGGGAGGAGTTGGAACAGGAAGGGGAAGGGTTTTGGTCGGATGTGATGGCGGAGGAGGAAGAGGTTAGGGAGGCGTTATGGAAGTAGGGGGATGGAAAGGCGGCGGGGGTGAATGGTCTGAGTAGGAGGGTATTGAAGGAGTTATGGGGAGTGGGTTGGGGAAGGGAGGTCATAATGTGGGTGGTAGAGAAGAGTTTGAGTTTGGGTTATGTGCCGAGATTGTTTAGGGATGGAATAGGGGTGGTGATGAGGAAACCGAAAAAGGATGATTATAGTTTGCCTAGCAGCTATAGAGTCATAAATTTATTGGACGTGTGGGGGAAGTGTTTAGAGAGGGTGGTGGTGGGAAGGTTGGGGAGGTGGGAGAGGGAGGGTTTAGGGGAAGAACAATGGGGTGGGAGGAAGGGGAGGAGTAGTTTGGAAGCGGTAGCGGGATTGATGATGAATTGGGAAAGGGGTAATGGTTTGGGATTATTGTTATGCATGGACGTGAAAGGAGGTTATGAGAATGTGGGGGTAGGGAAGATGGAGGAAAGGTTGGTGGGATTAGGGGTGGATGAGTATTTGAGGAGGTGGATAACGTCTTTTTTGAGAGAGAGGAGAAGTAAAGTGAAAATTGGCAGTAGGATGGGGGATTGGACATCTTTAAGAGGGGGTACGGTGCAGGGATCGGCGTTGAGTCCGATACTGTTTATGTTGATTTTGGGAGGGGTTTTGGAGGAGGTGAGGAAGGAAGGGGTGGAAGGGGTTGGAGTGGGGGCGGTAGTGGATGATGTGGATTTTATGGTGGTAGGAAGGAGTGAGAGAGAAATAGAGGAGAGGGTAAGAAGAATGGAGGTAGGGTTGAATAGAGGTTTGAAGAAGTGGGAGGTGGACGTTCAGGTGATGAAGTTGGAAGGAATGTGGGTAGATAAGGAGGGTGGTAGGAAGGGTGGAGAGTTGGAGTGGTTAGGGGAAAAAGTTAGGTGGAGAGAGGAGGTTAGGGTGTTGGGAGTGTGGTGGCAGGGGGATGGGGGATGGGAGAGCCATGTAACGAATAGGTTGTTGTTGGGAAATGGAAGGTGGGGGTTGGTGAGAAAGTTGATTGGGAGAGGTGGAAGAGGGGTAGGAGTGGAGGTATTGATGGAATTGTTTAAGGTGGTGGTGAAGAAGACGATGATGTATGGGATGGAAGTGTATTGGGATGGGCAGAAGGAGATGAGGGATAGGTTGCAGGTATGGTTAAATAGGTGTGTGAGAGGGGTGTTAGGGGCTGTTAGGACAACGCCGGTGTGTGCGTTATTGGCGGAAGTGGGTTTGAAGGGAGTGGAGTACGAGTTGGATGAGGCGGTGGAGAAGTGGGGTGTGAGATTGTTTAGGAGGGGTATGGGGGAGAGGTTTGGGGAGGGATGGAAGGAGGAAATGGAGGAAACAGGGGTATGGAGAATGGGATGGGAAGGGAGGGTGGTGAGAGGGGCGATGAAGAATAGGTTGGAAGGGGAGGTGTGGGATGTGGAAGCGGAAAGGGGTGGAAGTTTAGGGTGGAAAATAATTATAGGGAAAGGGAAGAGGGAGGTGAAGGAGGAGTGGGAGAAGAATAGGAGTGGGTGGATGAAGGAAGGGTTTTTGGGGGTTAGTGACGCGAGCATGATGAGTAGCAGGATGGGAATAGGGGGTAATTTGAGGTTGTATGGTTTGAGGTATAAGGAATGGAGAGAGAGTAGGGGTTATGGTTTGACAGTGAGCGATGGGGAAATGGCAGGTTTGGGGAAATTGTTGGAGGTGGTGAGGGAATATGTAGGAGAGGCGAGGGTGTTGAGAGTTGGGGTGGATAATGTAGGGGTATTGAGGAGGCTGAGTAAAGGGAAAGGGTTTTGTGGAAAGTAAGAGCAGAGAGTGAGGGAGGTGGGGGTGGAATTGTTGAGGAAGGGTTGGAGGATTGAGTGGAGGTGGGTACCGGGTCATGTGGGGGTGAGAGAGAATGAGGAGGCAGATAGGTTAGCGAAGGATGGGGTTTTTATGGAGGGAGGAGAGAATAATGTTGTGAGTTGGGGTGAATGGGAGAGGAGGAGGAAGGACAGGGTAGGGAGGTATTGGAAGGAGTATTGGAAAGGGAAGGAGAAAGGGAGGGCGTATTTTGGGGGTGGAATGGGAGAGAAGGGGCATGGGGGAAAGAGGAGGGATAGTATATTTTTGTTTTAGATGAGAAGTGGACATGGGAGGATGAGGGGAACGAGATATGGTTGGGGGAATGTATTGTGCGAGTGTGGGGAGAGAGAGGATAGGGATCATGTTTTATTAAGATGTGAGAAATGGGAGGAAGAGAGGAAGGTGATTTGGAATGCGTGGAGTGAAAGTGGGAGGGAAGGAGTTTTAGTGGATATGAAGTGGTTGTTGTTTGAAGATGAGGGTATAGAAGCGGTTAGGAAGTTTGGTGGGGAGACGGGATGGTTGGAGAAGAGATGGAGGGAGAAGAGGGAATGGAATAAATTGGGGGGAGGAGGAATGGGGTAGGAGATAGGTGGAAGGTAGGAGGGGTATAGCGGGGGAGAGGGAGAGGGAGAAGAGAGAGAGAGATACGAGATTGAGTAGGGAAAGAATGAGGAAGAGGAGGTTGTTATTGAAGAGTAAGGGGAAGAAGGAAAAGGGTAGGTGTAGGGAGGGAGCACCCATTGCAAGTGTTCCACCTCTAGGAGCCTATCCGGGGGGTAGAAGAAAAGTTTTGGGAGAGTTGAATGATGGGGGAAATAGGAGAAAGGGCTAATGATGGCCTGTGGGTAGGGGTGGAAATGGAGGTTATAAGAAGATTGAGGGCAAACAGACTTGATGCTATAAAAAGCCCTATAGTATTCTAGATAGTTGTTATATAGCTAATAAGAATCGAAAAGTTTGATAAAAAGAAAAAGAAAAACAAAAAGTCCTCGTAACCACACAGGTGACTGTGGCTGGGTTGTAACACGTGCTATGTATCACCACCACAATTAGATGCAGCCTTAGGAACCGGTCGCATCTTTGTAAACTCTAGCAATATGGCACCCCCGCATTTGAAAGTTCACGACTCCCACAATGCCCAATATGAGAACTCATACGGGGTGGTAGAAGTGGTATATTTGGATTATGGGCATTATTGTTTAATAGATATTTATTTCTCACTGCGACCAGTACCCAAGACTGCATATGATTATCCCATGGGCTGGTGAGACCTGCATTTTCCGGATGTTCCTGTTTTGTGCATGCCAAGTATGTAGATCTTTACCAACCTTGGAATTATTCTTTGAATAATGGGTCATGATGCAGGCCGTGAGGAAAAAATAATGAAAATAGGCTAAATTTCAAATTGCTTTACAAAAGGTGAAATTCATGAAAACATCCACGCTTTTCACATAAAGGCAAATTACATCGTGAACACCAAATAGTAGTTTTGCTAACCTCCTTCTCATATGCCATACGAGATTTAGTTGGACGGTCGGCTTGGACTGCGGGGGTGGGGATGGAACTCGGAAGTGCAATGGGAGGCCCAGAATTTAGGGCAGCGGAAACAGAAAAAGAGGAGGACTTAGAGCTAAAGGAGGAAACAAAAGGAGCAAGGGAGGAGGAAGAGCTTTGATCGGTGGGAGAAGAGAGAGGAAATGAAGGTGTAGAATTAGGTAACAGAGTAAAAGAAGAAGATTTCATATAAGGAGAGGGGTGGAGGGAATTGGGCTGAGAGAAATGAGTATTATTAGTATGCTTGTAACGACAGTACCAGCATTGGGTCTGCTCAGATTGGACTACCCAGTTGTGGGGTGAGAGGAATGGATTTCAGAGTTGAAAGGGTGGTATCTGTGTCTTGCTAGTCACATAGCAGTGAAAGTGCGGGAGTCTGGGCTCGGCGAAGGGATGAAGCTCGTGATTAGCTTCATGAATTAGGTATTCGACAATTGCTCGCCAAAAAGAGACCTGATCCTGAGACCGTTTATGGTGAATATTTTTATAGAGTAAATATGAATTGACCAGCGTGACATCCAAAAGCCAGAACCAGAGTGATAGCCAATTTCTCCAACACTTCCGGTGAGTTGAGTAGCCTGCCCGAAGTTGATCAGTGATGTCAACACCTCCCATATTATGATTGTAGTCCATAATAAGTTCAGGAATTGGCAAAAGCTTCCTGTGCTCCTTCTCCCCAAAGGGGCGCCTTGCTGCCTTCGCATTTGTGCTTGTAGTAGCAGGTTTCCGTCTCTTACTTAGTACCATACTTCTTAAGTCATGAATTGTTGTAAGAAGTAACATGGTACTATTGTCCTGCCAAAGGGCAGCACAAACATCATCAACAACTACTGCACTCAGGTGGTTCCACTCCAATACTGTCTTTGCTAGTCCTTTCACTACCTCTAACTCCTCTGAAAACTCTTGTCTTTCTGGGCGTGTAGTTCCAGCTACCCCAATACCATGAAAGCAAAGATATCGCAAAAGAGGAATTGTTGTAAATAGATTATCAAAGAAGATATTGAAGTGATAATGTTTAAAAGGAAGCTGAAAAACGAGAGTACAAACAGCATGCGAGGTAGGTGAAAATTGCATCTCATTGGGTTGTGTAGGATTTTTCTGCCAAGCTGCCTTTTTTGATGGACGGAATATCACAGCAGCCATTTCCGGTGTAATATCAGCAAACCTTTTAGTCTCTAGTATCATAGGACTAATCTCATTACCCACCGCTCCTGAATAAAAGAGAAAGGTCCAGGTGTATCCATAGTCACAAAGCGCGCAAATTTTGTAGCCATGGTCTATAGGCTTATTAGGCTGCTTTTGAATATGAATACTTCCTCCTTCAAAGGAGACAATCATCTCATCATAGGAAAAATTGGTGGAAGGAAAGTAAAAATCACGAAACCTCTGCCTCAAAGTGGATGCCAGAGGTTCCAGCTTCTCAAACCAATTGTCCTTTTCATATTTTTTCTCTAGAGGAGAGAGATGAAAAAAGCCCTTAATTTGTTGGTAGCGCACAAGAGATATATAGGAAAATGGCTGATGTCTGATTTCTGACTCGCAATACTGATGCAGTGCAGGATATCGGAAAATTCCAATATAGATTTGCAAAGCAACAAATATCTTAAACTCAGGTATCGAGGTTGGCTTCCAGGAGCATAAGAAGCTATATCCTTTGTCTCTCAGAAGAACTTCACGCTTACTATCTGCATAAGCATTGGTGTTTTCGGCAATAGCTTCTAAGGATTAATCATTGAAGAAGGTACGAAAGATTTCACCGGGTCCCAGAGTAGATTGATTCTTTGTAGCTAAGGAATCCGCCGAAGCAGATTTGCCTGGCAAACGTGCTTGACCCTTATGTGTCAGAAATGGGCTCTGAAGAAAATCGAATACCGGTGGTAGTAGGAGCTTTTCTATTTTCTCCTTCTCCTTTCCCTTCCTATTTGGTACTTTCAGCTTCTCCTCTCTCTTCTTCGGCCCCCCCCTTTGACCTCTCTTATCCTGTGCTTTATCCTCCTCCGCATCTTCATTCTTTCCACCATTCACCCTTTTTTCTACCCACTCAGGTCCGTCCTCTGGCCGCATGTGCTTCCCTTGCTCTTTCCATTTTTCGGCCACTGTTTTCTTCTCCCAATCTCTCCCCCCCGCATACTCCCTCTTCTCTCTCCTAATCTCATTCTTCATCAGCAAAAAAACTAGCTTGCGTCCTGTGCGTCCTGTGCTTCTGACGCACCTGACGCACAGAACGTCAATCGCGAATTAGGACGCCAGGTCGATCCGACGTTGCGTCCTGATTTGCCATTGTTTTCACACTGAATCCTGACACCACCTGGACACAGACCTCATCGCCCTGTGCGTCCAGACAGCGTCTGGTGCTCAGGGCCGTCGTCCTGGTGACCCATGATCACCCCTACGTAATTCCCACGTCGTCTGATACTGTCCTCTTGCGTCCTGACGCCGGATCTCTCTTCCACGTAGTCAGGGCTTCTTTCATCTGGCCACGTCCCGTCTAGATATCTCTGCTCTGTGGTCCTGCGTCAGGATCTCACAATCCTGATCCATCATCTCCAGATGCGTGATGACTTCTTCCAGATTTTACTCCAAATACGGTACGTCCCCTGATTCTTACACATGACATGTTCAGACTCTCTGCGCTGCGATATCCTGACTCTGGTATGGTGTTCTGGTGGCAGATAAACTACTTCTGACGATATCACAACCTCTCCCGGAATGCATTTTCTTTCGCAACTCACGCTCTGGCGATGAGCTCTACTATTTCCACTTTTGGTTATGTCTTCTTAGGAATACGAAATAATTATTACTATATCTTACTCTACAAACACACCATTTTCTATGTACCCTCTCATACGCTTGCCCCATTTCCCTCCTCCTCCGTTCCGGGGTCACTATGAACTGTTTCCTCGAGTTCTGGTTTCAAGATCTCAAGACTCCGAGATAGCTGAGACGACGGAGTTGGGCTCACTGCGGCGTCCAAGGTTAACCCCACGGTCTCCTGTGGTTAAGAGTCCGGACTCAGAGGATCCGAATCTAGATATCTGAGAAGGCCTGCTGCTAACGCGGCGCTGAAATTGAAAGACGCTTCTGCCGTCTGGGAACTGTTTTGGCTCTCCGGCAGAGGCCCATGATGCAGGTTATTCGGAGTTTGACTCCGTGGGGCTCTCTATCGCTGAAGGTTGCTCGAACTTTGACCCTCTAGTTCTGCTGCCAGAGCAGCCCAATCATCAGGGAAGCCTTCCCAGCGATCTTGTCGGACTCTATGCTCTCGCTCCATCTTTCCACGGATGGTCCCACGAATTTTGTCCAGAATCAGAGTTTGAACCGAGGCAGGTCATGATGCCCACGTTTGCCTTTGGCGTGTAAAAAGATCTTAAATGGTTGCCATTAGGTTAGTCACCTCGGGAAAAAGAAAGGTCAGGGTTGTGGCTCACCTCCGGCGGCTTCACGCTTGAAGTCACCCTGATCCTTATATACTCCTGTCTGCCCTGCTTGCAGTGCAAGGCAGATTATGGCACACGTTAAGCAAATCATGGTACCGTTGATGGGCCCAAGAAATGCCGGATCAATAATCCCACGCATTTTCCTACTCTCACAGTACTTTCCCCATATGGCCTCGGGAACCTGGGGCGCCAGAAATCGATTTGTTATTTTCTGCGTCAAGTTCACTCTGATTAGATGCAAGAGGATAGGTCGCATCGGTAATATGAGCAAAAACTCACCCCATATCCTCTCGGGGAGCACAGAAATGTATCCTTTTCCAGCAGGTAGTCCACCCGGTGCGCAATTGCCGTTGGGTCTTCCGGGAGATCGTACAATTTTACGATCTCATGCTTTATGTGGTAGACAAACTGGGATCTTACCCCGGAGTGTTTTTGGCGTATCTGGAAAGGTTAGTACTAGTCCAGACGTCTAAAAGATTCTTGTAAAATTGGTTGATGTCTACTTACCAATTTTACGCTTACCTCAGATGCTTCTATATTCCCTGGATCGGATATCTGATTGAGCGCCTCAAGCCAAACACCGTGCACCTGAGTGGTCAATGCAACTGGTCCCAGGAGTGGTTCATCAAAAAGGGTATATAGGAGAATAAGTCCCGTGGCCCACGCTACAACGGCTCCCTCTGCTCCCATACCTGTTTTGCGCCATGAGTTAGTCTCAGGCCATATGTGCTCATGGCCTGGCATGCCCTGTTTGCACCAAGGACATGAGCGTCGGACTGCTGACATTGTGGCTCTGTGTTTCGCCATTGATGAATAACGCGATACACCGGAGGTCGAGATCGTCGGTGGAGTGTACGCACTACTTCATATTATACGTGCTCGTACAGCTGGGGTAGGCCTGACGATTGCGGCTTCCTGCGATCCGGAGGTGGGGGAAATTCGGACAGTCGATACCCTGTTTTGGTTTGTTTTTCCCCGGCCCGTGATTGATGACGTGTTATTGATCTAGTGGCATCCGCATTATCATTCTCATCTGTGTCTGGCTCTGTTTCCAATTCGGTTTGATCAGATATGTGGGAGTTTTGGTACTCATCGCTGCTATCATCGCGGAGATGAAAGATTTCTATTATTTGTTGTCCATCCTCATCCTGATCGGCGTCGTAATCATTATACGCCACTGTGTGTAAAGTGTCCCTTTAGGGGCGCTTGGCTGGTTGTGCCAGAAGACGTCTTACGATCCGTGCTGGGGAAGATTTCTTAGCCCCCGAATGTGCACTGTGAGTGCTGCCCGATTCGGTCGGCTGCGTTCCTGATGTGGCTGCCTTATCAACTGGTATGACTTGCACATACATCGGTTCTGATGGGCTACCCGTGCGGTGGGTTGGCTGCATGAATTGGCTTGTGGTTGTCTATGCATGTTTGAATGCCGGACGTTTGATAAAGGTATAGGATAGGAATTAGGATGTATGAAAAAGCGATATATTGTGTGGTAAAGATGAAGAGTGTGTTGTTTTGTTGAGTAGGACACGCCTGGTCTTATACGATAGGACATAGGGGGCGGGTGGGGGGGGTTGAGCATCACATACGATTACTCGTTAATGAAAAAGACGATTTGGCTGCAAAAAGGGGTTTTTCTGCTTGTTCATCATTAAGTTAATACTCTGGACGAGCTCATGTATGAGGTTCGTCTAGACTCTGGTATAAACCAGTTCCACGGAATGCAGGCGTCGCTAATGTAGGAGGCGTCGTCGATGTCTGAGCCTAAGCAAAAACTAGTCACAACGAGTATCGCTTAGCGACACCAATTCTAGCAAGACACACGGCACGCTAATACCAGTTTAGATTTATCGATCTTAATCACCCGACGTTGATTCAACACCATTGAACTTCGAGATATCAGTTTTCACGTCATGCATCCTCGCTCATTGTCTAGTTCTATTGGCCATCGCCTGCCGCGTTATGGACAGACAATGCGAGGCATGCCCAATCGGGAAAAACCTATTAGACTTAGCTCAAGGGGAAGTAAGGTCAAGAAGCTAATGCAAGGGCGCGCACAGGTATCATTAATTGTGTTCTATCTGATACTAGCTACAAACAAGAAGCAGAAAAGAAATTCAATGACACCAAAGGGAAAACAACATCCAGTAAACGGTAAGGTTGTTGGGGTAAAAATGACAAGAAAATTAGGCAAAAAAGTAGTGAATCTCGTTTTATTTGCTGCCCGTGCTGCGTCTTGCTGAACGGCGCACCTGAGGAGTAGATAGGGTGTTGTTTGGGGCTAGTAGAGAACTACGGTTTTGAGATCCGCGTGCCGGGTGTGTCACTGGAGCTGGTGGCTGGGTTGGGGACTGATTGATTGTGGCTGGCGGGTGTTCAGGTGGGGGAGAGGGATGTTCTATTGGTCTCTCCACAGTCGTGAGATAGAGCCCAGCATGTGGAGCTGCGGGAGGCGAGAGTGGAAGTGCGTTGCAAATCATAGATAGACTGGCAGGAGGTGTGTCCTCGGCGCCATCGTGTCCTTGATGCCTCACAGATACAGCGCCTGGGTTTGCCAGCCAATCAAGCTTCCACGGGTGCTCCTTCGCCGTTTCGCGAAGCGCCCGAAGTTTGTTCAACTCAGAAGGCCCAGAAGGACCTGAAGATTGCAACCCCGACCCCGTCGCAATTGGATTAGTGCCCACCGAGACCCCGATTTTCGATGGAATATTCCGCCGGCGGGTTGAGGGGCCCGGATCTCCAAGTGCCTGGAGATCCTTCTCAAATTAGCTATTCCATTTTAATGTGAAGGATAAAGATAGATGAAAGATGCTGCGGATCAGATACTTACATTGCCGTCATCCACATAGATCACTCCAGCGCCATGATGCGCCCGAGATTCCCCCGCTGGCTCGGCCTCTAGACATTCCTCGTGGTCAACAGACTCTTCATCCAGCATTTCCCTCACAGAGTCCTCTCCTCTAGCCGACTCATCCCACACTTCGAGGTCAAAAAATGGATACCTCCCATTGGGAGGCTCGGGCGTTTCGTCCAGGTCCTCTCCATCTTCGTGATGTGACTCGAGAACCATTAGGTCCAGGGGATCGTGGCCTTTGTTAGTGAGGATCCACCCATAAATGTCGTCATTTCTATTGAGAAATATGAGCTGGCGTAGGGGGAGTGGATCATCCGGCTTCTGACGTAGCATGGCGGCACCTTCTCCTGTCGCACCAATTAGATAGTGGGGGCTTTGAATTTCCTCTTCCACGTCTTGCCCTCTGACTACCCGGAGCAAATCCATGATGCCTGCTGTAGTCAGAACCCCCCAGGCGATTCCCCTGTCCGAGACTTTTACAAACCAGGGGTGGCCGAGGAAGGGATGCACGGTAGGCAGTGCACCTGTCCTTCGAATAATATGCATTCTCAAAGGACACGGGGAACATGGAGAATGCCAATCTGAGTAAGTCACTGGGATCTGCTATCAGTCATGGGCTAACGGAATAAATATTGGTAATACTTACCTGGAGGTTCCGCAATGTCGCGACAAAGATCCCGCCCAGCATTTTGGCGCTCATTCGACGACTGCAGTTTCTTGGCCGACTCTTTGACCAGAATCATTTTGATGACGGATGAACTCTCCAACATCATCCGGGGGGTGCTGGCTTTGAATGAGCTCAATACGCTCCTTGACTAGCGAAAGGCTGCGAGCAAACAAAACAATTGAGTCAACTTGCGATTCAGTTAGGTGACCGGGTCAAGAAGACGAGCTATACTATAGGCCTTGAGTTGCTTGTGCCATGTAGGATAGATGGAAGATGCACCACCCGGATGCTTGAATCTACACCAGGATTTTGCATACACAATGTCGCCATATACAGTCCTGGTTTGAGTAAGACGGTCAGTATAACCAATCCAGACTACTTGATACTTTGGATCAAAATACCCCGAATCCCTGACCGCCGGCTGGAAGTGGCTGCCCTCAACAGGCTCCGCTTCTCTGTTCATTTGAAAAAATGTAAAATTTGTCAGTTCGCTATTCGATTCATGCACAGCAGGGGGGACAATGATTGCTCACAATGTGTCTTCCATGGGCAACGGCCTGCCGAACGTGTGAGAGTTCTTCTTCGTATTTCCCTCTGAACTTCTGGCGTGCGAGGCTGATCCGCGGGATGTCTGAGAAGCAGAGAGTTAACGTTGATCTCCAACGTTAGGTGTGGATGTTTGCTTACTTTCCCTTGCGTAATTGACGTCTCGCTCTGCCTGGGGGCACCATTTGTGCGTGGATGAATGAATTGGATCAAGCCGCCAGGGCAAACAAAATGGTTGGCCGACTAAGGCTATTGATACGACTTCAAGTAAGGCTTAGAGGGTATGGATTGTAGTTGATGTAAATATCTCTCCCGACGAAGGCCGTCGGGCCGCTTTCAAAAAGCCCAATGGTAAGTGTGGTGTGTCTGGAGGTAACAGGAAGATGTGGATGGGGCGCATGAGAGGACCGCTTATAGGCGTCAAGAGCAAGAGCGTTGGGTCTGCTCTTGCTCTTCCATGTTTGTCGCCCTTAGTGGCCGGCGTGTACTATAGGTGCCTGGGGTAGGGTTGGGTGAAGAAGACACATTCGTGGTAAAGTATCACGGGCGTGACTAACAATGATCGTCGATGGAGGAACGAATTGCAAAGGGAGTATATCCCAAACGTAGAGAATAGATTGATGGCTTAGTCTCCTATTGCATGTCGTCAAACACCTTTTTAAGCCTCATGTGAGTTTGACGCTACGAGACGTCGCGTACTGCGATGCATCTTGGCATCCCTTGGCGTCCACAAAGGGCTAAGGCTGGGAATAAGACGTCAACCCAACCCTGCTGCTCATCACACACCGGACAGAACCCCAGGGCATCATGACCTTCGGCTGACGAAGATGAACACCTCCGACTTGATTGACGTGCTATGAGAAATTGAATCTATTGTAAGTCTAATTATGATACTCTATTAAAACTATCAATATCAAATGCTAATACACTCGGCGTCTCTCGAGATGCAGCCTCAATCTACACGCCATAATATGGATTACACTCTCGGGGGCAAACGTAGTCTCTTAACCTGAAGCTTGTTCTTACTATCATCTTCGAAAACTATTTGGCGCTTCTGAAGCTGGTCCTCTTTCAAAAATCCTTTAGCAGAAGCAACAAGACAGTGCATTTTAGACCTGTGCTCATCCCAATTATCGACGTCAAACAGCGCCTTACGCTTCCGTGCCTTATCATCATGCGTAGGACTCCATAGCTATTGAATGATGCGATGTGTGTTCAGCATTCCCTGCGGTTTAATTGAGAGAGGTATCCGACGTCCTGTGGAATCGCCGCCCTGGTCAACAGGAGATGTCATACTGACAACTCTACTCCGGTGTGAATCAAAGTCGTCTGAAACATGTGATGATGAGCTGGACCATCCTGGAAGAAAAAGGGAAGATTGTGGTGGGTTTTGTGATCCACTGGCGTTAGTACAGTTCATGGGAATAGCCGTTCGCTTCGGTTGAGCTTCGGGGTTGACATTACGTCCGGCTAAGGCGTTTGCCCAATTAGAGACAGCATTTGGTGCGAGGTATCTGTGTCTCGGCTCCGGGGTGTAGCTGGTCTAGCTGGCGTTGAAGGGCGATGACAATAAACGAGCACGTCAAGCAGGTCCTTATTAGGTTGATTCGACAAGAGCCAGATACGTACGTCCTTATCACTCAGGATGAAAATATAATTTGAATAATGTAATGCGTGTGTAGGGTCTTCACAAAGCGCGCGCCGGCCTTCGCCTGTCACGCCGAATATGTGGCGAATGCCCTCCGAGGGTACACATCTTAAAATTGCGGATGACAAGCCCCCAATGTCATATGAATTTAACTGTGAACAATCCACACTATTGATATGAGGATAGCGCCAATAGAGGATGCGATAATAGGGTCGTGGTGCATCGCTCTCAACCGTATGTCTTTGCCAAACAATGCGCAGGGCCCGTGGGCGACCAACTAGAGCCCTCCAGTCTCTATCTCATTTGTTAGTAAGTCACCACACAAATCATTGAGGTAAGTTCAAAAAACACGCACTTATTTGCCTTACATCACATAGATCTGGCGCATTTTGCCTCATATTAGGCTGATCTAGCGCATGGCGAATTATCTGGGCCTCATAATTAGCCGGCGCAGGTGTACCATGGATAGTTAAGGGGGCAGCTGGTTGGATTTGTGGAGGGTTATTCACGAGGGGAGCACCCATTTTGTGGATTCTGACTCCCGACGACCGCAATCTTAATATAGCAGGGGCAATCACCGGGAGAGGATTATTCTGCATTGCGCTTCATGATGGACGAGGGCCGGCAGACACCATAGAGGGAGGTTGGTGTCCCGCTTGGTGATTTGCAGAGAGAGGCTGGATTTGGTTTGCTGACGGACTAGCATTTGCAGACGCTGTCGAGGGAGGTTGGTTTGGCCCTTGGGGATAGGGCGGGGGAGCCTGGATTTGGTTTCCTGACGGGCCAGCATTTGCAGACGCTGTCGAGAGAGGTTGGTTTGGCCCTTGGGGATTTGGCGGGGGAGCCTGGATTTGATTTCCTGACAGACCAGCATTTGAAGATGCTGTCGAGGGAGGTTGGTTTGGCCCTTGGGGATTTGGCAGGGGAGCCTGGATTTGGTTTGCACCAACGGCTGTGTGAGGAGGATTGCTTAGTGGCTAGTTGTGCACCACAACCTGACGAAACATTTGTTGAAGGTTATTCGCCGATGCAGCACCTGATGTTTTGAGTGTGCTAGCAGAGGCACGCAACCGCAATTTGAGAGGGCGCATCGCTGGGTGAGGCATATTCTCTCCAGCGCTTCCTGACAGACCAGGCTTTCCAGACGCTGGCAAAGGAAGTTGGATTGGCCCTTGGGGATTCGGCGGGGGAGGAGGGATTTGGTATGAACCAGCAGCCTGGGCAGGGAGGAATTGTGCTTGTGTAACGACCCTACAATAGGTAGCTACAATCACTATCACCTTAGCCCAAATGGTATACCAAGAGGGAACCAGAGGTGGTATGGTCTCGTATACTTTATACAAATAGCTGGTAAACCAAGGATAAGGCCTAGGCAACTGTTGAGTAACCTTGAGGTACGCTACTAGGCAGGGTAACCTTGAGGGAGGACATTCGCATAAGGTCAAGAGAATTATGGGAATGTTACGCGGACCACCAAGACGACTTCAGTGGTCGCCTGGAGGACTTCCTGAGCGGTTAAAGGCATAAGAAGGCAAAGTTACCCTACCTTGGGAATTTGGTCATTATGCCCATGGACCCCAGTTACCCTACTGAGGTGTCCAAGTTACCCTACCTTCACCGGCAAAGTCATCCTAGAACTTAGAGGTCGATTGCCTCAGATTCTATGGGGTCTTAGATGTTCTTGGGCGTACACGCATCTGTGCGGGGAGGCCCCACGCCTACGTAAGGGTGGCCCGAACATGCTATTGAACTTGGGGGGGGTTTTGCTAACACCCCCCTCTGGCCCCAGCGTTGGGACGGCGCCTCATAGGCAGACGGCTGTGTAGTTGCTCGTTTACGAGTTAAAAGAGGTCATTGGAGCAGCTGCCGTAACACCGTATAAGTCGTCGCCGTCGGTCCGACTGAATGTCGTTCGCAGGATATATAAGGGGAGTATGGGTAACCGCCACAATGGGGGTCATCCATATATGGTCTCTCGGGCATCTAGGAGTATATTCTAGCCTACGGATTGTAGGGTGGTCTTGCTAGTGGTACTCAGGTAGTCTCAGAAGGCCATGGTGCTTTCGAGACAAATACCTCAGTAACCAGCCCGGACCTTCTCCCCTTGATTTGTAGCATTACTATGGGTTATTATTGGACTCAGGAGGTATGAGTCTTATCATGGTAGAGTATGTCACGAGAGGATGGCTATGGGTAGCGCCCATTTAGCCAACCATCGGCTGCATCTCACCGGGGGAGCTTGCATGTCAAATTATCACATTGGATAGTCGCGTAGATTAAATGATAGACTGCACGGCTTGTATAGACGAAACTGCCACTGGGCCAGTGAGTCCACCACCTAGGTATTGACTCCGGTTGTTGTCATAACAGCTAGCCACTGGTATGACTTCGATAGGAAGAGTTTTTTCGACCTGCGGTTGCATTGGAAATGCATTGCAGAAACTCATACCCTATTGATGGAGTTAAGAGTACCCGAGTTGGTCCGACACTTCCAGCTGGATAATTCCTGATGGAGGGTAGACCTCGGACAAACCCTGAGCAGGACAGGGTGCTCGCACAAGGTCGGAGTAGTGGTGAATGTCAAAGGCTTAAAT
>Ga0307509_10005327_pt1 | contig 17981 bp, 11 predicted proteins | sample 10_EM_MG_FD_202245 | JGI IMG/M metagenome (GOLD analysis project Ga0307509, IMG submission 202245) | Populus trichocarpa ectomycorrhiza microbial communities from riparian zone in the Pacific Northwest, United States - 10_EM | ecosystem: Host-associated > Plants > Roots > Unclassified | place...
AAGCTTCACTCAATTTAGTTCTCTCGAGGAAAAGTTGGTTGTCGAAGTAGAATGCCAAACGCTTAAACTTAAGTAGATATCAGATTTAAGCCTTTGACATTCACCACTACTTCCGACCTTGTGCGAGTACCCTGTCCTGCTCAGGGTTTGTCCAAGGTCTACCCTCCATCAGGATTTATCCTACCAGAAGTGTCGGACCAACTCGGGTACACTTAACTCCGTCAATAGGATATGAGTTTCTGCAATGCATCTCAAATACAACCACAGGTGGAAAAACTCTTCCTATCGAAGTCATACCAGTGGCTAACTGCTATGACAACAACCGGAGTCAATACCTAGGTGGTGGACTCACTGGCCCAGTGGTAATTTCGTCTATACAAGCTATGCAGTCCATCATTTAATCTACTCGACTATCCAATGTGATAAATTGACATGCACGCTTCCCCAGTGAGATGTAGCCAATGGTTGGCTAAGTGGGCGCTACCCAGAGCCAGCCTCTCGGGACATACTCTACCGTGATAAGACTCATACCTCTAGAGTCCAATAACAACCCATAGTAATGCTAGAAATCAAGGTGAGAAGGTCCGGGCTGGTTACTGAGGTATTTGTCTCGAAAGCACCCTGGCCATCTGAGACTGCCTGAGTACCACTAGGAAGACTATCCTACTACCCGTAGGTTAAAATAGACTCCTAGGTGCCTGAGAGACCATATATGGGTGATCTCCATTTTGGCGGTTACCCATACTCCCCTTATATATCCTGTGAACGACATTCAGTCGGACGGACGGCGACGACTTATACGGTGTTACAGCAGCCGCTCCAATGACCTCTTTTTATTAGCAAACGAGCAACTATGCAGCCATCTGCCTATGACGCGCCATCCCAACGCTGGGGCCAGAGGGGGGTGTTAGCTGAACCCGCCCAAGTTCAATAGTATGTTCGGGCCACCCTTACACAGGCATGGGGCCTCCCCGCGCAGATGCGTATGGACCCAAGAACATCTAAGAGCCCATAGAATGTGAGGCAATCGACCTCTAAGTTCTAGGATGACTTTGCCTGTGAAGGTAGGGTAACTTGGACTCCTCAGTAGGGTAACTGGGGTCCCTGGGCATAATGACCAAATTCCCAAGGTAGGGTCACTTTGCCCTCTTATGCCATTAACCACTCCGGCAGTCCTACAGTGACCACAAAAGTCGTCTCGGAGGTCCGTGTAACATTCCCATAATTCTCTTGACCTTATGTGAATGTTCTCCCGAAAGGTTACCCTGCCTAATAGAGTACCCAAGGCTACTCAACCATTCCCTAGACTTAGTTCTAGGTTAACTAGCTATTTGTATACGAGACTATACCACCTCTGGTTACCACTTGGTATACCATTTGGGCTAAGGTGGTAGTTATTGTAGCTACCTATCGTAGGGTCATTACAATGGGATCGGTGCTAATGACAGCTGCCAGGGCAGAGAATGACTCTCTTGTCATTTGGAAAAAGGAAACAAAACAATTTTCTGACATTGAAAAAATCTACCACAAGTTACTCTTATTTTTCTTTCATTTAATTGATTGAGGTAACATACATGATGGTGAAACAGGAACTCACTTCATGGAATTGGTTCTCGTAGTACCAAGTAGCGTACTCCAGGAACTAGCAAACACATCAACTCAATTACCTCCATCATTTCCTCTTCCTCACCACCTTGTACAGCCTCTAAAATTACTCTCATATTCTCTCCCACCTCCCCTGCATCACCAGAACTCATAGCTTCTCGTATCCCTCCCACTATTCCACCTACTATCCCTCTCCCAAGTTGCCTCCCGCAGACCCCACCCTCAACATGAAGCCCTGGCATCCCCGGTACTAGCGACTCGGCCAGATGTTGGATAATTGATTCGGTAAGGTTATTGTTAGGCGGGAGCCTATCTCAAAGTCTTGTGAGATAACTCAGGCCGATAATCTTAATCGTAGACAGAGATTGTCTAGGAAGGCTCAAGTTCTAAAATAGAGGTAGGTAAAGTAATAAAGATTTTTCTAGCGTAAAACTTATATTGATAAGATCTCTTCTCCGTTGCTTGATAATGTTCAAATAGTTCGGGAGGCACCTCAATATTTATATGCCACGTCTGAGTGGTCGTGGGCTACATTTTGTTCTCATACTCACTAAGTACCAACTAACAAATTCCAACTTTTTTCTAAAAGTGCGAACACCATTTGACTCTGACAATTCTGTTATCTCACTCGACTTCCGAATCGCAACACCATGAATTTTCCTGACGGTGCTCCCACACATCAGTCCATTGGTCACGATCCATCTTTGTCAGCATGGAGTCTTGCTTACCATTGCATACGCAAAATAGTCTCCATGATCGAACCAACAAAGGGGCCAGCTTTGTTATTGAACCTCTCAGCATTGCAGATGAATCCTGCACTCGACAGCTGCGAGGCTTAAGATAGATTTATCACGATAATCACTCCAATAGCCATTATCCCTCCATAGCCATATCGTTATCGTATAGTTCCGTCAGTATCCGAAGAATACTATTGACGTGTATGAGTGCGGGTATGCCTGATTTCTCAAACTACCTCATCCAACAACATCATTCACTTCTGCGACTTTCATCCCGAGAGCGTGGAGTATAGAATGTGTTGTTTCACCATTGTCCGTAAAAACGTCCCGTTACTTAGTGACCACTTCCATGACCTTCGTCTTTAGTGCTCAGTAACCTTATGCGACGTTGACCGATATGGCTCGAACTACTTGCATAAGCTCGCCAAACGTCTTCCCTCATATATCCTGCGAACGGGATCCGGTTGGACGGACGGCCGCGACATATACGGGCTTATGAGGAGGGTTCCAATGACCATATCTTTGGTGAGGGGACGCAACTACGGCGGTTTCTGCTGATGTAGCGCTGTCCCAACACTGGTGCGGGAGGGGGGTGTTGGCTTGTCCTTTTTGAACTCAGAATCCTAAGGTAGGGTAACTATAGGTCTTTATTCACTTAATGGAGGGCTAAGCCTTCCAGTATGCCTAACAGTTATCACTAGCAAGAATTGTTGTAAGTGCATCTGCCAGCCAGATATTCTTGACAGTGCTGATAAGATATGCCTTTTCAGATATGCGAGGCATGTTGGTTGACCATAACTGACTTTAGAGGCAATTTTCTTCCTAGTTTACCCTTCTTACATACTTTACTCTTGCCCGTTACCGACCTCTGAACCTTGGTAACGTAGGTATTACTAGGTAAACTAAAGAAATGGTAAATTAACTCCTTTTAGATATGCCAAGCTTACATGAAACATGAAAGTGAGCTAATAATTTACTACGCTTTCAACTTTGAATACCTCTAGTAAGTATGGTAGTGTAGTAGTGAGGTTGGCAAAGGGTAGCACACTAGTGGATGAGGGACAATCGTTTTCCCTTTACCTGTACTCTGGTCCAGGCACTTTTAGTGTCACGCTAAAGTAGAGATCATCGATCGCATGGACAGAAGAAGTAGCAGCTAGAGTTAAGATTCAACACAAAAAGAGTAACAATCGATGGTATTTTTCCGGTGTCCCATCACGACAAATTTGGTTTATCTCCTAGCCAACCCCATTTAGAATACTGAACATTAGCCTATTTTAGTACCCGGGAGCAAATCTACGTAGCAAATCTGGCTTCCATCATGGCAATGCTGAACATTACTGACTCTGCAGTATTCTGAGCACTACACCACTTCTGAAGCACAACGTTTTTCCTGTCACGATTACTCAAACTGTTAGTATCTAGCGCTAGCCATGATTACAAGGTAAGGGATTCTGATCGCTTACTACTTTGCCTAGTCTAGTTACGCTCATGACCCACCCTACCAACTTAGCCTTTAGCCACAGTGTTTGAATACAGGGAAAGGGATAGCACCCTCATGTGCGAGTATTTAATTTGCGGCCGAGTATGTTCAATAATCTTTCTAGTAGATCTTAGTAGGTGTTAATATAATACTAATACGGGCTATTTCCGGATACTACCTCCAAATTGGATCTAATAATCGATGAATCGGGTTACATTCTGTAACTACTACTCGAGCACTACTGTAACTGGGGCTATGGTAATATCAATCGAGGTTACAGGTTGCCAGCTGTTCGAGGTAATCATGTGCGACATACCTGGGTTTACGCTAAAATATTGATTTTAAAGAATGACAAAGCCGAAATTCAGGAGACTTAAAAATCCAATAACACGTAAGAGCAAGCCAAAAAGATTAGATAACTTACTAGATTAGATATAAGTGGAGAGGATTATGCTGAATTAGATAATCTCACTAATAGTATAATTACTCACTGTCCCGATTCGCCCCCAACCTACCAAACTAAATACTCTTATTGTGTGAACTCCCACTCGGGGTACACCAAAGGAGCACTCCCTTTGCGTAACTCGAATACGCCAAAATGCATCTCTATAGACTAATGTAAAATCCTTGAATAGGCAATCTCCGCCGGTTCATGCTGTCATTCGGGGTTAAACGGCTAGGCACATGTTAGAACTTGAAATCTGCAGTGTAAGCAAACCCACCCGTTGGCACTGCCGTACTCAAAACGCATTTTTTGGAGAACAATACCGTAAAAACTCGTGTTATCCACTATCTCCGCCAGGTGTCTAATCTCCATGTTCAGAGACAAAATCCCCAAGGAAGGATTAGTTTTTTCCGAACTCGGTCAAGCCCAAGTGTCCTGACTGTGTTAGATCTCATTAAGTGGCATTCGCAAATCTGCTAACCCATCAACTAAACCTCTTGTGGCCAAGAGCCAGGGATTGACGGAGATTAGAGGCCAGGTGGAGATAGTGGATAACACGAGTTTTTACGGTATTTTCACCCCCGCCCGCCTGGGAATCAAAAGCTACTACGCTATCTCTGAAAGTTTCGTGTGTGCTGCTGAGTTTATCCTATCGATAAGGGTCGTGGCTACGCTACACTACCAATCATGCTCCATAACTGCGGACATAGGGGGAAATCATATAGATGAGCGCCTATGGTATCTCGTGGGTAAGTAATTAATAGAACCACAAGCAGCCTGACAGAAACAAGAGCGTAACATATATAAAGATCGAGAAGTATTTTGTTCTTTGACTAGTTTCTGCCTCCTATCCCCCCTCCAAACACCTCTGTACCTCCCCCGCCTCCTCCCCCGCACAGTGCACAATACCCCCTCCCCCCAACAATACCAACTTAATAACTATCTTTACAATGTGCCAAAGGATCCACGAACCATTCTCTACACTCGCTTGCCACGCACCTACTCCCGTCATTAGCCATCCCACAACTCAGACGGATAGGCAGGCGGCCGGGCGGGCAAAGGAAGGAATAAAAACATACTCTTTCATAAGTTTGATATACTCCGGTGAGCAATCCTCATACTTTTCTGCGAGGTTGCACGGGTGGTAGGCATTGTCGCAGGGTATTTTTGTGGTGGGGACAGCGGTGGCGCTGGTGATAGCCGTGAGGAGGGCCATGAGGAATACGGCTTTGAATTGCATTTTAGTTTTTCTTGTGGGGTTGATGTTAGATTGGTGGTAGAAATTGGATGTTAAAGATCGAGAATATCGTAGGGTTGCGGAAGGTAGTGAGTGTGGTGGGGTGTGAGTGCAGCGGTGGTGGCCAAGGGTAAGGGAGGTTGAAGAGGGAGGTGGTAGCTGAAGTTTATATACTTATTCCCTCGTAGAAGTAAATATGATGTCAGCTAGGACCGAGGGCTATGGTGCGAGTGAGATACCGGTACCGGATGTTGTGCTCCACTGTACTCTCTTGGCGAAAATTCTAGTGTCTGTTCGCTCATCCTTCCATTGGTCCACCCCTTGGTTGGTTGTAATGGAAATAAGAATTCTTCTGATCCCTTCGCCTCACACACCGGTCCTTCAATTCCTTCCCTCCTCGTATTCTTCCAAAAAAAGCAACCAGACCACACCACACCTCTCCCGTTCCTGGCGAAGCGTGGTTGGGCTCTCCCCATTCGCAGTACGTAGCTTCCCTTCTGGAATAAATTCCCATTTGAAAGGGTGCTCATCCCCTATGCCAAGACCGGGTGTCACGTTGCTCGAGTGTTCGGTCCCCAAGCGTCCTTACTGCCTTTAGTTATTATACTCTGCTTCGGTGGACCCAGCCAGCAGTTTGGCAATGCCCCATCCTGTGTAACAGCCACTGAATTAACATTTCTCACGAGCTGAAATCTGCTAAGGACCCAGAGTATCCCATTGGCTAGGCAATATTTAGAATGGATACGATATAAGAGTTCTTTTGAAAGGACTAAAGGGTGGTTATTTTTTCACCCCGTTACTTTGCCATGGGTGGTTGGTTGGTTGGTCAGTTTGTTGGTGACACGAAAGAAAGCCAATAAGTTCTGCCAGTTAACGGCTGCCAGTTAACGGCGAGTTCTTGGTAACACCGGCAAGCCGAGTTTGATACTCGGGTACAGCACAGGGCTAGCAAATTTAAGCGCTGAGCTAAATATATGACTTTAAGGTCACGGTGCACCACCGCACCCCGTACTCGTTTGCCTATCTCAACACAATTTTTGAGAAATAATTACCTTGCTTCCATTTGAGACCACTACTGGTCCCAGGCAAGAATTATCCGGAAACAGGGATTAAAAAAATATGCTGGTATGGCAAAAGTCCTGCGATTGCCCAAGTGCCCATACAGTACAAACACAAAAACTCGTATTTTCGAATACTTCTTCCCTGAGACGAGTACAGTACTGTACGTGTACTTGTACTAAGTACCGTGCTTGTGGGTCGCATTAACCGTTCGGGATGTCAGGTCGTTGATTGTTATCGAAAGAAAGAAGAAGGTGTCGCGCTAGTGAACCGTTAACTTGTGGGGCTGGTCATCCCAGTGACTGTTTTAGCGTCTTTCGTCGCACTCGGTAGTATTCCGATACGGTATGGAAAGACACCTATCCCCGGATACCTTAAAAACTAGAATAATTGGGAATGGCTCTAGGGGGGCTGGAATTTCCCCCTCTGGATTTCGGGGACTAAACTGAGAAAAGATTCTCTTTTATCCTCCTATTGGAGAGGAAGGTTGAAAAGGCCTTAATAAGAAAGCCAACCTCAACGTCGAAGTAGTACGAGTAGGGTAGTGAGCAGTGTAGTAAGATTTGCTGGGCAATGCATATTCCCCCATTCGTATTCCCCGATCACACCTCAAAGCATTCGTACAACCGATCCTCGGAGCCCTTCACCACCAATAACCGACCCCCGCAATCTCCAGTAAGGGAACCTCTTCCCATAACGGCTTCAAAGTAAAACTCTCACATAGCAGGGTCCCTTTCTCTTGGCCTGGGCGCAGTGTAGCTATGCTATCCCACAAGAGCATCGTCAAGAAGCCCGTATCGCCCAACTCTTGGCATCCGTGCGACAGAGTGGAATACATGCCGATGCCTCCTGGCCCAGGACGGGACAAATCTTATGACCGACGGTCTTCGGACTCTACTTGTATTTTCAAAGGCGTGGCCAGATTTGCCCAGGTTCCCCCCCCGAGTACTTTGTCTCACAGCGTAAATCCGATGCTCTACTCGCTTCGGAAATACCGGGGCGCGACATGTGTTTATTCTGCTTCTGGGAGAATGGCCTATGTCCATGAATAATATAGGGAGATATAGGCTAGTTTATCGACCCAAGGACCATGCGTGATCTGGTTCCAAAATTCCCTTGGCTCCGCGACATGTACTAGTATACAAGTACTCGCACAGTACAAGTACTGCAGCGTGTTGAACCTGTAACCAACTGGCTGAAAATTCCCACCATCGAGCAGCAAAAAATTACAACCTTAGACTTGAATTTCAACCCTTAGCCCCGCTTAACCGAAATCCAAATGAAAAACATATGATAGCTAGAGTTCGATATGGTATGATACGGTAGTGATCGTGTCAAATGTCGACTCGTAAGAGTGTCCCGCAAGACAAACGTTGGGTCGTAACATTAGTGATCAGGCGAGACATGCTCCTGGTGAGTCCTAAAAATGGCATTTCATAATTCCAAAAACCGCCACCATTATGGTACTCGCATTGTCGAGAATTACGTGCTCCCTTTCCTTGAAAATCACCATTCGAGCAGAATGCGAAGATGTCAAAATACCCGATAGACCAAAGTCACCAATCCAGATCCATCCCCACCTGATCCAGGCCCGGTAAAAGCTATAGGAATACTAGGCGAAGCGCAGCGCCCCATCATTTAGGGCTTAAAACCACCGCCAATCGGCCTTAATCTTGCTTGGAAAAGTGCTTCCTGGTAAGCCTCCGGGGGGATCATAAAACCCCGGCGGCGACACTCGCCAAAGCCAACCTTCTCAGAGGTTTAGATCTGGACATGGATTTCATCGACTTCAGGAAACCGGGGAGGGACAAGATGGCACCCTTAGTAATTGGCTTGTTTTTGACTCTGTCCCCCGCCGTCTTTTCATGTCCACTTGCCCCCCTATGGGCCTCCCATTTGAACACCAGCGACATTTCTCTCTTCAGCAGACTCGTTCTACCGTTGAAGCCCTTGATCGTTTGCGGTTGCCTTATCCACCTCTTGCTAACAGGAAGTTCACATAAAGGTGTCGCAGGGTGTTTTGAAATAAATTGATTTTCTCTTACCGCGCGGGGGCATAACTACCGGCAGGTTGCGTCATCCATCCCTAGACTTTAAAACTTTTGTGCGAAAAAGTGATTCCATTGTTCAAACTGCCGCTTGGTAGTCGTATCTTTGATTAGATCGAGTAAATCGAGGAATCTGTCCGTCAATCTGCTGTTTTTGGGACCGGGCATGGCATTGACTGATATCGATCAGGGTAAGCCCTGTATGCTGCCCTATCGAATTCCGTGACCTGAGCGGTTTCGGGAGAGCCACTATCAAGGCTAATGGCATGAGGAATAATTGGCGCCAGCCCGGGCCAGCTTCGAGGCCTTGGGAATGGGGGTGTAGAAAATCCATAACAATTAAAGTTTTAGATGCTCCGTATTTCACCACCCCCAAAACCCCAATTATCATAGGAAGGGCCCAGGGATTGAGGTATTATGTGTCGATGGAAGTGGGAGGATCGCTTCTATGATATGTGTAGACGGGAGATGTCGAGGTGTGGGTTGTCTATTGGAGGTTGCTGGGTGCTTAAGAAGAGAGAACTTTTACATACCTAACCCTATACGTCCGTTCATGCCCCAACTTGGCTACACACGTCCACGCTTCTGTGCCTCTATCGCCTGTGTGCTTCTCGATATCTACGCTCTCCGACGCTTCTAACACTACAACATTCTACTACTGGGATTATACCATCATGCTTCTTAAAAGGGTAAGTTAGTCCCCTTGGTGGAAAGGCATCATAGGCGACCCACCAAAAACCACTCGTGATAGGGGTTGGAGAATGTGGGCGGGGGTTGTGTGATCATTGGGTTTTTCACCATGCTCCAAAAGATAGACGACTAGAGTACGATAACTTCCCCTTTTAGCACCACAAGTACACAAAGAGAGACAGATTAGAGAAGGCCTCCTCACCAGAAAAATGATGGTGGAAAGAGGTTCTCTTGGTAAAATCTGGGGGTGGGGAGGGGGGGGAGGGGCATATAACGAAATTGGGACAACATTTCCCTCCTATCGACGGACGGGAACTCCTCATCGAGAATATGAGGAAGGGGTGAAATCCTCAGATTAGTGCCGTCATTGAGTATAACGGCAGTAATCATTGCCATACCGTATTCCATACTAAACTACTCCCCCGTCCTCTTGTATTCTTTCCATTATATTTTGACGCCAGTTAAGGGGGTTAGATTTTTGTCCGAGAGAAGATGCCGGTTAAGAGAAAGTAGGAGGTTTAGAGTAGTGGTTCAAATTAAGAGTGAGGCCAAAATTCCGGTATCCTCAATAGCACAACCACCCCCGCTGTACAGTACCCCCCCTAAGCTAAAACGAGGAGGGGAAGGACTAATTAGCTACCATATTTCCCATAGGTTAGCTTAAAATATAATTAATTAACCTCCCTTCGAGATAAGGATGCTAGAATAGGAAGTTTATTGTTACTACTCAGGCAGTGGGAACTAGAAGCCTAATGATCATAGGGTATGGATGATTTTGGGAACTGGTGATTAGCAAAGAAAATTACCAGATTGACTACGCGCTTAAGGTAGGTATCCTCCGGAAAATATTGCTACCGAGTTAATGCCTATTGAATTCTTACCTGATAACGGACGTAAGATGTGAGTTAATAAGTCCATGAATTAATACATATGATACTACCTCTAGTTTCACGAGATCTCTCTGATACGTCGGGAGGAATGGCAGGGGTGAGAAGCTTAGTCTAAGATCACTTGGAACACCTTTTCAAGCACATCTTCTGTCATCCAGTCATCACTTATCAAAAGATGTTTTCTCTAACGTTTCTGGCCCTCCCCAGTCCTCGAAGCCTTCCTCATATTCCAGTCAAGCGGTTATCCCCTGTAGTGTAGATAGCGCCGAATTTCCCTACACCATGCCGAAGAGACATCACTCAAACTAGCGTTTTTCTTTGACTGGCAGATTCAACCTCAAAGAGGCGTGATGCTATCACATGACTCTGGATGCTGGTTAGTAAATATTGACAAGGTGCATTACCTCACAGCTACTTGCAACATCACACTCTCTCTCATATCAGGTTTAGAGTGCCCGTTAATAGAAAAGGATCGACTTAATAACTTTGACCTGAAATGCTTTTGATATCACTCGATTGACATTTCTAGAAAAGTGCGAAGCTGGTTCTTTAGCATGATGTAGGGAAATTGGGCAATATTAACACTTCAGGGGATATACTCGAGTAGATGATCTAATATTCCGCTGCACTAGATACCCTAAATAGCTGAAATACGACCAAATACAAGAACCCTAAGTCCCCCATTATTCCGAGGACCGTCGAAACATCACCACCACGCGCAGCTATGATAGAAACCTAGAACCTCTCTTCTTCACAGCGGCCAAATTTGAATCTTGGCGTCGATATAGCAGATCAGTATATAAAGGCCCACTCTCTCACACTCTTCTTCCCTCCCCCTTCAGCAATTTCTGTTCTCATCTGCACACAAAAATTCCTGATTATCTTCTCTCATCTTCATACTTCTACATTTCCCATTTTCTCTATTCTTCTTCTTCTTTCATCATCATCATCATGACTTTCCCCTCTTTCTCCTCCGCCGTCCAGGCCTTTTTCTTCGCTTTCATGTACCATTCCCTTTGCGAGTTTTTGTTCTCCAACGCGAATACCCTTCCCGTAGCCCTTCTCTTCATCACCGCCTTCCCCTTGTTAACCGTCTGTACGTTCCTCCCGAACGGGCTCGTCGAGAGATTTGTTGAACGCTACATTTATGTAATTCCCGACGCTGTGTTCGATTACCTCCTAGGAGATCTTGTCGCAGCGTACGAGGATCGTGTTGTTATCCCCGCCGTCCCCGCCCCCGCCCCTGTTTCTCCCTCTTCCCCTGTTCAATTGCACACTGTCCCGCTTTCTGTTATCCTTGAAATTTTGTCCCGTCCTTCCCCTCCTCCCACGCCTCCCCCTGTCAAGCTTGTGGCTACGGATATTCTTCCAGCCTGGTACCCTGCTTCTTTCCCTCCTCCCCCTCCCCCTCCCCCTCCCCCCGTTCGTCGTTATCGCACCACCAAGTTTGCGTGTCTTGCTTGAATTTTCTTGTATTTCCCTTATTTTGTTTTGTCCGGTTTTTGTTTCGTTCTGTTCTGTTCTGTTCTGCTCTGCTCTGTTCTTTTTTCCTTCTTCTTCTATTTATCTCAGTTGATTCCCCCCCCCCAAAACTTTTGGTGAGGTGCTGGCAACCCACTACTCTTAGCGGGTTGCTAGCACCCCGGCTGCTAATCTGACTGGGTGCTATCTAGGTACCCCAGCTGGGATTATCACCTTGACGTGGTGCTGGGGCTTTAAAACTAAGAATAATCCATCCTTCTTCGCGAGTTGAATAATATTTTTATAAATGAAAAGGTTCGAGTGAGAATATATGATTGTAACGAAGTGTGGGTTTCTATTCTATGGGTCGTTGCGGGGAGAATTCTCTAAAGCGTTATTGGACCTAAGTTAGGCACCTAATCGGGCTAGAAGAGTGGATATCTCGCTATTATAGTTCAGACCTGTTATTTTCGGCCGTGGGGGAGAAAGGAACAGCACCCTATGGCTGCTGGAGTGGCAAGCCGGGGGAACCTGCATGGAGGACATGGAACTTGGGATAGGAAGTGCGAGGGCCCGGACAAATGAACATAGCTATGATACCACAAATATTATCCATTAGCATTCCTTAAAGTATTATATTATAGTAATTACAAGAGGAAGGTGACTCGGAAAACATGCTTCTCTCTCCCTCCCGCATCCGACCTTTTAAGAAAAAAACCAAAACGACATCCCATTTGCTCAGCTCCTGCTATGGACTGTACAGTTACTCCGGTTTCCTTCGTGGCTACTCACTCACTCACTCACTCAACTCACCAACTCAGAAATATGATTCGAACGGTAAAGGTTACGGTGAGATATAATACGACAACCATTATAAGGTAAAACTTACTTACTTACCAGAAACCCGTTTTTTTCTGGGATGTCATGTAGCTTCTTCAGACCGTGGCCTCAGATCGTAGTATGATATATCCATACATCGCCAAGAATGATGGTGCTTTGCTACTAGTCAATACTACAGCAGGAGTGGTTATCATCCTTCTTTCTTTCCACTTAGTCCTTCAATATTCTCAACCTTTTTTATTTATTTTTTATTTTTTTCCCCCTACCTAAGGTTAAGTTTACAGAAGTTATTCATGCGAAGAAGAAAGAAAAGAAAAATAGTGACAAAAAAGAGAAAAATCATGCAGGAAAGAATTTCAGCACCGAGGGTCTTTGTGAGGGAGTTTATATATTATTATTATACGGTGTGCTCCAGCTTTGTATTTATATGAATATCCTTTTTTTTTTTAACCATATGCCAAATATTTGTCACTAGAGCAGCTAGCCCCCGAAGAGTGCTCTAGAAGCCGGATTATTTCAACTTGGTAAACCCATGTGGGATGGAAGACGGAATTACTTAACAGCAAGAATTTAAGGTGGTAAACGCCAGTTTTTGGTGATTTACACTTGTCCCCCCTCCTTCGAGTGTAATTTACCTTATGGTATCAATCGCGTGGGATAAGGTCAGGTCCTGTATTCCCCGAACACTTGTCAATGTCAATGGTACGATAGATAACCGTAGAAATCCGAGTGAATGGGCAGGGTGCTCCGCCGGTTGGGCTACCCCAACCTATTAATCAATGCCCGGCACTTTTTTCCTCGTTTTCTTTTTGCTTTTTGTCTCATGTCTCTCGGAGAAGGGGGGGGGGCTGAGCAGCTCGCCTTGTGGTGTCCTTTTTTTTCCTCGCTCTTTTTCCAGGGTAGGAAATTCCCGACTACACAGCACAGGGCCCAATTGCGGTATTCAAGTTTCGACAAGCTTTCATATTGGCTGCATTTGTTGGAGAATTTGTTCGTTCCAGTAGATTTCCTCAAGGCTGCGGGCACACAAAAAAAAAAAGGAAAGCTCTTGGGGCCTGGGGCTACCTTTCGCTGCTTCCGGGAAAATGTATAAGAAGCTATGATACGTCGCTCGTCGCTCTTCCTTGGGGCTTGAGGGTGTGAAGTCTCTCCGGCGCGGGTGGTTCGGCATCTCCGTCCTTATGAGTGTTCTCCTCTGTCTTCGCTCGATATAGCGGAACTTGCACACGTACGATGTATCGTACTTACTCGAGCAGGGCACTAGTGCAGTCACGGGCGGTAGGGGTAGTCTAAGCCAAGTGAGGCGAACTTGTCCTCATCCTGGATCACCTAGCAAGGGAGAGAGCAGAATGCCATGGAACCCACAGTAGGAATTGTCTACGTTCACCTAACTTTTCTCTCCACCCCCCATATTGGGCAAGCGGGTTCCGTTTGGAGTTGGCCAACCTCCCAGAAGTGCTGGTAATGCTTCGGGGAAGGCCGTATGCCGGGTCGGCGGTGCTTCCCTTTAGTTGTAATCAAGTTCCACCTACCCCTACCAAAAGAACTGTCAGGGTTTGCTCTTTCGATGGCTACACTCGCCGGATTTGGGACCAGTTAAACTCGAATCCCCCTCACTTATGCTCACCCCCCAAGCACGCGCGCGGAAGGTCAGTGTCTAGATCCTGCAAGGCTCCATTCTCCCATTCTTGGGGCGGGACCAAATGGAGGGGTACTGCACGGTCTAATGGCAATTCGGCGACGTTTGTGAAACACAACTGCTGTTGCATACCGCCCATGCGAGACTGTAGTGATAGCGGTCGTGTTCATAGACGCTGTTTAGTAGGAGAATGGGCCTGAGCACCATTCCGAACGATGCCAGTTCATTACCGGTACTCGTTTGTAGACGATACTCAGCTCTGTGGTACCAATGGTTGCACCTGTACGGCGATACCCCGAGTGATAGCTGTGATGCTGAAACGATCCCTCTCAGCCCTCACGACTCCTCATCCCCAGTCTAGCCTTCCTTCTTCCCTGCTTTCACCCTAAAATTACCCTTCTGAGCAATCAAGGCCTGTTATATCGTTCAATTTTATGCTCAGTAAGAAGGCACAACCAGCTTTCACATACTAGAAGGCCGGTAAGGGTACTGCACTGTACAGATGGCAGATTTCCTAAAGGCTACGAGAAGACTCGCCGGGAAAAAGGTTGCGAATCCTTCCTTTTCTTTTCCTTTTCTTCTTTTTTCTTTTCAGAGCGCTCTGTTTGGCTGGCACTTGGCAAACCACCAAAACCGGGGATCCAGGGCACTCGAGAACTGGTATCTAACACTTCAGAGTGAGAATTTCGGTGTTGGTGAGCGTTATTGCCCAATTAAGCTGTGAAAAGAAAAAGGACCCCGGGAAGCTCCGTGCTTCCTTTCACAAGGCTTGGGAAATTTAAATTAAGTGGATTGAGCCAATTAAAATTGACATAAGGAGGGTCTTATCGGTAGGTTTGGGCTATGAGATCGCAAGGCCTCACACCATGTATCAAACTAAGCCAATAGTGAGGCAGCATAACACTAGGGTGCTAGATCAAAAGAAAACCTGGGATCACCCCACTGTTTGACCCCGCCCAGTCATGTGTGATATTCGAGTGCTCATATTGTCGAAGCGTTTTTAAAAAAGAACCGCTCTTGCATACCACCCAGATCCAAGCAGAGAGGCCATGTTTCGGCAGTACGCAATAGCAGTCCTTGCTAAAAACGCTTCGATATTACGAGTGCATGATACGCATTCCAAAAGCCGAATTTTGGGTCATTGCGAGTGCTGAGCGGGTGCTCGTCCCAGGCAGGGGGACCCGAAGAGAGGGGGAAGGCAAATGCCACGTTGAGGAAAGGCGGAATATCCTTGAAATATCCCTGCTTCCCCTCTGAGTTTTGGTGTACTTACTCGCCGGGGACGAGTAAGGGTCAGCGTTGCATCAACTGAACTGTCGGTAGGTAGAGAGAGTAATACCAATGCTCGAGTACGGTACCAGTACTCGAGCACTGTACTACTTGAAAGAGGCCCATTACTCGAGCACTAGGCGGCAATGTTTTGGTGGGCTGGGAATCAGCCGCTGGAGAAATGCAGTACGGTACTGTAAATATGGAGGAGTCCAAACCTCATTGCGACCCGTGCGCAAGGGGCTTCAACCATGTCCACATGTCTTGAACAAGTGCGGGGGGCTGATGTGTCTCTAAAAAGGGCATAAAGTCTTAGCACACAAAAAGCGACTTGCCAGCCAAAATCCTTAAACCGCAGTAGTGCGAACCTAGAGTGGTATGTGCGATACCGTAGCTCATCGAACCTATGCCCCTATTATGACCCGAAGCGAGATGAATGGAATTCAGGCACAAAAAGGTTGCGCGCTCGATCATAGGATGCTGTCGAATGATCACGAGCAGAACAGCTCTTGCGATTGGGGGGGTGAACATAGAGTTATCAGACAATGCCTCCAATAAACTCCCCCTCGGTGGGGGGATACTCCGAAATCAGGAACAGATATGATACTTAAATGTTCATTTGTCAAAAGAGACGTATAGTTGCTTTTTCCGCCGAGGTTCTGGTTCGGTTTGCTTGAGGGGACACCGGGTGGTTTTAGCTTTCCCCTGTCAGCGGTACTCGTACCCGAGTTTCCCGAGGCGGGGTCTAGGCAACTCGGGTGAGATAGGGAGAACCTCCTCCCACTCCAATCTTTAGCAAAGACGCATTCACAGCGAGGATGACTTTGACTAAATTTACCTTGTAGGGGGATGCATCGGTCTAACGCTCTTTTGACATTTTATTGGTAATGGACTGTGATAGTATCTGGGGGGACGGAAGCAATGCTGTGTTTTGCCCTTTTTCCTATCGGTACTGCAGTGCTTAAGACACGAGGCTGATGGTGAGAATGAGTGAGAACCTTTCAATTAATCAACAATCCTACTGCCGCACTCATAGGATATCTCCTTAGCTTTGTCTCCGGCCAAACTACTTCCAATTTGAATTCACCCAGAGAGCGGCACAGACACCAGTACCCCCCCCCGCATTGGGTTTCGCCCTCACGGCAGGCGCAAGCCATTGCACACTTTCTAAGCTCAGGCATCGGCGCTCTATTAGCACGATGCGGTACATTTGTATTACACTCGAATACAGCGCTCTTACATGTACAGTACAGTAGACATGTAGCATGCGCCAGATCGGTACAGCGAGGACAAATTTATGATGCCGGGCACCCGTACATGACATGTCCCGCAGTGCCCCAGTCCTCCACAGGGATGCTTGGTCCGCAGGGGGGCCACCTTCTGAACACCAGTTACTTACTACTCTTGGACCTTTCCTATCGTGCCATCGAGCTTTTTCGCGCTTACTTTGCGCCTTAATATAGGAATAAATAATATAGAAAATAGTCCTGTAAGGTACAAGCACTACCGTATCGGTATTACCTATATCACCAAAAAAAGAAGAAAGGAGAGAGAGAGAGAGATTAATAGAAAAATTATGAAGAGTAGACCCGGAAGACTGGTTGGACTCCATAATTTTCTGTTTATAAACAGCTTGCGTCCCCTAACATCTGTTGGAATATCACCTCCTAAGGAAGCCGCCTGGGCAGGTGATCCAGCCAAGATGTCTTGAGACAACGATTATCAAATTCACCTCGCTTGGTGCCACTACAAATTGTTTCCACACAAATCGCACTCACACTGCCCCATGTCTCCAAGACTGTCAAAGGGGGGAAAAATGGCACTCAATATCCCTGGATCTGGTTTATTTTTGAACAACCGTCTAGATTTTTAGATTTTTTATGATATGAGGGTGATTTCTTGCTGAGAAACTGAAGCGTTACTTTTTTCTTGGCCATGGGTGAAATGTTACTTTTTTTCTGGATTAAAAAATAGCAATGGTATTAATCGTGCCAAGGTGGTGGCGTCCACCACCCCCGGTCGCTCGCAAACTCGCAACCCTGGGGCACTCCAGAGGAGTGCCCGACAGCTCAACGATAATTTCAGGCTCAACGATAATGCTCAAATGATCTACTTTACACGACTGCGCCTACGCCCCTCCTTCCTAACCTCAACACACAAAGCTTTCATTTGTCGCTTCCTTGTAGTGCGTAGGTTTCCCAGCTTTCTAAACCACTCTTTGGCTTCCTTTAAAAGTGGTTTGCGCTCAGCACTTTGGGCTTTTGTCATGGCGGACTGGGCTCGGCGTAGAGCAATCTCAGCTTTTTCTAATTCCACCACCTCTTTCTGCTGGACCATACTGCGTGCTTGATGGGCGTAGAGAACCCCTCCCCTCTGGACTATCCGCCGAGACTTTTGCCTTGCTGTCCGAGCCTTCTGTGCTGCCTCCGTATTTCCCAGGTCGGCTACTGCCTGCTCTCCAGAGATCGCTTGCACCATACCACCCTTTAAAACCAGCCTAAGCTTCCTCTGAAATGTTGGTGATAGATTTAGCTCGGCAGCCGATTTCTGTAAAGCCTCCCCTTGGCGCTTCAGGGAG
>Ga0307509_10005328_pt1 | contig 17978 bp, 9 predicted proteins | sample 10_EM_MG_FD_202245 | JGI IMG/M metagenome (GOLD analysis project Ga0307509, IMG submission 202245) | Populus trichocarpa ectomycorrhiza microbial communities from riparian zone in the Pacific Northwest, United States - 10_EM | ecosystem: Host-associated > Plants > Roots > Unclassified | place...
CCGTCCATATTCCTTTTGTTTTGTCTCAACTGAAGGCTGAGTTTGCGGTGTTTTCCCCTCTGGTAGCTGAGAAGGGAAATTCCAACGTCCTAGCACATTTTTCTTCTATTCGAGTTCTTACGGTACTTCGATGCTAACAAAAGAAAGAACAAACACCGCTGCTCATAATCTCCGCCCATGTTCCCTTCGGGTGTAAAATACTTTTACAACCTTTCCGGCTTTCCTTATGGCTTTTCCGCCGGCTGTACGGTTCCAAAACTCTGGTGCATTCCTGCACGAGAAATGCTTCCCCGAACGTTCAAACACACGCCCGAGGCCGAAACATACCTGTATGCCCGATTTCCAAGCGCATTCCCGAAGCCACAAACAAAGCGCGTTCACAAAAGCTATCTAAACGACGAAGGAACTATCATGAGAGCATACCGAGCAGCGTGATTTCCAACAAGATGAAAGTTGGCAAAAGGTGGAGAGGTCACTCATATTGTGCCTGGACAAAATTAACCGAACACCCCGGTGAGCGTGGCAACCATCTTTTCCGGGCTCCCACAAAAATCATTACCACTCAACAGGTGTCTCATAATACCTTTTCTTAAGGCTGATGGGTGCTATTAAGTACTGATTACTGCGATGTATTTAAATTATTTTTACTTATTTTTCTTGGTTGGGTTGGGGTGGTTGTCTCCAAGAGGCTATCAACATCGCGCGAAAGTAATGAGTGTTCATTGCTCGGTTAATTTTGTCCATACACAATACGGTAACCGGTCACCAATCAATACTCCTGGCTTTACCAATCGGACTACACTATTCCCGCGTAAAATACGGAGGCACAGCTCCTAATTTTTGTATGTTCCACAGGGTGTAAGCGCAGCAAACTGTGGAACAGACAAAACTTGGCGCTGCACCTCTGCAAGTTATGGTTCAATCTAACGAGCAGGCGCGGCAACCAGGCTCCCCACCAAAAAAAAATACCTAAACGACCAACCTCAACCAATTCCACAAGCGAAATTACGCAAACAGTGACTCGAGTGAATGCCAAGAAGAAAAGGAGGGAGGAAGGGAAGATAGGGCAACCAGAGTTTGAGCTTGGGAAGCATGAAGCTATTGTGAATGGTGATAGATAGTTGTGTGGTGAAGGGGGTATGCTTGGCCTGGGGTGTCTGCTGCATAGGGCAAGTTCACGTTAGCGCGCGCTAATCATTCATGCCCGAAAGACTATTCCCGCAAAGCGGACTCAAGCGTGCGTGCTGGGGAAATCAAAAGAGTCGCTGAGGAGGCTAGGTAATCAAAGAGCGCTCTGTGATACAAGACCGGTATTGGGCTAGGTGAACCTAAGGTAAGTCAATGAAAAGTAAGGCCCTGTTTGGCAAGCCACCATTTAAAAATAAAAATAAAAAAATGACATTCCCCCTAAAAACTTCATTTTAGCTAAATCCCAAACCACCTCGGCCAATAGACACAAAAAGATCCATATCCAGATCGCGGCTGCCATTCTAGCTACTATAACGAAAAAAATAAATGCAGTAGGAGGCCTGTAAGTTAAGTTATAATCGAAAAGACACAATGTTGCAATATTCGAAACAAAAATACCATAAAAGTCAGAAAAATGCCATTTTTCTCACGTTTCAGCAACCTGAGTCTATTAATACCAGCGGGGATGCGCAGAGATGGGGCAATCTACGGTCTTGGCGTGGAAATGATTGGCTGGGGCGTGCATGTGGCACAACAAGGGAGGGAACATATAAACTGCAGACCGAGCCTCCTTTTCCTTAGCCCAAAAAACGAGACCCCCATCGACCTCTTCAATAAACTATCTTACTTTTATACTATCTCCTCACCTATTACCGACTTTATTTATTATGAATACATCACCGACTGGGAACAGAGGATCAAGACTCCTTGGCCCATGGCAGCATGGGATATTGAACACCCGTACCGACCATCGCACGACCAACACGATTTATGGCGACTCGAATTCGAACGTGGGGAATGTGTCAAACAGCTATAATAACACCATTAACGTAGGAATAGAGGAAGAGTCTTTGCGGATCCAAGAATGGTTATCCCCACTCGAGCCCCAGAAAAGGCATCAAGATGTGAGAAGCAGCCGCTTTGGTGGTGTTGGGGAATGGGTTCTTCGGAGGAGTGAGTTCGAGTCATGGTGCAAGAGCCAGGACGGGTCTGTTAATCGTACATTGCTATGTTACGGGGGGCAAGGGGTCGGAAAAACTTATATAAGGTACAAGAGGACTCTCCAGAAACAATGGACTATGTTGACAAGCGATAAAATCAGTTCATTAGTAATAGACACCCTGCGGAAGGAAACCCGGGGACGGAATATGGCCGTTATATTTCTCTATTGCGATTACCAGACACAGAAGGACCAATCGGCGGTGAATATGATAGGGGGTCTAGTTCGGCAGGCCGCTTCGAGAGCACCGAGGATTCCGAGCGAAATTAAAAGCGCTTTTGACGAATCGAAGCAGGAAGGTGGCGATGGTCTGCAGTTGCCGGACATGGTGAAATTATTCGTCAAGGTGGTCGGTTCCATCGAGGTAGTATACCTTTGTATCGACGCAGTGGACGAGGTGCTTCCACAGCATCGATTAGAGTTGCTTCGCGCGTTACAACAAATTATTCAAGGAGCACCAAATGTGCGGCTGTTTCTTACCGGGAGACCGTACATCCGCGCGGAACTCGATAAGCATCTCACCAAGAGAGCCTATATCATAAACATTGTGGCCGACCAAGGCGATATCACCAAATACCTAAGCCAGAAGATGGGTGATGATGACCAAGATCCAGGCTTGATGACCGATGATTTGAAAAATGATATCATGAAAACAATGATGGAAAAGGCCTCGGAAATGTGAGTAGAAAGCACTTCTATTCGGAATTTGAATCCCTAATTGGTATCGTTCTCAGGTTTCTACTCGCTTCCTTGAATATTGAGGCAATCTTGGGCGAGACCTCATTAGCGAGCCGAAAGCAAATGTTGCGGAAGGTGGCGACAACAGGCGTGGGCCTGGAAAGTGTGTATGCTCAAACACTACAGCGAATAAGGGAGCAGAAGGGAGACCGATCGCGACTTGGGATGGAGGTGTTGATGTGGGTATCGCACGCGGAGCGGCCATTACTGATTGACGAACTCTGCCACGCTCTGGCGGTATACATGCAGTCGACGGATCTAGACCCGGAGAATATCCGGCCGCAAGATACAGTGATAGGGTCATGCTTAGGGCTTGCCGTGGTAGACGCAGAGACCTCCACAGTTCGGCTAATCCACTACACACTCCAAGAATACCTCTCCCGGTCCGGTATCTTTCCCGATGCCCATCAAATACTTGGGCAAAAATGCTTGACCTATCTAAATCACAAGCTGGTTCGGGCCCTCCCAGCTAATAGCGTTTCGGGCCTTGCAGACATGCCGTTTCTCAAATATTCTTCCTTGTATTGGGGAAGCCACGCGAAAGCGGAACTCTCAGATAGCTCCAAATCACTTGCATTTGAGCTATTAAACCGTGGCGGCAACCATATATATGCTAGTCTGCTTGTCCAGGAAATAAAGGGTTTCCATAATTGTTCACTTCCCCATCACCTATGGCCTAGTTTGCACTGCGCATCCTACTTTGGAATTGATGATATCGTGACTGCTGTGATTGAGCGCCAAGGCTGCGATATAAATCAACGTGACTGTACGGGTTATACAGCACTAATGTGGGCTGCTCAACAAGGGAATGAAGGCGTAGTGAGACGACTGCTCGCGCGCGGCGATGTCGATCCCGACAAGCCAAACCATGACGGCGAAACCCCGCTCTCGCGTGCTTCCTTCCACGGGCATGAGCGAGTGGTGAAACTATTACTCGCACGCAACGATATCCGTCCCGACAAGCCAAACTACAAGAGTAAAACCCCACTCTGGCTTGCTTCTTTCTATGGGCATGAGGGGGTGGTGAAGCTACTGCTCGCGCGGAACGATGTCAATCCCGACAAGCCCAGCGACGATGGCCGGACACCACTCTCGAGCGCTTCTCAGGGTGGGCATGCGGGGGTGGTGAAGCTACTCCTCGCACGCAATGATGTCAATCCCGACAAGCCCAGCGATGATGGCCTAACACCACTCGGGAGCGCTTCTTTCGGTGGGCATGAGAGTGTAGTGAAGCTACTGCTCGCACGGAACGATGTCCATCCCGACAAGCAAAATAACGAGGGTATAACCCCACTCCGGCGCGCTTCTTACCTTGGGCATGAGGGGGTGGTGAAGCTACTGCTCGCACGGAACGACGTAAATCCCAACAGGCCAAGCAAGGATGGCCGAACACCGCTCTGGGCCGCTTCTTGCGGTGGGCATGAAGGGGTGGTCGCGCTGCTACTCGCACGGAACGATATCGATCCCAACGACCAAGAGAACAGCGGTGAAACCCCACTCTTACGGGCTTCTTGCCACGGGCATGAGGGGGTGGTGAAGTTATTGCTCGCACGGAACGATGTCAATCCCAACATGCCCGGCGACGATGGCCGAACACCGCTCTGGGACGCTTCTTACGGTGGGCATGAGGGAGTGGTGAAGTTACTGCTCGCGCGGAATGATGTCAATCCTGACAAGCCCAGCGATGATGGCCCAACACCACTCTGGGCCGCTTCTTACGGTGGGCATGAGGGGGTGGTGAAGCTACTGCTCGCACGGAACGACGTCAATCCCGACAAGCCAAGCAAGGATGGCCGAACACCTCTCTGGGTCGCTTCTTGCGGTGGGCGTGAAGGGGTGGTCGCGCTTCTACTCGCACGGAACGATATCGATCCCAACGAGCCAGAGAAGAGCAGCGAAACCCCACTCGTACGGGCTTCTTACAATGGGCATGAGGGGGTGGTGAAGCTATTGCTCGCACGGAACGATGTCAATCCCAACATGCCCGACGACGATGGCCGAACACCACTCTGGGACGCTTCTTACGGTGGGCATGAGGGGGTGGTGAAGCTACTGCTCGCGCGGAACGATGTCAATCCCAACAAGCCAAGCAAGGATGGCCGAACACCCCTCTTTGCCGCTTCTTGCGATGGGCATGAAGGGGTGGTCGCGCTACTACTCGCACGAAACGATATAGATCCCAACGACCCAGAGAACAGCGGCGAAACCCCACTCTTTCGGGCTTCTTACAATGGGCATGAGGGGGTGGTGAAGCTACTGCTCGCGCGGAACGATGTCAATCCCAACAAGCCAAACAAGGATGGCCGAACGCCGCTCTGGACCTCTTCTTACCGTAGGCATTATGGGGTGGTCACTCTACTACTCGCACGAAACGATATAGATCCCAACGAGCCGGACAACGGCGGCGAAACCTTACTCTGGCGGGCTTCTTACGACGGGCATGAGGAGGTGGTGAAGCTACTGCTCGCACGTAACGATGCCAATCCCGGCAAGCCCACCGATGATGGCCTAACACCACTCTGGGCCGCTTCTCACGGTGGGCATGAGGGGGTGGTGAAGCTACTGCTCTCACGGAACGATGTCAATCCCAACATCCCAAGCAAGGATGGCCGAACACCCCTCTGGACCGCTTCCTGCGGGGGACATGAGGGGGTGGTCACACTGCTACTCGCACGGAATGATGTCAATCCCAACGAGCCGAACAAGGATGGCCGAACACCCCTCTGGATCGCTTCTTCCGACGGGTATGAGGGGGTGGTGAAGCTACTGCTCGCGCGGAACGATGTCAATTCCAACATGCCAAGCAAGGATGGTCGAACACCGCTCTGGATCGCTTCCTACGGTGGGCATGAGGGGGTGATCACACTACTGCTCGCACGGAACGATATAGATCCCAACGAGCCGGACAACAGCGACGAAACCCCCCTCTTGCGGGCTTCCCACGATGGGCGTGAGGGGGTGGTGCAGCTGCTGCTCGCACGGAACGATGTCGATCCCAACAAACCAAGCAAGGATGGCCTAACACCCCTCTGGACCGCCTCTTTCAATGGACATGAGGGGGTGGTAAAATTACTGCTCGCCCGGAGCGATATCAATCCCGACACACCAAGCAATGATGGCCGAACACCTCTCCGGTGCGCTTCTCGCAATGGGCATGAAGGGGTAGTGAAATTACTGATGGAGCGATCTCAATCCCGACAAGCCAAGCAACGATGGCCGAAAGCCGCTCTGAAGCGCTTCTTCCAACGGACATGAGGGGGTGGTGAAACTACTACTCCTCGCATGGAATGATGTCACCGCTTGGTATGCCACTTCTTTTTCATGAGAGTTTGTTTGTCTATGCTTATAAATTATCTCTCTCCTACATGATACCATTCTTCATTTTTTCCTCCTCCTTCGGTTTCTTAACAATTTCCCTCTTTATTTAGATCACGTTTTTATTATATATATCCCATTCATCGACTGTTCTACCACGAGGGGAGAGTATTGTGAATAGAAAGTCACTTAACAGCTAAGTGGACCGGTTTTGTATGAGTTATTAAGGATATATTTTGAGTAATGAATAACTGGTATTTTAATTTTTAATTTTGCGATTAATTTAATACTATAATAATAATAATAATAATAATAATTTACTTCCGGTCGTTGGATAATTAGCCGTGACCGCACGGTAGCCGTCTGCCGTTTCACACAGTGGCCATTGGGACAACGGCCATTCACTTTCCCTCAACTCAGGCGGCTACCGTATGATACTACAAATTCAGCCACTACGGATTTGGACTTAATTAGTACTCAACCGTTCTCCCTGATTTATTACCATTTATTAGACTTCAACGGTGGCGATACGATTGCCCGACGAGTGACCAACGGTGAAACGAAACGCCAAGCAACTCACAACGAGGGCGATCGGGGAAAAAATCTTTTCACAAACAACCACAGGCTCTTGCTCGACAACTTAGTAATGAATTTTGATTGAAGCTCGACAACTCCACGATGCTCGGTGCGCTAACTAACTAACGGCAATCACAGGAGTATATATCATCCACAAAGTCCTCATATCCATGAGCCACCCTGCTACTCCACATGTGAGTCTCTCCTCCCCCCCCCGTGAGCACTCCCGGGCCAACAAAAGGAAAACAAACACCACTGCTCACTGCCTCCACACATGTTCCCTCCGGGTGTAAAACCCTTTCACAACCTTTCCTGCATTCCTTACAGCCATTCCGCTTCCTGTCCGACGGCTCCATTCCTGCATAGGAGATGACAAACCCATGCCCCGGATCCTCCTAAGACAAACAAACCTATGCCCGAAGCCGGAGCCGTATGCCTGGGTCCTCAGCGCATATCCGAAGCCAAACAAGCGCGCTCCCGGAAGCTAACCAAACAACAAAGAGAGTACGGTATGGCGAGCAGCACCATTTCCAACACCATTTACCTAAATTTACCTACAATGTATTATTCATTATATGATAAAAACAAAAAAAAGTCGGTACTTGTATATAATAATATTATGGAAGGAATACACTCCCTATTTTAGTGCCAATACTTGTAATGAGCAATACTTCCCCTGCTCGCGGCGAGAGTGAGCCGTGAGACAACAAACGCAACCCCCCCCATCGCGAAATTTAAACCATTCACGATGACCACAAATACCGGTTAGTGATTACAATTGCAACCCCAACTATATAACTTGACGACTAGTAATCACCGTATTATGCCTTGTATAGTTTGTGTTCCCTCCCTCCTTCTATTCAGAAGCTTGGGATCTGCTGACAGGAACTTTTTGGTTTTGACTGTTAGCATCGACCTGAGAGTTCTTCTGGTGTTGTGATAGGCGGTGGATGTTGTGGGGAATTCCGGTCGCGCCCGTTGTCGCAGGACTCATTCCCGCTGCGAGTTGTTATCATACAGATACCGGTAGTCGGAGGTTACTTCCGGACCCCGGGCATTCTTTTGGTGGGAAATGGCAACTTCCGAAGGACAAGTAAAAATCCACCTCACTTTTCACAATTCCGTATGATCGCAGTGGGGCAAACGAGATAAAAGCTAGAGGAAAAAAAGATGAAAGATGATTGAAAGGGGGTGCGGTGGTGATGATGATCTCTCCCTGCTCGTCTTCCCTTCTTACTCGGGGGTGTAGGTGGGTGATCGGACAGACAGGGGTCATAAAATGTATGTATCAGCATACATTTTATGACCCCTGTCTGTCCGATCACCCACCTACACCCCCGAGTAAATACCGCTTGTCGATCGTGCACCGCTACTGAATTCACTGCATCAAAACATGTGCGATGTTTACCGAGTGAGTTGCCGCGCAATTGCCCTGAGTTTCACCCAAGTGCCTGACGGTAACGCATGGAGGCATCACTCTGCCAAGCCTTTTGCCAAGCTACTCTCCAACTGGCTCGGATCTACATGTATCAGATCCTGGTCCGGACTCAGTTTCCTCAGCTTTTTCGCGGTAACTTATCACTATTGGCAGTCCGTCAACCTGGTTTAGTTTTCTCTGCGAATCCGAGAAAGGGCAACAAAGCCAGGTGGAACTCGTACTTTCAGCTGGGATCCACCAAACCAAAGCGCTCGGGCGAACGTAGACTAAATGGATAGATGTCAAAGCTTTTTACCCTTCTTCGCATTAATTAACCTATCATACCAAAAAAAAATTTCTTTCCCTCTGACGGTCCAGAGCACGGGGACCTCAAACGCCTGTCCTTCCCATTACAAGTACTCGTACCGTATCTACGGTACGTCCGCCCACTGAGTATGGTGCGGAGCCTCTCTAGCTGGAAGGAACGGACATCCGTTCGAGCTTAGTAATAGTCTACTATTTTGCCCAGAGTGGTGAGTTTACAGGTTACTGCCATAGCAAATATTCGATAACACTTTTTTACCGAGGAAATTAACAGGAGTTAATATGTCGGCAGCTTTCCCCTGTGTGTTGTTCCTATCACGCTTCTAAACTCCAATTTCTCCATGCAGACTTGGGATACTATTTTCTTTCTAACTCATTAAAGTAGTGGTTAAAAATCCTTCGGTGGTTTGAAGAATGGAAATTATCTTCTTCGCCAAGCACCTCGGCTGCAGACTTCCCCCCACGACAAAGCTAGGGTAGAAAGACAATTGATCATAGTTTCGCGGCAGCAACGCGATCACCTTTAGACAACTTGAAAAAGGGAAACTCATTTCTTTATTTACCATTTTACCCTCCCCCCGTTTCACCCACATCCCCCAGCCTCCAATCATCCCCTCCGATCCATAAATACCGGGAGTTACAGTGCTCCCCCAGGCGCGTACCGGTGCAATCATAAATACCAGTAAAACGGTTGAAAGAAAGAGAGAGACAAGAAAAAGAAAAAACCGCCGTTTCAAGGAGGGGAGGTTGAGGCGCAGATCAAATCTAGATGAAGTCATTTTTAGCCAAACCTTGATTTCCTCCAATAGATTGCCAAGAGACCCTTGCAGGGTCTCGCCCACCCCTGGTAACCCACCGCGCCAATACCCTCATCGCCATTTGTCCTGGGTCTCTTTCCCACAAAGGACTCGTAATCGAGTGAATACTTGTATGGGGATCTTCGCCACTCCCTTCTTTTTTTCCTCCCCCTTCTTTCGGCATTTTTGCGATTATAATAATTGAAGAAACTTGGTTGGGAGAAGGGCTGTCATCGGTTTGTCTGCTGGGTGGACCTTTCTTTTCGTTCTTTGGTCATTTATTCTCGTTTGCATCACTACGTCGTTGATCGTCCCCCATCCTGTTTTCGTGTTTTTCTGCTTGTCATATTCACGGTAAGGTAACCCTGAGGGTTAGAGCTTCTTCTTTCTTGGTCTCCGCTCTTTTAATTTTCCTTCTCTTTTTTTCTGCTTCTATCCGCCTTTTACCTTCTCTGCTCTCTCCGCGATCTTTTTCCCATCCTCAATGCTTTTGACAGCTTGAGAATTCTATCGAGAATTAGAGGAGGAGTGAATTCTATTCTGGTTTCTGGTTAGACTACCCTTTTCTTCCCACGACCCCTCGGTACCCTTCAACCGGTACGATACAACACCTCGGCGAATAAATATGAGTAATTCATCCAGCACAACAAGGCCCGCAAATGTCACGGAGGCGATCGGGAAATCCTCTGGGAAGGGGCAGTCGGGGGAAGGAATGTCCTTGGAGTCCTTCCTGGCTTCGTTAGCCGTGGCGGCGGCGGTCTTTGGTGTGGAAGTGTTGATCTTTGTTTTGCTAAGGACGAAGCTTCAGCGAGTTTATGTCCCCAGAACCTATCTTGTGCCTGAAAAGTATTAGCCTCCTTCCCTCCTTTGGAAGAGGAGACTGACAAATGCAGACGACGAACAAAAGCCCCAGGATCGGGATTGCTATCGTGGTTCAAACCAATCTTTGCCACGGCCAACAGTGACTTCATCAACAAGTCCGGTCTCGACGCATACTTTTTCCTTCGCTACCTTCTCATGCTCCTGAAATGCTTTTGCATCCTCGCCGTCGTTATCCTTCCCATCCTTTTACCCCTCAATTCGCTTGGTGGCCGTGGGGCTCCGGATGTGCGCGGGATGGACCAGTTGGCTTGGACAAACATCGCCCCGGAGGATACGCACCGTTACTGGGCCCATCTGCTGCTGGCGGTCGGTGTGGTTGTCCTGTTCTGTTATATGTTCTATCATGAACTCCGAGCGTATATCCGGCTGCGACAGGCCTATTTAACATCCCCACAGCACCGACTTCGAGCTAGTGCTACTACGGTATTGGTTTCTAGTATTCCGAAAAAGTGGTTGACGGTTGAGGCGCTGGTCGGATTGTATGATGCATTTCCTGGTGGGATTCGGAATGTTTGGATCAATCGGTAGGTCTACTCTCTCCCTTATTGGGCTGCGCTGATTATGCTAGTGATTTCGAGGAACTTCAGGAGAAGGTTGAGGAGAGAGATAAACTCGCCAAAAATCTGGAGGCTGCAGAAACGGAGTTGATTAGAATGGCCAAGAAGAAGCAAATGAAGGGATTGAAAAAGAAGGCCAGCTCTTCCGCGGAAAACGCACGGATTACCGACGCAGCGACGGCAGGAGAGGAAATTGCCAATGGCCCTGGGTTGTCATCCGGAAACCCCCATCAGATCCCGGAAGATCTGCGCGACCATAAGCACGGCAAGAAACCCGACAGGAGTGAGTCGAGGTTTGCCAAGGTCAATCCCATCAGGGTTGTTGATGATGGGTTCCACAAACTTGGACACGGTGTGAGAGGTGGTGTTAGCGCTGTAACTGGTAGCGTAAGGCGGCTGCGGGGTGGCGTAGAGGATTACATGCCCAGCGCGGCATATGGATATCAGGCGGGTGAGGAAGGGCCTCCTGTCGATGATAGAGGGGATCTCGAAACTCTCCGGGAGAGCGCACAGAGAAGGCGAGGATCGACCCTTGCGGGGCATGAGGCCTTGTCCAAAGACAGCAGCTACGGGAATCCCCAACGGACTCGGACCCTGCCTACCATTGATACGAGCAGTACCGGTGTTGCCAATCCCCACCCCGCCGGAAGTGAGCAGGCAGCAATCGATTCGCCTCCTAAGTGGATGTTTTGGAAAAAGAGATCGAACACCAGCGACGCTCACGGAAAAGACGACGATGATGAAATTCCCTTCAACTGTCGATCGCCTGTATCACCGCATACCACCCATTCTATTGATTTACCAGCCAAAGGCCCTAGCAAGGATTATCCCAAAGCTTTCCACGAGGAATACGCCGATGATAAGGGCGGAGAGCCATTGTGGAAGCAGTATCTTTCACCAAAGGATAGGCCTACGATGACTTTGCCTCTCTTCGGTGTGAAATGGTTTCCTTCTCTCCCACTCATTGGGAAGAAGGTAGACACAATCTACTATTGTCGGAAGGAAGTTGCCCGTCTCAATGCCGAGATAGAGCAGGACCAGAGCGCACCTGAAAAGTACCCACTCATGAGCTCTGCTTTTGTCCAGTTCAACCAACAAGTTGCCGCGCATATGGCCTGCCAGTCGCTTTCTCATCATATCCCCCAGCATATGTGCCCTCGCCACATTGAGGTCTCTCCCGATGACGTCATCTGGTCCAACATGAAGATATCCTGGTGGCAGAGGTATTTGCGCGTTGCCGGTATTACTGTTGCCACCGGCGGTTTGGTTATTGGATGGGCTTTCCCGGTCGCCATTGTCGGTTTGGTTTCTCAGATTGACTACCTCACGAAAACGATCCCATGGTTGAAATGGATTGAGAAGCTTCCTAACTCTGTTCTTGGTTTGATTCAAGGTGTTTTGCCTCCATTGGGTTTGGCAATCTTGATGGCATTGTTGCCCGTTATCCTTCGTACATTTGCGAAGCTTCAGGGAAATCACACGGGTATGGCAATCGAGAGGGCTGTCCAGGGAATGTACTTTGCCTTCCTGTTTATCCAGATCTTCCTCGTTGTCAGTATCTCTTCCGGTATCACTACTGTTTTCCAGCAATTGGCGGACAACATTGCATCTGCGCCGTCAATTTTGGCCCAGAATTTGCCGAAGGCGTCCAACTTCTTCTTCTCATACCTGTTACTGCAAGCATTCACTGTCAGTGGTGGAGCAATTCTGCAGATTGGAACGCTTTTCGTGCAATTCATTCTTAGTCCGATTGTCGACTCTACCGCTCGTCAAAAGTTCACCCGGGCGACAGCGCTCGCTCAGATGAAATGGGGTACCTTCTTCCCGGTCTATACGAATCTGGCGTGCATTGGGATTATTTACTCAATCATCTCCCCACTGATTCTCGTCTTCAATGTCTGCACTTTCAGCCTTTTCTGGATAGTATACCGGTACAATCTTCTCTACGTCTCCAACTTTCGCTTTGATACGGGAGGTTTGCTCTTCCCCAGAGCGATCAACCAGTTGTTCACAGGAATATATGTTATGGAGGTTTGCTTGATTGGTCTCTTTTTCCTTGTCCGGGATACCAAAGGTAGTGTTGCTTGCCTTCCTCAGGCAATCGTCATGATCGTTGTTACGATCTTTACCGTCCTATACCAATATACGCTGAACTCGGCTTTCGGACCACTGTTAACCTACTTGCCCATCACTCTGGAAGACGACGCTGTTCTCTGCGATGAAGCGTTCGCAAGGGATAATGAAAAACGGAGACTGTTAGCTAGCGGCAACATTGTCCCAGAGGAACGGGAAGGGGACGATCTCAACGAGGTTCTCGCAGAGCGGGAAAAGCAGGAGAGGCGCATGGATCAACGTGCGGGAGAAATTGAGATGCGGAATACCCAAAACATCCGCAAAAATAAGAAGGAAGGAAAACCATCTTTTTTCTCAAGAGGTAGAAGCCACGCCGGAAAGCTAGATGCCGAAGATCCAGATCACTATTCTGTCGACCCAGAAATGCAATCGCGTCTTCCACCGCCAAAGAAGCAGCCGCATACTAGACCGGAGCTAATGCTATTCGAAGACATTGTCGACGAGATTGAAAACTTGTCGCCGGAACAGCGGGACATCCTCGTCGGTAGAGCATTCCAACATGAGGCCCTCCGTGCGAAGCGCCCAGTGATCTGGATTCCCAGAGACGATCTAGGCATTTCTGACGACGAGATTCGGCGCACGCAGAGGTTTAGTGACAATGTCTGGATTAGCAACGAATTCACTGGTCTGGATCGCAAGGGTAGAGTGGTGTATAGGCGTCCGCCACCGGATTTCGATCAGCGTGATTTGGTGGAGCTGTAATCTGAGCTGTTACTAGTTATTTTGTACTATTGTTTCATTCCTTTTCATTTCGTTTATTTTCATTTGTTATCGGCATTTTGTTTAGCGACAAGTACAGCATACATTTTTAGCTTAATTGACCGATGATGGGTGAAGTTGAGGTTAAGGAGGCAGGCAAAATTAGGGCATTTCTTTACCTTGTACTATAAATCATTCAAGTATCATAGTGGATGGCTTCGCGTGTGTTGAAGAGATTGTCATATACATATCCAGGGGCTCACGGTGCAAATTATTTGGTTCACCCGATGCACATGAATCTAAATTCTTACGGGGAGCATCTCGCCTGCCTATAGGTTTAGTTTCGGAAGCTAGGACGGGCAAGTGTGTAATCCTCAATTCGATTTTCCCGAGTAGCTGAGGGCATCCGTGAGGTTATTTTAAAGTTTAGAGGCGTGGTAAACTAGTGTCTGATAATTAGGGGGGATAGACCGTACTAGCAGTAGAAATAGAAGCGATCAATGACATCATTCAGCTCATCACACTCAGCCTCAGTTGTTTTGTTGACTTTTGCCAACCAACCTGCAACTTTAAAACATGAGGCTCTTAACGCCAAGGCTAACGTAATCCCACCTTTCCCCAACCTCCCGGAAAACTCCCTTCAACCAACATCAATCTCTCAAGAGTCAATACCCAACCTTAGAAAAGACCGAGAAATTTCAAGAAAGAAACAAATGGGCGCCGAACTATCCACCCAGGTCGATGCCAACACCCCCCCAGAAACGCTCTCCCGTCGTGACCTCCCAGCGGTGGCAGAGTTCATTCTCGGCGGAAAGTGCCAAAAGATAGTCTTTCTGGTACCCCCATTTCCCAATGCCCCACCGCCACCACAAACTAACACAAGTATGATATCTCCAAGTGCGGTGCCGGAATCTCAACCTCCGCCGGGATCCCGGATTTTCGCACACCGGGCACAGGCCTCTACTCCAACCTCCAAACCCTGAACCTCCCGCACCCGGAGGCCGTCTTCGACATAAGCTTCTTCCGCACCAACCCGCAACCCTTCTACACCCTCGCGAAAGCCCTGCGCCCGGGCCAATTCACCCCCACGATCACGCACGCCTTCATATCGCTGATCGCGAAGAAGGGCCTGCTGCACAAGTGCTTCACCCAGAACGTCGACACGCTGGAACGCGCCGCGGGGGTCCCGCCGGAGAAGCTCGTCGAAGCGCACGGCTCGTTCGCGGGGCAGTCGTGCATCGATTGTCACGTCGCGTACCCGGCCGACAGGATGAAGGAGTACCTTCTCGCCGGGAGCGTCCCTTACTGCGAGGCTTGTGCGGGGCTGGTGAAGCCGGATATCGTGTTCTTTGGGGAGAGCTTGCCGATGGCGTTTCATGTGGGGCTTGGATCGGTCGAGGAGGCGGATCTGGTGATTGTTATGGGGAGCTCGTTGAAGGTTTATCCGTTCGCGGCGCTTCCCGGGCGGGCGAGGCAAGGGGCGGCCAGGGTTTTGATCAATAACGAGAGGGCGGGGGGGATAGGTGGGCGGGCGGACGATGTGCTTTTGCTGGGTGGGTGCGATGAGGGGGTGAGAAAGTTGGCGAAGGAGCTGGGGTGGGCGGAGGAGCTGGAGGAGGTTTGGAGGTTGGTCGGCGGCGGAAGTGGTGATAAGAAGGTGGAAGCGGAAGCGGAGAGAAGCGAGGATACCGAACCGGTGGAAAGCATAGACGCAAAGGTCGGCCGTCTGACCGAAGAAGTCGAACGTGGCCTATCCGTCGTCGACGGCTGGAAGGAAAACGTGATGAAAGACCTCTCCGTCCAAGAGACACGGATCAACCGAATGGTTGAGGCCGACCTTCGCGGCGAGAACGGAGAGGTCAGCCTCACCGATCAGAAGAACCCCGGGTGTGCCGCGACCGGCCAACCAACCAGCCCTTCCGAGAACAGGGCTGGTCTCAATGCTGCCGCCCAGGAATTCGTGCCCCACGTGAAGAAAGTGGATGGCACGGGGGAGTGAATAATCATCACAAACCGTGAATCTGTGAGGATTGGAGATGTTTGAATTTTTTACCTTTGCTCGGTTGCTTTGTTGGTTCTGGTATGCTAGCCTGTCAGTTTTCTTTGCGAGAGAAATAAGCATGATACTTGGGCATTTTTTTCTTTTCTTTTTCGCATGAAACTTTGTTGGCGGGGGGAGGGGCTTGGCGCATGAGACTTTTTGCTTTCGTCGCCGTGAAACATCGCTCACGTGAAATAGCCTTAACTTAACATCTTTTGTGGTATTGTATTATATCATAGCCGACCGGGGCAAGGATAGCGGCCACTCCAGAGAGACACGAAGAAGAGCAAGTGGCAACTACGGATATATGAAACAAAGACTTGTTTTTAGAACAGAACGATTCGGGAAATGCGAGCTCAATTTTATTGGTAGTAAAGAATGGAAAAGTAACGGGTATATCATACAAGATAGAAAAACCGTACCGCAGTATGATAAAAGATACCGGCAGGAGTGACATTGATTAAATGAGAGTGCGTAATATGATTAAATGGGGGGGGAATAATCAAGGAAGTGTGGTTGGAGATAAGTCTAGCTTTTTTCCAGAAGTACAGTAGCATCATTGCCGCTTATTGTATGAAGAAGGGGCGGAGGGATAGGGAGGGGATGGCCAAAGGCTGCAAAGGCTGCAAAGGCTATAAAGTATATATGTGTTAGCAATTCTATAGAAGGGCGAAAGGAAATGTTTTTGATCATGACCAGGGCGAATTGAGAGGGTGTTGTCTGTTATTATATTGTATGTACTATTTTTCGCGGGGTTCTAATGGGGAGGTAATTTTTGACGGCATCGAGGTAGCTGGATACCGGTAACTTCATTTGCTCCCCCCGGCGTCCTTTTGTGTGCATTTTTCACGTCTGCTGTTTTCTAATGGAGTATTCTGGGGCGTAATGAATGCTAGCTCGTTCAGCGAAATATATTAGGAGAAGAGTATGGTCTTGCAAGTAGGAGGTGGGCTCGGAGGTTAAAGTGGCTAGAAAAGGATGCTTTAGGAGAATTGAGAAAAGGGTGGGGTGGTGGGGATGGTTAAAGTGTTATGTATCAGGAATCACTTGCGGGAAAAAAGACTTGAGTTGGTGCAGTGGTACGTCTTGACCGTAGTGGATAGTAGGCAGACGGACACTCCCGGTGGGCACCGGCCCGCTTTTATAGCATGAGGGTAATATTTGGAGTTTGGCAGTTAGTGCACTGCACTAGTATTGCTTCACTTACAACATGCCACTGCGCCCGGGTCATCCCTCCCAGGAAGCCGTTCCTTCGTGGGACTTATCAATTCCAACAACTAGCCACTCCCGCATCGGGGGGGGGGGGTGGGGTGGTGATATAGAGAGCAAGAAGTAGACGGAAAACAAAAAGATCTTGGTGAAGGTGAAAGAGTTGGAGAGAGCTGTGTTAACTTGATTCGATTGGTGGGGAAAAAAAAAGGACGGAAAAGCCACGGGGCAGTTCCCTCTAAGGGGAGGAGAAGAAAATCTCACGATGCTGTCAACTCCCGGAGGTCCACCGACTCTGTGACCATGGAACCGCCTACGGTACGATACGCAATCCTGCCCACAGCGGATTAAACTCATGAGAGCTATTGACAGGTGGGACAGTATCATACTCGAGTATAATATATCAAGTTTAGGTTTGGAATGCTGGTTAAGGGTTTTGTTCTTTGAGGTTCTGCTACGGTATTAGATTCACATTTTTCGAATACGCTATTGTTACTTAAGGTTAAGAGAAAGGAGGGGAATCTGCGGTGGAGAGAAGCCAATGGCGATAGAATACGGTATCATATGGTGCGTGCGGACCAATACCTGAACAAGGCTGAAAAAAATGTGTTACATAGCTGAGCCACTTTAGATGCCAAGACTTGCCTTTATAGGTTATAAAATATGGAATTAGGTGTTGATTTTCAGGGTTGACAACAAAATCTTGTAATCTTGTTCCTCATTACTCTCATTTCATGGCCTAGATATATTATCATTACAATTATTACAAGATCTGACAGGGTCTTGATTCAATAATAGTTAACCACTCAATCTTCCTAAATAACATCGTAACATGATACTGTATCTTTTTTATATCTTGCAATCTCATAATCCTGTTCACTGTAACGATCCTACTCTAGTAGAGATTAATTATGCAACAGGTAGCAAACGACTTACTTGTTCTTCGTCTTCTTCAAGACGAAAGAGTGTTCTTCTTCCGGAGATTAACTTATAATCTCTCTTCTTATATTTAGACTATCTTATAGTCTTCGTATCTCACACCAATATCTTATTGGGGAGAGGTGTAGAGGGAACTTCTTCGTATCTCACTCCAATATCTTAT
>Ga0307509_10005329_pt1 | contig 17978 bp, 24 predicted proteins | sample 10_EM_MG_FD_202245 | JGI IMG/M metagenome (GOLD analysis project Ga0307509, IMG submission 202245) | Populus trichocarpa ectomycorrhiza microbial communities from riparian zone in the Pacific Northwest, United States - 10_EM | ecosystem: Host-associated > Plants > Roots > Unclassified | place...
GGAGTCGGGCATATGGATATGGCTCCGGGCGTGTGTTTGTGGAAAGCATTTCCTATGTAGGAATGCAGCGATCGGAACGGAGGCGGAAAGGTAGTAAAAGGGTTTTACACCCGGAGGACACCCGGAGAGATAGTGATGATTGTTTCTGCATTTTGTTAGCATGAGTTTTCGGGAAAAAGGGGGAAAGATGGGACATGGAGCAAACTGTCTGAAGAAAGTGTGTGGTACCTCCTGATGAGGATAGGAGGAGTTTGTGATGATATATACTTTTGTCTTTGCCCTAGTTAGTTGAGTTAGTGGACAGGTGTCGTTGAGCGAGGAGTTGTCGTTGTGAAGAGAAGAGTTTTCCCCCGCTTCTGTGTGCGATCGTGTCGTGTGTGATTCCTTGGCGCCGTTTCGTTTCGCCGTTTCGTTTCGCCGTTTCGTTTCGCCGTGCAGTATATCGTTTCGAGCCCAAGTCTAAAAGGGGTACTGCGGTGGTGGTGCAGCGGGGTGACCCACATGGGGCCTAGGCGCTGTGCTGCACGGGTAGGGAAAGTATGGCTATAGACTTTGCTACCCTGTTGGATACCCAATCGCCAATGGTAAGGTCAAAGATGTATATAAACCATACGGAAAGCATTTTGGATTGTTAGACAGATCGCCACGCATCTTCTTGCTATTTTCCCGAACACCTCCATGATACGTGGGTAATGCAGTTAGAGTAGCTCCCCCATAAACCACAATAACTCTAGAACAAATGAAACCACAAACAGCGCTTCGGAAATTTAAGGAAGCCCCGCAAGGACAATTAACGTGTAAGTACCTTCTCCCAACTTCAACGATTCTCAGCCTTCGTCCCTCCCCCGTTTCTGCAACCAAGTTCAGAGAGTCGGGGTCCGGGCAGGATGATATTTATGCAGTATCACTAAGCAGCATCGGGGTGGGGTTTTGGCGAGGGAAACAGACAAAATGTTTCTGTTCTGGGCGGGAGGATAGATGTGTAGAGATACGGGTGAGAGGGAGAGGGAAGGAACACGGCGTTAGAAGAAAAGAGGAAACCAGGGGCCGGGTCCGGGAAATGAGGGAAATATGAATTTCTTGTCAGTTCTCACGAATGTTTTCCCAGCTACAGCAACACGGGTACTCCTCTCACTCCTTTAACAGCCGACAACCTGTACTAGAAAGTAATAACAAATTTGTTGGCAGACAAGTAGTCGTAAAAGTGGGGGGCCCCGATCTAAAGCGGCGTGAGCGGGGAACTAGTAACTAATATGAGAGGGATCTTCGCACGTGGAGCTAAAGCTAAACAGGCCCAGTGATATATTAAAAACGGCGGAACTTTTTGAAGGGTGGCTCGAGTGGCGGGGAGGGGTTAGTTGCGAAGGGCTCAGGTAATTCCCCCCGGAGTCTTAATATAGCATCGAGGTCATGCCATCCGTCCTGCCCCTGGACAACTTCCGCACAACCATTCTCGGTACGCCATAGAACTAGTGTCCGGCTACTCTCATCTGCGGTTTTGAGATTGGCATTGTCCCCTTCTGATAGCATATCTCCAATTTTCTCACCCCATAGCATTGGGGCAGGTGGAAATAGTGTCTGCCCAATCTCACTAGCGGTGTGGTGGCTGGTGTTGTTCTGGTCCAATAGCAAGTCCGCAATTTCCTCACGTCCGCTCCCGACACCCGATGGAAACGGTGCTCGACCACCCCGACCCCTCGTGTTGGGGTGGACATCGCGCGAATCCAACAGCATCTGGATAATTTTCCCATGCCCATTCTCGGTAGCCCATGACAATGGCGTTCGGCCACTCTGGTCAACGCTGTCCGGATTAACATCGTTCCATTCTAATAGCATCTCCACCACTTCCTCTCTCCCACACTCGGCTGCCCATGACAGCGGCGTTCGGCCACTCATATCAGCGCTGTCCGGATTAACATCGTTCCGTTTTAATAGCATCTTCGCAGATTCGTCCCCATGGGGAAGTTGGACCGCCCATGAAAGCGGTGTTCGACCACTCTTATCTGCCGTGTCGGGATTGACGTCGTTCCGTTCCAATAGAATCCGCACAACTTCACGTCTGGTGCCACGCCTGTAATCAAAGTCCCAATTCCTTTGACTAAGCGCCCAGGACAATGGTGTTCGGCCACTTTTATCTGCCGTGTTGGGATTGACGTCGTTTAGTTCCAGCAGAGCCCGCGCAATCCTTGGGCACCCACCTCCGCAAGCCCGTGAAAACAGCGTTCTGCCACTCAGATCTACTGTGTTGGGATTGACATCGTTCCGCTGGAATAGCATGTCCGCAATTTCCTCATTCCCAAGCCCAGCAGCCCACCACAATGGTGTTCGGCCACTCTTATCTGCTTTGTTGGGATCGACATCGTTACGCTCCAATAGCATCCGCACAACCCCCTCATTCCACCTCCGACAAGCAGCCCAGGACAACGGTGTTCGACCACCTTTGTCTACCGTGTTGGGGTTGACGTCATTCAGTTCCAACAGCACCCGCACAAACCTCGAACATCTACCCCAGCAAGCCCATAAAAACAGTGTTCGGCCACTCACATCTACTGTGTTGGGATTGACATCGTTCCGCTGGAATAGCATGTCCGCAATTTCCTCATTCCCAAGCCTAGCAGCCCACAACAATGGTGTCAGACCACTCTTATCTGCTTTGTCGGGATTGACATCGTTCCGCTCCAATAGCATCCGCATAACCTCCCCATTCCCACTACTAGCAGCATGGGACAATGGTGTCCGACCTCTCTTATCTGCTTTGTCGGGATTGACGTCGTTCCGCTCTAGTAGCATCCGCACAGCCCCCTTACTCCGCCTCTCACCAGTAGCCCGCGATAATGGTGTTCGGCCACTCTTATCCGCTTTGTCGGGGTTGACGCAGTTCCGTTCCAATAGCATCCGCACAACCTCCTCATTCCCAATATCAGCAGCATGGGACAATGGTGTTCGACCTCTCTTATCTGCTTTGTCGGGATCGACATCGTTCCGTTCTAACAGCATCTTTGCAATCTGGATAGACTCTTCTTTTCTTGCATCTCCTTCTCCTTCTCCTTCTTCCTCATCTTCTTCTCCGATATCCTGTGCAAAAAGCACCGAACCGGCGACCCATGAAAGTGGTGTTCGGCCATCCTCATCAGGGCTGTCGGGATTGACCTCGTTCCGTTCTAACAGCATCTCCACCACCCTGACACGGCCTCCCTCGGTACCCCGTCGTTCAGTCTCCGGATCGGCAGCCAATGAAAGTGGCGTCCGGCCTCCCTCACTCGCAGCGTCGGGATTAACATCTCTCCGCTCCAGCAACATCGCTGCAATGCCCTCCTGCCCACCCTCAGCAGCCCATGACAATAGCGTTCTACCCCCGCAATCTAGAGTATTGGGATCGGCACCCCCCTGTTCTAGTAGCACCTTCGCTATCGGATCATGCTCCGCCTTGACAGCACAAACCAACGCTGTCCTACCAAACAGGTCAGTTGCGTTGAGATCCCATTTATTAATCTCAAGTAAAGAAACCATGATCTCCAAAACACCGAGATAGGAACCAGCATGGAGTGCCGTACACTTGTCGCCACAATAAACCCTAGGCACTCCCACCCTTCCGAATTCTTCCTCTAGGAATAGCTTGCAAAATGTGCCCGCATCGAATCGTTCAAATAGCCCTAATGCAAGGGAAATTACACCTGGCGAGGTTTGTCTTCGGGCATGTGCTCCCCAGTAACGAGAAGCGTATTTAAGAAAGGGAGTTGTAGAGGGGGGTGAAAAGAGAGTTGGAAAAAGGTCCCTGATACATGCAAAGTTAAGGTAGGTCAAGCAAACCTCCGCCATGATCGAATGGGGGTTACAAAAGAGGGTAGGATTGGATGGGATATGCTCCTGTAGAGTGAAATGAACAAGACGGACTTTGCAAGAGGATGAATCGACTGTGACTAGCCCGAGCCCGCAGCTCAATATCGTCCGGATCGTAGGGATATTATCACTGCGTAGATCTGCCGACCCTATCTCTACGCCCAAGGCCTGACATAGATCGTCTGGTGACAACGGCCGCTCTGAATGTGCTATCCACATTATGGCCTCCATTCCTAGCCGCGCCCTGCCCTCCCCCTGTGCCCTGATTCTTTCCAGAGTAGCAGTGTATACGCCCCCTACATCTTGACCACTTGACATCTGTCTCAGCTTTTCCCTCCTCCGACGAATCGTTGTCTCCCCGAGGATTGCCTCGATGCTGAGAGATACAAGAAGGAATCTATAAGCAATAATTCATGAGTAACACGACTTCTACCCGATACGGGAAAACTAAGCATCTGAACATACATCTCGGATATCTTTTTCGGAATAATTTCCATTATATCCGCTCTTAGACTCTCATCCATGGCGTCAGGTTCTAGGTCCCCCGCCAACTTCATCCTCAAAAATGCTTTGGTGTCTTCCCTCGTTGGACTCACTAGGATAGTACCCGCGCTATGGAAGCATCTCTCGACCTCGGGGCGGATGAAGGGCCTTCCGGTCAAGAACAGCCGGATATTCGGTAACCCCCTGACGATGGCTTGCAGAGCGCTAAGAAGGCCTGCCCGATGCACCGCAAGAGGTTCATCCAACCCGTCAATACATATAACTACCCATTGTCGTTGCACAATGGCCGCCTTTAGCATTTGAAGAAGTTCTGGAACCCGCGGGCCTACCCCGCCAAAATGCTCTTTTGCGTCTTCAAACGCTCTCCGTATGTCCTCCGGGACAGTCCCCCTCCCCACCAACTGCTTGAGCATGGCTCCTAGCATGTTCGATGTGGTCTGTTCGTTTCTATCGAGGTAGTCACAATACAGCCCAGCGACTGTGATATCCTGCCTCCTGCCATAAAAATGGTCGATTACCACCGAGCTAAAGTTTCCTGTTAGCGGTGTGGGTTCTCTCCCGCGATTTTTGTGTGTTACCTGAGATGGGTCTTCCCCACCCCTGGATTGCCGTAGCAAAAGAGCACAGAATCAGAAGAGCCACCTTCTCCCGTATTCCATCTATTGAACTCGCTCGTTCGGAAAATCCATCGTCCCACGCCGTCCAGTCGATCCCCCCTTAAATGCTGATGTCGTTTCTGCGGCTCCAGTGGTGACAACCACTGTAGTACCTGAGCCTTGTCATCGTTTATAGTTGTGTTGAAGCTGTTGACGTTGTTGAGGCAGTTGACGTTGGAGGACCCGATAATCGCCCGATTGTCCATATTGTCTAAAGTCTGGCCGGTAGATGATATACAGAAAGGTGATGGATAGGGGTCCCAAGGTGGTCAGGAGTCTCCACAGAGCCGAAAAAAATCATGTTCGGGAGTAAGGCTGGGAGATATCACACCTCGGCATCTTACCCAACTGTTTCACAGCAAGTCGCGGCACCTCCCAATTAGCCTCGCCCCAATTTCGAAGAAAACTTTGCAGTTTTTGCCGCCGAAATAATTACATAATTGCTCTCCTTGTATTCCAGTTTCAGCTTGCTACCGGTATTTAGCATAGCATAACGCGCGTGTTTGCATTATGTCGAACGAAAGCTCGAAGGGTGCAAAAACATTAAACCTGTGGGCGAAGAGAAACTCACATTACCCGTAGGTAAGACCATACACCATTCAATGGGATCACCGTAGCATATCTTGCCCTCAGCGAATCTTAGACCTAAAATCGCGTCCAAACGCCGCCCGCGCGAGGTATGTGTCACGTTTAACCGTCAGTCCATACTCGCATACAAGAGGCATCTGCTAGCCACCGAAGGCCCCATCCAAGATAGGAGCAGAGCAGACAAACTAAAAAAATACAGGTGACTCTAAAAAATAATAATTGAAAAATAGTCACTAACTTCCCTGGGGGAATCATTAAAAAAGCCTACAAATTATTTCTGCTTATCCCATCTGATTCTCTTAGAAACGAGTAGTATCATACCATGTATTCTGGTTTTTAATGGCTCCCCGACTACTACAAGATGGAATTATATTGTCCGAGCAGATTTCTCCTGTGTCGGAGCACCCTTACGGTACCTCATCTGCGACGAGTAAAGCTTCCGGATTTGCGGAACTGCACCAATCACAAACAGTTACGGCTTTTAATGCACTCCAACACGCCTCCCGTGCGGTTCTGTACTCGGGTACTACCGGTAGTAGAGTATCCGAGTACAAATATCGGCAAAGAACAACTCCATTATTACCACCTTGCTCCCTTGAGTCTGCTTTGGTCTGACAGGGATCCCACATCCTACTCCGCCTGGCTAACTTATTGTCCCAAGATCTCTATGAGGTAGGGCCGTGGTAGCATCATCTAACGAGGTGCTGTTTGCGTTGCGCAGATAGCGACAGGTTTGTTTTTTGCTTCCGATAGGTGGACTGACAGCTAACGTAGCTTCGTCACATGCTCTACTCGGGTATGGACGTCGGTGATCGGACAGACAGGGATTAAAACATATGGGGATACATATACTTTGAATCCCTGTCTGTCCGATAACCCACGTCCATAGCCTAGTAGCTTCCCTTTTCGCCAACCAGCCACTGAGAACCCTACGTCGGCCATACACTTGCCTCGAGTACCCATTATCTATTACTATCTGGGAGATTACTGGGGCGGGGAGACTGAGCGCAACCTAATCCAGTTTTCTCTGCGCGTTGGGCGATGCCAAGCTGCCTACTTTCCCGCAAGGGGACAGCATCAAATATTTCTCATGGTGCTGCTTCAAGTTTATCATGAATATTCTCAACGCAGAATTAGAAAATTGGCACTATTGAAACCATTAATCCCATATCCTAGAGGACTCTTTTGAACGTTTTTTTTTTGGTTAAAAAAATCATTGCGTTGTGATTGTTTTATTGTATGATATGTGATGTGTTTTCTTCAATAATTTCCAAGAGCTTATTATTGCGCTCAGTCTCCCCGCCCTAGGAGCCTCCGAGTAGACATGGATCCACAACAACCAAACGAAACGCCAAGAGTTCACCAGCGAAAAACGCGATCGCAGAGCTCAGGAGCTCGGGAGTTCTTTCATTCAACAACACACCCACTACTACCATGCTCACAACTAACCAACAGTGAAGACAGGAGTATATATATCAACCGCAACAAGGTCCTCTTATTCTTCCATGGGCCACTAGACATGTCCATGCTACTGCATGTATGCCCCCCCCCCTCTTGCCCACTCCCGCGCTAACAAAATAAATACAAAAGACTTCTACTGCCCGTAGCCTCCGGCCACTCAGCTCTGCCGGCCTTCATACCGCTTTATTACAGCTTCCTTATAACTTCCCTACCCTTGTTCCGGCGGGTGCACCGATCCAAACTCAAGCGCTTTCCTGCAGCCGAAATGCTTTCCCGCAAGCCAAAGCGCCTTCCCCGAAACTATCCGAACAACAGAGCAACTATCAGAGCATGCCGAACATCGCCTTATAACTTCCAATACTAAATTCTTGTCACTAAAGGGTCAAAGCTGATGGTATAATAATCTCGGTAGTGGGGTGTTGTATTGGGACCGGGGAGGGGGGCGGGCAGTGGGAAGCGCACAAGTGATAGAGGAACACTGAAGTGTGGACGAGTGATCATTCTAGGGCATGAACGGATGCAGAGTGTTATAAATGTAGAGTTTTCGCTACTTAAGGTGACCTTTAGCTAGAAACCTCCATAAAGAATAGACACCACAATATCCTTCTCCTATCACTACGCCTACATGATCGTACCACCACCTCCAAAAAAGTCACGTTGTCCCGAAGGTTTTTTTTGGAAATACCACCAGAGGCTACACGGTACTCTACGGTAGCTAAACGCCATCCACATGCCCGTAACTTACCCGCCCAGCCACCAAGCCCCCTTCACGGCCGACACCGTCTTGTGCTCTACCGTACTCGCAACGGGCTCGAAGTGCTTTAAAATAAAGAACCTGCTTCTTCACTATCAACTCCGCGGTGTGGCCAACTGTCATACAGTAGTGACTTGAAGGATTGAACCATGCGTTAGGATGCCCAGGATTCAGTCTGCTAGATAGGGTAGCGAAAGCATGGCGAAAACTAACCACCCTGGTCCTAGCTTAAGAAAAAAGAAAAAAAGCGAGAACTTAGGCGCGAGGGTAGTTCCAACACCCAAAGTGAGGTTCAATTGTTCCATCCCTATAGTTCATAGCAAATTTAGGTATGCTAACTATAAAAATGTATTGAGTGTGGATAAGATAGATCGCAGCCGACTTTATCCACTAAGCATGTTCTCCATCCCCGGTGAGAAATGCTAAAACTTGCTTACCGTATTCCACGCCATAGCGAGCCACCCACCGAAATACAGGCCAATATTTAAATACGGGCTGCGGCTCACCCGATCACATTTCCTAAACTTGCGGATGGATCGCTATGTCCGTCTCTCGCCATTCCGTGGAATACAGTATCTGGCATGATCCTACTAAGATGTCGAATAAATCACCCTGTTGTAGAGCATACTGATTCACTGGTGACTTGGACTTGATATAGGAGTGGTCTGACCATAGAATTTGTTATCTGTCCAGTTCTTGATCGCCAATGGTAAAGGCAGAGATATATATAAAACCATATATACCTCAAGGCGAGGATAAGTCCTGAGACAAAGGGGCCATTAGCAATTCCCCACAACACAACCATTGTCACACCACAACTCAAGTCAGCCCCGCCTTCAAAAACAAAGGTCTCATTACCAAACACCATATTCTTAGAGAGAAAAAGGGACTCAGATGTACAGGCCTTAGTATTAACGGCCATTATGGTTGGTTTGTAATTGTAATCATTGTTGTGGTTATCATGATGGTTGAATTTTTTGAGGGATCATGGTTGCTCCTGTTGTCGCAGGACTTGTTCTCGCAGCTGGTATGAAGCAACTCGATCCTTTCATGGATCACCACAGTTATCCCCATTGTTCTGCATACCTCAGCCATTGCAAAGGGATAATGCAGCTGTACTGCCTTTTGAATAAATCATAATCACTCCGAAGCAAAAGAAATCACAAACTCTCTGGCAACAGAAAGAAATTTCTAAAACAATGGTCATGGTGGGGGAACTCCATCCCAACTTTAACTGTTCTTAGGTTCGTCTCTACTTCCTTTACTCCACCGGGATAGTGGGCGGGCATTCAGGTGTGATGGCGTTCATGCTGGCTTTCTAGGAGGTATTTCTAAAAGCTAGAGGAGAAACTTTGAGCGGAGAAGAAGAGGAAAAAAGTGCATCTACCATAGGCATGGGATATAGATAGACAAGAATAGACGTGAGGGCGAGAAAAGCAAAAAGGGACAAGAGTAGTGGAAATAACAATTAATAAAGAAATGAAGGGAAAATGAGTCCTCTACTGGCTCTAACACATGTTACCTTGGCTGCCGCGGAATGAATAGTCTTCCCACCCCCTTAATAGTTAACTGTCAGGCAACAATAACGAATTCGTTACCGGACAAGTAGCGGAAGCAGGGTAGGACATATTTAAATGAGGGAGGGCAAATTCTAGTGAGTAGGATGTCACCGGCGGATCCTTTTGGGGGGTGGCTCGGATCGAGGTGAGGGCTCCGTTGTGAAGGGTTCAAATAATTTCTCCCCGTGTTTCAATGAAGTATCATATCGACCCAATGGCACTCTTCTTGCTTGAGGGCAACTCCACCACAAATATTCTCAGTAGGTAACGGGAATGGTATCTGGCAAGAATTATCATCCACCGTATTGGGATTGATATTTACTATTCAGGTCTGATAGCTTGTCCAGAATTTCTTCCTGCCTAAACTCCGCGGCTGATGGAAACAGTGCTTGGCCAAAGTGATTGGAGGTTTCAACTGACATTGTTCTGGTCCAAGAGCACATCCGAAATTTCCCCATGCCCGCCCTCAGTGCCAAATGAAAATGGTGTCCGACCACTCTAATAGCATCCCCTTTTTTTCCTTATTCATATCGTCTGCCACCCATGACAATAGTGTTCGGCCGTCCTTATCTGCAGTGTCGGGATTGACATCTCCCCGTGCTCCTAGAATCTGCACATTTTTCTCATACCCACTCAAAGCAGCCTCTAAAAGTGGCGTTTCGCCATCTTTGTCAACCCTATCTGGGTTGACATTGTTCCGCGCTTATAGCATCCGCACAATTTTCCCATTCCCATAAAAGGCAGCGTGTGAAAGTGAGGCTTTTCCATCTTTGTCAACGCTATCAGGATTGACATCGTCCCGCTCTAATAGTATCCCCACAAATCCCACATCCCCAAAAACACCGAGAGAGGCTCCGCCGTAGAGCGCCTTACGTTTCAGGGGGTCGTCATGCCGGTGGGAAAACTCTGACCCCTCTTTATGAAATAGGAATCGTCCGCAAAACGCATCCGCTTCGAGTCGATAAAGTTCTTTTAATACGAGGGAAATTGCATTTGCCGAGGCCTGTCGACACACATGTAGTGTCCAGTTACCATAAGCGTAGTTATAAAAGGGAGTTGGTGGTGAGGGGACGTCTGGCGAAAAGTCCTTGAGGCATCCAAAATTAAGATAAGTCAAGCAAACTTCGGCGATTATCGAATGGGAACAACAAAAAAGTGTAGGATGTACGGAGGCCTATAACGACCAACTCGCCACGAAACAACAAAACTAAAAAACATTGCAACGAAGACCTCAAAGTACTATTGCATTAACACACCACAAAAAAACTAAAACAAAACCAAAGCAAAAACTAATAGACAAAAAAATATTTTAGTAAAAAAGAGGAATCCTTTATGCGATATGCAACATTAAGGACAACGACTCAGATAAACAATTATGCATAAAACATAAGGAATTAACAAGACCACAAAACTAAGACCCTATAGTACCCAGTGTGTAATACCTATCAGCTCTGAGCGCAAAAGCACAGTAAGCATTTCTCTGGTATGCACACTCCAGGATTGTTCTTGAATACTCACATATCCACACAACCGAATAAACCCCTGTCCTATGCCTGCCTGAGTTACCAATCCCGGAATCCAGAAAACAAATTAGCTGTGAGTAAAGATCAATAGAAAGAGTAGAATAGGTAAAATCTGGAGGAAAGGAACGGATAAAAAGAGAAGATGAAGACGGAAGGTGGAAGCGGGCTGAGTACTTACTAGTAGTAATCGGTAAGATTGTTGAAATATGTACGTATACTTTGTCCCATACCCTCACTCACTTCCGGCAGCAAGGCCATCCATCTCCGGATATAACTCTGGTGAAATATCAATCGAGTCCATTTCATCCAAATGTTGATCGATGTCTAAATCTATCACTATGCCATTCGGTACTTCTGATACAGGCTCACCCACTCCAACCCAGGAATACGTTCCCGTAGGTTTGACCGACAGTGTTAGATCACCCCCACGTCTAATAAAATTGTTTCCCATCTCCCGTAGGTAGAGGTAGGCGACTCTATGGGTAGGTATTCCATCTTCATACTTCATACTAGAAGTAATTGGTCCTTGAATCCCAATATGGTTGAGTTGCATCAAGCACCATTCTTGGGTTGCTTTTGGAAGATATTCGTCGGGATCTATGTAGAAATAATTCCTATAAGCACAAAGATCAGACATTAGAAGACGAAATTTACCATAGCTATATACATCTTGTTGAAGCAGCTTTAGAGTATCAGGACAAGGAAGTATCGCATATGATTGGGCCGGAGGATCTGGGTGATGGTAGAGGATAATTGGCTTTCCAGTGGGAAGATTTGGGCGCCCTCGTTGATATCGAATTGTGTGGGTATTCCAGAGATCAGCAAATCGATAAATTTCTCTCCGGATGATAGGCATATAAATGTATAATAATGCTACTGGATCAGCATATCCCCCCGTATAGTGCCCTGTGTCCCAAAGACTATCAAAAAAGGTCTTATTAGGAGGTTGTTAGTAAATATATGTCCTCTCTAGTGGGGAGCAAGTGGGAATGGCTAATATTGTATTACCAACAGTTACGAACCTTCCAGGCCAGAGTTTGACTTTTACTCATCTGCCGCCACCAGGACTCTATGCGCTGGTTCAAAGTAGAAGTACTATACCAATAGATATCTTCAAAGTGGATATCTATATTATGCGCTCCGTGGAGCTGCCAATGAGCATTGGCCATCATAGTTGTCTCAGTTCCGCGGTCTGACCGAATTGCTCGTGGTAGAATATTTGTATCTTCTATGAGATTAAGGTATTTCTTTAAGATCGCAATTCCTGTTCGTGCCGCAATCCCAACATGAATCCAGCGAATATACCTTGGAGTCAATCATACTCCTTTAGTGAATTGTAATCTATTAATACTAGCGCCAGAACTGCACCTACCTGGAATATCCATCGATACCAGCATATACTTCTATTCCATATTCGCTCATTTTATGATGGCCATCGACAGAAAGAACAAAGTCTGGTCCTGGTACATGATATGTACCACGGGGTGTTCGCTGCAAAGCAAAGGGCCGTGAGGCAATACCTGCAGGATCCAGGAGCCGTAGCTGCTCATACATCCTATCTCTGGCAACTGGTATACCTGCTCGCTTTAGACTAGTATATAAATGTCGGCGACCGTAGGCATATGCATGTCCGTGACTAAGTTGCTGTCTAAGTGCATTATGCATTAGCTCGTTGTGTGCAGGTATGTGATTGTGCTCAAAGCGGCGCCTCATGCCAAGACCAAGTCGCAGCCGCTGCATACTGCATGTCACCAAAAGGCAATCTCGAATTAGCATTTACTTCTTTCATAAAATACGAGAATCAGTATACGTAGTAGTTATTTAAACTTCAGGCCTATAATGCCAGCTCAGCCCGAACATGCAGCCTTAGTATCTTATGAGTATCCCTATGTACACCCTAGCTGAAGCAGTAAAAACTCACCAAACTCAGTGTCCCAGTCGCAGATCTGTTGTGCACTTCACTCTGCATTTGAACCATCACCTTGCTTGAAGATTTTGCGCAAGAAAGGTCAGGCCAAGAAGGATGGTTCTGGATAGCAAGATGCTGCTAGAACTGTACCAAGCGACACTATACAGTGAGCTGAGAATCTGAGTTCCCCTGTGGTGTAGGGGATACAATAAAAGCTCGGTTTACTGAGCCAATTGGACGGTAAAATAAGGTGGTATGGTACTTCGTTCGTCCAGTGAAGTCTGAGCACTTCCGTATTCTCTGATGCTCGGTGACTTTGGTGAGTTTTTGTTGTACTAGCATGCCAATAACTGTGGAGCTTAATTCTCCAATCAAGTCCACCAAATATCGGCTGTTGCTTTCCCATATCCTACTCGGTCAATATCCCAAACAGCCTGCCATCCTGCCTTGCTCACAATACCCTCCCACGGCTATAGAGTTTCAGTAGGTCTACGTACAAGAAGATTTGTAATTAAAAGCCTGCTGCAAAGGCGACAGAATCTTCAAAAAAATCAAATCCAGGAGATTAGGATGCTATTGAATATTCAGATTGCTTGAGAAGATAGGTCTATCAAGCTTCTGTGCCATAACCAGAGAGAAAGTTTTATCTTCGGTGATAGGATGGGCCATACAGATTTGTACAGAGAAGAGATAAGAGACTTACGATCGAAGTGAAATATGAAACCCTTTAGTATTGAGAAAAAGCATAATTTCTGTATCCAATAGTGCAAGATCATAGAATAAAGTCCATAGTCGCTCCTGAATTGCCTGTTGTAATACTGGACTCCGCATGACTAGTTCCCTTTTGCTGTAATTCCATTCATGAAATATACGACATAGGGTTCGTTCTGAAGGATATGCGCTGGCATTTTGTGAATTCTGTTGCAGTAGTTCCACCTCTGGGTAGTGAGTATGCAGAAGATTATGTGTTGCTTCCAGAGTCTGATCTTCAAAAATATACCAAATCCAAAGCACATACTTGTATGGTTCAAGTAAGGAGATAATGGAAGACATTATAAGTATCCCAATAGAAAGACTTAAAGGGGTGTATCTTCCATGGTGTAGAAGGCAGTGGCACTCCCTCTTCCTTTATATCTCGCTCTTCAAGTTTAATTCCTTCTGATATTTGCACTTTGACAACTATTTTTAATCATTTATCTCATTGGTACTATGCCCCCACCAAATCCTGATGATCCCTACTGTGATGGCTGTTTTCAACGAAAGCCTGGAAGTCAATACAGCATGTATCCAGCAACAACACCACCGAATCCATTTCCCTCTCATATTTCCTTAATATCGTGCACGCGTTGCTCTCAACCGCTATCATATGATACTCAACTTGAGTCTCATAATTGGAACTCAATCCATAATGGCAAGTTGTTGTATAAACCTTCCGCTATCTCGTTTGAAAAGCATCTTTCAGATTCCCTTCCATCTATACCTAACCATGGAAGAGTGTTGTGATACTCGAGATTGGGTTTTAGTCTGGTTGAATTTGACACACTCGCATCACAGAAGTATTTTGAAGTCAACTATTTCCTTATTGCTGTTCCCCTACCCCTCCGGATATAGAATACAAGTGTCCGGCTATCTATGATAGTATTCTTGTTAGAATTAGTATCCTCTTATTCTAAATGCATTGCCTGAACCCCCTCCCCTCCGGCCTAGTCCCAATGTTCTTTCGATTCAATATCATCAGTACCAAATATCACTCGTTTTCTGACTACTTTAAGAATTAGATCCTTCGGCCAAAAGTCCTACCTCAAGTCTAGGAACCCAATTTGAATCTCACCAAGCTTTAGACCGAGCAGTAGTAAGCAGTGCCTGTCTTGGACCAAAGGGAGTTACCTCACTTGCTATAGGCAATTCCCGTCCATTACCCTCCAAGATACGCTCTCAGTCCCGTATCGTCCCCCGCTCCCGCAATGAGACAACACATCAAACCTACCGCCAGGATCTCCATGGGACTGCGACGCTGGCGCCTGGAATTCCGGCCCTAAGTCGTAATAAGGAACATTCTTCTGTGCGGAGGAGCGTTAGCTTATCTACTTTGCCGGAAACTCAAGAGGTGCGATATCAACTCCGACTTGTTTTTCGGCATGCTAGCAAGCATGAGTCCAAACAGTTCCAGGCCATTCAAGGGTCTGAAATTATTATTCTTGAACCGAGTACTTTGGAACAGGTAATATGTGGGGAATATGATGGGTGGACTAAATTCCTCAAGTGTCATTTGCTTTCACACAGCTGGCTATGGCAGGAATTTGTAAAACTCATACCTTACGATCAAAGTAAAGATGTTAATCGTAATATTCCCATTTATATTAAATTCTTTCTTCATTCAATCTTCCACTAGAATACAGCTAATCTATAGGACTAGAACCCTTTATTGACCGTATTTCTTTTTTTCTCAGCTGGAATGCTGCAGGAGGGGGTATTCGTATACCCGAACGAGAATATATTACACCTACTACGCTCGGGAAGATTCTTTTCAAATATTTCCCACATTCTGGCCTCTCAAATAGCAAGCGAGGTTCAAAACCAGTCACGGATCCTACTCTATTTCTCGCCTTAGAATATACATTACTGTTTGATCCTGACAAGGATCCCATCCCTCCTCCACGGGCAGGCCGTATGGGAAGACCCAAGCTGCCACTTGAGCGGAGAAATTCTACCTTTGACTTAGAAGAGATGGACAATCAGAGTGATCCGGAGGAAGTCCCTTTTACCATACTTAATGCTCCGCTCGCAAGTGGTTCTGCCAACACCAGTGACTTAGCTCACCGGCGACACAAGTCCTACTCTAATTTTAACAATAAATCAAGCTTGGTAGTGTCTTTTCCCTTCCCCTTTGTTTCACACCAGAAGTTTTTTTTTTAAAATCCTCGGCAATTAGATTCTTTAATGGAATAACGTTTACTAATGTCAGAATATAGATAATCGATCCGTACCTGATCAACCTCGACAATAGCTATGGGAAGCATTCACCTCTCCCCCATCTTGCCACCTTCAGCCAATCCACTCAATCACAACCCCTGAGTTCATGCTCTACCAATGAGGGTATAGAGTTATTTCCTACTTTATTTTGACTTCTATTAGAAACGGCAAATCAGACTGACTATTTTTAGCCATCGTAGTTCAAAATATTATACACGATACACATGCTCCCGTAATCCAGGTTGGCAATTCCCCACTAACAACACCAACCGCAAGTCCACCATCCTCACCACCACTCCCACCAGCGGCCCGATATGAGTTATCTAAACGGTGTCGGTCTCAACTTACCTCATCCTCACCATCCAGACCTCACTCTAATGGATCACCAGTCCTTAAGCGAACTCGGTCACAAACTAAAGCTGTGCATCCAAAGGTATAAAGTTATTTAGGTGCCCAAAATGTACAACTTCACGTCCTCCTCCATCTTTGCCTGTGGTGCTTCTTTTCTTGTTTTCTTGTTTTCTTTTATTTCTTTTATCTCGTGTTTTAGTTTCTTTTGTTTCTTTCTTTCTTTTCAAATCTCTTCTTTTTCCACTTTCCGTATTGAGCATCATGTTACTTCTTTGAAATTGAACTCTAATTCTCTCGGTTGGTGAAATTTTGTTGTTAATCTAAATTAGTTTTCGTGTTTTTAATGTAATGTTTTTTGTTTTGTCGTTCCGTGGCGAGTTGGTCGTTATAGGCCTCCGTAGTTTGAGTATGGCTCCTAGTATGTTCGATGTAGTCTGTTCCTTTCTATCAAGGTAATCGCAGTAAAGCCCCGCAATCGTGATATCCTGCCCCCTACCATAAAAATGATCGATTACCACCGAGCTAAAATTTCCTGTTAGCGATGTAGGCTCTCCCCAGCGATTTCTTGGGTTACCTGAGATGAGTCTTCCCCACACCTGGATCACCGTGGCAAAAAAGCACAGAACGAGAAGAGTCATCTTCTCTCGTATCCCATCTCCTGAACTCGTTCGTTCGGAAAATCCATTGTCCCACGCCTTTCAGTCGGTCCCCCCTCAAATGTTGATGTCGTTTCTGAGGCTCCAGTGGTGACAGCCATTGTAGGACCTGATTCCTGTCATCCGTTATAGTTGTGTGGAAACTGCTGAAGCTGTTGAAACTGTTGACATTGAACGACTCGGTGATTCTCTTACCATCCATACCCACTAAAGTCAGGCCGATAGGTAGGTACGGAGAGGTGATAGATAAAAGTTTTAAGGTTGTCAAGAGTCTCCTCTGAGCCGAAGAAAATCATATCCGGGAGTAAGGCTGTTAAATATCACACCACGGCATTTCACCCGGTAGTTTCACGTCAAGAAGTCGCACCGCCTCATAATGCGCCTCTCTCTAATTCCCCAAGAAAACCCTGCAGTTTCTGCGGCTAAAATAGTCAGATACGGTACAGTGGTCGCTCTTCCCCCACCCCAGACTCAGCCTTCCATCGAGCAGAGCCCGCATGCCCGCATTATGCCCAACGAAAATTCGAAGGGTGCCAAAATATTAAACTGGTGAGCGAAGCTAGGCGTGCCTTACTAAAACAATACGCCATTTTATGAGATCGCCGTAGCATATCTCAGGAAATTCTAGACCCAAAATCGAATCTCACCTCCGTCTGTGGCAGGTAAGCCCCGTACTTGTATTCTCATCGCGTATTCGGAATCCGGTTGCTACAAAAGTGCCGGCCAGTATGTCAGTATTATGAGAAATATCAAATGTATGATAGGGTTAATATAAAGGGGGGAAAGCAGCCGATGGTACAGTCACCCGTCAAAAGTGTTCGCGATCCCGCTCTCAATGCCAAGCTGAATTACATATTCAGATACAAACCATTTACCTAGCCAAAGCCGTGCGTGCAACTTGAAGGAATGCTATCACTATTGGCTCGGCGCTTGGCCAGCCATTTCTGAAGGTTCTTGTTGAAATTTTGCTGCTCACCACATGCAGATTCTTCGACGGAAAACTACTACTACGAGGATGACATCTTATCGAATGGTTACTAGAACGAACTAGTTTCCGACTACTATTGTTTGATGCCAACTGCACCACTGTTAGCTTCATACAGATAACGCACAACCCTGCATACCTAGTTCATCACGATCAACAGCAACGAAACACCTTAAGTGAAAGGTGCGACAACATCGAAACACTAAACACAACATCCCT
>Ga0307509_10005330_pt1 | contig 17975 bp, 19 predicted proteins | sample 10_EM_MG_FD_202245 | JGI IMG/M metagenome (GOLD analysis project Ga0307509, IMG submission 202245) | Populus trichocarpa ectomycorrhiza microbial communities from riparian zone in the Pacific Northwest, United States - 10_EM | ecosystem: Host-associated > Plants > Roots > Unclassified | place...
AGTGTGGTACCCCCCGATGAAGTTTTTGATACTTTTGCGGAGTTTGTTGATCGTTTGTTGTCGGACAGAATTTCGAAATTATAAAGGGTATTGGTGCTCATCACCTGTGCTTAGTTGAACCTTAAACGCATACCAAACCAAAATACTCTGTGCCATGTACGGTCAGGGATAGCCGGCTAAAGTCTAAATCCAAGCAGATTTACTTTGCGGTAGACTAACCAGTGTCGATGTGTATTTTCCCCGCCCCGAGGAGTGACACAATCGTGCAGTCCGCATGTGTTGATCCGACCCATGAGCTAATATTTTCCATGCCTTTCCCATAGCTGCCGATCATTGATATGGGAGCATTAAACTATCGAATGTATTCTGTGGAATGTCGTCGTACATTATATTTGGCGGGGTATGTAGCTAATAATACCATTTCTCTTGAAGCGCATCGATTTCATCAACAACACTCAGGTCAAACCCTTCATCAATCAATTCCCGAAGTAGCTTCGCGGATTCATCTGCAATATCATCCCAGCCATCAAAAACATTGACCTTCACCCTCAAGGATCGCCAGCGTGATGAGACGAATATTTGAGGCAGAGAATGACATGGGAAGGATCCTAAAGCTTCACATATACATTCCAGGGATTGCATGTGGGGAAGGAATAGTGGAGATTCACTGGAGGCGCAAAGCCTCTCAGTGATTTGATGATATCCAGTACCTACGGAACTATGCAGTTCCAGGTGCTGGAGGGATAAGCGACCAAGCAATTGGGCAACTTGATGGGCGGGAATACCATCTATGCTGATCTTCAATACTTTCAGACGGGGTGACCATTCGATGAAAGATATCATGTGTTCCATGAAAAAAACAGGATGTCGATAAATCCATTGCTCCAAGGACGGGAAGCATACTGAATCAAGGAATCCAATAGTAGTGTCCCGATTGTTAGTACATTTGCAATAGCTCCAGTGAGTGAAGGCGATGGTGGACAATTCTTGTGTTAGGAAGGGGGAAGCTGCTAGCATGAGAGTGGATCGCTTGCATCCTAAGTGTCTGTAAAAGAGGAGCTCGTCGGATAAGTTTGACACAGTCACCAACATCAATCTTGAACACTGAAGCCACGGTGAGATTGTTCCATGTTATGTCAACGTATGGTAAGCCAAGTCTCAAGAGTGTGAGATCTGTCGGACGAGGTTGGCTCTTCATGCTAAATTTCGGAGAATCGGAATCATATATGATTGGAGAGCTGAAGCAGCGGAGAATGAGTCGATGGAGTATATTTTCTTGTGATGAACCATCAAAGAAGGGGGAATGGGTCTCTGGGATGTCAAGGTGGATGTCATACCACCTCGCCGAGTGCTTGTTCAAAATTTGAGATACTCCGTCAAGCCGGCCCGACTCGGAGTACCCAGAAAATTGAATCGTCAACGGGAGACTGGCTGATCGTTCCAACCATTCGGCGATCAATTCAAGTGGAACCTTCCTTGGACCTATAACGATGGAGGTCCACAGCTGGGGCATTGCCCAAGCTAACTGTCACCATCTCCGGCACACAGACCCAAGAAGTAAAGGGGTGTTCCTATCTTCTTCATAGCGGCTCACACTCAGTGTTGGGGCACATTGGATGAAAATATGAGAGGCGATTTCTGGGAGGACTTTACACTGCCCCACAGATTCCAGGTGGACTCCACTGGATTCCACATGTCCATCTGGAGTCCACCTGGAGTCCAGGTGGATTTACTTTGGCAGAGAGGCCTGCCAAATTTTGGCCAAAATCCACCTGGATTCCAGGTGAACTCCAACTGGACTCCAAATAGACCAGATGGACTACATGGACTCCACTCCACATTACACCAGAATTAGTGCTCTATCTGGATTGTGGTGGACTCCACATGGACTCCATTTAATATTTGGCTAATTCATAAATAATTTCCTTTTTTGGGAAATCTCAGGGCATATATATAAAGTCACATGATGTAATATATTCAAAGAAGAGAAAATAATCATATTGCATAGCCTCTGGACTATTCTAAATTAAGAAACCAATCATCAGAATATATGCAAGCTCACATTTGGTCAAGTATTTTGTAGTTTTCTTGTGAATGGAAGCAGTAATCAATTTAATTTTTGTAGATTTTGGATTTTGAAAATAGGGTCTATGGTTACTTTTTTTGGAAAAAAATTCCCACACTCACAGATATTATCTAAATAAGGCAATACACATATTTTGTATTATGTGGGTATATGTATTTGGGAATATCTAATATTGATTTGACCCTGACTAATCTCAAATGTAATGACATCACTATCAAAATAATAGATTAATATTTAAAAAAAGGTGTATATAGGGCTATTAGTTTGGTGGATCAGAAAGCCTCTCTGGTGTAATGGTTAAATGGTCTGGAATGTTGTTTATGGCATATGTAATAGGCTTGGAGTTCAATTCTTGTCAAGTGTAATATTTTTCAGTGGTATTTTTCTCCAAGTCTGTCCAAGTTCTTGTGACAAATTCTAAACCAGACTTCCAGGTGGAGTCCAGATGGAGTCCAGGTAAATTCAGTGGATTCTAGTTGGACTCCATGTGGACTCTATGTGGACTCCAGATAGGTTTGGTAGACTCCATGTCTTAATGGTCAAAATATATGGAGTCCACCTGGAGTCCACTGGAGTCCATGTGGAATTATAGAGTCCATCTGGAGTCCACCTGGAGTCTGTGGGGCAGGGTAAAGTACACCCTGCTTCAGAGGACTGGGAGTTAGAAGATGTGTGCCTTATATTACAAGGCTTTACAATTAGATGACAAGAGGGAATTGACATCGAATCTGAGAGATTCAACCTTAAACAGGAGGTAATGTTATGAATGGACAATTTTTCATTTTTCTTCTCTGTTCTGTTATGGACTATTGGACTATTCTCCTGACTCTTGCACTAAACTGCATAGCTTCACAGTGCACTCCTTCCATTCCACTTATCACTGCCCCTATCTTTGGCTATACATGTAATTGGCACAGCATAGCACTGCGACACCCAGGATACTAATAGTTGTATACAGCCACTTGGCTATATGATTAGACAGTATATAAACCTAGTTTAGATAGTCTTGTTTAGTAGCTAGTTCTCATTTAGCAACACGAAGACTTGAGCCTCAGACAGAACACTCGATCTTGAAGACTAGAACTGATCGACTGGTGATAGCCAACTTAGTTGAGCTATTGAAGTCATAACACAACTACTCAACTGATGGTCTTTCTCTCAGCTATGTCAACTACCAAACACCCTAATGCAAATCTCAATCTGACTGATTCCAACATCAAACACCAAGTAACTACTGAACCAATGGTCTCTCTCCTATCACACTCTCTCTATGTGGTAAGTCTTCCTCTTATTCAACACATCTCCATAATACCAGCAAACCTTGCATTTGGAGCCCTTATTGCAATCTTTTGCTGACTGTGTTGTGAGGTTATGTGCTTGGTATTTCTATGTTATTGTGCAGAGATTTCAGACTGGACTAGTGACTAAGCACACCTAGGACCTGTGGAAAATCTTCTATTGTGAAGTTTATCTATATTAGGAAATCATTTCCAAAAATGGAAATTTTGGATATAAGCAGTAGCACTATTAATAAAAAAGATAGATACCATTAATAGAATTCTAAATATGCTTGAATTATATGAATAGCTTATTGCCTTATTGAGGAAAACACAAAAACCTCTGGATTTAGATCACAAGATAAGATATTGTTATCTCAGATAAGATAATTGTTATCTTAGATAAGATAATTGTCATCTTAGATAAGATATTATTATCTAAGATAAGATACTGTTATCTGAGATAAGATATTGTTATCTTAGATAAGATACAGTTATCTAAGACATTTATTTTCTTAGATAAAATACTTATATAAGACAGATAAATATCAAATACAAAGTACATTACATGTAGTAAAGATATTTTTAGCAAAATTTAATAACTAGTCTTGGAATGAAAAGTTTTTCAATACACTGGAAATATTTTTAAAGAACTATAAATATGTTCAAGAGATTATATATATTTCCAAGAGACTGTAAATATTTTCAAAAGACTGTAAATATTTTCCAGCAACTAAAAGTATTTCTAACAGATTGTAAATACTTTCCAGCAACTAGAAGTATTTCCAACAGATTGTAAATATTTTCAAAAGACTGGAACTATTTCCAAGAGACTGTGAATATTTTCAAGAGACTGGAAACATTTTCAAGAGCCTGGAAATATTTTCAAGAGACTGTAATATTTTCAAGAGACTGTGAATATTTTCAACAGACTAGAAATATTTTTAATACTATGCAAACTAGTGATAATATTTTACCAGAAGATTGAAAATATTTACAAAGCTGTAGTTGTCTATGGAAATATTTTGGGAGACTTATACCATGCCTTATGGACAATTGGTTAAAATAGTACAGTACACTGAATAAGTAAGTGCTTGAGAATTTTCTAAGATTTGAGTACATAAAATGATAGATATTGGCATAAGGGGAACCCAACTCCAGTGCATGCTCCACTGGTGAACTAAGTCTAGCCAGTATGTCCCACTTCACCAGTAGCTTAGGCTCATTCCCCCCCTTTCCCCTATGTATGTGACTGCCTTTTCTCCCTTATACAATATTTATTTATTATTTCTCCACTGGCTTACAGTTGCCCTTAAAATTAGGCTTCATCTTTCCATGGCTGGAAGGTATTCATTGGCATGAATGGCTATACCAAGTATCAGCTACATCAGATAAGTGGTCAAGGTGGGAGGAGGCATTGTATGCAGAATAGAAATATATGAAAAAATAGATATTAGGCTATGTCTTTGCATAACTGAGAGGTATTCATTAGTATGAATGGCTGCACCAAGTATCAGCTACACCAGATAAGTGGTCAGGGTGGGAGGAGGCATTGTAGGCTGAATGTTCCAGAATAAGAATGTATGAAAATACAGATATTAGGCTGTGTCTTTGCATAGTTGAAAGGTATTCATTAGTACAAATGGCTGCACCAAGTATCGGCTGTACCCAATGAGTGGTTGGCCCAGTGCAGCCTCTGTTATATCTGGACCTCTGGCACTGCATGACAGCAAGGAATATGTTCTGCAACATCTGAAAATATGTTCAAATTCATTAGAAATATTTACAAATTGAACATAAGTTACAGTGGAAATAAAATAAATAAGCTAATTTATTTCACCAATATAACTTATTGACAAGGGGGCCTTTAGGTTGTTTTCCTATCAGAAATTAATCAATCTAAAGGGGGTCTAGAGGGGACCACTGAGGTGGCTGATCACATTTATGTCAATTTGAGTGTAATGCTATTGATCTTGGCATCCTCCTTGCTCCTCCCTCAACAGTGTTCTGTTATTTACTCAACTAAAATTTATCCAATTACCATTTTCTTTTTTGTATAGTGAGCAAATTTTCTAGCTTGATAGACTCAAGAAGAAATACACTAGACCTTTTAAATAACTATTGTTTGACAGTCGAAATACATTTTTGATGAAACTGTCCAATTTGGGTATTCCAGGCACCAAAACCCACCCATCTATTTTCTGTCTTCGATTGGTGTATTTACAATACCAATAGGTTATAATCAGATGTAGAAAAGAATTTGAGATGACAGAAATACCTAACGGGTCCAGAAAACCCAACTGTACAATTGACCTATGGTGTACAACTGACTGTTCAAATACTGTAGCTACCTAAATATATTTTTTCCCCACCCCAAACCACCCCCTAACCCACCCAACAGCAAGTGCACAATCCAGGAATGCTGTTTCCTGCATTGTTGACATTTGTTTATTGATGCCCTGAACCCACCCAACAGCCCCACCCTACCTACTCAACCCCGCCCTCCCATCTGGCACCCTTGGCAAGTCAATCACCCTACCTGCTCATCTAAAAGACCCTATTTTTGATCCTGGAACCATGGTGGAGTAGGCCGAGGTCCCTAGAGCTGGTCGCTGGCTCTGAGAAGCATAGTGATAGTGATAGTGTCTATGACATACAGGAAGTGTCTACGATGGGTCATGTGGTCATGTGGCAGGTCACCTGGTTACATGTACCCCCCTCCAAATGGTGACATTCTCGTTGCCTCATAAAAAGAAAAGACAAAAAAGACAAAGAAAAAAAAGAGAAACAATGGAGAACCTAAAAACAAAACAAAAGACCAAATGAGGAGGACCCAAGCTAGGTCCATCCCTCCCCTTCCTTTAGAAATGATGTCCTCATTGACAGTCATCATAAACGAATCCAACCTAATGCCTTGAGGGCCCAACTCAGGTCTGATAGGCAAGGATCTTGATTCCAATCAAGCACTGAGGGCAAGAAAACAAGGGGCATATTTTTCAAAGCTTGAGGGAAAATCCAAGCTTTAGGAAGTGAAGACAAGTGGTGCAGTGGTGGTCAATAATGAGAGGGTAAAAGTTGAGCAAAAGGAATTTTTTGGTGATGGCGAGGAGCAATCTGGGTGTGAGAATGACATTGGAGGGAACCAAATGGGTTTGGCTGAGATAAACGAAGGCCTGAAAAATCACAAGGTAATGTTGACGAGAAACTGAGGAAATGGGAAGCAATGGTAAAATAGGGAGCGAGGTTGTGTCTTCAGCCCAATCAAGGCATGAAACTGGTGGTGATGGCTCCAGGGTAATGGACATTTGTGTGTCAACATTGACAAGGGGTGGTGGGGACATCTGGGTACTAGAGGTTTGAATATCGGCATCAATGGTTTGAATGGAGGTATTGGTGCAGGTGGGTAGTAGGGTGACAAGGTCGACTTGGGTTCCAGCATCAGCAGTTGTCATAAAGGAGCTGGCCATGACAAGGCAAATTTGGCTATGACCAGCCATTTCCCATAGTTCGCACTCTTGAATGATCCCATGAACCTGACCTTTTTCGAATCCAATCTTCAGCACCTTGGAGACCTGCATCCCATTGGCCATCTGTGATGCATTGTCCTGTCCTGCTTTGAATGCATGCCTCCAGATGGCTCTGAGAGTGGTGTTAGATGGGGCAGTGGCAGCACGAGAACAAAGGCCATCGACAGAAAGGGGATCCATTGGCGAGTTGTAATCAATGGCCATTGACATTTGGATTGAAATGGTAGCAACTAGTGGGCAGGCATGAATGCTAGCATCACAGGTGGTTCTGGTTTGGGTGGATGATTCCAAGTCAGTTTGTATCACTGCATCAGAGAGAACAGAAATGGGCTTGAGACAGTAGGGTCCATGACTGGAGGAGGTCCATTCCAATCACTCCTCAGTTCTTCCTTTCTCAGTCCCAAGATGATAAAGGTCGATTTCAGCATTACTGGCAGCTTCTTCTGCTTCCTCGATACCCTTGGCCTTTCCTCTGAAATACCATTCCTTCCTTTCCTCATCCCTACTTCCCCACTTGGTCTGTCCTTGGTCAAGACCTGCTTCAAAAGCATGATCCCAGAAAAGCTTCAGGTTTCTTTTTTCTCATGTAGAGGCTGCAGCATCACAAAACCGAATAATGTTGTCAATGTCAGCAAGGGTGATGAACACTTCAAAATCAATAGAATTGTTTAGTGGTGGTGGTGTAGTTTCCATGCTTGGTACCAGTGGTTGTTATTGCTGTTGTTGTTGTTTTTTTTGGCCGCAGTTCATTTTTTCATCAATCATGGCATGGTTGCAGGAAATGTTGTGGTTAAAAATAGCTGTTGGTGCATGGTGGAATCTGAAAACATGGGGGATACGATGTGAAAATGCAGGGTGGACTCGAGGTAGCTGGGGCTTGAAAGCTTGAAATAGATGTGTAAACTTGGAGTAGGAATGCAAATAGACTTGTATGCAGAGACGCAGACACAGATGCAGAAAGGTGGATGCAGAAATAACACAAGGAGCCAATGAGGCTCCTAAAGCAGCTTGAGAATTTGAGAAGGACCAAAATAGCTGATGATGTGGCAGTGGGACTTCTGGGAAATGCTGACAGTGGTGGGTGAAAATGTGCATTTAAAGGCCAAATGACACTCTCATCACCAAGATGGAGTAGGCTGAGGTCCCTAGAGCTGGTCACTGGCTCTGGGAAGCATAGTGATAGTGATAGTGTCTATGACATACAGGAAGTGTCTATGATGGGTCATGTGGTTGTGTGGCAGGTCACCCAGTTACAATGGCAAGACCCTTTTTTCACTATTTTTTTGGGTGGTGGGCAAGTACCAGTATAGATGTATAAAGTGAGTTAGGCAACTGCCATGTATTGATACATGAGAGTGGCATATACAGGTGCTTGGAATGGTTGCCACAGCCCCACATTCTCCACCACCACCTTCACCTCACTACTACAGCTATAATAGTAATTTGTCACCTCCATCATCACTGCCTTTGCAATCACCATGACCCACTGCCTCCATTGCCATTGACACTGCTCCATCCACAGCTATTAATGCTGTTGACCCTGCCATCCCCACCTTTCTAACTACTCACATTTTTTATGTTAACTCTTTTTTGGATAAATTTTTGTATTCACATATCTCTTAAATAGTCCTTTTGGACAAATTCCCATGTGCAGTTGAATTTATGATGCATCAATCAAGAATAAGTATCAAATAAGTATCTAAATTGAAGCAACTGGTCTGCTGATAGACAAGAATAAGTATCTACCAAGTGGCCTACTGACCATTGGCTGATGCATCACTGACTCAAGCTGATTTCAATAGGCAAGTCAAAATCAGCAACAAAACACAGTTTATAAAAAGAAAATGAATGACATATACTCACAAGTGTCTCAATCATCATCCAATTTGATCAGATTGAAACCAAACCTCAGTGTTTTGGCAGTCTCTGCTAAACATTGCCTACTCTTGTTGCAGCTTCCACTCCTTGCTTTCACACCCCATCATCCATTATCCACTATATGCAGATATGCATTGCTTATTATCCCCATCTCACTGCCAAGATGATAGGCAGTTGACCCCTTATTTTTTGTTTATTTTTCATTGAGTGCATTGAAGAACTGGAGATAAAGGAGGGCACACTGAAAGAAGTGAGGACTCCATCTTTTTTTTGTTGGGGAGTGTACACCTTGTACTAAATGAATGTCTCATTTGCTGACATTCCAATTACATTCCACATGTCTCTTTTGCTGACATTGCAATTACAGGCTGCAGTGTCCATATAATCTTTCAATTATTTCTAAATCAGGATGGTTAGTAAAACTATTGTTTGAAAGTCCGGTTTTTTGGCTTTTTGACCCTTTTTTTGAGCTAGAACATTGCCATTAAAATTCCCCATCACAATTAGGGTGTGGGAACATAAAATTTCAGGGTCGGTCCAGTCTTTTTCCAGTTTTAGGACTGGAAAAATTTCTTTTTCGGGTGCCCCAGTTGTGTTGGGGAATTTTAATAGCAATGTGCTAGCAGCAAAACTACCAAAAAAGGCAAAAGACCAGACTTTCAAACACTAAGTAAAACATAGATTATGAGTAAATCAGATAAGATATGATGGATAAGATTAAATTCCAATACATCAGTATTTTGATGTTCAACTCAATGTAATCACGCAAGTAATACAACTACACAAGTGCATTAAGATTAGATATGCTAAGATAAGAGTGATAAGATAAAATAGGCAAAGATTCATTATTGTGACATAAAGATTATATAAAAGAGGACAAGAATTGTGGAGTGTCACAGAAAGGTCACTGTAAAGAGATGAGCTTTTCTATAAAAAGACTCATAATATACCATATGGTGCACAGCCCTAGTGTTAGGTTTATCCAAGGTGTTTCAGTAAAAAAAATTAAAAATATCATGTTGATTAGTTAGTCCAGCCCAGAGGGCCTTAAAAAATTTTGGACCTACTAAAATATTGTTTTTCATCTATATCTTCTAGATTCTTTTATTTACAGCCCTAAAGTCTGTCTAAAATCATCTAAACATGAAAAATATAGCAAATTGTGGTGATAATCTGGAAACTGAGGCATAGCCAAAATTAAATGCATAAAGAATAAATAAAAAATTAGCTTATATTATCATAATAGATAGAGGGAATAATAATAAAGAGATATCTACAGTCTAAGGAGTCAGAAAAAAAGTTAGAAAATGAGAATTTAAAATTATCTAGATTAGATTAGATTAGAAATTTACTATATCTAAAAGGTAGTTTTCATGATTAGCTAGTTAGTCCACCAAATTATCTAGTTAAAAAAAAATTGATGTGATATCCTTAATTTTTTTTTCTGAAAACCCCTTGGGTTTATCTGAAAGCTTTAAAATATACTTATTAGGATCAGGCTTTAAGTTGTTAATAGGTTGTATCCTTGTGGAGTAATTCAAGTGTGGGTTTTTTTTGCCAGTGATCTCTTGTAAGTGGTGCAAGAGGAGGAATATATCAATTGCTTCACACTCTAAAATATACCTGTTAAGATCAAATTTTTAGCTCTTTTATAGGTTGCGTGCTTGTGAAAGAAATACAGATTTTTCTAAAAAAAATTGGGATTTGAACTCCAGTCTCCAGTGTTCTCAAAAAAGAAATGTAAAGAGCAAATTTTACCATTAGACCAAAAGGTCTTTCTGTGATGTTTGGTACACTGGGTATTTGAAAAGCAGGGTCTATACTCCAGACATGGCACCAGAGCCCAGACGCCATATAAGACACCATATAGGAGACGAAAGGACAAGGTGTTCAGTGCGAATCAGGGTTGAATTGAGCGAATCAGAGACTTTATTTCACCTGAATGAACACGCACCTCGCTCATTGGAATTTGCACAGAGCACATCAAGGATATTTCCCGTTTATTTTGCTACAGTGACTTGGCTGTTAGGAAATTACCCGATTTGTCCAGTTTGTAGAAAACCGTAGATGGCCGTAGAACGATGATCAAATTTTGTCATAATTCTTCAAAAACGTTAGAAACACCTTTCACTGCCCCCTCAACAACATCATGGTTCGCGAAACGTGAGCGCTTCCATATTCTCTTGGCTTACCGCACTAATAGCTCCCAGGAAATACTATGACCTCCTTGAAGTCCCTCCAAATGCATCAGAGGCTGATCTCAAGAAGGCTTATCGCAAAAAGTCAGCGCATTCTTCGTGAAAGTTCCATTTGACTGACGCTTGCTTTCTCTAGAGCCCTCAGACTGCATCCTGACAAAGGCGGCGATCCAGAGTTGTTCAAGGAGGTGACGCATGCGTTGGTTGCCTTTACCTTTCGTTTACTATTCATACATTCTGACCCAATTATTAGGTACGAAATTCTGTCTGACCCAGACAAGAGAAGTGTATATGATGCTAGGGGGGAGGCAGGTCTATCTGAGCAAGGCGGAATGGGCGGAATGGATCCACAGGTGGGTTCCCAAATACCTCCGTCATTTTTTCGTTGCCGAACATCACCCCATTCATTCAGGATCTCTTCAGCCAATTATTTGGAGGTGGGGGTGGGTTCTTTGGTGGAGGTGGGGGCGGTCGTCAACAGGGCCCTCGTCGGACGAAGGATCTGGTCCATCGGGTACACGTCACCCTTGAAGACCTCTATAAAGGAAAGACCACCAAGCTGGCATTAACGAGAAACGTGATTTGTTCCAAATGCAAAGGGAAAGGTGGCAAGGAAGGTGCTGTGCGGCCATGCAATAATTGCAGCGGAAGAGGAATTAAGGTCACTCTCCGCCAAATGGGACCCATGATTCAGCAGATTCAATCTCCTTGCGACGATTGCCAGGGGACGGGCGAAATAATTAACGCAAAGGATCGATGTACGAATTGTAAAGGGAAGAAAGTCCTTCCTGAAAAGAAATTCTTGGAGGTCCACATCGACAAGGGAATGAAGGGGGGCCAAACGATACAATTCCGAGGGGAAAGCGACCAGTCGCCTACAGCTGAAGCGGGAGATGTGGTTATCGTGATCGAGGAAAAGCCCCACGATCGGTTCCGTCGGCAGGAGAATGACCTTATTACGGACGTCGAGGTGGACCTTCTGACGGCGCTTGCTGGTGGTCAATTTGTGATCAAGCACCTCGATGACCGTGCGCTTCTTGTCAAGATCGAGCCTGGTGACGTCGTAAAACATGGTGGGTTTTTTAGATATACATATTATTTACCCTCATGCTCATCATATTATATCATTCAGGTGAATTGAAGGTTGTGCACGGTCAAGGAATGCCTTCCCAACGACATCACGAACCGGGCGATCTCTATATCAAACTAAGTGTCAAATTCCCAGATACCATCGATGCTGCGTCCATCCCACTCTTAGAACGAGCCTTACCACCTCGAAACCCTGTCGAAAAGTTGGAGAAGAATGTTCTGTTGGAAGAAGTTATTCTTGACAACGCCGAAACGCGGTCACGAGGCGGTATCAGCGATGACGCAATGGACGAGGACCACGAGGAGCCGCGCGTTCAGTGTGCGAACCAGTAAACTTGGCTCGTTCGCGAGAGGGTGAGGTTTTTGCTTAACCACATTGCTGTCTTTTTTTTGTAGAATCTCTGTTTAGTTTCAGGATACATCGATTCATTTACATAATGCAACGAAGCCCAACATTTTACACATCCCATTTTGTCTGGCAATCGTGAATTTGGTGTGATGCAGACATAAAGGATTGGCGCCTTACCGCTGGGTCCAGTTTGAATGCTTCATAATCTTGACGGTCAAAGAAGCTGACTTCAGTCTCATTTTCTGGGCAAGCCATTCAAGACGCCATGACAGAACCACAAAATAAAATACGGACCAAAACCGATATCGGATAGTATTTTGTCGTTATCATCCAAAATCCAATCATCATTGTCCAGATTGATGATGAGGTTGGATGTCTATATGTGTTATGGAAATGTACATGGACGACCAATTGCACCTGGCTTACTTTGGCACCATGTGCTTTCGTGTAGAGCTTTAAAGTATCTAAACATGTTTGGACCAAACCCAATTGTCATTGAAAAAAATGGTCATACTAAGAGAAACATTTCGATAGGGCTTCCATCCAGATTGGTTTGCCACCACTAAGGGAGAAAAATGAGATTGGGTACACCACCATACGACATGTAGTGACCTTGTTTGGCCATCTCTTTGAGCAGGCCAGCTGTGGTTGTCGTAAGATTGACGTTATGGAGAACGAGACTGCGTTCTGTGCGAAACTTGAAGGATTTGATGATGCGAACGGTGATGGTAGCGTTTGTTGGAGGACGTGCTTGGTTTGTGAGGGACTCGGCCATTGGGTGCAATGAGAGATATAAATTTGGAGCATGTGCGTGATGCTTGACTCCGAATCTGAACATGGCACTTTCGTATACCACCACCGCCGTGCCTGACCCACGAAAGGATCCCCGCTTACTTACCAGCCTCTCAGAAATCCTCTCATGCCTTTCCGCATTCCAGTCCGAAGAAGCAGAACTCTCCAACTCACTGACTCACCTACTGAGAGCCAGGGAACCCATTTTCTCATCTTTAGCTCGCCTCCAATCCATCTCTCCACAACTCAATGAACTACAAGTCGACGCTAGCCTTCTTGCCAGAAAGGTTTCGAACACGGCAGAAACGGCTGAAAGAGTTGGTAGCAGGGTTCGCTCCTTAGATGAGGAAATGGGGCGCATCCGTGAAGCCAGCCATCGTGTTGGTCAAGTCATGGAACTCAAGGTAACGATACTATTCGATGGCACCTGGAGTAGGCATGCTGATAGATAGAAACAGTCCTCATTATCAGCCCTACAAGAATCTGTCGAAAGCCAGGACTGGGAAACTGCAGCCAGGCATTGTGCACGCGCCATGGCCTTGCCATTTGAGGTCATATCTGGTCCTTTCGCGGAAGTCGCGGTGGTCCGTTTCGTTTATGACCTTATCCAGGGTGTCCCCTCATTTGTAAATGTGCTGTAGCCGACATCGGAGAACCATTTACCTCCTGCGCAAACCCTACGAGCAGCACGAGAAATGCTCCTTTCAGTTTTCCGACACAATTTTGCTGAGGCGTCCCATGCACGGGATTCAAATGCCACCAGTCGTTTCTTCAAGCTATTCCCAGCCATTGGATGGGAAGCCGAAGGTCTCGATGCATATGCAACTTTCGTGGTGGAACTCGTTCGGGCTCGATCTCCAACAACTCTGAAAAGTAATTTTGGTTTCATTGGCGAATTCGATGCTCCTGACTTCAATCGCATAGCCTCATCCCCACTCTACTATACAACGTCTCTGACGTCGTTGTTCGAGAGTATAGCCATGATCGTAGATCAACACCAACCAGTTGTGGACAAATACTACGGCCACGGTAAAATGAAAAACGTCGTTCTTCGTCTCTTGGAGGAGGCCGATAGAGTAACCAAAGCCCTCGTCAGTGGATGGGAAGAAGATAGGTCCATACAACGCAAGGTAAGACTGTTCTGGCTCTATATATTAATAATTGACTTTTTTTGGAAGCTTTCAGAAGTGTCCAATAACCCACCAGTTCCCTTGTTTTCATCAAATCCCAGACGCCAACCTGAAGACGTTGCTCTAGACCCCCGAGAAATCGATAAATTTTTATCAGAACTTACTGGCATGATTGGGCGGTGGCACCTCTTCAAAAAATTCCTTTCAGAGGCGTTGAAGGTTGTCTTTTATATTTCCTTTATTTTATTTTATTCCTATCCCTGACCTGGTTTAGGAAAATTCTCTGTTGACGGCCCCAAACGCTGATAGTATTACCCTCGTTAAGCCAACGCCCGAGACCGCTCGCGAAGAACCCGACATTGTGGCAAACACAGCGTCACACACACTATTCGAACGTCTGGTGACCACATATTATATCCCACTTGAAATGTGGTATACCCGTACCATCGTTGACAAAGTCTGGCATCCTGTCTTTTCCCAATGGTAACTCTGGTTTATTCTGAATCTGCTCTAGGCACATCGGCTCTCAACTCCTGATTTTTTGCAACCCCAGGTTACAACGACCACGCCGGATGACGTATTTTATATACTGAAATCCATTGCAACAAGACTTTTGACTACCGGCTCTCTCAGTGGTGTTGAAAGGACCTTACATCAACTTCGAGATGTCATCGATCGCGATTATATTGGGGTTCTCAAGCGCAAGTTGGACGATGTTTACAAAACCTCTGGGCCTTCCCCATCAAATATTCGTCCCGATCGAGTTGAGCGAGACAACCGTGCAACATTTATTGTCAGTTCCAGAATTTCCCCTTCACCTTTGAATAATTTAAGTTTCGCAGACGCTCCTCAACGACCTCGATATATCAACATCACACCTAGAGCGGCTACTACATGACTTAGTTGAAAGCCCTTCGATCTCGCAATACTTTCCGGAGGAAGAGCAAGGCATCGTTAAGGATCGGATAATGACATTGACTAGCCTGACTATCAGATTAAAATCGACTCTTCGGGTACCTCATCCTTCTCTTTTGCGAAACCGTCTGATACTTGCTGCACAGTCCGGATTAGAACAGCTTTTCAACCAGCTCCTACGGCCCAAGTTCCGCACCTTTATTCCAGACCTTTACAAAGATATTAGCTATGTTTTGGATGAGGACGGTTATTCCACCGCGGATTATCAAGACCTTGCTCGTAAGCGATTTATCAAAGCCTGGGAAGTATTGGTCGATGGGTATAAGGTACACTCAATGTACAATCTGACCCACCGCCCCAACATTCTATTGATATATGTTCTAGGATGTCTTATCAGAGGGCAACTATCGTCTGTTCATCGGGCTTTCCCTAGATGTCCTATTGCGGCCTTGGGAAAAATTCATCATGGGTGTGAAATATACCGAGGTCAGATCAACTGCCCCTACAACCAAGCGTTATTGACAAAGTTTAGCTCGGAGCTGTTCGTTTTGATCGTGATTTGAGGGCCATCATAACTTATTTAGCTTCTCAAACGACGTTTGGAGACATACGAGAGAAATTTTTGAGAATGCAACAGATTTCAACCCTGTTAAATTTGGACAGTGTACGTGTTGTAAATCTTACAGCAGGCTTTGTGCTCATTTTATGAAAGGATGAAGATGTAGATGAGTTTTACAATGGTTCAGGGATATCTTGGAAAATTGGGCCACATGAGGCACGGGCGATTGCCAGTTTGAAGATCTGAAGGGACGCGATGTATGCCAATTACTCCCTCCCGCGGAGATAAAAATACACAATTCAGAATCACCTGTGATGCATCTATTTATCCTCGTCGCAGGGCGTCTAGGCGCGCTTGAAGTGCATCCTCGTCTGCAACTCCGCCACCTCCCCCCCCACCACCAAAGGTATCGCCCGCCGGAACATCCCCGTTGTGGCGAATAGAAGTTGATGCAGGAGCAGATTCCCCTAGGGCTACTGGTTGTTTATTGGCTAGGGGAGATGATACTGCCGTTATGCCAATAGGGGCGTCGGTTAGCTATAATTAGGGGATAAGACGGGGTGTGCGGGACCAAAAAATGAAGTGTACTTGTTGTGACAAATCAACCCCAATCTCATCGAGGACCTCCTTGAGAATCTTGTCGCCTTCTTCCTCCTCTTCCTCCTCATCGTCTACGTCAACGGCGTCCGACATCATTTCTTCTTTCATATCCATCATCGAGCTTTCCTTTTCAAATTCATTCATAATTCGTTGAATAGATGGGAGGTTGAGTCCGCGATTCATAGATGCCATCGCCTGTTGCGTGTATAATTAGCTGTGATAACTTCTTGTGGGTGGGGTGACTTGCTCGCGTAGCACCACGCATGGCTTCCGCCATTTGCTGATTACTTCGCAGGGTTTGTATGCGAAGACTGACGGCCTGAAGTTGAGTCCGCATCTGATAGAACTTATGGACATAACGACGAGTTCTGACGAGGTCTTTCGCCATCACTTTGCATGCATTCTGGCAGCATGTCATTAAGTTGGTTGGTATTGTCGAGAGAGATGAAATAGCAGACCAGTTGACCGGCTTTGGCACTCTTCTTGATGTCCATTATGAGCTTTTTCTCACTCTGTTCTAGTTTGGTGCGTTCGCGGTCCAGTTCTCGCTGGGCCTTTGTGAGTGAACGCTGATGCTGGCGAAGGCGTTCTGCAGGGGTGACGGTGCGTCCAAAGAGGGTCTCCTGTAATGAAATGAAGAGAGGACGGGTTGTAAAGCTGGAAAAGACTTACGATGAGATTCATGGTGGTGGGTGAAAGCAAGGTGCTGCGCTTTCATCCTGACAACCATGGATCTACCCCAAATCGGTGCTCACTGCTCATTACCTTCCTGCAATGTCCTCGATTTTCTTCCATTGGTCTGTCAATGCAAGGCAACCTTTTGTTCTCAGCACATTTCACCTGATCTCCATCTTTGTCGTGCTGTACACACCAACAACACGGGCACCACAACCGCTCTTCCAGTCCAGCGTTGCGCCTTGGAGAGCTGTCAAAAGCCCAGTCTTCCGGCTTACAATAAGACAGGCTGCTCTATTTGCCACAAATTATTTTGTGCAGAGTGTGTATCTCTTGCGGGAAGCTTTGTCTTATGTATTCATTCCTGTCCTAGTCATCGCCACCCAGAAACCCACCATTGTCCATCTCAACCCATCGATGCTATCGCTTCCAAGAGTCAATCTTCTGCGGTCATCCAGAAACCATCGCGTTTCCGTAGCCCCAAGCCACCGACCGACCCCACGAAACTTCTTCAGTGGCGGAAGATGGAGGCGATGAAGATGCGCCATCGAGCTGTTTGTGGTGATCCCAAGGACAAAACATCTTCTCCACCCCCAGACCAAAGGATACATGTCAAGATTCATTTCCAAGATGTAGATAAGGTATTCTGGTTTCGCAAGGTATGTGGTTGTCAAAGACTCAGTGCCATTCAACCATTACAATCACTCAAGGATGTGATTGCTGGGCGAGCCCTGGATCTTCTCGTCAACCAACTCGGTTCAATATCTTCAGAAAGTACTCAAGTGCGTCGGCCTTATACCAGAGGAATACCATTGTTTGCTCAACGCGACTGCAGCCTCTCAAGTTGTGTAGTATATCTTTGGATAAAGGAGAATTTATTTCACTTCAAAGTGATCAGCT
>Ga0307509_10005331_pt1 | contig 17974 bp, 23 predicted proteins | sample 10_EM_MG_FD_202245 | JGI IMG/M metagenome (GOLD analysis project Ga0307509, IMG submission 202245) | Populus trichocarpa ectomycorrhiza microbial communities from riparian zone in the Pacific Northwest, United States - 10_EM | ecosystem: Host-associated > Plants > Roots > Unclassified | place...
ACATCAACCCGATGGAAGTCCTTAAAATATTCCTTGATCTTGTTGTCAAACTCGATGGGATCCTCCGGAACTGCTGCCAGCGGTATGCCGTGAATAAGAACATTCACATCCGTAGGCACCTGTCTGATCGGTAGAAATTCCGGTTCATCATCTGGGAGGGCTTCATTCAGAGCCTTCGTCATCTCACCGAGGTATTTGGTATATTGTCCTGAATCGGACCCGTTCGGCACTGTAAGCGTTACTGTGCCATTGAATCTGTTGGACGAAACTTGTAGGCTGGTCGGCTCCTCGCACTTGCAACCTAGTAGTGTCCTAGCTATCGCTACCGAGATCCTGGCTTCATCAACCGCCGGGTTCTTGAAGGGTTTCGATGTCGTCCTGGTGGCAAAGAGCTTTCTCTTCGTCACATCTTGCTCTTTCTTGGGGCGTTTTTTATTAACCTTCGTCCACTCCTTATTCTCAGGTTCCGCCTCTTTCTCTCCTTCCTTAAGGGTTTTCTTCGCAGGTGGTGCTTTCGGGGGTGTCAGTCCCTCCTCCGCCTTGCGTTTACCTTTGTTCTTCTTCTTTCCCCCTTTGCCGCCAGGTGTCTCAGGGTCGGCCTTCGCGGACTGGGTGTTAGCCGCCTCAGCATAGGTCTTCTCCTTCTTTTCCATCGGCTCGGTGGTTTTCTTTTTCTCTGGTCTCTTCTCGGCAACGGTCCCCTTGAGTTCTTGGACGGAAGTCGCAAGGTTCTGTACCATCGCCGTGAGCGTTCTTATCTGATTTGCCTGTTCCATGAGGAGTGCCATGGTGATCACCGATTCACTCGAGAAATCTCCTTCGTCAGTTTCGATTGTCGCTTCCACGATTTGGGTCTTATTCGCTAGCCTCGAGGCTTTAACGCTTTCGAGCACTTGTTTCTGGATCAAACTGAACACCAGAGTGCCTTCCTCGTCTTCGGTGTCGGTCTGTCTGCCTTTACCCTTTTTCGTCGGGGTCTCTGGTGAGCCAGACCGGTCTTGCATTTCTACCTCAACAGATGAAGCCATTTTCTATTGGTGTGGGCAGATGGGTTTACGGTACTCGTGTAACCTGACAGGTCACGTTACGCAAAGATTTCGAGATAATTGTGTGGTGTTGAAAAAGTGCAATTTGCACTTTTGAGGAAAATAGGGGAGGGGAAGCTTGACTCATACCCTGTCAGTCTCATCACCAACTTGTACTAGGTACTCGCGACTTTCAGAGGTATGATATCCTAATGTCTTACTGCCAAGACGTCCAAATTTACGCCTGAATTCTCCAATCATCGGGTCGAGGTGTCCGGATACTTTTGAAAACTGCAAGACCTTGTGTGCTTGTACTCGTACAGGGCAATGTCTAAGCCTTTGAACCAGATGTGCCATGCTCGCCAGCAGTTGGCCGCCGGCGGCTAAATTATTGAATAACCTACGGATATCGGTAAGCTAACCTGGTTCCCAAATAAATGCCAAGCAGTTTAACCGGTGTTGCCATAGCAACAATGGTGTAGTGTAATTGAATGTTGACAACTTGACAACAGCTTTCTTGCAGTTCTTGCCGGCTGGTATATGAATGAAGCCATTTGCTAGGTCTTCTCCTCTACTTCTTCCCCCCCCCCCATCCACACTCCCTTCTTTCAGCACAGTACATCCCCCTCCCCCCGCCGATCTCCCAGCCTACGGCTCGTTTACCCCAACAGTTTAACTCACGGCCCTAAACCTGAGAACTACAATGCCTCCTTTAACATCGGCAGATTACGATGTAGTCGGCACTATTGGTACATTTAGAGTCTTCTTGATTTAAGTATTTTTTGGGATAATTCATAACTAATTGCGGATAGGTCATGGGTGCTTCGGCACCATTCGCAAGGTCAAGCGAAAGCAGGACGGGATTGTCAGACCCCTTCCCCCACTCCCAGCTAAAGAGTCCGTTGCTAATGTTTTTGTAGATACTCGCGCGAAAAGAGATTTCATACGTCAAGATGGGGAGCACCGCAAAGAGTCAGCTTGCTTCTGAGTTCGAAATCCTCCAATGTCTAGATCATCCGAACATTGTTAAGTACTACCATCGAGAGCACATCAAGAGCGAGAGCAGTGTTCATTTGTGAGTTATTACAGCACCAAATACCCCTCACGCCGAACGCAGCCTAGTGCCCATTGCTGACGCTAGTTGTTAGATACATGGAATATTGCGGTAACGGTGATCTTGGTGGTCTGATAAAAAAAGCTAAAGAGAGCGGCAGTTCATTTCCTGAGAGTTTTATCTGGACGGTGGTGGCGCAACTTGTCACGGCCCTATATCGCTGCCACCATGGGATCGATCCCCCGGAACTGGATGACTTGTTTTCTTACAAAAATATGAATCCTACTCCCCGTACCGAGAGTGAAGAGAGAAATTTAGTCAAGGTACTCCATAGGGACTTGAAACCTGAAAACAGTAAGTGATGCCGACTAGCCTACTGAAAATGTGTTAACTGGTGAGAAGTCTTCGTCATGGGAGATAATTCTATCAAGATCGGAGACTTCGGTCTCTCGAAAAAACTTGCACCAGGAAATATGTTTGCAGAAACCTATGCAGGAACTCCATACTACATGTCTCCCGAGATCTCTAGCGGCCGTCCCTATACGGTCAAATCTGATATCTGGTCTATGGGATGCATTATATATGAGCTGTGTACCCAAGAGCTCACATTCACTTCAAATACCCTGCCCGGCCTCATAAACCTGATCGGGAAAGGCAAATATCAACCGATTCCAGCCAGGTACTCTAAGCGTCTTCGTGACTTGGTTGCCAGGTGTCTCACCGTGGATCCGGATGGCCGACCGGATTCGGCACAACTGTTGGAAGACGAAACAATTAAGGTGTTCCGTCGTGAATTGCAAATCTTGGAAGTGAGCAAAATGCTTAAGCTACGTGAAGAGGATTGCCTTCGAAAGGAGGCGTACCTCGAAGCCAATGCGAAGAACTTGGAACAGAGGTTTATCGAAGGAAGGCAACGACTTGAGCGGGAGATCAACGGGAAGATTAGATCTGATTGGGAAGTAAGGGCGGAATTAGTGATAAAGGAGAAGATCGAAGAGGCGAAATTTCTGATGAGAGGGGAGCTAGAAGCCGAGTATCGGGAGAAATTTAACCAAACTGTTGAGCTCGAAGTGCAGGCCCAGATTGCACGAATGGGCTTGGTTCCGGGACCTTACGCCCTAGCTAGGGGCGAGCAGTTTACAGAATCTGCATTCAACCAAAGGATCGAAGCCGAAGTACAGAAACGGATGGAACAGATGGACTTAGTTCCACGCACTACCAGCCTATCCAACAGTAATTCCCGTGGTGACTCGGGATACGCCGGATCAGCAAGTCCCACCAGGCCTAGTTTCCCTAATCTACCCCCGGATTCACCGGCCGACATTATGATGGAGTCTCCTTCATCCCATACGGTTGCCACTCCGGATCAGAAACTGTCTACGGCACGCGTCCTGCGCGACCCCCCCCCTAAGATGCCGCTCGGTCATCTGTCGCACACCTTCGCTGATCCCACAAATATGCGGCCACGCGGAGCCCAAAAGGTTTGGGCCCACCAACCAGCAACGCAATCCGAGATTGAGGATAATGCGAACCCCAACCTCCTGGGAAGGGAGCCTCTTAGGCCCTCTACCAATGGCCTATTGAACCTAGCCGCCAATCGCAACATATTAACAAATGCCAATGGGTCGCCTACTCGTGTTGCGCCTAGGGCGAGACATGGCCTCCAAAGGGCAGAGACGACTGGAGGCGTTGGTTGGGCCAGGCTAACGCCCGGCTTTGGCGTAAATGGCACCGGGTCGACCGACGACATCGCCACCGTCAAGCCCAACACGAGAGGTACTATCCAGCTCAAGAGCCTAAACGAGATCGGTCGTGAGAGGTCCGCTTTGCCAGTGCCAGTCGACTGGACGAAGGAGGACCCCAGCGATCGTCCATCTCCGTACAAAAAATCATGAATCAGCACCTCTCAGCACCTACAGGTCCGGTGCTCTGGTGCCTCCTTAACGTGCCCATGTCCTACGGTTATATTATGTCTCTTCTTTTACCCACACAGCCTTATACACTTCGACCAACTTTAGTGGGGCAGACTGCGGCCATCACCGCTTTCGATTATAAAGTTTTCTCTTGGAGCATTCGGGGGGGCAGGGGGGGTGGGAGCGGAGCGGAGTAGTTTTTTGGTTAGGGAATCGGAGTCCTTTTTTTTTTTTTTTTTAATACTAAATGTACAGATCCTCTCTTTTTCCTTTCTCGTGTAGGACGTTTTTCGCTTTTTCGTATTATTACATACTCCATTTGTTCGGCGTTCGAGGGCGTTTTTCTTAAACCCCTCTTTCTTTCTTGTCACTTATGCCGTACTCGCGCCCCCGGAGTTGCAAGATTTGACCTTTTTGTATTATATGGGCTTGAACATTTCCGAACTGTCCGGGAGTAATTAAGAGATTTGTAGCTTCCGGGAGCGGGGTGGGTACATAGATGGCTGTCGAGTTGTCTATCCGTTTTTTCCCCTTCCCCCTTCGATATGGGCAATATTGAAGGGGAGGGTTGAGGTTGTAATTAAATTTTATGAATATTTGCCATTAGATGCTAGGATATCTGTGTGGCTTCCTCGTTGAGTATTGAGTACGGGTAGCACAGTACGGGTACTGATCTGTCCTAACTTTCGAACCGTTTCTTCGTAACTGGCGCCCATATTTGTGGCCTCAATGGGACCAAAAAGCTCCCGTACAAACCCTCCTACCACCAACCCCCACCTCCCCGAACATAGCTTTAGCTACAGTACCAATTGTGTTCCTGCACCTCCAAAGCGACAAACAAATGACAGAACCTCCCCCCTCCCCCACCCAACAACAACACCCCCTCAATTCCCCGGTAACGTCTCAAGTAACCTCAAAACAGCACTCTCATCCCCCCCAACCACCGCCCGTCCATTATTCCAATCCACCAGAAGCGGCCTAACCATTCCTCCCCCTCCCCCTCCCCCTCCCCCTCCCTCCCCCTCAATCTTAAGCAGCCTCACAGCATCCCCCTCACTCCTCGCGCCGGGGACCACCTCCCCGACCCGATTCTTCCCAATAAACTCCAGTATGGAGGTCAGCTGTGTGGGCGTCGGCACCGTGGGCGCCTCGACGACGTCGAGCTCGAAGGTCTTTTTGTGCGCCGTTGGGCTGGAGCGTAGGGTTTCCAGGATGCGCTTTGAGGCGGCGGAGGCGGGGGCGTGGAAGAGGGTTAGGACGTCGAGGGTTTTGTGCTTTTTGGTTGGTTAGTTTTGTGTGTGTACGTGGGGGGGATCGCATCATACAAAGCGGAACATTGCGGTTGTTAATTTAATTTAGTAGGTTGGTTTATTGATTGTTTGATTGTTTGGTGGTGGTGGAGGTTCGATGTTTGCAGGAGGAGGAGGGTGTGACGTTGTTTGATGAGCGAGTGAGTGCCGAGGTGCTTGGGGTGGGCGCAGATGGATGGTTGCATAAATGGTGGGTATCAGAGTTAGATTAGACTACCGTATGCAGCGAGGGATGCAAGGTCGCTAAGATTGCCTATTAGGTTTTTTCTTTCTTTCTTTCCCACTTAATTATTGTAAAAGCGGATAGGGCTAATATGTTACAAGTAACTGCAGGCGGAAATGATCGGTGGGGAATAAATAATATCTGAATTAAAATTGCGGGTATCATAGTTTCAAATATTATTATTATCATAATATTACCAGCATTATCTCTGTAAAAAGCCTGACTTAATGGCGTACTGCTATTTCCTTATAACGTATTATGACAGATGGCATGTAAGTTAAGTTCTACCGTAGTTCTATAGATAGCATCCTGTTCCTTTCCCAAAACACTTTTCAAGATCAGATTTCCCGTTAGAGTATTTCCATTATCGAACTGTCTATTAAGTTTAAGGCTACCTAACCAAAACATTCAAGATCCATTTCTTCTTCTTCATGCTCTTTGGAGCCCTCTCTCGGTGAGGTAGAGATGACCGATGATATTATTGTCCAAAGAGAAAAGGGAAGGAAAGGGGGGTGGGGGTAAGCGGATTCTGCATCTACCATGCATCGAAATGTCACAGCGTGTGTGTTCCCCAAGTATCCCCCTCTCCAAGCATCCCCCTCCCCATCATATTCTCCTCTCCTAAACTCAGTCTCATATATATATTATACAGTACTCAATCCTCCTCTTTCTCCTCCCCCTCCCCCTCCCCCTCCTCCTCCTCCCCCTCAACCCTCGTAGCAAACAAAGTAGTCGGCTGCACAAATCTAATCATACCCTTAACCTCCGTGGGAAGGCTATACCCCAAACATCTCAACGTGATCTGATCCCCATTCCTGTGGTTTACATACCACCTATACTTCGCCTTGAGCAGTTCCTCAGCCTTGCCAACCGTAGTCTCCAAGCTGAGCCAGTCGTACTCGAGCTTGAGCTGGCGCTCCAGAATGCCAAGCATCCTTAGCCACGCTACGACCGTCTCGTAGGTGTCGTTGGTGGGGCCGAGCAGGAAGTCCATCTCCGCATCCCCGATGTACTTACCGTAGTCGGGGTGGTCGGGGTCGTGAGATGTCAGCATGCGTCGCTCGTAGACGTCCTGGTGGGCGTATGCTAGCGGCATGTGTAGCGTCATCTTCGTCTCGGCCGGGACTGGCAGGCCACGGAGTTCTTCCCAGGGGAAGGGGGCGGCGGTGATCACGTCGAAGGGCTCGTAATGTAAGGCGCCGAGTTGCACGAGCGCGTGCGCCGCTGGGAGGATGAGGAGAATGAGGGGCTTTATAGAATGCATTTTTTTTTCTTGTCCTTTGTTCTCTTCTTTTTCCTTTTTTTCTTTTCTCCTAGGAGTTGTGTGTGGAATAGACGAGTTGACGAGCGGATAGATGGATGAAATGAAAGGACGGGTGAGTGTGGGGTGAATGGACGGATTATGTACTTATTAGAGAGATTCTGGACACGTATATATATCCCTAAGTTGAGGAAGATATTAGCGAAGAGGTGTACCGTATTCTCCTATTTGAGAGAAATCATATACGTCATTTATATTGTATATACAGCATAGCAACCACGATTCCATGAATGTGACTGCTGACAGCTCTCAATTTAGCCTTCCCAGTGAAGCCTCATATACACCACAATATACTACCTGGCCCATCCCAAGTCCCATCTGGAAATGTCGAAAATAATTGATGCCAAGGTAATATAGCCAGTGGTGAGGGTTTTATGCAGCGGGGGTAGAGCAGACCAAGTAAGAACACAGTTTTGTATTATGTGGTGAAGTTCATGAGAGATTATATCGAGGGGAAAGTCACTTTTGAAAGCGAAGAACAGGAAGTAAGGAATGAGGTGAGGAAAGGACAAGAAAGAAGGGAAAACAAATAGGGGAAAGCTTTTCATAGCTTGCGTGCCCCCCCGCTCCCACTGATGCATACGCGTGCCACTGCGGCCTCAGAGTGCGGCCATTGCCAACTTGCAAATCTGCATGAGTGCCGAGTGATTTAACGTGATCTTCTGGGCGCAAACCACAGCATCGTATCCGAGTACTGTACAAGGCTTATGGAATAAATTATAAATATCATATTACCATACCACCCCAAGTACGAGACTCAAGTCCTAAGGAAATCGTGATCCATCCCACTTCCTCGCACCCCATGAATGGCCGTTCTAACAAGGCATAAAAGCAGGCTCTCACTACAACCTTGAAGACCACTTCCACCTTATCCATGATGATTCTAAGCGAAGGTAGGCAGCCCCCTCGAGAGCAAAATATCGATCCCCTACGAGGTTTTTTCCTCAAGAGTCCACCCTCACTAGCATGTATTAAGTAATCATCGCGTCAGGATATCACTATGATTTTTTTCAAAAAACAAGCCCCAACAGGGTATCAAATTCCATAGAATGCCATGTCAATAATTCCCAGAAAACCAATCCATCAGTCCCAATCAACTTTTCCCACTTCCCCCACTCCACAATTCCGTATTCGGCTAACCACCAATACCCTTCCATCAATCCAGCCTATACACCAGCGCCTTCCGAGATCTCGAGATCTCATCACCAGGGGGGGCTTTGGGGGGAAGAAAGCCACGAGCAAGCAGGAAAGCAAGTTTAAAAAAAAAGAAAGGAAAGGGTGAATTATCATACATTTACCAACGAATCAAACTAAACCCAAGTGTCTCCCACTCAACGCCTCTTCCCCTTCTTCGGTTTCTCCTCAACTTTCACAGAAACCTCCTTATCCTTCCGCTTAGCCTCATCCTCAAGGTCATCCCAATCATCTATCCACCGCAAAAACATAGCAAAGCATTAGAGCTGTCTCTTTCTCTCTGATAATAAGAAAGAGCTATTATTTAGAAAAGCGAGCGATAATGAAATTCCGGCTATGTGAATTTTTTTTCCTAGGGACCATGGATGTGTAAAAATGATTGCAGAAGAAGAAAAATAACATGAATTTTTGAGAGGAATGGATTAGTAAGGTGTAATGAGATCATTCCGAATCCTCACCGCCAGATTCATCGTCCGACGCTTCAGAGCCTTCATCTGCGCTAGCGTCATCGTCGTCGAATTCACTCTCGTCCCCGCTGCCCTCGGATTCAGAGTCGGAGCTATCAGCTTCGAATTCAGACACCTCATCTTCCTCATCATCGTCGTCGGCATCCGACTCGACGGACAGGAAGTTCCATCCACCTGCATTCGCACATTGTTAGCCTATATTTGAATTGACATGAGGACGCCAGAAAGTATATTACCATCCTTGAAGAACTGATGGGGGTCTGCAATCACAGTCTTCATAATTGTTGGCCAGTTCAAGTTCAACGGGCCTTCTGTGAAAGGAATGTTAGAAGAGTCAAGCCACTCCTTGACATTCTCAAGAGACTCCATGGGGATGGAATTGATATGAGAAACAGGCCGGGTATAGTCTTTATACACAAAGACCAGGTCAAAGTTTTTCAATCCAAACTATAGGAAGCATTGGGTAAGCCACGTCTGATTGCTTCGGTGTAGGGTTTGAAACTAACCTGAACTCTCTCCAAATGAGCAATCTCCACTTCGTCAAGGGTGATGACCAAGAACGGGGGATCGGTAAGCTGCACAAGAGCATCCGTGGTAGGCGCGCAAAGCACATTTGCACGGAAGGGGACACCATTGAACCCTAGTTCACGATACGGTATGTCAACGTCTACGCCATTTTCATGCTTCTTCCCAGCTTCAGAGATTTTATCCGCGAACGCTTTGAATTCCTTATCCAAAAGCGCTCTCCGTCTACGTTCCTCTTGCTCCTGCTCAAACTCCTCTTCGTCTCCATATCTATACTTCCTCTTTCTGTTCCCAGTCTCGTCAAATTGGATGTCGGTAGCTTCGCGGTAGAACTGAACATCCTTGGTCTTCTTTTTCCCGACCATGATCGGGTCTTTGAGGTGGACATGGATAAGAACAATGAGCTCATGGGCACAAGGCTGGAAGAATAGATGCTTGACGTTGCTAAAAAGGACATCAATGCGATGATCGTTACGAACAGGTGACTGATAACGAAGACCGTTCTGGTGAATTTCGACTTCTCCTGGAACACGTTTGCCCTCCAGGGCAGGGCGGACGTAGATATCACCAAGTCTTTGAGGCCGACGATTCCTAATCTCCACCAGATTGTCTTGGGTCACCACATCCTCCATTTCCTTGCGTTCTTGTTCACGTTTGACAGCATTCTTCTTCATGTCTTGGATGGATGCACAGATCTCGGCCATACGATCATTATCCGTGCTTCTATACGTTAAGCTTCGTACAAAGTGGGCATTCGGGTCTTCAAATGGCTATTAAAAGTATTATTAGCACAACCCTCCTACGTTTGTAATACAAGAAAACACTCACCAAATCATCTTTCCTTCCAACACCTTGGCCTGGTGAGAGAAAATTGATACGAAGATAAGTCCAATCACCCTCATCTGTTTTGCTGGCATTCTTCAATGTTGCGATGTGGAAAGGAACCGGTCTTCCAAAAACAGGCACAATAATGGTTTGGCTCTTGGCGTCTACCACAATCCTAAGGTCTGCAACCGATAAAGGCAGTTGGTTTTCGCGCTTATAGGACTCAAATCGTTTGATCGCCTTTTTGCCCTTGCCGTCGCCAACCGCATCTCCCTCCGCATATCGAGCCAAACCCTCTTCTTGCTTTTGCTGAGCCAACTCCTTCTGATGTTCCCTCCTCTTCTGCTCCGCACCCTCGTCAACCTCCTTGCGCTCTCCACGAAGCTTCGCTTTCAACACAGCGGTGTTCTTGGCCGGGGTTGGCTTAGGCACTGGCTTTTTCTCCTTGACCTTTTGCTCCGGCTCTTCATCTTTGAAGTAGAATGCTGTCTCCTTCAAATCCTTGGAACATCCTCCAGTGAATACAATCGGGTCACCAGGAGTAACTTTAATGGTGTCAGTCAAAACAAGACTATAGACTTTACTCTTAGAGTCTTGTGGCTTCGGGTTCTCCAAATCGGCAAAGCCCACAGTAACACAGAGGGTCATCCCATCCTTAATAACCCTATTGCTCTTAGCAGTGATGGCAGTGGTTGTATCCTTGGCCTCGATTCCGATAATAGAACCAATGGCTTTAAGGAAATGCTTCTCCAATTCTGGATGCTTTGACTTAATAAAAGCAATAGCTTTATTATAAACATCCTTGCAAACAACCCCATCGCGTATTTCGGATAAAACCTTCCATTGAAGATCGACCAGGAAGCCGTAGTATTTTTCTTGGGACTATTATCATGTTAACAAAATCCTTCATCAGACTCAAGAGCTGAAATTTACCTTATTCGGGTCGATGAGAAAAGTTCTTGCAATAGCTGAACAATAACTCTTATACCGCAATCCCATGGTTGATAGAATTATCCCACCATGGAGCTGGCTATCGTCCGATGTAGCACTTGACCGCAAATCATACCTTCCTCCACTCTGTACCAACGGCCCAACGGTCCAGTCTAGTTGCAATGGGTCAAACTATGACAAAAGTCAGCTTTGTATGCAATAAATAACAAAGCTAGAATGGAGCATACATCTGGGCCGAGCTTCATCTCTTTCGCTCTGAAAAACTTTTCGTCATCGATTTTGCCCTCGATTTTCTGTGACAGCTGTACGTGGGTTATTTTTTTCTCCTCGTCAATGATCGTGGACATTTCGTCGATGAAGTAATCCTTCATAATGCCAACCAAAGCACGCGAGGAGGCACGCATGGTTTTCTAATCCCATCGTTAACACCCAGCTCTAGCTCCGTCATAGCTCGACTTACCAACTCCAGATCATCCTTGATCGCTAGGCACTGTGAAATAGCGGAGCTGACATCGAATTCCTCTACACCTTCAATTTCCGCAGGGAATATTTTCTTCCAATCATTGACGAAGGGACCTTCGGCCTTGTCTTTCATGCAGACGCCAACTCTTTTCTACATACCACAGGGACGATTAGTTCCCGAGCCCCACTATGCAACCGAGCAAAGGGAGCAAATCTCACCCCTGATTTCTTGATGACCTCCGCTAGATCCTTGAAGTTTTGCGTATTCTGTGCCTCATCCTTTCCTCGTACTAGGATTTCAATCGGGAATTTACCACCCTTCAGAGTTTCTAGATGCTTTGCTGTACGCAACGGGAACTGTTAGCTAATTCGCCACCAAGACGACCAAAACCCGCCGTTATTGTAACATTGACTAAGAAGATCGCAAGCACGAACATTTCTTGGGCGTAGTCACAACATAAAATTTCTCCTGGGTAACGACAAAGAGCGTTGTCGGAAATTCGTATCCTAGCAACCAGAACTGCACAATTCGCGTAAGCTTCGGAACACAAAATTTCTCCGCAAAGCTGAAGCGGAGAACGAATAAAATGCAGGAGCGATGATTCAGGGATGAAATGTCCAAAGAAAACTTACATGCAGAGCAAGGCTCTTCGAATAGGGGCCCTCCACAGTCTTTCCCAAGATTATGACAATCGAACCAACACCACCGAACAAATCCGCCTTCTTCGGATCCTTCCAAGCCGCAACCAGACCGCCGAGACGAGAGTGAAAGAGCGACTTGTCTATGCTAACTTCATCACCCATGACTGGTGGTAGCCTCGATTCTTCTGATTATTTCACCTATTGACGATTCCGAGTTTTTCAAGCAGTCCAACAGTGTTTCCCGGCAAAAAAAAAGAGAAGTGGATGTGTTTGGATGGCAGGCGAGTGAGTTGGAGGAGAGAAGGCTGTCGCCGAGAGAAGAGAGATTGGGGATTCCCTCAGAAGTCGCGTCGGTCGCCAGAAAATTGTCTTGGCAGACGCGCCCCTGTGGGGTTTTCCTCTCCCACTTCGGCTGACTCAACAATCCCTCACCTTTAATCTATCCCTTCACCACACCCACCACCATCCTCTCTTTTTTTTGTCCACCGACCGTTTAAGATCACGCCCCACCTCCCGCTGTCCCTGGCCGATTGAACGGGCGAACGAAGAAGTGATGCCTGTTTCAGCCCTTCGAGCTGTCTCGAAATCACAAAATGGTGTGGGGGCTTTTATTCTCCAATGCAAGCGCATGGAATTCAATTTTTGCGATTGGGCTGGGAGCTCAAAGGGAATGAGGCACGTTCGGACCTGCCCAATACCCCCCCGCCCGCCCCAATCTCCCAAACATCATGCAACCCGACCCGATACCTCTTTCCTAACTGAAAGATAGGTCGTTCCTAAAACATTCACTATCACAATTTGCCAAGGAAAACCCGCAGATAGAAATCATCGTTGCCCCACGACCCAACAAGACACCGATAATCCGGGGCACCTACAGTATTCCTCTCTTTTTCTATTACCACCCACCATCTTTTTCATAGATAGCTAACTGGTATCAGTCAATGGTCGTGAGAAGGTCATTCCGGTCGATGGGTTAGAAATTCAGCAGATCCTCCAGAAAGCACAGCTTCTCCGAGATTCCTCTGGGGCAAAGTTAAAGAGGATTACCAAGCCAGTTATTTCGTTGAACGAGAGTGTAAGAGGCATATTCTCGCCATTCCACGGGAAGAAGCATGTTATATAGATGGTGGAGATATATTGTTCTCTGATGTATCATACATTTTATATATATATATTCAATTCTGTGGAAGTGCTAAGGATAATCGGTCGTCCCCACAAACACACTTTTCATTTGATGCCCCAGGTTTACCAAGACTCCCGGGTTATGGAATCGGACCTGTACCGAGAACCCTCAGCCCTCTAAATACTATATCGCCCAGAGTTTACGATATTACAAGCACATTCTGCTTAGTTTTAGCTCCCTTGCGCACTTAGATTTTCGCCATCTACCGCCTATATACACAAAGCTCACACAGTACTACGAACATTTTGAGAATCTATTGGACTCTAATCAATAGTGTAAATAAATGACATGCCCTCCCAGAGTAATTCAGAACCTGTCAATTTATTCACAGAATATCACTCGCTTGCTCTGTCCTATTCTCTAAATCCCTCAATGAAGCTATTGAAACATTGCCAGCAGACACGAGAGTTATGACAGAGGAGAGAAGACCTTCGAATTACATACTCCAAACGGTATTGGCCCCAAATTCTATAATAACTTCACCAATAGGAAAGAGGAAAATATAATCCACCGCCAGCTCTAAAACTCAACGTCAACCTTCGTAGCCTTTCCTCTCTCTGCCCTCCCATCACGCTCACCCTCCCCCTCATCCATAGGTGGTAAGCTATACGCCTTAATCTCAAACCTTTTCCTAGTCACTGTGAAAGCAAGATCCTCGCCGCTCTGTCCACCAACGCCACCACCCTTCTCCCCGAGCAGCGGCAGTTTCCACATCTTTACCAAGCCCTGAGGAGCCTGATCCTGGCCCTTTACATCTTGTAGCTGTGGGAGGGGTGTTAACTCTAGTACCCCGTCCGAGAGTATCTCAGCCCATCGGACAAGACTTGTATCTCTGGGGTAAAGCTCGAGCGGAAGCGAAATCATGAGAGTAAGATTTGACGAATGCCGCCGAAGGAGGGCTCGTACAGAATGTAAAAACGGTAGGAGGTGTCTTAGAGAGGACGCAGAAGGGGGGTACACCAATGGCGACAGAAGGGAGGGGATAATTATTCGATGAAGGAGAGTGGGGGGATGTTGATTGATGATATTTGTTAGAGAAGTGAGAACTGGTCCGAAAGGAGAGGTTTCAGCAGCAAGTGAAGATAGCGATTGCGGCGGTGGGGGGATGAAGGATATTTTCGCTGTTGGGGGAATCGTTAGGCGCTTCGTTAGGTCGAAGGAGTGACAGAATGCATGTGGTGCAGTGGACGCATCAGGGCTCTTGGCCCCTTCGGGGTCTCGTCTTGTGAAGCTTTGAGCTATTTCATACCAGTTAATCCATTTACCGAGAGCACTCCACAAACCTTGGATAGGAACAAACCCCTGCTCCCACCGATCCCGCTTCCAAACTCTCCCAACCTCTCATACCTCCAAGCTATCTTCATTCGCTCTCCCTCTTTCAGTTTCCCACCACTCCCACTATCTGTTTTCTCTGCATCACCAACTACAGCTGGCAGATCCCGAACCCAGTTCTCCCCGAACCCTACTATCGTGATTGCATGCCCTTGGGCAATTCCTTCAGCAGCATAGTACCTCAATAGCGCTCCTCCGAAATCTGTAGTTCCTGGCTCTTCAATCAAAAGCGAGCAGCCTAAGGGTAGCCCCGCATGGCCAGCAAGTAATGAATCCAATGATGGTGTTCCTGTCGAAATTGTGTATTGCCCGTTAATGGGTGAGGGACGAGCACCGGGGGGGGGTCCCTTGAGTGCTGGGGGGATGGTTGAAGGTATCCCAGGCACGTAGGATGCATCTGGGGGACCGCGATTTATTACAAGGTTTTTCTTGCGGAAACTCATTTGGTGGAGGGTCGGAGTTGTGGACGTCTAGCAAATATTGTGCGGGGTGCGTTGCATGGTGGGGCTAGGACAGATATTCTCAGGGAGCCGGGAACTATGAATGGCCAGGGTAACTTAAAAAATAATAACCTTTCCAAATTCATGATTCTCCCTAGTATGAGTCGGCGAAAAATTAGTCGATGGCAGGGTACGGTAACCGTAGCTCAACGAAGCTCTATTTAATCATCCTTTCCTACCATTCGCCCCTGAACCTCTACTTTCCAACTACCAAACAGCACACACAAGCAGAAGGCAACCCAACCAGTAAAATGCTCACGTTCAGATGCCTTTTGCCCAGGATGCGTTTACATTGCATAACCAAGGGGAAGATGTTGGGAAATCGGATGTTTGCTTTCACTCCGGTAAGTTATCTGAAGTATCAGAAACTCGTCAAACTCGCTATGCAAGCCTCCAGATTGTCATACTAACATAATATTGTGGCTCAAATAACTAAGATCCAAACCACTGGAGGTAACGCCACTGGAGCCAAATACACCCCCGCGACCAAGACTTCCCTGCCAACCGCCGAGATCGGGCCTTCCTTGCCAACTACTGAGACCAAAACTTCCCAGCCCGCTGCTGAGAGTATGACCTTGCAGCCCGCTGCTGAGATCAAGACTGTTCAGCCCATTGCCGAGAGCGATCCCGGAAAGAATGTTGCCCACGAAGTCGACACTCTTAACAGGAGGATAACCAAAGTGGGAAATGTAAGAATAATATATTGGAGTTAACTTGGAACTATGCTAACAATTCTCCATAGGATTTAGGATCTCTCACGAAACAAGTGGATAAGGGATTCGATAATCAAACATCTTTTAACCACTTGTTACTTGGATTATTTATATTTGCCGTATGTTTTTATTCTCAATTAATTACCTAATTGTATTTTACTAACATATCTACTAGGTTGTTCTTAAGTTCGCATACACCGATGGCAAAACCGAAAAAAAGATTAAGGGGGATGTCAAATTGCAGGTTGCTATGCTTGAATCGAAGGTGCAAGTGCAGATTACCTCATTGGAATCTAAGGTTCAAACACAGTTTTCCTCGTTGGAATCTAAGGTTCAAACACAGCTTTCCTCGTTGGAATCTAAGGTTCAAACACAGCTTTCCTCGTTGGAATCCAAGTTTCAGGCAGGAGAATCCAAGATTCTCTCAGAATTGGCAAGAATACAAAAGAAATAGAGAATAGATACCACCCAAGAGGGTGCCGCAAAAAAAAAATAGTATTAATTAATTAATTAAAGAGGGAGGAAGGAAGGGCAATTCACACTAGACACCGTAAAATCTCGTGAAATCCACTACCGTAAAATCTCGCCAAACTCGCTATAAACTGCCCGGGCCCTCAGCAAGGCGCGACATGGCTTGGCTTGGCTTGGCACAATCTGAGCGGACTAAATTGTTCCCCCCTCTCTCCTTGACTACTCTGAACACACCAACCTAACACACAACCAACTACACACACCACCGCCTCCGGGGGAGTCAATCTACTTCGGAGGTTCTAACTACAAACTAAGCGACAGTCTTACAGACTGCTCCCTGTCTCAAATTGTCTTCCAATTCTTCGTCAAACTCACCTCCAGCCTTGTTTTCCGGACCTTCAACCAAGTTTTCTCTTGCTTGACCATCAAATGCCAAATCTTGAATGTGTCTCTCAAGTTTCTCTACCGTCTGATTTGCTTCAAATATCTGGTGTCTAAGGCGGCTTTCCTTCTTCAAAAGGGTGGCACTTGTTTTCCTCCGCTTTGGTAACTTCCCCTCCTCTTCTAACTTTTCGGTCTCTTTTCTCTTTTGTGTACATTCTGCTAACTTCTTACTTCGAAGGGTAACTAGATTTGTTACTCGATCATATTTCTTCTGAAGAGCGTTGCGTTTCTCAGCCAACTGCGATTCAAAAAAGCGCTCACTATCTTCCCGATCAATCCACGCTTTTCCAGAGGTTGGTATTCGGGTTCGTTTTCCTGTTCTCTTCTTTTGTATTTCTGCTAATTGTTGTTTGAGGTTTCGAATCTGGCGTTCCTTTTCTTCAACTTCAGTGAGTCCCCTTTTTGCACTAACAGCTAGATTGCTAATGATTTTCTTAAGTTCCCACTCGGTCGAATCGTTTCTAGGCAATGATGCAAGGGCCACTAGTTCCTGTCGCTCAATTTCGAGTCTGTTTTGTGGTACCAGCAGGCTATCAATTTGTTGAACAGAGAATGTATTCAACGGTTTGGGGTCTATGGAATTGGAAGCAGGATGGCTAGTGTTTGTCTCTGTTGGATTGTGAATAGGTGATCTGAGTGGCAAGGCTTGGATCTTGGAAATAACAATATCCCTGTTTACAGGAATAAGTCCGGTGTTTCTGAATCCACTTTGGATGTTGCTTGGAGTAAATGATGTGCGGCGGGCTATCATGAGAATTTCGTAGAAATTCTCCTTGGAAACACCATATTCATGTCTTTCAAAGCGGTGTGTAAGTTCCTTTTGGTAGTGGTGTTTGTACGGATGTAACAAACCAGCCTTCCGTGAAGGTGTTCGTAACGGGAAACGACTATCGAGACTATTATAGGCTATCGACATAGCTTACGTAGTTTGCTTCGTCTATCGTTGTAGACTAACATCTTGCGTTCGTAGTAGGTATAGTGATCATAGGAAGTCCTATCGTGTAGGAATAGAGTACTCGCATACAAGCGAGGTATCATAGAGATAAGGGCATTAGGTATCTCGAACATATTGCACCTATGGAAGGTCACTGTTAATGGGCTTGACCTGTGCCCCAGTATCTGAGTGGTGTATTACTTAGATGGTTGCGTGAAGAGCTCTAACTACTGTGACCAAGTCTCCTACTTATAGACCCTTCACGCCAACAACCCTAACCCTGGTGACTCATAACTCGAGTCACGCGGTCCTATGACTCATAATGAGTCATGCCCGAAATCCATCAGATGACTCCTATGCATCAGCAAAAAATTACCCTGCGTCAGATACGGCGCCGTTGCGTCCTGACGCACGCGACGTTGAATCTGCGTCCCCTGCGTCCTGTGCGTCCTGAGTTGCGTCCCCTGCGTCCTGTGCGTCCTGAG
>Ga0307509_10005332_pt1 | contig 17971 bp, 23 predicted proteins | sample 10_EM_MG_FD_202245 | JGI IMG/M metagenome (GOLD analysis project Ga0307509, IMG submission 202245) | Populus trichocarpa ectomycorrhiza microbial communities from riparian zone in the Pacific Northwest, United States - 10_EM | ecosystem: Host-associated > Plants > Roots > Unclassified | place...
TGAAGCTTTCAGCTTAACGATATTAAGTTTAACCATTTTAATTCTTCGTGAATTATTTACTCTATCTTTATCTTCTACTTTGAGTTTTGGTGCGGTCGCAACCTTAGAGTTCACCTCTCTATAGGGTGCCCCCGTTACACTCGGGCTATCGGTGAAGTAGTGGCTACGCTGACTCTGCTCTCTTGTATTGCAGTATCTCCTGAGAGTCCTGTCCGGTACGGTCGGCATCGTCGAAAAGTGGTGATCTGGCTTCGGTCGCCTTTCCTCGTACTTCTCGGTTTGGGTCTACCCCTCCCTTCTCCGCTCCTACGGTTTCGTCAGCTCGCACGCTACTGCCTTCTCTCCTTGGCTGGCATCCTACTACCCTCACCGCCTAGTCTCTGTTCCCTCATGATGGTCTCGAATTGGGATTTGGCATGGCTGCGTGCGTGCTGGTGAAATTCATTGTTCCTACGGGTATCATGCTGCCGCCTCTGTCCCTCACGGGACATGAACCTCCCCCGGTCTGGTTTCCGGTGGGCCTACGGTCTTTACTCTGTCCTGCCACACGCTTCCTATGTGTTGGTTTGGATTCGGATCTCCCTCTGGGGTTTGCTTGCCCCTTCGGTCAGGCTTTATGCCCTGGGTACTTCTATTTATACCTTCGTGTGTGCTGTTGAGGCCATCACTTTGTCCTGCTGGCTTCTTGATCCCTTCCCTGATTCGTCAGAATGAGGTCTGCTGTTGGGCTAAGGGTGGGTTGTCTACGGTTCTTGGGTTTTGGTGTTCCTTTCTAGATGGGCTTGAGGTTTCCTTACTTTTCATTGGTTGTTCACTGTCGGGTTGGGGTTTGTTCTTATGGGCTGCACGTCTGCGGAGGTTTTTGGTTCGTTGTATTCAGGCCTGTACTTTCTCTTGTATTTTTCTACCCATAGCACTGGATAGTTCGTTAGTCCCAAAGCAGGGTCAGAGGGTTTTTAGCAGGAGGGATGAGGGATGGACTATTGCCGGAGGTTGATTGGCTCCATACCGCAGGGTGAACGGGCCTTTTGTACCTAGTTAACTTTTTAGCTTGACGAACAAAATTTAACATCATATAAAAAAAAAAAAGTTAAAAAAAATACAAATAAAAAAGGTCACAGTAGTTAGAGCTCTTCACGCAACCATCTAAGTACTTTCTTACAATATACCCTTTACCTTTACCTTTACCTTTACCTCTCCCTTGTATGCAAGCAACCAAGCTGTTAGCGTCACAGCAACCATGACCTTGTTAAGACAAGGACAGTCTCACATCTCTCTCACGTGAGAAGAGATCGAGATATGAAGAAGTTCCCTCACCATCTCTCCCCAATAAGATATTGGTGTGAGATACGAAGACTAGAAGATAGTGTAAAGGACGAAAGAATAGATTATAAGTTAATCTCAGAAAGAAGAACACTCTCAGATACTTAAACGAACGAGTACTATAGAGATAGTTCAAAATCCTCCCACAAGTAATTCGTTACCTGTTGCATAACTAACCCCTCTAGGGTAGGATTGTTACACAAAGTTACCCAACCTTGGGAATTTGGTCATTATGCCTATGAACCCCAGTTACCCTACTGAAGAGTCCAAGTTACCCTACCTTCACCGGCAAAGTCATCCTTGAACTTAGTGGTCGCTTGCCTCACATTCTAGGGGCTCTTAGATGTTCTTGAGCGCCAAGGCATCTGTGCGGGGAGGCCCCACGACTGTGTAAGGGTGACCCGAACCTGCTATTGAACTTGGACGGGTTTTGCTAACACCTCCCTCTGACCCCAGCGTTGGGACGGCGCGTCATAGGCAGACAGCTGCATAGTTGCTCGTTTGCTTGTAAAAACAGGTCATTGGAGCAGCTGCCCTAACACCGTATATCTCATCGCAGTCCGTCCAACTGAATGTCGTTCGCAGGATATATAAGGGGAGTATTCGTAACCACCAAAATGGAGGTCACCCATATATGGTCTCTCAGGCACCTAGGAGTCTATTCTAGCCTACGGGTAGTAGGGTAGTCTTCCTAGTGGTACTCAGGTAATCTCAGAAGGCCAGGGTGCTTTCGAGACTAATACCTTAGTAACCAGCCCGGACCTTCTCCCCTTGATTTGTAGCATTACTATGGGTTGTCAATGGACTCTAGAGGTTTGAGTCTTATCACGGTAGAGTATGTCCCGAGAGGCTGGCTATGGGTAGCGCCCATTTAGCCAACCATCGACTACATCTCACCTGGGGAGCTTGCATGCCTATTTATCATATTGGATAGTCGCGTAGATTAAATGATGGACTGCATACCTTGTATAGACGAAACTACCACTGGGCGAGTGAGTCCACCCCCTATCTAGGTATTGACTCCAGTTGTTGTCATAACAGTTAGCCACTGGTATGACTTCGATAGAAATACTTTTTCCACCTGCTGTTGTATTGGAGATGCATTGCAGAAACTCATATCCTATTGACGGAGTTAAGTCTACCCGAGTTGGTCCGATACCTCCAGAAGGATAATTCGTAATGGATGGTAGAACGCGGAGAAGCCCTGAGCAGGACAGGGTGCTCGCAGTAGGTCGGAGTAGTGGTGAATGTCAAAGACTTAAATCTGATATCTACTTAAGTTTAAGCCTTTGGCATTGTACTTCGACAACAAAACCTTTCCTCGCGAGAACTAATTTGAGTGAAGCTTCAAGCTTAACTATATTAAGTTTTACCGTTAATTCTTCTGAATTATTGTACCTCATCTTTATCTTCTACTTTCAGTGTTTGGTGCGGTCGCAACCTTAGAGTTCACCTCTCTATAGAGTACCCCCGTTACACCTGAGCAGTTCTTTTTGTAATCACTTCTGTGCTAGTCCTCTATTTCTGCTATTAACACCTACTACCAGCTGAAGTACCACCTGCTTCACTCATAGAATGCCGACTCTCGCTTGACAGAGTTTGATCTGACATGGATATTATTGTGGCTTTTCGGATTTGATCAATACTTTTGCTGAAAATTGGAACAAGAAAAAATTCTGTACTTTTCAATATAATCAATAGTAATATAGTAAACAAACTTCTAAATTTTATTGATCTATTCCAACTACAAGATCATTATACTTCTAATTACACTTTCTCCTATTTCCTAAGTCCTTTGAATTATTTTTGCCAAGACAAACTGACACTATCTGAGATTACACTTATTCTAGAAAAGATAAGCACTGATTTGTACATGGCTAACACAATGGCACGAATGTCCCAAGGGGCTGAGAAATCCATTTGGTTTTTCAGACCCTAGGTACCCTATGATGGTTAGATATCAGTATAATAATATAGATAGAAAGAAGTCAGGCAAACGCATAAAAATCCGACTCTACAGAGTAGAACCACCATGAAATTCTGCTCTCCCATTTGGCAAAGTGACCCAGGAGCAGATACGGACTAGTTTCTCTCGCTTAACCCACACCCGGTCATCCTGTTTCTCAAGCACTCGAGTACCAGTCTGTCGGTACTTGCGCAGAAGTTTCCGGAAATGTGGAGACTTGGCATGGGACTTTGGAGGACGCAACAGCTACGGAGGTACAGGGCATAAGTTTTGTAGGTTACACAAGGGGTGAGGGCAGCAAACTTCGCTTGTGGAACCTACAAAACTTATGCCCTGTACCTCCGTAAGTTAGCGCCAAGCCAAAGTCCACATTTCCGGAAACTTCTGCAGTCCGCCAGTAGACGTCGTGAAACCATGACCCAGCTTTCTGCGGCAGTGCCCGTGTCTGAACATCTATCCCCCGGACCGCTGACAACTCCAGGTCGGATTGAAATCTTGAATACTAGCCTATTGAAATAATCGTGACCACATCTGCTACAGCAACCCTGTTTTCGGTCATTCCAGTCCCGGCTGTCATGAGCAATTCCTTTTTGCAGTGGTCCGAACGCTATTGCTACCGTATTCAAAGCAGTCGAGTTTACCCTATCCTGATTATTCTAATATAGTAGGCCAGTATTCCAGATTTTAGTCCAGCTCAGCCATTCAAGAGATACTCATATTATTTTTCGTAGGGCATTCCCCACGGGCACTGATCCCATGCGGGTAGATTCCATCACAAGAAGCGGAAGATAAAAAAACTTCCCTTCATCAAGCTGTGCCTGTATTTCATGGCCTTGATGCATTGGATTAGATTACCCTAAAATCTCGTGATATACACTATCTCCATCAGCCCCTAATCTCCAGATTCTAAGTCAAAAATTCCTAAGAAGAATTAGTGCTTTCCTCACACGATAGCCTGATTCCTGTGGCTCTGTTGGATCTCGCTAACTTGACAAGCTAAGCCTATCTTTGGCTGATGTTGCGATTTACAGGTTCAATCAAAATTTGTTATAAAATATAAGGAAGCCAAGCCAACATGGCTTTGATACCAACAGCCGCACGATCCCGGGGCACCCCAGCTCAACAGGCCTATCAGAGACATCTGTCACAGCACGGAGATAGTTGATTTCACGTATTGGTAAAAATGCATGATGCACAGAGGTCTGGATAGCCCCACACACACTGCTTCATCCCCTCAATATGAGGCGGTATCTGTTTTGAGAATGCTTCACAGAATCATTTGCCTGGCTGCTGCTCAGTTTGTAAACAATCAGAAAAGCATTCGATTTTCCATGTAGGATTCGATGTGCGCGAAATATATCTTTGAACATTTCGGCATGCGGGGTTGTAAGGCTTGCGCGTTTTATTAAAAGCACCTATCATTCGAGGGGCAGGAATAATCACGTCCAAAATGATTGATAAAATGATGAATGAGACAGAAGAAAAGAGAAGGAAACAGGTAGTACTCGAGTATATCTTGCTACTCCTGTACCGCAAAAACTCGAATAATCGAACCGTGTGCCATGTCATTGGAATTGCCCCTCTGGTAAGGTCTGGTATTTTTTTTGCTTTTTTTATGGTCCCCACAGGTGCTGAGCAGCAGGCTTTTTGCAATATTTTTCGCCCCTATTCCAAAGTAGGGAATTCTCAACGACATATTGTCCTTTAGCAAAAGTAACCCAATATTTGGTGCCGCAGAGTTCCGCCACAACTTGAAGCATCCCAGCCCCGCCCCGTCATTCCCAAACAAAGAATGCTTTTGGCATACGAAAAAAATATTAATAAAGCAAATGGATGACGTTAATTAGTATTATATATATATATATATATATTATATATATTTTCCGGTTGTGGTTTTGGAGGTCATTTGTTGAGTTGGGTGTTGACACAGGTGTGCCAGCCATTAGATCGCAATGTTTGGTTACTTTTGCTAAGGGATAATAGCACATGGTTTGATGATTCGAGTTTTTGCGGGTAGTGCCAGTGGTGTCCGACTTCAAGGTCATTTTTGCCCTATATGAGAGAAGGGCCGGTCTAATGATAGGGCGTAAGTTGGGATGGTGTTGATTGTCGTAACTGGGGCCGTCAAGAATAATTTGTGAAGAAAATTACATGGAAAGGTTGCATGAGCACAGTGCAATGAACCTAGTTAAAACAAGAAGCTAGAGGGATGACTGTTATTGAATGCTTGTTAGTAGTGTATGTGATTCGTGGGAAGCATACTGTGAGAATGTGAACCATTTGAATCTTTGCTTTCTTCCCCCGAGGACAGATGCTTCTTGGAGCCTAGAAGGAACCCCAGGAGATATTCATTCCAGGGAGAAAATCCTGAGAAGAATTGATTTCAACTTTTGTGTCATCTTGTAGGCCGAGGACCTGCCATGAGAAAACCCTGGAGTTTAAACAGTATGATAGGATCCCTTTATTTGTATCTTCCATGAGTACTGTACATTTCCGTGACTTTATTAAAGCTTGAATGGCGATGGTTGTGATAGGTCATTTTTTTACTAAAGGCATATTTTAGAATTATCTATCCACATCATCAAAATCTTATGAATCACATTTTCCACCATAGTCTCCGACCCCACCAACTCTCTACTTTTCCTTCCGACTATCATGCTTTCTGTATTCCCTATCTTCTCTTTTATCCCTATCTTCTCCACCCACCCTTCCTGCTTGGTCCTATTATACTAGTCTATTTATTAGCTCTCACACGTCCACCCTCAAACTGGTTATTCCCCTCACCTGACTTACTTTCTCAAACCCCATTCTCCCGTCCTCACTCCAAGGTTCATTACCCACAAAGTGTATCCAGCTTTCTGGCTAGATATACCTCAGTCAAATCTTTTTCGATTCTCTCTCTCCCTCTAAATACAATATGCCTGAATATCTTCCCAATACGTCTCTGACTTCCATGTCAATTGGCCCAAGGATCTTTGCATATGCTCAGGGTTACCATGGCCAATTGATTGAAGCCCAAGGGCGATTGAACAATTCCGGCGAGCACCGTGATGTTTATTATGCAAATGGTCAGACAAGCATCGGTCCTACTACTCGCTGGCGTGATAAAGTCCTTCAGCCACATGCACCAAAAATGTTTACTCCTTTGGCAGCCGCATCCCTTCAGGATACTAGGGCTAGTATCCCTCCATTCTGGAATCTAGTTAGTGGGGCTGATCTAGTCTAGTATCTGATTTATGTCGATGATGACAACATTCTTCACGATGTTGTCTATCAAGATTCTGAATGGAAGCATGGCACCTTATCCGAATATCGACAGGGCGATCATATCGGTGTTCGCTGTGCCCCATACTCAAAGCTCGCTGCAGCAACAGTTCCCATCCAGGATAACACCATCATTTGCGTATACTATCAAACCACCGAAAAACATGGACCTGTTTCCATGATAACCTTTCTCCCGGGAAACAGTTGGACTGAACTGACCAGGTTATTGCAGCTGCTATATAGTCTTAGGGACCCCCCACTCTATGGTACATCTCTTTCAGCCGTCAAACCGCGACCTGGGATTTGCCTTGAGCAAAGAAGGACAAGGGGCGATGAGGTTACCGCCGAGCAAAGCAAAACATTTCCAGTTGTATACCTCCAATGGGATACCCATGCATTGGCACATGGACAAGGAAAAAGTAGGTTTCCTCTTATTGCTACATGTAGTTTCTAAATCATTATTATAGCGATACGGCCCATTCCTGGCCTGGAAGAGTTTGGGCTATCCCCACATACAAGCCTGAGTGTTGTCGACGATGGAACTCATGTATACTGCTTCTACATAACCAACGCCAATAAGGTTGAGATGATACGCATCGATCAGGGCCAGGCCACAGCAGTCATCGATGACATTGTGTCTCCAACACCTAGAAGTGCCATAGCGGCTGTCATGCCCCTCCAACAGCAGGACAGGATCATTCTCTTCTATCAAGTTTGGGATACCGGAGACTCTGAGAAGATTGATATCAAGGCCCAAACCTTCGGCAGAGGGGGTGGAGGTGCCGATGACTGGCAATCTATACTCACCACTGATCTGCTCGATGGATAGACTAGGTTTTGAGGTGAGGTCCTACCTTGTATTTTGTTGGACGTACTAATTCTGCTCACCTATTAGGAATATATCAGAGCTGATGGTGGACTTGTTGTTTCTTTACTTCGCTCTTTGGTATAATGTTTCCCAGGGACTAGGTTCCCCCATTCCATCATTACTTTGAGTACGCTTGTTATTTGATTTGATAGTGATAGTTATCACTTAAGGTTTTCTTATATACTCGTGGTCATTCTTTATGTTGCGGTTTATGGTATAAGATTATCATAGACCCTTTCATTACTTGGTTTGTGTCTTGCTCATGTCCACCTACTTCTCCAGCTTCAATCTTTGCAAACAAATAGGCTTTCAAATTACTTGCTTAGGCCTTTATTCGTGAGAGATTGTGCTTGTAGTCCTCTTAGCAAAAACCTATCCTTGTTTCCAATGGGCCACGATGCGTCTCGAGGTATAGACTGGTTTCACACAGAAGAGGGCTGAAACAATCCTCAAAGAAATCTCCAAGAAACTAAGCATTGCCGACCAAATTTTCTGCATTGAAATTTTCCCGAAATAGTTCCCTATTTGCAGGAAACAGCTCTCAGAGGCAGACCTCCAAGTGCTGGATACTTCCGGCCGCCTAGATACACCAGTTTGAACACTGCTCTTGCAGGCTCCTGGTAATGGGAGTGGGGAGGTGGTGAATCTGCGGTTGGGGCTGGAAGATGTTAACCCCGACAGTTCGGATAAATCTAGCTAAACACTGCCGGATTGACGTTGGCATGTAGACTCTAGTTTGAAATGTCTTTATAGCTATACCGATCCATTTATGTAGTTGTGCCGATTGCGCGGCTGGTACCAACATGCTATGCCAGCAGCAAGTACATGAATTTGTTAGCGTACTGACGAAGACTTTGAAAAAGGGTGTGTACTTTTCCTACGTATGCAGCTTCCTCTCTCGTAGCCCCCGACAACAGCTGGCACTGCACTCGGCACACTCAACCACACCCCTCATTCACGTACCGGGTAGAACACGAGTGCCGCCACAATGTTTCTCAATACCTATGGCCTCCCATTCAACAAAACCACCGGCGATATCCCATCTCAAAAATCGAGATCCACTCAACTCCCGCTTGGCAAAAGACGTGCGAGTGACGGCGAGGGTGATGACGGTAAAGGCAGGAAGAGATAGAAGGGGGGGGGCCACAAGGTCGCGATGACCCCCCCCCAGTCTGGCTCGGATGCAGAAGGTCTTCTTTATCCTTTCAATCTCGGGGATCTTGTTACTTCTAGCAAGCAGTCCTGCGCCACACGGAAAAAAACTCTCGGTGATCTGAAGTATGTTTTCTACCGTTTTATGTGGTCAATTGTTTGATACTAACATTACATAGAATACATCTTCGGAGGGTGCATTTCCCTCAACTTGGGTGCCCTTTTGGGGGGTGCTAATTTCACTCCGGTGATAAATACCAAATCATGGGGCACCAGAAGGCTGCCCATCCGCGCGAGATTAGGGAACCGGTTCCACTGGCGACTGATTTCCAGCTTCGGCGGAAGTCCGAAGCACTGAGAACCGGGAACCTAACCTGGGACCAGATATATGATATATGTTTTAGGGATGAGCCAGATAGGCCCGTCACGGGCATTGCCGGAGCACGAGGCCACCCGAGGGATAATAATAATGAAGAGGATAACTAGAAAGAAGATGAGGACTGTAAGGTTGGTAGTGGGTGTCTAGGACATCAGAGTGGGTATGCTACTGAGGTATAACATCTCTTTTTTACGCATCCAGCATCTAACCTTTGCAGTGTCAAAGTAGGAAATGAAGTTCGCACGGAAGTAGCCAGTAGGCTAAGAGATTTCGCCTGGGACTTACGCAATTTGGAGGAAGGATACGGAACGTAAGTTTCACTGTGTGTATACTTCGTTCATTTGCTCGCTCTCGCTCTCCCAACCGCGCCGAACCAATCCAAAATCGAACTAACGGTAACTTAAAGACAGGTGTATAAGTAAACGCAATACCACATCCCGATCCTCCTATGGATCACCACACCTATCTCTGTGTTTGCCGCATGTCCTTATTCCTTAGTACACTCCCACGATAACAAAGAAAAGACACTGCGGATAAAGTCTTTCATCAAACATTCTCCCGTATCCGTTCCGTCTGCATATCCCCTGAACTACCTTTCTCGCTCCCGTAACAAAGTCAAGCATACCCGCTCAACATGCAGGAAACCGCGGTGGAACGGCCGCCGACAAGAACATTGTCAGCAGTGAAGCTTCAACGATTCTTGGCCTTCGAGAGCATACCCCGGCGGATGGAAACCACTGGTTTCTTTCTGAATTCAACCGGATTCCGGGTAAATTAACCGAAGGGGAAGTTCTCTCCCCTGCGCCCCCGATCAGTCCTCTCTCCCCGGCTATGGGCACCCCCCCCCCTTCAAGCCTCCCGGGCGAGATTCCATGGGAGGCCGCCGAAGTTTATATCGCGGCAAATTTTAACAGTTTCCATACTAAATATCTCCAAGGTCTGAGGGCTCAATACGGAACGTCACGGAGGACTGTCGAGGGGATGAACCCCGCCCTACAGGGTGTAGACAGGTTTTGTAGCAAGGTTAGGTGCTCGGCAGACGAGTCACTGCGAAGCGGTACTGTACCCCGTAAGAACTCGAATACAGTCGCACCTCGTTATAACGAAAGCCAAGAGTTCAGGTACTTTCGTTCGTTATAGCGAGGTTTCAGAAGAAATTCCTTATAGCGAGGTCTGTTTGTATGGGAGCAGGGGTATAAATTCCTAGAGGGTTCATTCGTAACAGCGAGGTTCCCTTATAAGAATTTCCATTATAGCGAGGTGCGACTGTAATTGAACCTCACGCTACGGCGTTGCGTTGCCTTTGTTGGTAAGGCCTGGCTCTTTTTTCTTTTTCTTTCTGTCTTAAGCTCGGCCTGAGGGGGTCCTTATCCATCATCCATTCGGCCCTCTCAGTCGTCCAGTCGGACTGCCGTCGACGGCAGTCCAACTGCCACCCCTGGTAGGCCGCTCTGGCACCACCTCTTCTTTTTTTCTTTTTTTCTTTTTTTTCTTTTTTTTCTTTTTTTACTTCCATTTTTAACCTCAACTCATTTGAGTACAGTACCGTAAAAACTGTAATAATTGAGTGGTGTGCTATGAGGTTGAGTTAGAGTAAGCGACTCAGAAAAGGGGGAAATTAGTGTCTTAAATCTATTTTGGTATTTTTGGCGGATTCATTTCAGCTCAGTCGAACCCTGTATCAACGACATGTCAATGCCACCTTCAAAAGGAATAAAGTAAGAAATTTAAATGTAAAATAAACAATTCAAATTCATTGTCTCTTTAAACTTCAAAAATATTGATTCTCTATTTCTATTTGATATAATAATATCCAATTCTTCGCACTTGAAAGGTAAACAATAACAAAATATTCAAGAAACAACAATGACGCGTAAAGATAAAGGTATATCAGGACGCGTCAAAGTCCAGCCTATACTTCCTCCTCTTAGTGCAGACAAGTTTTATGCAGGAATAAGAAAGCGAAGGGGTCCAAAAAGAAAACAACTTACCGATTGCCCCCCAAAACAGCAAAAACGACCTACAGGTGGAAACCTATATCGCTCCTACACTATTAGCTATAAGCTACGGGTGTTAGCCTACTGGTATGGAAAGAATATACGCTGTGGCCCGACAAAATACCGGGAGCCTACCCAGCTGGAAGTAGCACGCTACTTCCGTATACCAGTAGGGAATCTGTCCCATTGGAAAAAGGACGAAAGGGAGGGAAAATATGCGGAGGCGCGAAAGGGGCAACGTCGCTTGGTGGGGGGTGGAAGGCAGCGACAGTGGAAGGAGCTGGAGTGGGCCCTATATGAGGAATTCTATCAGCGAAGAGCAATTGGAAGGCCGGTACGACGGCGCTGGTTTCGTCGAGTTAGTAGAGAACTATTTGAAAAGCTATATCAGGGAAAGGATACTCAGCTTTTCAAGTTTTCGAACGGATGGTTTCGCGGGTTCCTGCAGGCTCATCACATTAGTCTACGATTCATTACCAATTCTGCGAGTAAATTACCAGCTGATTTCTCGAATACAATCCTAGATTGGATGAAGTTCAACCGCCGTAACTCTCAGCTAAGGCCTGATAATGAGATGGGATTGGGGGATATACCTGGCATTGTGGGAAGATACCGGTTGCAAAATATTTGCAACATGGACCAAACGCCCTTGCCCTTCGAGTATCTCGAAGGGCAAACCTACAGTCCAATTGGCGAGAAAACTATTTGGGCACAGTCAAGTAGTCAGTCTGGGTGGGATAAACGACAAGGAACGATTCAACTCACTGTTTTCGCAGATGGCATTCCACGTGTGAAGCCTCTGATTTTCTTTCGGGGAAAAGGGGTTGGTCCTACAATATTAGCTGAGAAACGGCTCTATGATAGTAGGGTAGTCGTAAAATTCAACCCTACCGCTTATGCCAACTCGAGCAACATGCTCGAGTGGCTCGATGAACAAGTAGTTCCTATACTTGAAGATCAGCCAACCATTCTTGCAATGGATCTCTTTGCTGCTCACCGGACAGAAGAGGTTTTGGACACTCTTCGTGCCCATGATATTACGGTTAGTGTCATTCCCGGGGGTTGCACTGGCCTGGTGCAACCCCTGGATGTTTCAATTAACCGTCCTTTCAAGGACATTTTAAAGGTAATTTGAAGGGAAAGGGGTAAACTTACATTACAAAAATGCTAACTTGAACCTGCTGTAAAAATAGGAAGAGTTAGACAATCGGTTAGATATCATAGATAGTGAGGAGGATGAGATACTGAATGGTGGAGGAAAACTTACCGGAAGCATGGTGGGTAGGCGGCGGGTGGCAGCGACCTGGGCGGTGGGAGCAGCTTGGGAGCGCTTCTCCCAAGCAAAAGGTGAGATCATTCGGCGATCTTTTCGTTGTGTCGGGCTGTCCCTTCCGATTGATGGGACAGCCAATTCCGAGATCTCTATTAAGGGAATAGAGACCGGTTTTCTATCCCAAGGGTTAGTAGATTGTCAAAATGGGGAGGATCTTACCTTGGAGGGGGGTGTTGATGGGTTGGTGATAAGGGGTGATGAGAATGTTGTGGTTGAAGCCGGAGATGACTTGGATGAGGATGAAAATGTTTTCTTTGAGTAAATGCCAAGGATTTTCCAAAATGATATTGCGTAATTGGTGGAGAGCGTGCTCAGCATGTTTCACCTTAATCTGACTGCATAGCACACCACTCAATTATTACAGTTTTTACGGTAGCTTTAAGGAAACTAGCATAGTAGCGCTTGATAGCTCATGAATATTCCTTCTTTTGTGCAAGTCAACAGTGTACCACCAACCGCCAAACCATCAAACCATCCTGAGTACCACCTCCAGAGCCGGTACTAGTACCGCGGTTCATTTTTCCAGTTCATGGTTCGTGAACTACAAACCACCTCTTTGAACCGTGGTGAATCGGCGGTCTGAGACCCCCTACTGTCGTCGCCGTCGATCCTAGTTTAATACAGGCGACACCTATCCGACCGCCCTGGTTAAACCCTGTTTTACCATGAAAAGCTCTCGTCCGCCCTCGGGTGACCCGCAACCTTACAGTACGGTATATACGTCCCGACACCATCTATTTAGTTACGATATCATTAGCAAATTCTATCAAGTTTCCTAATTGGGGGGTGACAATACCGATAACTCAAGGTCAGATATTAAAAGTTGAGCGGGGGGAATGTGGGTCAGTTCCACGATGAGGGACAAGAACACGATGGTAACGGTAGCAAAAGGGGTGGAAAAGTATGTGAAAGTAAGATTCAATCTCAGGAACTCGAGGGTGGAATGTGAATGTATTAATACACCCAACGTTTGAAAGAAAAAAATGGGTTTTTTTAATACTCGTCCCAGGCAAGAAGTACCCGGAAACAGGGGGGGTGTATTTTGTATGGGCGCTCAGATAACTGCAGGGGTTTTGCCATACAAAAATCTAATCCCTGTTTCCGGGTACTTCTTGCCTCGGACGAGTAAATTCTGATCGGTTTGAAGGTTTTCTTGGAGTAATGGATGCACTAGATCCAGTCGTCCCGTCCGTCCAAGACGGGGTGAGGACGACGAAGGACGAGACGGACTAGCCTAGCGCCGTCCTAGACAGGGTGGACGGCCGTCGACGGCCGTCGACTACGACGCGCAAAATTGGTCAATGAGATTTTTTTTTTTTTGTTAAATCCGCGGTTTATTTGTAGCCAGCTACGGGAAAATCCATGGTATCGACCCTGAGGTATGACCTAAAAACCCCATAACAAAAGAAACTTCACCCCCGGCCCCTTCCCCAAATAACAAATAAACGGTAAATACCACATCCAATCCTGCCATAATTGAAAACAATTTGTATCTCATGAAACCAAACCAAGTTGGCATTTTCTGTCTTTTAGGAAATCCCCTATCAACATAGGAAATCCTATTCTTATTATCACTTCTCTTCCATAACCACAGACTCAGAGTGGAAGGGCCCCCAGTCTGGGGCTATGAAAGAGCATAAGGTAGTCAGCAGTAGTAGGATGCCAGCCTGGTGTTCTTAATCTCAGAGGATGCCATTCCAGCACACTTATGAAGCTCCAAGTGCAGTGGCCGGGCAGGATCGTGAGATGTGTTTGTTCGTGGTGTTGACCCCGCTTCTCACCTTCCTAAATAAGGTGAAAGGTGGGGTCAGGAAAATCGTTGAGACGGAACTTGAATTAGTCAATGAGACAAATACTAGTACTAGTAGGTACCGGTACTCAAATGAGTTGAGGTTAAATGGAAATAAAAAAAGAAAAAAAAAAGAACAGGTGGTGCCAGAGCGGCCTACCAGGGGTGGCAGTTGGACTGCCGTCCGGACGACCTTGGCGTCGTCCCGTCCAGGACGATCGCCCGACTGCCGTCGACGGCAGTCCGACTGGACGACTGAGAGGGCTGCCTGCTGTGGCCATTCCCAGAACTACCACTCCCACTGCAGCTACAGCCTCCAGTCGATAAGATTGGTAATTGTGGAAATTAAAAGTCAGCAACACGGTTGCTCAATTGGCTCAAGCACACAGAACCTGCCAAGCAAACCCCCAGAAGCCCGATCCCCCTTTGCTGATTTTTCAACCGGAGGGTGTACCCTCTGAAGTACCTCAGGCGACACACTGCTGGCTGAAGAGTGACTTGACAACTTCCGGGTTTACCGTTCCGGGTAGAGACGCGCCGCGGGATTCCCGGTATAGTGCCGGACACTGCCAATCGACACCTATGTTAATTCGCTGTCGCTTACTAAGCGAAGGTAACCTTCCTAATTAGGATAGATAATTTGAAATAGTTAAATGATCGGCGATGTTTGTTACCACATTGGGTATAATCATGCCAAGATATTACAGAATACAGTAATTTTGGGGGGTGTTAATTTTTACTCCCTCCCTGCAAAATATGGAAATCTTTGAACCACTCCAGCGCTCTTGGAAGTTAATATTTCCCCAAATCCCTCTGTAATTCTTTAGAGAACCATCACATAAAGACTTTTACGGAAGCCTTTGAGCTTATTGGTTGTTGTTGTTGGCTTAGAGCAATAATATCTGAAATTCGTAACAACTACCGGAAGTGCCCCCTATCCAGGTTCTCTATCCTTACGGCAGTAGATATCCACGAGGTACGCCAGCCCTTCCTGCCTAGTCCGTAGTACATCTGGAAAGTACCACCGGCGTGACGTATAGGTAAACCCGAATATCCGACTAACCATACAGCAATCTTCAAAATAAACAATCCAACTAGGATACCACAAAAGAAATCCATCTCCCTAACCACCTCCAAACACTACTACATACAAGATGTCCGCCGACATTCCAAGTTTGTAATCCGGCCGACCGGTCACGCATGCCCAAACAAAATCAATTTACCAACCACCATTCCAACCAGAAGCTTCACTCCGGCGGTTCTTCCTCTTCCCTCTCCTTGCTGCTTTCTTAGCCTTCTGTGAGCCACCGCCAGCCACAATCACGCTTCCTATAATGGTGTCCTCATCACCCGAGGATCCCAGACTTCTGACTGCTCCCGCACTCTTATCAATTTCTTTTAACTTAGGGTTCCCTAAAGCAGGCCAACTGTAACAATCCTACTCTGGTGGAGATCAATTATGCAACAGGTAACAAATTACGTATGTAAGGATCTGTAACTATCTTATAGTTCTTGTTCGTTCAGAGACGAGAGAGTAATCTTCTTTCCGAGATTAACTTATAATCTCTTCTTCTTTCTTAGACTATCTTATAGTCTTCGTATCTCACACCAATATCTTATTGGGGAGAGATGGTGAGGGAATTTCTTCGGATCTCACACAAATGTCTTATTGGAGAGAGATGATGAGGGACCTTGTCTTTACAAGGTTTGTGGTTGCTCTGACGCTAAGAGCTCAAGTTACCTGTGTACAAGCAAGTAGTAAAGGTAAAAGGTATATTGTAGAAAAGTACTTAGATGGTTGCGTGAAGAGCTCTAACTACTGTGCCCTTTTTTATTTTTTTATTTTTAAATCATATGTATTTGTTAAAGGTACAAAGAGAGCTGGTTGCCTGGATCAAGTCTTTCCTCTCCAAACGCCAGTGCCGACTCATATTCCAAGGTGCACCTAAGGTTTTCTGCCCGGTCGCTGTTGGCACCCCTCAAGGCTCTCCCATTTCCCCTCTTCTTGTTGTGCTCTATATAGCCAGCCTTCACCCAACGATCCCCCAAGGTCTGGCGATTTCGTATGTCGATGACCTCACTATTACGGTCGGCTCGGACTCTGTACGTTCGAATATCCGCGCTCTTCAATACTATTTCGACATCATCCAAGGGCAGGGTGCTGGCCTCGGGGTGGCTTTTGCTGTCCCCAAAACTGAACTCATTCACTGGAGAACTCTGAAGGACCGCTCAGACATTTCCTTCACACCCATTGTGATCAACGACATGCTTTTTCCATCTTCTCAAGTTGTGAGATGGCTTGGCTACTGGCTCACCCGTACTTTACACTCCTCCGTTCATTTCCTGAGACGGCTGGCATTAGCCAAAGCCTCTTTCACTACGATCCGTCAGCTCAGTGCTGCTGGTAAAGGCCTCTCCTCCTGGTGCCACAGAAAGCTAGTCTTCGGCGCCATCTTTCCTATTCTTACGTACAGCTGTGACCTGTTTGTTCCGGACGCAGCCACTCGTAGAAAATTCAATGCGTTCTGGCATGTGGTGCTCAGGTGGACAACTAATTGCTTTTACACCACCGCCCTCGGTGCTCTGTACCAGGAGGCCTCGCTACCACCCATTTCCTGCATATGCAAACACCGCCGTCGGTTAGCTGCCATCCGCTTGGTCTGTTCCCCTTCGGAATTCAACCCTGCCACCTCCAGGATACCCGAATCTGTGCCCACCTAGGACCATGGTCGTTCTGCGGACGATCATCGCTTGCTCATTCGTGGCTCCTCCAAAGCCGTCGACCTTACTTCATGGCTTGCCCCGGCGGTTAATTCCGCCAAGCACCTAACACTAGACTCCTTATGTCACGAGGTTTCTGACCTTATTGAGGAAATCCCTATCATCCCACTCTCCTCAACCGATCTCGTGGCGCTCCCGCTGTCGAGGACACCTTCAGTCACCTACCAAGCCCTCAGAGCGCATCTGCTACAGTCTCTCCTCGCTGACTGCTCAAATTTAAGTCTGCCACTGCCTCCCTCATATCCTTATAGTGCCTGCCTCGCTCCCCACGCCTTCACTGGCCTTCCTCGATTTATATGTGGCTGCATTTACCAGATGCGTTCAGGTGCCAGCTACCTTGCCGCACATGTCTCCTGGTGGAACAGGGACTCCAGCACCCTTTGCCCGTTCTGTGAGGAAGACGATGAGTCCTTCCATCACGCGATTCTCCTCGGCCCCGGTAAGGCTCAGCCTCGCGTCACCCATCTCTCAGGTCTGGATGACATTGGCCCTGACTGTCCCTTCTGGCTCTCAGTTCCCCATCTCAGGGGGTTAGCTGAGTATCTCTATGCTACTCGTACAGGTTTCCCACCAACCATGTTGCGCATTCGAGCAAATACTGCTACTCCTGAGCCGGGTTCGGACTCAGATAGTACTTAACACAAAACTCCCTAGCTTGGCCTCAGCCTTCTAGGTATTGTTCTTTCAAACTCCCCTGCTCGAGTTTCTCCTCAGGGTATTTTCTATACTATTTATGAGTTTCCTTTGTTTCTGGTTGACTGCGGCAGTGGGCAAGTAGGGCGGGGAGGTTTAGTTACTTGTGAGTGTTTTTCTTATAGGTTATAAGGAGGACTTTACTTTACTTTTTGTCTGTTAGTCATCGATGGCTATGCGACAGGGTTCGGATGATCCCGCTTGGAGAGTTTTTGCATGCTTTTTTTGAATTTTGTTATTTCCTTTGTTAGTTTTGGAATTAATGTTTTTTATATGCCATAGCGCGAGCTGCATGCAGGATTTTGTACCTAAATCAATAATCACATGATTCAAAAAAAAAAAAAAAAAAAGAGGTACAAAGACAGCCATCCTCCGTCTCCTCTACACACCCGGCGATTGAAATCTCGAAACCACGAGATTATCCCC
>Ga0307509_10005333_pt1 | contig 17968 bp, 12 predicted proteins | sample 10_EM_MG_FD_202245 | JGI IMG/M metagenome (GOLD analysis project Ga0307509, IMG submission 202245) | Populus trichocarpa ectomycorrhiza microbial communities from riparian zone in the Pacific Northwest, United States - 10_EM | ecosystem: Host-associated > Plants > Roots > Unclassified | place...
TTGACGTCCTGGTCTTCGCCGCGAGCAAGCCGCTCTTTGACGGCCAGACTCTGGACCATTTTTGGGTTCGATTGCCCCGCCGGGAGCAGGTCGAACAGCAGCGGTTCGTAGGGATCACGGCCATTCGCCGGGACCCGGCCAAGCATCTGTTCGCGGATGGCGGGCGGCAGATCATCCTGTCCGACGGGCATGACGCGCTCGATCGGTAGCTTGATCAAGGCGTCGATCGCCATCGGCAACAGATCTGTGTCGTTGTCGCGGTAATCGTGCAGTGCGATCAGGCCGGTCAATTCTGACCTGGTGGTCAGCGTGAGATCGGGCTGCTTCTGCAGGACGAACCCGAGTGCCCCAAGTGCGAGGCTGACGTCGTCTGTTCCTTCGAGTTGCTGCAACCTCAGGCCAAAGCGCGAACAGGGCATGAGGTCGCCGGTCCCGTGTTCGTCGATGTCAAATTCCGAGACACCGGGCTGGAACGCCGGGGCATTGATGCAGTTCGGCACCTTGACCGTACCGACCGTGACGGCGAGAGGGGCGGAGACCAGCGACTTGTAGCGCGGCGTTTCTCGCCGTGTACCGACCAGACGTTTGAAGGTTGCGTGATACTGCGAGGGCAAGACGTCGGTAGGGGACACCCCCCGCCACATGTCCGTAATCAGGCGCGGCTCGAAGGATATGAAGGAAGTTCTGCGCCTCTGGTCTCCCGCATCGTCGATCGGCAGCGTCGGCGAAACGATCATCCGGCGCCATGCGCGTTGTTCCTCGATCAGTCCGACGGCGTGCCATGGCACGTCCTTCAGGCTCCCCGGCGACAGTCTCGGTAGGGTGCTCAGCGGACCGCCATCGCGCACGGTTCGCAGGCTCTTGGCAATCGGCGGCAGGTTCCGGGAATAGGATGCCGCAATCGCCGCCGTGATGCTGTCGGTCGGAGGGTCCTCGGGCTTGTGCGGCTTCGGATCGATCCGCACCGTGACCAGCCACTGCGGAGACCTCGGCGCAAAGTCTGCGATGTCGCCGACGCGTTGCTCCTGCGCGAAGTTGACGGTGCCGTTGGCTTCCAGGCCCGTGAGCACATCGCCCGGGACAACTGGATCGAAAATATTCTTCACCTCGGCGAAAGGAGAGGCCAGTTTCAGTTCAAAGCGTAGTGCGATACGCGTTGGCAGTTCGGCCGTGCCTTCGACGATCCGCACCCCAAATTGCCGCGAGACCTTCTTTCCCAACGGTTGAGCTATGCTTTGCTCTTCGAACCACGGGAGGGCATTGATCTCGTCGCTGGCGTCGTAAGGATTGTTCGCGCCCACCAGATCGATCAGGTCGCCATTTGGCAGTGGGGGCATCTGGCTGAGCGATGCACCGGGAGAACTCCATGGTCTGATGGTCAGGCTCAGGCTGATGGAGTCGCAAACCGCAGCGCGATTGCCGGCCTTCCACAATGAGCGAGGGCTGCTGCCTCGCGTGGCGCTGAACGAAGCCATGATGCGCGTGTCATAGCGGTCCGCGCTATGCGGAAAGCTGTCGACGTCGTGACCGTTGAGCGCGATCCGAACCTGGAGATCGAACGTGAAGCCTTCGATAAGCCCGCTCCTGCCCGACAACGGTTTCAGCACAAGGCGAGAGACCATCCAGTCAGGGACGATTGTATCGGTGTCGCCTTGAAGGGCGAAGCCGATCGTGTCGAAACGGGCCAGCGGGCCTTCGTTGAAAACCTCCCAAACCGTCGCTTGCGCGGTCGACGGCATGGGTGCTCGGTAGAGGGAGCACACGACGATATTGCGTAGCTCGACGAGACCGTCCGCCGGCGGATTGAAGTCGTCGTGGCATCGCACGATGTCGGATCGATCATCATCTTTGCGCCGGCCATCATGATAGCGCGCGTATGGCAAATAGTCCTGATCCTCGAAAGGATTGCGGCTTTCGCTGAGCAGTTGTTTGAGCCGGTCGATTGGATAGCAGACGTAACGCCAGTCCTTGCCGGCTTCGTCGTTGGTGCCGATTACAATAGCTTCAAGCGGGCCATTCGTCGTTCCGTCCTGCCGCCGCACCGCAATGAAGGCAACACGTGCGAGCGTCCCCGCTGTTGCTGGCATCTTTGCGCCTCCCCCGATGGCCACGCGCTAAAGTCGAATTATGGCCAGCTTGCATCTTGATGACAGGTGAGAAACTCGTCAATATCCAAGTTGTTGGTTGAGGCGGATGTAGATCCGAGCGACGATTTTATTTTGCTTTTTCCCGTGCCGGGGGCTTGGCGCATGACGGCAATCGACCCGCATTTGATGCGGCTTTACCATTCGACACCGGCCGGAAAGCGTAGCAGTACGCACGTCCCGGTGCTGTTCGAATGGAGCGGCGAGCCGGACACCCTGCGACAACTCGGGTTTCGCATTGGGACGGTCATCGGAAACATCGTGACCGCAGAAATGCCACTGGAATTGTTGCCTCGTCTTGAGAAAATTGGTGTGCGCTCAATCGCGTTTGGGCACCGCTCCTCGCCAGGATTGGACAAGAGCAGGGTGGATATCAAGGCAGACAAGATACCGCCGATCACCGGCCCGCAGGTGGGCAAGGGTGTGGTCATCGGAATCATCGACACCGGCATCGACTACGCCCATCCAAGTTTTCAAAGCGCCGCGGTGGATGGCCGCATACTTTATATTTGGGACCGTCGTTTCGAGGTGGAGAAGGATCGCAAGATTGTGAACCGGCGCTATCCGGAAGAGGCCTTGCCTCGCGGATTTTCGACAATGTTTCAGTCGGGTGTCGAATACACAGGGAAGGACATCAAAAAGGCCGTCGATGCCCAGATTGCGGCGATCAAGATGGGCAAGAGACCACGCATGCTACGATGCCAGGATACCGATCTGGCGCACGGCACGCATGTGGCGGGAATTGCCTGCGGGAGCGGTGCACCGCCCGAGCATGTGGGCGACCCCCTCACTTATATTGGAATGGCGCCACATGCCGACCTGATCGTGGTGGCGCTCAAGGCCTGGTCAGCCAACGAGATCTTGGAGGCGGGTGACTACATCAGGCGGCGGGCTGGAAAATTGCAGCGGCCTTGCGTGATTAATCTCAGCCTGGGGCAGTCGCCGGGCGCGCGAGATGGGACAAGTTTTTTTGAGAAGGGTATCGACTTTCTCACGACGCTTTCACCTCCGGCGGCGGTGGTCATCTCGGCTGGCAATGCGGCGGACGATGACATGCACGCCTCCGGGCAGTTAAAGAAGGGCGACACGGTTGCGTTTGCGCTGAAGGTCGACAATGGCGACCCGGCGCAGAGCTTTACCACCGAGATTTGGTACGGCCTCCGTCATCCCGGCGACGATTCGATCGGTGTCGAGGTGATCAGCCCGAGAGGCACATCGACTGGTGTCGTCCGCCCGGCGGACCGCATCAAGTTCCTCGCCGTCGAAAACTCAAATATCATCGCGGTGACGACCGATCTGAATCTTCCCGAAAGCCATTTCAATAGGATCGAAGTGGTGATCAGGCGGGCGAGGAAGACCTCGCCGGCCATTTCGCCTGGTGCCTGGCAGATCAAGCTGACCGGCCTCAGGATCGGAAACGCCGCCGACGCGGGTATATTTCATGCCTATCTGCAACGGCCGTCACGCGACCGGAAGAGTGGTGATCCGAAACTGGCAGTCTTCACCGGCGCTCTTGTGAACGAGGCGAGCACGCTGACGATCCCTGGAACGGCGAAGGAAGCAATCCGCGTCGGCTCCTACATCACCAGGCCCCGGCCAGGCCACACCGATGACGGCAAGCTCTCGGAGTTCTCCAGCCGCGGCCCGACCCTGGACAAGGATGCGCGGCCACCCACGATTGCGGCGCCCGGCGAGGTCATCATCTCGGCGCGGGCGAGCACAGCGAAAAGGAAAACCGACGGCGACTACTTTCTGAGAATGCAAGGCACGAGCATGGCCGCGCCTCATGTGACGGGAACGGTCGCGGCCATGTTGCAGGTCAATCCTTCGCTTTCGCAAAAAGACATCGTCAAGATATTGCAGCGCACGGCAAGGAAGGTCTCCGAAGACCAGAAAGCCAATGAATGGGGCAGCGGCAAGCTCGATGCGGAAGCAGCAGTCAGCGCAGCCAAGCCGCCTGATGTTTGAACCAGCCGGTCGAGGTAGCGGTGACGTGCCGGTGTCTTTCGACCTCGCAGGTCGTTGACGGGGACCGATATGGGCGATCAGCAAACCGAATGGACTGTTCCAAGCGACGTGGTGGCGTTCTCCCATCCCCTGCCCCATCTGGCGAAGCGGCTCGCCGACGGCGCGCCAGTCAAGATCGTTGCGATCGGATCGTCTTCGACAGCCGGAGAAGGCGGAATAGTTCCCTACCCAGCGCGCCTCGAACTTGAACTACGCGCTCGGTTTCCCGGGCGAAATATCGACGTGCTCAATCGCGGCGTGGGCGGCCAGGAAGCACCAGAAGAACTGTTGCGCTTGGAAACGGATGTAATTGCCGAGCGCCCTGATCTCGTTATTTGGCAGGTCGGGACGAATGCGGCTTGGAAAACGTATGACCTCGACGACGTCGCGGGTTCGATCCGAGCCGGGCTGGCCCGTTTAGGAAGTCAACCCCTGGACGTCGTACTGATGGATCCACAATATGTTCCCGCTCTATTGGGGGACGATAAGATCGCCGCGACGCAAAGGATGGTGTCGCTGATCGGCAATGCTGCGGCAACGGCGAACGTTAACGTATTTCACCGATTTGCGCTGATGAAGCATTGGAATGCGAACGACAACGTTCCGTTTGAAGATATGGTCGACCCCGCCGACAATGCCCGTCTGCATCAAGGCGAAAGGAGTACAGCGCAAATAGCACGAGCGCTCACCTCTGTAATCTCCGATGCGGCTTCCAGCTTGGACGTTCAATTGCCTGCGCCTGGGCGCATGCCGGCGAACTTGCGAACGAGCAGTTACGCTAATGCCTCATCGCGAGCGACCATTGTGCTGCTCGATGATCTGCTTCCCTCCATTTTCGATTCGGCCGTATTGCGTCTGACGCGACGGGCGCTGCTGTCCGTCGAGCGCAATGCGGTGCTGACCGCCCTCGTCAACTCGGTTGGAGAATCGGTGCTGCGACGCATTCGAAGCCTGGAGGCCGATAAGAACTACTCCTCAAGCGAGATTAGCGACATCGAAACCATAGATCGCTTCAGCGACTCGCGCATGTCTCGTGCGGAAATCATCGAATGTATCGCGAATTCAAGCGGCCTGGACCAGGCGCTGTGCGAGTTCGCGCTATTCCTCATGGAAGTCCGGCTCGACGTTGCACTGAGCCTCGGAAGCGCATCGGTTGCGGGAATCGGTCGGATAAGAACTGTCGGGGCAGTCGATGAGCTACGTATCAAGACAGCCAAAATACAAGTTCGGATTGGCCAAGCGCTTTTGGCTTCCGAGGTAACTTCCTTCCCGCGCTTCGCACTCCCCTGGTCTTCGGATCGGGCGATGCAGCGGCTGCTCGACGAAGCAAGCCTGATCACGACGTTTCGGGATCCCCTTCCATGCAAGATCGCTCTTGCTGAAGGTCTTGCCTTCATCAGGGAAAGCCGTGAAGCCGAATTCGTGAGGCGGCCACTTACCGAGCGGAATCGTTTCCGTCGCGATGGGCCAGGGCACGCCTCCGAAAACAGCGTGACGGGTGCCTGACATGACTACGATCGCCAAAATCGCACAGCTATCTGATTTTCACTTTACGGCCAATCTCGCGAACAAGGGGCGCGCTTTTTACAAGCGTCCGTTTCTGTTCATGAAGGCGAAAGGTCACGATATCAGCAAGGTGGCCAGGCTGTATCAGAAGATCGAAAAGCTGGAGCGCGCGGACGGGAAGTTCGACTTGATGCTCGCGACCGGAGACCTTTCGACCGATGGCTCCCGCAAGGCGATCATGAATGCCCTTGATTTCATGCGAGAAGGAGAATTGAGGAATGGCAGTTCGCGCGCGGTTACGCGTGGCCTGAATGCTGGGGAGACACGCAGGATCCTGTTGCCAGGCAACCACGATCGGTTCACCCGGGCCTGGGTCGGCTTCCAGAAACCAGGAACGTTCTTCGAGGAAACCCTCGGCATCCCAACCCAATATCCTTATGTCGTCGGCTACCGCAGGGAAGGTGTTCCAAATGTTCCGGACCAGCCGGCAGTGCTATTCTTCGTATTTGACTCTACGCCGTCGATATTCGCGCAGATTCGTCGGCCCTGGCGAAGACTTGCGCGAGGGCGACTGGAGGTGGGCGATCTCGACACGTTTCTCTATCAGGCGAACAAGATGTTCCCCAACGGGTCGGTCAAGGCTCTAGACGGGACGGATATGAATGTCCGCTATTCGAACTGCGTGCGAGTGGCCGTCCTGCATCATCACCCAATGGATGGAGATTCGCTGACACTAATGGAAAATCACGAAGCGTTCGTCCAGTATTGCTTTAGGGCCGGAATAGATCTCGTCTTATTTGGGCATGAGCATAAGGAATACTCGTTCACTAAGCCCGGGGTTTCCGAATTACCGGTCTTGGGCGCCCATCACGAAGTGCATCTGTTCTGCTGCCCCAGTGCTTCCGAGTATTCGTCGGAGAACGGATTCTACACATTCGAGTTCGACGAGGTCAGCATTCAATTTTGCTTCTACAAGTGGAACGACGAAGCGTGCGACTTCATTTCGGGCGGCCTTGATTTCTACGACATGTTCAGGCCCGGCCCGCGACAAAGGTTCAATCTGGCCAGACCACTGGCATAGGCTGCAGATGTATGCCGAATTATTGAAAAGAGAGAGATTATGCCCGATCGGCACAAGGAGGGCTGCATTTATTGCGGAAGTATGGGCCCATTCACTGCCGAGCACGTGGTCTCGGCGGGGCTGGGTGGAGACGATAACGCTTGGCTCTTGGAGGACCTCGTCTGCGGAGTGTGCAACACCGATATCTTCTCGAAGTTGGAAGCCAAATTTCTGCGATCTTCCGCCGCTGCCTGGGCTCGACTGTTTCTTCAGGAAAAGGGTAGGGGCTCCGGCAGCAAGGCGTCCAAGCCCTCAGTCGATGCCGATCTAACGTATTTTCATGAACCCGCTAGCGGACGGTTACTGGTTGCTCGTTGGGGCAGCGGTGGCCAGCCGATCACTTTGCCCCAGATCATAGCGCGAATGCTCGATAAGGACTCGTTTGAGCATGCTGTAACCGGTGGCGACGCAAAGACAACCAACGAGTTCCTGCAAGAACTAGCTGATCTGTTGCGGCGCGATCAGATCGAAGTGATCGAAAAACGACAGAGCGTCAATAAAGCGATCTTCCTCTCTATGCCTCTAGACTGGAACGGCGGTGTCTACGTTGCTGGCCAGCAACAACAAGTTCCGAAGGTGCCCAAGCCGTGCATCTGGTTCGAGGAACGTGTTCGGCCAGCTACCGTCGACCCGATGGCCATTCTGCCTTCGGCCGTGTTTCGGCGACCCGAAGGGCAAATCGTATGCCGGGTACCCGAAGTAAGAAGCGTTGCAACGCTTTTGAGCCTGCTGCGCCTACATCCTAGCGTGTGGCAACCCTCAATGCTTTCGGACAGAATCGAAAAGGTCGATGAGCCCGACATGCATTCCCGGTTTGCTCCGGATCCCCAGGCCGATCGAAGAGTTCTCACAAAGATCGGCATTAACCTCTGTGCGTGCCGTCTCGGTGCAGCGCTAGTTCGTCATCCGGCATTCGACATTGGGGTAGAATACGCGAGAATGGGCCAAGGCAAAATCGAGGATGCCCCCTTGCGCCTCAGTAGATTGCCACCGCTAGACGGTCGGAACTTGCATGTTTTCGCCCTGCTGCCAGAGACCATTTCCTCGAACCGGCACTCAATACTCTTCCATGCACAGCTCTATGGTGGGCCACTAATATGTTTGCGTCTGGCCGAGTTCACTGAACCGCCGAAGGATCTGCTTAAGCCGATCGTCGTCCTGGTTGATTACCAGAAGCACAAAATCGAAACGGCGACGGAAGAGCAGTATGAGGCGATGGTATCCAGCCCTACTACGAAGTGAATGGCTGATAGGAAAACCTGGTCGTCCGGGATCAAGTCCCCCCGTCCGGCCGCACTCACCCTTCCGCAGGTCCCGGCCGCCGACTTTCCCGCGTAAATTTGACGCTATCCGCCACCCGCGACCTTCCGCAGCAGGGTTGAGGCTTCGATTATCCGCGACTGGATTGCTTGGGATTGGCAAGATCGCGCCGCGACGACTGTTCGTTCCGCGAGCCGCCTACTTGGCGTTGTCGATGAGTGGACGCCCATTTGTCGGGCGGATTTCGGGCCGTAGCTCAAATCGTGGGTTTGGGTTGAGAACGGCCGAAAATGCCTTATCTTTCAACGGGGATTGACTGACACTCTCTCCGCCGAAGCACCGCTCTCCTTTGTATCCGATCGTTTCGAACCGACAGCATAACAATGAGTAGCGCGACAAAGGCTGTTGCGGCTAGTTCCGCGACGTCACCCGTAGCTTCGAAACGTGGGTCTGAGGGCGGATTTCGCGTCCAAGAACACAGCCCAGAAAGCTCGAGCCGCTCGACGTTGGACTCGAAAGGGAAAAACCATCGGTTAGATCGCAACCCGAACTGAATGTCGGTATCGGTAGTTGCGTCTCCTGGATTTGAACCTCCTCAGGGGAATCCGAAGAGCAAAGGCCGCCATTGGCGGGCTACAAGATTGCTGCCAAGCTAGCCCGCCGAACCGGGAGACAAAACCAACCCTACGCCGATCCGCTTGAAACGTGGAAAGAGGAGGGGGCCTTCGTGAAGGTCTTCAACAAGATTATCCGGATAATGCCGCTCGAAGGCTAGCCGCAAACCGACGAAGCGAATTGAAATCAGGCCCGACTGATCTCGGCGGATGATCAGTCTTCGATGGATGGGACGAGCGGCCTGCCTTTGAAAGAACTCACCTTTAGCACTCGTGCTCGACTCGCAAGCGCGCCGACAATACTCAATGACGCTTTAGTTGACGCAAAGTGCATGCGCCATTGCACCCACGATGTCGGTCTTCGCGCGCTGATCCAAATACAAGAATTGGCCTGCGGGATTGAGCTCAAGAAATACGAGCTCGCCCGACCTGCGCCGACGCAAGTCGAACGCCGCGAAGCGAAGGCCTAGCCGATTGCACATCCGCCGCAGTCTGCTTGTCACCGGCTCTTCCAGGATGACTTCGCGACCAGGCAGCGATGTATCCACCCTCACATCATAGGGATAGCGCGACTGCGCTGTGTGAAACTCGACCGAGGTGGTGTGGTCATCTATGCAGACCACCCGATAATCGTACTCTCCGTCGATATATTCTTGGAAGATTAGCGGATAGCTACCGTGCCTCCATAGCGCCGCGATCGCATCCGAGGAGTAGATGGCAGTCGGACGCCAGTATCGGCGCGAACCACCGAAGCTCTTGAAGGAAATTTCCCCGTGCAGTGGTGCGAAGGCAGCGACCTCCTCAGCCGAGGAAGAGACCAGTGTGTCGGGAGTGGTCAACCCCAGCTCGGTTGCGATGCGTAGCTGCAACAGATTGCGATCGGCCGCATGGTCGGCCCGCCAATCGTTGTACCAGAGGGTGTTCGGTGGCAAGAGCGCCAGGAAGCCCGTCCAGAAGAATTCGGATTGGATGTCGAGATACCGTCGATGCTCGTGGTCTTCTGTCTCGCGGTGCGCGAAGGCGAGTGGCCGTCGCCACCAAACTGTCCTGACCTGATCTAATGTGCCAATATCCGGATCATCAAGTGCCAAGCGCACATTGCCTGAGGGCTCATGTCTAATGCTCGCCGCGAATCTTGTCAGATAAGCCGAGTAGTCGATGACGACCGGCCGCGCCCCGGTCACGAGCCGCTCGCACACCGCCCTAACGTGCGGGTCGGCCACGCTCCCGACAATGGCGATGCTCGGACGCAATAGCGGCCCGACTACGCAGTATCGGCCGAGACGCTTGTGTCGCCGTCAAGCGCCGCCACCTCCGAACGCAGCTCAAACCGTCGCCTGCGCGCCGTATCGGATGACCAGTGCGTCTCGCCTTCGGGCAAGTCCTTGGCGAGCATCTCGGCCGAAACGATGGAGTCGTTGGCGAGAAAGAAGCGCACCGCGCCGCCAGCGCCTGGTTCTATTGCATGTTGCGACTTAATCGACGCATTTGGAATGGAAAGTCTGCGACCAGCCATCGTGATGATGTGGGTCTGGTCTTTGGTTTTTCGGTCGCCATCGATGTATCCGATCAGCGCGACCAACGTTGGTTCTGCCATCGACTTTCCCCCGGTGCCATTCTCGTTCCGATTGCAATCGTACGTCTCTGCTAACGTTTGTCAACTTCGCGCCAACGCGCACCTGAGCCAGGACTGCGGCAGGCCACCAACACGTTTCAGCGTGCCGGTCCGTCACATAGCTTGTCGAGCTCGAACGTGTATTGGGCAATGAGATGCTTCGCGACGAGCACGGAGTCGAGCCGCAGATAGGATGGTGAGCCTGAAAAAACGGGGTCGTGCAGCACCCCCTCGCTCGTCCGAAGCGTCAACGCTTCCAAGACGGCGCTGCGTACTAACGCGTCGCTCTGTTGCGATACGAGCAGACGGTCCACCGAGATGACATCCTTGGCCGCCAATGCGGTCGCGAGCGCGCGGATCAGCGGTTGCAGCCCTTCGTACGACCAATGGTTCGCCGTATAGCGCGTAAGCACTGCCACCGATCTGTCCCTCCCTTCCGCACCGCCCAGAATCGACGCCGCTAGCGCATGCGCCGCCGCGATATCTGTGACCTCGATCACGCTCACTCCGGTCAGCGGATCGGTCGCGCGCGCCGGTGTAATGCGCAGTTGATAGTCAAGTCCGCTCTCCAACGCCTTGAGCCAGTGGTCAGGCACCTTGCTCCAACATCCGACGTCCCTAATCTGCGAGCCGTAGAGTGCAATGCGGTCCTGCTGCATGCGCTCGTCGAGCCGCTTAAGCAGCATCGATTGCTCCGACGGCTCGAGAAAGCGTCCCTGCGCGCTCAGAATATTGGCGGCCAAGTCCGCATCGAGGTTTGAGCAGGCAACGCGGCTACCAGCGATTTGAAACGCGCAGCGTCCGAGTCCACCCCTCCAGGATGATGGGAATTTTAGCACGCGGGCAAAGCGCGGCAGCCAGATCGGATCGATCCAGATCTGCTCCCCCGGAACGATGAATCGGAAAAAGCGAATGATCCAATCGAACTCGGCCTCACCGAGATCGCCATGTCGCGCGAGCAACAACAGCGGCGGGAGCGCCCAGCTGTGTGCTCCGTCGCCCTCGGCATTCCGCCTATCGGTTACGCGCGCAATTAGCCATGTCAGCATTCCGGGGCCGACGCCCGCGGCGTCGGCCCCGGCGGCAAAAAAGGCTGCGAGCTTTTCGGCAAGCTCGCACCAACTCCGCGAGCACGCGTTCAGCCGCGGAAACGTCGCGGTATTCACCGCGACGTCGAGGCGTGGGCCCTTCGCCACATCCTCGAGGAAGCGCATGTACGCGAGCCAGTCCGTTTCTCGCACCACACCTTTCTCGGCGCGGATCGAGACCAAAAGTATCGCCGCCTCTAGCGCGCGCCGCCGCAGATCCGCGTCAGTGAGCTCGCGATAGGCCAGCGCGAGGCCGACAAGATACATACGGATTGCCTGATCAGAGAGCTCACTCAAACCAAAGTCGAGTTGGGTGGCTGGATTCGTCACCGCATAGAGCGCCTCGACCTCTGGCCCCTGCTCTAGGAAGAAGGCGGGCGCGCAGGCGCGCTTGCGGTCGACGAGTGCGGCCTCGACCGCGAACTGATAGTCCCGCGCACGGTCGCGACGCGGCTCGTTTGCGGCGCATACCGAGTTCAACCCGTCGCGCCCAAGCGCGAAATCTACTCTGCGCTGTGTCTCCCGTGACAGCTCCGGCCATAGCCTGAATTCCCAATTCTCTCGTCCCTCGATCGTGTGCGTCGCAAGTCCGCCGATCTGACCGGCGAGCAGCTCGGCGCGTTGCGCGATGCGGCGCTGGTCCCAGCGGGGGGAGGGGGCGGCGAGATCTGTCACCGCGAGTGGAAGTTGCACGCCGACCTTAATCCCTTGCGGCACGAGTGAGGCCATCCAGGGCGGCCCGGCCCGCATCTCGACCCACCCTTCGGGACCGACGGTCAGATGATACTGCAGCAAGAACAGCAGGCCGCCGGTAAGCAGCGCGAGGATCGCGCTCCATCCCACGATCCGGCGCAGCCGAGACGCGAATGCCCGGCGCGGCTCCGGTGCCTTGGGCGGCGCAATCGCGTCCGCGGTCCATGTCAATCCAACCCTTCCTGCTCCGCAAATCTCTGGTGTCTGGCGCTTTCCCCCGGCGTAGAGATACGCCAGTTGCTCGGTTCGCTCGCGAGCGAATACGAACAGGCTGGCGAGGTCCGTACGTGGCCCACCCGCCACGGACGGTGCGGCGGCAAGCGTGTAGAATCCACGCTCGGTGACCGCTTCGTGCAGTGCGATCGTGAACAGGCCACGCCCGAGCGCGGGGTGCTCGTAGGCAAGCTCCGCGGCTGCGGCACCTGCCATCACCAGCACGGCGCCTGCATCGAGATCGGCCTCAAGAGCGCGATGCAGATCCGCCGCGATCCCACCGGCGTGACAAAAATCCAGCATGGCCGTCACGCGGCGCGCGCCGGTCAGCCGGATCAGACCGGCGAGATCTGCCCCCGTGAGGTCGACGGCCCCCGGGCGGGCCTGATAGGTGCAAAACCATGATTGGCCATTGGCTTCGTCGCCGTGACCTGACAAAATCAAGCACAGGTTGAGGGCAGGGTCTTGCTTGGAGTCTCTTGTGCTGGCGATGTCGGCAAACACTTGCGCAAGATTGTGGCGCGTAAGTGCTTCATCTGTAACGTCGATCCGGCGGTCGCAGGACGCGAGTTTTACGAGCGCGGAGCCAAGGCCGAGCGCCCCTTCGACTGCAAACTGAAGTCGCACACGTGATCCCATGTAGAGGGGATCGGCGAAGCGATCGGCTGCGAGAATGATCAGGACTGACGTGCAATCTGGAGGGAGGGACACATGACCGGCGGGGTTGCCTTGACTAGCGCTTTGGCCGTTTTTCTGGTTGGCTTGTTCGGTGGTGCCGTGGCGGAGCTCGTCCATTGGTACGGATTGCGCACTAATCCAAGGTTTCCCGAGTACTGGGGCAGCATTAAGTACTGGACCATCACCGTCGCGATGATCCTTGTCGCCGGTACTTTCACCTGGCTGAATTTCGGGAGCCAAGCGCAGGCCCTCACGGCATTTCAGATTGGATTGCTTACACCGTTAATTCTTCAAAAAGCAATCGCGAGCGCCGCCGGAGGCGAGACCGCGCGATCACCGCGTGCAAATTTCACCGACTTCCTGCGTGGGTGAGCTTCGCCGAACGTCTCCGATCGCCACGGCTCAGCCCTCCCGGACAACGTCCGATTGAAGTCAGTTTACACAACCTCTACTTGTTGGTACAATCTCCGCCTGGAAAATCGAGGGAGGACGCCGATGGCTAAGAAGGCTGCCCCGAAAGGTAAGAAGGGGCCGAAAGGTAAGATGGGAAAGAAGGGTGACGTGGTTTTCACCCAAAACGCGATCGTGATCACGCTCGACGCCGCAGCGCAACGCCAAGCAAAGCGCTGTCTCGCCAAGAACGGCAAGATCACCTTTTCAGTCACGGAGCACAGCGTGACCAAGCTTCCGCAGTTGCTCGACAACGGCAAGCTCATTGATTGACCGAGCGGCATCGGATGGATGCGCGCAAGCCTTTTCGCAGCCCCCGCCCGACGATCGGGCTCGCCTATAGTGCCGCCGTTCGCAATTTCATCGCGCGGCACCCGGGTGAGGTCGATCATGTCGAGATCCCGTTCGAACTATTGCGCCACGATCCGGCGGTCCTGGAGATCGGCGAAAAACTGCCGATCATCCTGCACTGCGCCAGCCTGTCGATAGCGGGCACCGCCCGCTGCAAAGGCGAGACGATCCAGCAGATCAAAGCCTTCGCGCGACACACGCGAACGCCATGGATCGGAGAACATCTTGCATTCATCAGCGCGAATGTCAGTGAGGCCGGTCCGCACCCCGAGGAATACGCGCCCGGCGAGCCTTATAATATCGGTTACACGGTCAGCCCGGTGATGAATGCGCGCACGATCGCACGCGTCGTGCAGGCATTGACTGCCTATGCGCGCTGCTTCCAAGTGCCATTGCTGATCGAGAATTCGCCTCTCTATTTCGAAGCGCCGGGTAGCACTATGGCGCAGTCGGAGTTCATCACATCGATCTGCCGAGAGACGGGTGTTGGCCTGTTGCTCGATCTCGCACATCTTCTGATCACCGCGCGGCGGGCCGACCTTGATCCATTCGCCGAGCTCGATCGTCTGCCGCTCAATAGCGTCGTCGAGGTGCACATCTCCGGTGTCGACGAACAGGACGACGGGAGTTGGGACGATCATGCCAAGCCGGCGCCCGAGATCGTGCATCGTCTACTCGATCGTGTGCTGGAGCGCGCGGCGCCGCGCGCGGTCACGCTCGAGTACAACTGGTCGTCGCGCTTTCCAGAAGCCCTGCTCATGGATGAACTCGGTCGTGTCCGGGCGAGCTGCGGGACATGTTCATGAGCGCGGAACCGACGTTTCTGGTCGAGGAAATCTTGGCACGCTGTCTGACCGATCCGCCGTTTCTCGAACGGCTGATTACCAATCGCGACGCGGCCCTAAAAGCCTATCCGCTCGATGCGCAAGCACGCGCAGACTTCGTCAACACCGATATGCAACGGCTTCGGCGGTTCTCCGGCTTCATCGGCAAGGTACAACACAACTATCTATGGGATTTCTTCCCCGCGACGCGCCGGCTGCTGCAACATTACCGGATCGAGATTGACTTTTTCGCCGACTATCGCGCGATCCAACTGTCGGCGCAATCGCCGGCCCAATCGCAGTCCGACAAGATCCGCCGCTTCGCCGACCATCTCGCGACGTTTGTCGCCAAGACTCCGAGCCTCACCGGACTTGCGAGCGCGCTGCGCTACGAGCGTGCCTGCTGGGAACTGCGTCAAATCGCCCCCACCCGCCGCCCGCGTGGGCGGGTAGGGCTACGAAGAGCTGCAGGGCTCGCTTGGTCGGACTTCCTGAAACTCGTGCCGAAGTGCGACGACCCGTTGCGCATCGAGGCATTTGATTGTGATCCGGTCGCGCTCGTGGCCGACGTCCTCGCCGGCCACTTCCCCCCGCGTGACAGCGCCGGGGACAGGCTGTTCGTGCTGCGGCGTCACCGCGACCAGTTGGTACAGACGTCCGAGATCGAAGAACTGTCCGCGTTGTTGTTGTCCTCTATCGATGGTTGTCGCACGGTGCGATCGATCATCGCGGTGACGCGCCGCCGCGCGCTCGGTACGACGCCGCCGCGCGCCTTCCGCGCGTTCTTCGAGCAGGCCGCGGACGCTCATTTCATCAAACTTTGCGGGACACCGCCTTGCGCATAGTCTTTGTCGACAATTTGCTGTTCGAGGACGCCGAAGGCATTCGGCGCTACGTGCTGCAGCCGCATCTTGGCTTGATCTCGCTGATCGCAGTCTTGGAGGCCGCCGGTCACGAGGGAGTGCTGTTCGATCCAAAAGTCGAGGTCGCGCGTGGTCGGCTGCGGCTTGACGCAGACCTCTATCGCGATGCAGCGCGCGCGATCCTGGCGCTGCGGCCCGACGTGGTCGGCTTCACTTCGCTTGGCTGCAATTTCATCTGCACGGCGAAGACCGCCGGCCATCTGAAATGCGCCGAGCCGGATCTGCCGATCTTGCTCGGTGGGCCGCATGCCTCGGTGCTCGATCGCTCCATTCTGCAGGCGTTTCCACAATTCGACGTCATCGTTCGCAACGAAGCCGAAGACATCATTCTGCCAGTCATCGACGCGCTGCCGCAGCGCGCGTTCGCCCGCCTCCCCGGCATCAGTTTCGTCTCCAATGGCAGTGTGCAATCCAATCCGGGCGAGCCACTCATTGCGGATCTCGATCGACTGCCGATCCCGGCCTATCACCACTATCCTGTGCGCGAGTTGGGATTGACGTCGCTGCGCATCGACGCCGGACGCGGCTGTCCGTTTCAATGCACGTTCTGCTCGACCGCAAGCTTCTTCGGCCGTCGCTATCGACTCAAGTCGTCGGTGCGGCTGCGCGACGAACTCGACCTGATGCATCACAATTATGGGATCAGCGACTTCGCTCTCACACACGATCTCTTCACCGTGAACCGCCGCAAGGTAATTGAGTTTTGCGATGCCGTCGCCGGGCGCGGCTACACGTGGAAATGTTCGGCGCGTCAGGACTGCGTTGATGACGAACTGCTCGAGCGCATGAGGGCGGCTGGATGCCGTTCGATATACTACGGCATTGAAGCCGGCTCGCCGCGGATGCAGGAGATCTCAAAGAAGCGGCTCGATCTCGCGCTTTTCGATCCGATCTTGGACGCGACGCAAAAGCGCGGCATGTCGGCGACCGTATCGTTCATCACGGGCTATCCTGAAGAGGAGAGGACCGACCAGAACGCGACGCTCGACCTGATCGGACACAGCTTCGGCAAGGACGCCGCGCCTCTGAACGTGCAACTGCATCTATTAACGCCGGAGCCGGGCACGGCGCTGCTGAGTGAGCATGGCGCCAATATCGCCTATGACGGTCACATCTCGGATTTCAATTTTCCCACTTTGGAGGACGATGACGGCGCGGTAATCGCGGCGAATCCCAGCGTTTTCATCAACCATCACTACTTTCCATCAGTTCTGCCGCGCGATCGCCATATCTTTGTGACGACGAGCTATCAGCATCTCTATGGCCTCGGCTTTCCGTTGCTGCGCTACATCTTGCGGCAGTTCGATGGCCGATTTTCTGGCCTGATCGACGCGATGGAACGTTGGCGCATGCGGAACGGGCTGCCGGCGACTTGCTTCGAGCCAATGGTCGCCGCGTACTTCGCCGACACGTTCGGCGTCGGCCACCACGTCACCGGTTTGGTGCGCTACATGCTAAGTGCCGCCGCGTTGCGGCGGCGCGCCATTAACGGCGAGACGGTGCCAGGAGGCCGCCACGACGGCTATCGGTTGAGCCGCCGCACGGCGTTGCTGCGCCGCGTTCCAGACTGCGAGCGGATTCTCCGCGCGCTGATCGTCGATGAAGAAGGTGCAATCGACAAAGCATTGTTGCGGCGACGCTACGATTTTCTCATCTACCTCGCGCAGCCTGGCAACGACACGATCGAGAACTTACGGCTGAACGAGGTGACCGCGACCTTCTTCGAGCGTCTTGCACATGGCCGTCCCGCCGGGCCGGAAGATGCGGGCAAACACCGCGCAGAGTGTCCTGCTCCACCGGCATCCTTCATGCGCACTTTGACTGGCTGGGGCATTCTCGAGTCCGGATCCGATGGCGAAGCCAAACGCGCCGGCGCGGCTTGATCTTCTAGGGATCATCGCCGGGCACTACGCCGGCGAGATCCTGCTCGGACTTTCCCGCAGTGGTGCGCTGGAATTGCTCGCGGCTGGCATCGACATCGACGCGCTAGGGCGCGCAACTAATCTCGATCCGCGCCATGTCGCGCTTTTGTTTGACTTTCTAGCGCGGACCACCACCATCGTCGCACGCGACCGCCGCGGTCATTTCCGGCTCGTGAATAGCTCGGTCGCCGAGGCCACATTCCAGCTGCAGAAGTTCATTGGCGCCTATGGCAGTGCGGTACGTGGGCTGCCGCCCCCGATGCGCGGAGCTACCGCCGGCAGCATGGTCGATGAGCACGCGCTCGCCGCCGCGTTTGCTGCCGCCGCCGACATTCCGTCGCATATCGCGGCGCAATTGCGCCGCGCTGGCTATCAGTGCGTGCTCGATCTCGGCTGCGGCCCCGCCGCGCTGCTGATTGAGATGGCGCGTGCCGACACGGGGTTTCGCGGCATCGGCATCGATCAAGGCCGCGCCATGTGTCGGATCGCGCGTAAGCGCG
>Ga0307509_10005334_pt1 | contig 17960 bp, 12 predicted proteins | sample 10_EM_MG_FD_202245 | JGI IMG/M metagenome (GOLD analysis project Ga0307509, IMG submission 202245) | Populus trichocarpa ectomycorrhiza microbial communities from riparian zone in the Pacific Northwest, United States - 10_EM | ecosystem: Host-associated > Plants > Roots > Unclassified | place...
CGCACTTTTCTATAAATAAGGTGCTACCGCCCACCTGGCTTGGAAGAATTAAGAACCGGAACTCCTACCAATCCCTTCTTCACCTCCTCGCTAAGCGTGCCTCGCAACCCCCCTCGTACTTGCGAAGAATTATCCACATAGAATAGATTGTGCCGCATTCACATTTTGAACAAGCTCACTCACAACCCAATGATGGCTGGGGTACGTAGGTAACGGCGCGGGGATCAGGAGAAAAAAGCACGTCGGTGGTGGTTTCGGTAAGTGACGAGAATGATGTGTATAACCAAATGCACAATACAGGGAGCTCTCTACTGGTAGCTCAGACTTAAATACAGAGGAGAGAGCACAAACACACAAAACAGGAAAAGCCCACAAACGGGAAAAACCCACAAGTGACAGTCACGACCCTAAACCGCTCGTACGCCAAACCAACTCTCATATCCTAGCAACTATGGGATTCCAGCTATCAAATGAGTCCTTCTATCTCTAGGGCATGGGACAACTCAACAACATGAGATGGCCGCTCCACGAGCGATACCTATATTGCAATCCCCATACTGAGTTTCTCTCTGCTCCTCGGCTGTACTGTCATTCGTGATAAGGTTACAGCAGAACATTCCCCGAACCCTCCCCTGTGGTTATCACATCAAACTCCCTTCTTCGCCACCAGGGAGTAATCTCGCCTGGGAGTGCTTACACGTTCAGAGAAATGAGGAGAAGTGGAACTAGCATCAGTGACTTATACCGGGGACTTGTACTATACGCTTTCCCCACCCCCGGATTGTAGTTAAATCTGACCTTTGTCAGCATCATGTTAAATTCTGAACCTACTAGCTTCCAGTATTAGGTTCCCCACACCAGTGAGTCGTCCGGCTAGCTTGCCTTGGGCCGCTGTTGTCGTCCGAGTGGCGTAGGCCACTGCGGAATTTGATGCCCCCGGCGCCTCCTTCATGGCGAAGATAACACCATTGAGCGAATCAATACTGTTTAACGGCCTGAAATTACCAGTGATCTGCTGCTCCCAGAATCTGAACCCCCCGCGGGGGTCAAGGGGATCTATGTAGTGAGAATCTGACTTTTGCCGGAGCACAAGGAAATCTGTAGGAGCTGAAGAAAGCGGGTGTGATAACTCATGCTCTAGCGTTGCACAAGTTTACCAGGCCAATCATTGCCGGTAATGGAGTAGCAGTACTGTTCTCCCTAGACATTTGTGTGTAAATGGGTTCTCTCATGGGACCAGGCTTGGACCCCACAGAAATAATAAATAAGTTAGCTCGTATCATACCAAGCTCTGAGTGGAAAGTGTCCTTTTTTTGCATTGCACAATAATTTTACAACACTACTAGGTGCAGCATCTTTTCACAATACACGTAGGGTGAAAGTAGTGGTGGAGGGGAAATGTTCTCAGATATGGGCTATGATCGGTAGTGAGTGTATTGGTCCTTATTCTTTCGACATCGCCAGCGGTGTCCTATATATACACAAAGTTGACTACACAGAAAACATTCCTTCAACTTCGTCCGAGTCCTCCACACTCATTCGATCACCGTCTCCTTCCTTCCACATAGTGCGCTCAAACTTCCCCCAAAACAATGTGTCCCTTAATCCCTTACCTCTGTTTCGTTTACTTACAGAGCTCCTCCATTCCTAAACATTCCTGCTACCTTTGCCTGTTTTGCTAACCTCGTAGTGTGACACTTGTTCGTTCCATCTCTTAGTTTCAGACCTTTAGTACCTCTAGCGCGTATTCCTGCATCATCCCAAAACATCTCCGCTGCACCTAACCTTTTATCCAAACGCACCACCCGCTTCAACTCCTATGTTCTCCAACATTCTCCAAACAAACCTTCTCCTAAGTCAAACGATTGTTGTTGTAGTTCATGTCGAATATATGGAACCTTCGTAAAAACTTTAACAAATGTTACCCTGCACTTCGCTCTTTTTTAAAATAGTAGAAAGCACTATGGGCTCGAGACTTGCATGCGAGCCACTCGGCTGCCAAGGGGGTTACACACTTCTCCCATATCGCTTCAGGCACCACAACTCAATGAAACCTTTTTTTCCCCCTCCCACCAGTCCTAATCACTCATTAGACTAACCGGGGATCCAGACAATGTTCTCAGTCCAAGTGCCTGGAGCGCTATCCTCAGCGTCCGCGGGGAAACAAAAAGGACTTACCACTTTGCCTTCTCATTTTTTACATTTACACTAGTATAAATCTCTACAGTATAGACTAAATATAATTACCATGATGGATTACACAACTATATCGTATATCGTACTAGATCTTTTACGAGATTTCTTTGTAACAATACAATGATCAAGCGAATATTTACCTTATCCTAGGCTAATTCCGAGAACGAGGTATGAGCTAGAGAAACTCGGTAATGGTTTGATGGGTGTCCTCCCGCATTCCTTAATTTTTTGGTTCTGGTTCCTATGAGCTTATCCATGGATCAATAGAAAGCTCCACTCCAGTAAGACTGGCAGTATTCTCCGCACATAATTTCAAAAAGAGAAGATACTGTAAATACTAGGATGTCGTGGCTCCCTACGATGGATTGATCCAAAGGGGTAGGGGGTGGCTGGCTGCTGTTGGTTGAGCACTGAAGTAAATGAACAGGAGTGGTCGAGCATAACATGCTTCCACGGGAATGTTCAGCTTGAAATTAAAATTTCTCCTACCACCCCCGTGACTTGATATCCAAGGCCGCTCACCGCACATCGCTTTGCCTCCTACTCGGGTTCAATGGGTAGGTTTGCGTCAGCTATGATGCGACACAATATCCCCTTGGGCGGCCTGGAACAATCAAAAATCGTCCTAGGCGGGCTAAGGTCAGATTCGGTAATAGTCGACTGAACTTGGTCAGAAAAAAATGGATCCTCCTTCACTTAGGGCTTCGACCGGCTCAGCACTTTTAGAGAGCACAAATATCCTCAGCAAATCACAACGCTCGAATCATTCTAGGACAGAATTAGCGTGCAAGAACGATTTTTGACTATCAGACCGCCCTAGGGAAACCCTAGGCCAATTCCGGGAAGGAGGGATGGGCTGGAGGAGCCGGGCGAAGGTTCGGTGGTGAAACCTGTTTTCACACTAAGGGGTTGAAATAAGGTGTGGAGGTGATTTGCTCTTACGCATGGCGAAACCCGTCCAAACCCGACATCCGAACCGCCACCTTTTTCTGACAACGTTTATTTCAACCATTCCTCCCCCGTTCCCCAACAACCTAAATCTGTAAGTACCTTACCACTTTCCCAAACCATATCCCTTATCTCAAACTAGTCTCATTGACTCCCAATGTTATAATGTCTTGAGCTACAAAATCATATGGAGCTACAGAGATACTATGCCAAGCCACAGCAATGCATTGAGCCTCATGTTTTGGCTGAGCCTTTCGTTCTGTAAGACGCTACTGCCGGTAGTAGTATAGATAGCAGCAAAACCACTGGTGTATAGCTGAAGCTTTTCCACTGAAAATAGCCATATTCACAAGCTTCTGGCTACAAATCTGGTAGGGGAATCTAAACCGAATCTTCATCTCTGTAGAATAGTGAAACTACTAATGCAGGGGCGAAAAGACGTCAATCCCAATAACTCTTTGGGATCCGGCCGAACATCTCCCTTGTTATTGCAGAGAATGGCGGTGGGGGAGTAGTGAATCTATTGTTGAGGCGGAAGGATGTCAACCCCAATAGTCCAAGCAAATCCGGCAAGATGGCTGCCGAAAACGGGCGCGATGGAGTCGTGAAGCTCCTACAGACTCGACGTTCCCGGCCCATTCGATAATTGGGACCCCGCTTGGTTTGCTAGAGTTTGTGATCTTGTCTTATAGAAATCCCCGTTTGTTGGTCCCGCTAGTGCTATATGAATGAGTTTTGTCTGCATGATGTCTGATGTTTATTGTCCTCCGCCTTCAGTTCCTCTTTTCGTGGTTTAATGACCAAGTTAGAATCTTCCCGGGTAAGTTAACCTTTCTGCCACTCCCACTCAATCCTACTCTTTTACTCAATAATCGAATATCATTCAGGTTTTGGGAGCGCATATATCTTAGGATTCATTTTTGAGTGAAGGATGTCCTAGCCTTGAACAGTACGTTAGCTCTTATTTTGTTTTTTTCTTGTCTAATTGACCGGAGCGTATCAAAAGGGCTTTCGGGTAAGGCTTGTTAGAGCGTACTTTCAGGTATACTAATGGTAAGTTTACCCGGGGGTGAACGGAAGGGATCGGCATTTTATGGAGCGGAAGACTAGATGGCGGCGGGGGTGGTAGCTACGTGAGATCACCTGTAGATGTTTGAAATAGAATAGTGCAATCGCACAAAAGGATTGAACCTTTTTCAAAGTAATCTTGTTTCTTGTGCTGTTGAATTATTCTCCACACATGCCTCCTAATTCCTGTAGCCGACCCAGAGTTTGGCCAACGCTAATCTGCCCACTCCCGCCATTGCAAAAACAGAACAAGATATCAATTCCCTTCGCCCCCGACTACAAGAACCCTCGGGATTAAGGACGAACAGGAAACTACCCTTTGATCTTTATTAAGCCTCACTCTAGTACTTAATACGTATATGATATCCAACTAAACCGTAGCGATCCAATTTCCATCCCCCAAACTCCAGCACTACGGGCTAAGTTAGTACAGCGTGTAGGTGATTCCTAGTGGGTGATATCGAGTGACAGGAGAACCTTTGGTGTTTACTACCCAAGCTACTCCGATACTTCCATAGAAAGATACTAGGAGATGTTGCGTAGAGTGAAACCACATACGTCTATGACAACAAAATCTCTGAGAATAAACTAGGGGATCGGGAGAGAAGCTGTTGGAAGTTGTTAGATGCTGCTCGGCATGGTCAGGGTATTGTTTCGTCATTCGGAAAGGCTTCAGGGTTACCCTTAGGCTTGAGATCACTGCATCCTTCCGAAGGAAATTGAAAGAGTCCGACGCATGAAGACTGATTGGCGGGAGTCTCCACTATATCCATCTCCCCTTTGCTAGCATGGGAGCATGCAAGGACACTCGAAAAGGAGCATACCTAGAACTCCACGGGCACTAATCGCGGCCAACAGAAGGATAGGGGGATGATTTCGTTTATGATTCACACCTACTCCTATCTTTACCATTTAGATAGACTCTAATGAACAAGGGAACTTCCATGCTGATCCAAAAGTCATGCGGTAATCGGACATATTTCTGCTGCTTTAGTTCACGCGATGTAAGATCATCTTCAGATAACTCTTAATACCCGCCAGGGTAGTTCTACTTCTAACTACTTCGCTAAAACATCTCCCATTTTTTCGGTGATATATAGGCCTTCCGGTAAGGAATACTGGTGCATTCGCTGATCCCCAAATGATATCTCGTAGCGACTCCCGGGGCTTACATCAGCGCTTTAGAAGCGATCTGTGTGAAGTGTCACTACATAGAATAACAGTGGTAGGGATGTAATAGTTTTCTTCACAACATCTACAGTATATTATGGGAGCTAGGAGACTGCCCGCCAAACTTGTTTTTAGACTTATTAAAAAGTCCCCAGTATATGTTGCAAGATCCCTCGCCTGCTGACGAGCTTCCTAGGAATAGCGTTGGAAATTGTGAGATGTTGCCCAGGATGCTCTCGGGATAGTTGTTTCATTTTCCTATAAATAGGTTGGGAATGCGCTTGATGGGTCCGCGGGGGTGAAGGCGGAAGGAAAATACAAGGGGCTAAGGAAGCGTGAGAGAGTTGGATGCCCGGAGGTTATAAACAGTAGTAGTCTTTGGATTTTTAGCACGAGAATATGCGAAAGGGAAGGGGGGGGCGTAGGCGATGAGAATGGGCATGTGTGGTGATCCATGGAAGAATATGAGGACAACTTCGTTGTAGTTTATTGTATATACACTCCTATCTCTACCGTTACTTGAGTATCGATAGTTATCTAAGAGTGTGATAGATAGTGGGAAGGGAAGTAGGGAAGTAGGGAAGGAGCGAACTTCCCCATTTACCATATGTCGTGCACTGGCGATCGTGTCTTGTTCTGAATTCCTGGCCTTTCATTGGGCTGTCGCTGTCGATCTGTTAATAAGTTGAAAGCCGCCAAACGCATTTCGGTCCCGGAGGTAGGTCCCCTCCGATGGGCTTTTTGGCGTAAGGGGGTGAAAGATCGAGTACAGGAATGATGAAACCGTAGGAAATCTTGAAACAGAAACTAAGTGGGCAAACGCCGCTTGCACTATAGGAAGTGTTAAACTATCGTCGGTGATGATAAAAAGAAAGAAGAAACACGGACAAAAAAATCGCTAACGTGGAAAATTAAAGAGTAGAGTCTAAACACATAGGCGAGTCCTCGCTGTCGTCCCTTGTCCTTGCTCTCCCTCCTCCCTCCAGTTAACCCACCACAAATCCTACCCGATAACTAGCTAACTACCCCTATAATCTCGTGAAAGTCGGATTGGAGCTAAAGTGAAACTGAGGCAACCGAGCCAACAGGAGGCCAAGAGGAAGGCAGATTCGCCACAGCTTAAACACATCGGCAACGGTGGTTGGGCAGGTTCAAGAAAATTCTTACTAGCACTCTATAGGAATGCTTCTGGTAACCTGCCGCTCCCCACCAATTAAAGAAAAAGAGAAAAAAAAGTAAACCCTATGGCCTAATTTGTAACCCCATAGTGCTAGTATATCTACCGAAAATCTACCTTATCCCGGGCTAATTCCTAGATCCAGGGATGAGCTGAGAAAAGCGCAAGAATACTCGAGTAGTTGGGCGGATATGCCCATGCTCGGGTATCGCTTAATTTTTCTGTTCCAGTTCCCTCGATAGCTCAACTACAGATCAACAGAAAACTTTGCCCCGGTAAGGCTGACCATATCTCCACGCGACCCGAGGAAAGAAGAAATACCAACAAGACAATGCCACCGCATGTCCACAGCCCAAGCGGGAGACTCCACTTCCGCTCCACTTGGATCTCGCATGGACCAAGATGGGGTGGTTCGATGTTTAAAAAAAATTCCCGATGGTTAAATGGCACGGTATTTGGCAGGAAAGCGAAGCCACGGATAAGAAAGATCTTAGAAGAAAGATCCTTGTCAGTGGTTGACCTGCGATCCAAGAGTCGGCATCATCCCCATCCCCTGTATTCTATTCTGGCTCCTGATGGCTCTGGTGGCCTACCGTATCCTTTATCCTCTTTGAAAAAAGGTAACCAGTTCAAAGTGCGCAGTTCAATTCACAATGTGACTAGATTTGCTTTAATAACATTGGGAGAAACCAATTATCGAGGAAGACGTATTGTGACAGTGCCAGGGCTCGGGATCTGGAGATTTTTTGGCTCAGTGGATTCATTACCTGAAATGGACTTGTGCTATTAAATCCACAATAATATATGCTCCGGGTTTAGTGATGGGCACGATCATGATCGAGCAGATCATGGGGGCCATGCTCGATCATGATCTGATCGAGGGCACCCTATGATCGAATGATCGACGAAACTGGGGAGCCCTGATCGAGTGATCGATCATGGTCACTGCTCGAGCATCATCGAGTATGATCGATTTTGTGCCCATTAGGGATTAAATATTCATTCAATATGGATTCTGTGTATTTTCACTCGTGTTATAACAAGAACAGAAGAGCCATACCCTATCGTCCATTTAATGAATCACGCTAATTTGTGGCTAATCCAGAGTGTCTAGAAGCCCGGATAGGTTTCGACTCCCTACTTATTGTTGAATAAATTTATTGAAAGTCATTGGTGGTATTGACTAGTTGCCATAGACTCGAAACGATGGGAGTGGTGACCTTATTATAAAGTTAGCAGTCATGATAGTTTGTCGAGGAGCTAACAGTGTAAAGTCCGGCCAAAAGAATTGGTATTTAGTGTGCCGGTAGACTCCCTTTAGATAGTTCATCGCATCACCCAATCACTAAGATTAGTAGAGTGATCGGTCATGAGCCAAGATGCTCGAGTATACTCGATGATGGTCGAGCATGATCCAGCAGTACCCATGATCGAGCAAATCGATCAGATCATGGATGCTCTGCTCGATCATGATCTGATCGAGAGACCCCTATGATCGAGGTAATCGAGCAGACTATTGATAGCAAAACTCGATCATGATCTGATCGTGCCCATCACTATCCGGGTTGTATGTTGAGGTTTGGAGGGCAAATCAGCTGACCCGGCCCAGCAAGAGTGGATTCGTTAGGGATGCTAGGCTTCTTAGGTTAAAATTTCGCTTTCTGCCCTTATAACTGGACATGCGAGGCTGACTGCAGCACATCGCTTACCTCCAAATATCCATGAGGTTCGTGCGGGGTAGTTTAGAATGTTTATTTGTTTTTGGCTTTTGCATTTTCTCCTCGCGTGTTAGGGATTAAATAAGAGGTTCCCGGGGCGGGTTAGCCCCTCTCTTGCTCCTCCTTTTGCGCAAGACTCATAGTAAAAATATATTTCGGTTTAGGCACCCGAGTAGAGCATATCTTAAGTGCTTAGAGGTAGAAGGGTCTTAGTTTTGTACCCTACGGTGCGGTAGCTCGCTATCCTTCCATCCCCCGCAAACGGCGCGGAATGTACAAGCAAGAGTCCATTAGACAGTTTTTTCTGGACACACTGATTGCCGACATACATAGAGCGTATTTGATGTTTTGTGAGGTGGAGGGTCGGGTGGTGGATAAAAGGCGGGTGCGGACAACGGAAGGCCATCCGAAATAGGAGAGTGCAATTGCAGAGACAAACCGGCTTGTTTCTGGAGCGACCTCGTGTCTTACATTTTTAAATTACGACTCCGACATATTATACAAGTTAAAGGCATAAAGAACCCGAACACAGGGATGAGGAATTTGTATGGCAAAATGTCTGTGCGTGTCTGACCGCCCATACAAAATTCGGATCAAATGTTCGGGTTCTTTATGCCTGTAACTAGCGTTGTTGGCACTTGAAGTGCCTTGTGCCATGCCAATGTGCCTGGCACGGCACAACGATGTGCCAGAGTGTGGTGAGATTGGCCGATGGCACAACCTTGAACAATTCTATTGTCGTAGACCAGTTTGTGCAATTGAGGAAGCAAATATTGGACTTCTTCAGCCCAGTGAGAAATTACAAGGAACCAAATGGGGTATATTCACTGTGAATTGGGCTTGTAGAGAGTTTCTCCTTTTCTTCTTCTTACAAAGTCATTTTATTGGTACATATATTGCCTGGGCACTACGTTGTGCCGTGCCGGGCACATCGATTTGGAGGGTTGTGCCATGGCACAAACTCTGGTAACTTCGTGCCAACAACGCTACCTGTAACTTGTACCTTGTAATTCTTGAGGCTGTAATAGGGAGAGTTTATCAGCACTGCCCCCAGCGCCAGCAGCACAAAATATTAATTTTCGCAGCAGTCCCACTCCCCCATTGGCCGTTTGGGGCTTGTTGCTACGCCAGCCCACAATCTTGTCACTTTCACAGATAGTGTGCCATCACCGGCTGGATTGGTTGGGCTAGGCCCTCGCCCACCAGACCTGAAAAATTACCATCGCCCCCGCTCATTGTCGCTCCTAGGAAACCATATCAGCCCGACTCACTGGACATAATTACCCAAGGACCCTGCCTCTACAACCAGCGAAAAAGTGAAAAATCCAAAATGTCTCAACCTCCCATCAACGAAAATACCGACTCTTCTAGTGATCCCAATTATTTTAAAAATTCCAACTGTTTCAATACAGACAATTCTGGTAGCAATGTCTGGAATAACTGCACGATCGCTGGCGAGGATTCCGGGATTTTGGCCTGGCTATCTCCACTTGAGCCCCAGACACGGCACGACGACATCCGAACCCATAGAGTTGAGAAGGTGGGAGACTGGCTCTTACAAACTGAAGAATATCGGAATTGGTTAGGTGGTACCAGCAGTGGTGAACCTAATTGTTCCGCCTTGTTTTGTTACGGAGGTCCCGGAGTTGGGAAGACCTACCTTAGGTAGGGTAGAAGACACTCTAAGACAGGAAGATATTGCTAATAAACTGTGATATTAGTTCGATGGTGATAGATACATTACGCGAGCAAGCAGTACAAGAAAACGCTAGCGTTGGGTGCTTCTACTTCGACTTCGCAGCGCCGGAGGAGCAATCCCCAGCAATTGTTCTGGGCTCGGTGCTGAAGCAGGTTGTCGGTGGACTAGACGAGGTTCCGAAGGGAATGGTTAAAGTTTTTCGGGACCGAGGGAGGGTCGTTGATGGCCCGAGACTAGTTCTCTCACAAATTGTGGAGTTCTTGCAGGATATCACGTCTTCACGACCCACATTCATATGCATTGACGCGCTTGACGAGTGCCAGCCAGCGTATCGGATGAAAATTCTCGATTTACTCAACCAAATTATCCAGAAGTCCCCCGCTGCTCGGCTATTTCTAACTGGGAGACCACATATCCGGAGTGAAGTTGAGAGGCATCTGGCGGGAAGGGCAGCCACTAGGTCAATAACACCCACCAGGAGTGATATCATCATATTCCTCCGAGCAAAACTGGGGGAGGATACGATGCCGGATGAGATGGACCAAAATTTATGGGAGGAAATTATACAGAATCTTCCAGGAGTGGTTTCGGAAATGTAAGTAGGAAGGAAACACGGGAAATAATCCCTAGGTCCGTGTGCTGAGAGATATTGTATTTAGATTCCTGCTGGCATTCTTGAGCATTGAGACGATCCTACGCGAGACGACTATATATGGGAGGAGACAAAGGCTTAGAGCAATGCAGAATGGCTTAGATTTGGGGGGGGCGTACGGGACAACGCTAGAGAGGATAAAGGCTCAGGATGAGAAGAAAGCAAGGCTCGGGACGGCCGTTCTGATGTGGATCTCCCATTCGAAGCGGCCTTTGCAAGTGGATGAGATATGTTGCGCCCTAGCAATCCGGATAGGGACAAACGATCTCGATTACGACAATATCCCCAGGACATCGACCTTGCTAGCCTGCTGCCAAGGGCTCACCACAATAGATAAGGGTACCTCGACAATTAGGTTGATCCATTTTACGCTCCAGGAGCATCTCCAAACACATCTAGGATTCTTTGACAAAGCCCACTCGACTATGGCCGAAACATGTTTGACGTATCTCGGCTTCCAGCATGTTAAGGATCTTTCATCTGACCCACTCGTTGATCGAGGCACACCCTTCTTGGAATATTCTGCTTTATATTGGGGAACCCACATGCGAGCTGAGCCCTCAAATCGCTCCAAAGCATTTGCGCTGCAGCTCCTTGATCAGTTCGATAGTCACATAGCTTCCAATTTCCTCTGGGAGTCGATTACGAAAGAGTTCGCCAAGCAGGCGTTTATTAGAAGGGGTACTAGCACCCGCAAGGGGTTTTCTGCCCTGCACTATATCTCTTATCTCGGCATCGCTCAAGTCGCAAATGCTTTGCTCGAGATGAATAAATGGGATGTGAACAAAAGAGATGGTGCGGGTATAACGCCACTCATATGGGCTGCAAGCTGTGGGCATGAAGAGGTAGTGGAGTTGCTTTTGCAACAAAAGCATATTCAGCCTGATCAGCATGACGCGAATAATTGCCGAACAGCGCTCTCATGGGCTGCGGGAAATGGCCATGAGGGAGTGGTGAGGATATTCCTTGGCCCTCGATTTTTCAGTCCAGGGAGAATAGGTCGTTGGTGGGGGAGGGCTCCGGATGCAGCGGGTCTGCTGTTCAGCAGAACATATGTAAACCCCGATAGCTCAAGTGAATCGGATCGAACACCGCTCTCGTGGGCTGCAGAGAATGGCCATGAAGGAATAGTGAAGCTACTTTTGGGTCGGAGAGATGTCAACCCTGATAGTTCAAACAAATTGGGCCGGACACCACTCTGGTGGGCTGCCCGGAATGGCCAAGAGGGAATAGTGAAGTTATTGCTGGAGAGGAAAGATGTCAGCCCCAACTCCCCAGCCACGAGTGGCCAAGTACCGCTTCATTGGGCTGCTAGGAATGGCTATGAAGGAATCGTGAAACTACTGTTGGGTCGTAAAGATGTCAACCCTGATCATTCAGACCGACTCGGCGTGACGCCACTCATGTTGGCTGCCATGAGGGGCCACGAGGGGGCAGTGAAGCTACTATTGGGGCGGAAAGATGTCAACCCCAACACCCAAAAGAGGCTGGTTGGGGCAACGCCGCTCTTATTGGCTGTGGATAGTGGCCGTGAGGGAGTAGTGAAGCTGCTGTTGGGGCGGCGAGATGTCAATCCAGAGATCCCAGACACGGAGCTTGGCCAAACGCCGGTCGCGTGCGCTGCCAGGAGAGGCCACGAGGGAGTAGTAAGGCTATTGTTGGAGCGTAAAGATGTCAATCCTGACACCCCAGATACGATTTTTAGCCGGACACCGCTCTCGTTGGCTGCCAGGAATGGCCATAAGGGAGTGGTGAAGGTATTATTAGAGCGGAAAGATGTCAACCCCAACACCCCAGACACGGAGTGTGGCCGAACGCCGCTGGCGTGGGCTGTTGATAATGGCTATGAGGGAGTACTTCAGTTATTGTTGGAACAGAAAGACGTCAACCCCGATACTCAGGACACGAAGTATGGCCGAACACCGCTCTGGTTGGCTTCCAGGAATGGCCATGAAAGAGCAGTGAAGCTACTGTTAGAGCGGAAAGATGTCAACCCCAACACCCCAGACACGGAGTATGGACGAACACCACTGGCGTGGGCTGCTGAGAATGGCTATGAGGGAATAGTTAAGTTATTAGTGGAACGGAAAGATGTCAGCCCTGATACTCCAGACACGAAGTATGGCCGAACACCCCTCTCGTTGGCTGCCGGGCGTGGCCACAAGGGAATAGTGAAGCTACTATTGGGGCGGAGGGATGTTAGCCCCAATACCTCCTCTAAATTGGGTCAAACACCACTCATGTACGCAGCGAAAAACGGGCATACTGGTGTCGTAGAACTGTTTCAGGCCTAACATTGCCTACGTATCCTTTAATTGGCTTCCCGCCTGGTTCATCGGATTTGCCACCTTGTTCCATGGAATTCGCCGCTCATTGTTATAGGTAGTGTCGCGTGAATATGAGTTGGTCAGCGTGGGGTGGTCTAAGATGTTTATTTGATTGCTTCCTTTCACCTTTTTTTCTGGCGTTTTAGGGATTAAGCTACCAATGTTTTTTTTGTTTTTTTTGGATGAGCTAACCTCTATCTCACTCATCTCTCCTCGTTTGACACCAGCATAGGTTATCGTTTAATCACAGGATATATCGGAGTTTGATTTTCATGCAGGGGGTGTCTTGGCCCCCTACTGTCTAGTTTTATTTTGTTTTCTTACTCTTATAGACTTGAATGTATTATAAAGGATTAAAGTTAACGCTTGTTAGAGAATTGTCTCTTGTATTTTTCAGATACACCAGCGGCCGGCGTAACCGGGGGTGCATGAAGGGGATTGATGAAGTCCGATGACAAAAAGGTTCGGCAGACCACCATTTTTTACCAGAATTGAGCACCTTTTATTGACCACTGCACCCCCGACGGATCTGCGACTTCTACATTAAACCATACCAAACTGGGGAACAGGTAGAGAGTGTTTTTTCAAGAAAAGGTCTTGGGCAGAGTATTTATCGAATGGAGAAATCAGAGATAAAGGGTAGCAATAGTGGTTTTCATGTATCTTTTGAATGGCACCCTCATACAAAGTGTCCGGCCACAGTCCGATCCCCCCACACTATGGCACATAGAGGCCTGATATTTCTATTATAGAAATGAACCGTTGTCATGCTTTTTTTTTAAAACTCCCTGAAAGTTCTTATGTAGCAGTTTCGAGCTATAAGTCTCCCAGAAAGCTAGTCTCCGGTGCAAAGTAGCCAATGGTATGAGTTTTCTGTCACCCGACTTTATTTCATAGCGGGGAGGAGGAGGTGGTGGTGGTGTGAGATCACGAAAGCCCCTGAAATATCAGGAATTCTTTGTAGAGCGATCTCGTGTCTTGTTTGAATTATTCTCACAATATGCCCCTAATTCTTGCGGTTGTCAATGAGAATTGGTCAACACCAACCCACGCATTCCAAACGATAATACCATCGGGAAGATGTGGCTATTGCACCCATCGTGCAGTTGTAATGCGGGCGGATTCGAATCTTTGGTGTTCCCCCATCCATCATATTAGCCTAGTAACAATAACTATATGTAACGAACAGGGTGGTTGGTGGGATGGAATGAGGAGCAGGAGATAAAGCCCCTCACGAGTCCGGAATTGAGGTGGGTCTAAAAAGCCCTCAGCAGCTATAGAGCAGGGAAGGTTGGGGCTAAGGGGGAGGTATTGCCCCAGAGTGTTGAGGGCGGGCCCACAGTAGGCAAGGACTTTACGCCGTTGATGGCTAGAGTGGGCATCGTAGCAGTCTTCAACCGCAGGAATATACTGTTGCTCAATTTTTTTCCCCCCCGATCCCCCCCTTTCGCCAACCCACCAAACTTCCTTCTTCTCCGGTGCGGAGTAATCCCTTCCGGGAGTGGATCAATGTTTAGAGAAACCCGAAGGAAGCTGAACGCCAGCGTTAGTAACCCATAATTAGGACTTGTATTGGCAATGTATTCAACATTGCTGTCTACATTTCGGCCATCCCCTGAGCGTGATTCTCACAATATTCACCTTCAGTCCGTTTCCCATTAAATTGTTTGAGCCTTAGGAAAGCACAAAGGAAAGAACGAGCAAGAATGCAATCAATATATATGCACTTTGTAGGGAAAATGTGAAGATGATTCGTCGATGCCCTTTTTTCCTGGAGACAGGGAGAAATGAGCGAACTATATACATATCCGTTGTGGCCACCTATGGTGTACCACACAATGCACTAACACTAGATATGAGGGTCATCAATCAGATATGACAGTAACTGCCGAACATGACAGTCACTCGGCTACGATAGCCACTCATAACTCTTCTCTCCACTGTACCATTAATCCATGACGGGGTTCCTCCATCACCACACGCATACTAACCGCATAGAGTGTGAACGAAACCATAAAAACAATACCCTATGCCTACCGGCATAGGATGTGAAATGAACAAAGCCTCTGCGAGACAAATGACTGTCCGAACCACAAAGCCACATGCCTGATACCCTTCCGTCTGAGTCTCCTAATGGCATAGCTCCAACTCTCCATATCCGCAAGCCTCCATAACCCCATGCCCTATAGGCTACTATCCAACATAAATTAGGATTACTGCAACCATCCACCCTCCAGATAACTTCCCGTGTCGGTATGAGTAAAACTTTGAGGTATCCTAACCGCCTCACTAAAACCTCTCACGATTTTCATGGATATTGCTGAAAGTTATGCTGCTCGGCGTGCTCAGCATGGGCGCAGCCTATTCGCATATTGTTTAGGCTATTGTGATGAGGTATCGATCTCGGAGGGGAGACTAACTAGAGAGGAAGAAGGCTTGGAACGAAGTCAAGGCGGATGGAACATTTGTCAATACTGGGAATCGTATCTTGCTTGCTTGTCTTTCCTATCTACAGAGATGTATTGGGTTTATATAGAAAATACAACAGCTTTCCTGCGCACTCAACCCCCATCCCCAGGACAAGAAGAATGTTCTAATGGCTTCTTTGGGCGGCAAGAAATCCCTCCGGGGATGGTATCGCACCAGCGGAATTCCGGTCCTCTCCTTCCTACATTCTCATATCCTCTCCACTTTGCTTGCTGATTCTCGTCGGCCGTGTGTGCGCACCCTTCGCTTTACTATACAATCAGGCATAGTAATTCCCCCTTCGCTTCATAATGAGTGATAAAGAAAACTAGTGGTCAATAAGATAGGAAAAGAAAGAAATATGCATGAGTGATCGCCGGTGATTTGCAACACAGACAAAGCTCCGGGTGTGCTGGGCGTGTAGCACGTGGAGGATATGAAGTCAGGTGCGCTGGGGCTCTGGAGTCTGAAGAAGTTTTCTTGTGACGTTTGTTCATTTTGTTGTTAGGATGATAATTTAACAGAACGGAAAGGGGGACATGCGTGGAAGAGCAGGGGTATGAGCGGAATGAAAGAGGCCCGTGCCGCGATCGACCAAAGGATGGGAGGACCGGCGTGAGAGGCTTCGTTGTTGTTTTATTTATACTCCGGTCTTTACTTTTAGTTAGTTTAGTTAGTAGGTTTTCGAGGGCCTTAGAGTTGTGAGTGTGAGCGAGAGGAATAGAAGTGAACTTCCTCTCTCTGAGTTGTGCGTTGGCGATCTGTCTTTAGTGTTGCTTTAATCTTCGCACCCATCGTTCCGCCGTCCGCCATTTCCCCCTTCGGCTACAGGAACCTCTAAGAGATATGTAGTCTCCCGGCAAGAGATACCGGGATGTCTAGTAACGCTCGATGATATCTCGTAGTGATTGTAGGGCTTCCGGCCCGGAGTCGGGAATGGGTGCTCTAAAGTGTCAATACATATAAATACCCAGGGCAATGCTGTAACCGTCTTCTTCAGAATTTCTAACGTATCCTGAGGGGGAGGTATCGCCCCCAAACTCTTTTTTGGCCTTTTGAGGAACCTCCTGTATGTCGCTCGGGATTCTTCACCAGTTGGCAAGTGGCTCGAGAATACCGCCCCGCCTACTAGCTGTGGGCCGTTCCTGTTGGGGAATGAAATCGCAGCTTAGTCCCACGACGATATTGTCTTTTCCTTAGACTGGTCGCACTGACTGCTGACACGCAGGGAACTACTATGTACTAATCATCAGCGACATCTGCATTATATTTCTCCAGACAAGAATTCTTACCCCAATGCGCTTTCCCCACTCCTTGGTTCTTGCAACAGAACACTGGCTCAAATCAACAATCTTCCGCATCATGCCATTTTCTGAATTTGCTAGCTTCTAGAATCCGGTTCCCCACAGCAGCGAGTTAGTCGGCTAGCGTACCCTGATGCCGTTGCTGTGGTCGGAGCGGCCATAGCTTCGACAGAATTTGATGCCCCCTGGGGCCTCATTCTGTACCGAACTTGATGATGCCTTCGCAGAAATCAATACTGATCAATGAGTTGCAATTGCCTGTGGTCTGCTGCTCCCATTCCAGAATCTGAATCCCTCCACCAGAGTTAGGGAGGGGTTCTGTGTAGTGAGGGTCTAGCTTCTGCTGAAGCACGATGAAATTGGTGGGAATGTAAGCAGTGTTCCCAAGCGTCCAGTCCGTCCGTCTTTTGCCCGGGACGGGACGGACGCCAAATTTGCGGCCCTTGGACGAGACGGACGCCAAATTGTAGTCCGTCCTAACCCATGCCCAGGTCGGACGGCCGGGCCCTACAGGTGTCTCAGTTGAACTGCTATTTTTAAATTTCCGAGCTGGGAGTCGGTGCTTGAAGAAACGAAACATCTTTATTACAACGCTATCATCATATTTGGGTATCAGGTATCAAATTTTCTCATCAATCAACCAAGATGTGCACTCATATCTGATCCCAGTTCTGGGCACCCGGAACCTGCTCTGGTTCCCCGCCTAATATTACCGCTCTGTCCTCCAAATCCCCAAGCATATTTTCTTCTCTTATCAAATGTACAAGTGGCAACCGGCCTCCGGCCGGATGTCATTTGGCTATCGTAGCCGAGTATAGTGTATATAGTATTTTTCCAGTAATAATATCAAATTGCAGAAAAACTCTTATAATAACATTCACCCTGCATTGCATATCCTACTCTCATATCTCCTCTCCCACCTCTAATTACTTCTCCAAATCACTTTCATCAATCTTTTGATCCATCCACTTCTCCCAAAGGCCCACAAGCCTGCTGGGAGAAACTATGCTTAGACCTACCTGTCCTCTACCTCTGTCAGAGTCAATACTCTCTAGCTTTGCCAAACTGGTACCATGGAACATCTTCGTCTGCCAGGCCACCATAGGGTTTTTTGCTCCTTGAATTCTGATTCCAGAATCAGAAATAAAGAAGTTGCCCCCCTCATCTTCCCAAAGCTTCTATCTGTTGTCCAGAATAGACTATACTTATGAGGTCCCCCTTCCTTATGAACTGCT
>Ga0307509_10005335_pt1 | contig 17958 bp, 23 predicted proteins | sample 10_EM_MG_FD_202245 | JGI IMG/M metagenome (GOLD analysis project Ga0307509, IMG submission 202245) | Populus trichocarpa ectomycorrhiza microbial communities from riparian zone in the Pacific Northwest, United States - 10_EM | ecosystem: Host-associated > Plants > Roots > Unclassified | place...
TTATGTTAGTAGAATAGATCCATAAAGTTTGTAAACGGTTGCTTACCTGTAGCACGCGTGGTAAGGGGATCATCTCCCCACCCCTCACCCGGGAGGAGAGGGTGTCCGAACCCGCGCCGGGTGACCCGAAAACGGTCTCACATCCTAAATGTAAGTTAGTATAGGACATACCTACGAGGGCTAAGCCCCCGGTCAATTGTGTGGCCCCCAATCGCGAAGCGAAGGGGTGAGCCTGGGCGGGAGGAGGAGAGGCCGCTTATTCCCAAAAAGGAAACCCGATCAGGCGCGCATGGTGAGCTGGCAATGTTCCGTTCGAAATTCGAGCATTGCCGGCCCAATTCGCGTCCGTTTCGCGCCGCGTTTAGCGGGATCGACTGCGATTGACATCCAACAGGGGTGGTAATTTTTTGATTTTATTTCGCGAATTTCTGTGGCGACGCGTCTCGAACTGACCAATAAAATAACATTTGTGTAAGCTAAGCATGGAATATAGGTGGTGGGACCCCACGGCGGGTATCCGGAAGGTGGGAGCGCCGGGGGAAGCAGTACTCATCCTCCCGGAAATGTTTGATGGGAGCGAGGAGGCGGGAAAGCACGGGGGTGACGCGTGATGGAGGACTCCCACGAGTGCAACACCCCGAGGCCCCTGATCAATTGGGGATATCCCCCGATCAGCCAGGGGAGGCCCCCGCCCAAAGGGGAAGCTCGTGGGAACCCCCCCCCCATCAGCCTCTCCCGGCTATTGGGAAGGGTAAAACCCCCCCCAGCCCCGAGGGAAAAGAATTCGAAATGACAGTCCTACTCTACGGTAAGAGCTACATTTCCTCTCGGTCAAGGGAAACTCCTGAATAGTTTTACTAAAACAATAAGGACGACTGCCGTGGGAGTGCGAAAGGTAAAAAGTAGTCGTGAAGTTCACACACGCGGTCGTTCATCGACCAGCTACCATGAGTTTGGACGAAGAGTCCAGGAGACTGAAATGTATCTTCAGTTGAAACTCATTGGTACAAAGTTGCACGCGCACCCACCATAAAAAGTGGTGAGCTTAGTTGAAATTTAAATAATTGACGCCCCGATTCTTCACTGGTGCCCAACCAAGTGTGTTCTGAGACAGCGGTCAGTCTAGCTGGTTTCAAACTTGCCGACAACTCTGAGCACTCACAGGTACAGGATAGCCCGTTGCCTCCCAAACGTCCAGAAGGACATTACTGGTCCAACGTTCTGGAAGGTCAGTGAATTGCCAAAATTTCACACCCTCCACGAACGCCCTCAACTCCGCGAGATACCCCCTCATGCCCGACACTTCGGGTCACAGTGTACATCCAGGGCGTCGAGCGGCATTCCGTGCTCTCCCCGCGCCCTTGCCATCTCCACAAGCTTTCTCTCCGGCAGTAGGCCCGCGATGTGTTTGAGGCAGGGGAATAAAGGGGGGGGACCACCTTTGGGGGTCAGCGACTTGTATATATGTTGTGACCAAGTGATTGAAACGAGGTTGAGTATGGCGGCCGATATGGTGGCCAAGGTATCGTCGGTGATGCGGCAATCCATAATGTACAAAGTTTTGACGTTGTCGAGGTGGGGGGAGTGTGAAAGGAGTGGCACATCAGCGTCGAAGGGGTTACAGTCACCCTTTTCGACGACGACGATCTCTAGAGAGACCTTGGATCCCTCGAACCGAACGAGGCAGGCATCTCCTTCCTTGTATCCCAGATCCGTTTTGTGTCGGATATGTGCGAGAGGTGGATTCGATATCTATCGCCGACAGTACGTGCTGTATGGATTTGTATGGCCGACTTGCGCGCGGCGAAAATGCCTCGGAAGCCCATAGCAACTACAGGCGAGAAACGGAGGGAGACCGCCAGGTCAAGAAAAACCTCGCCGTGATCCAGCTCGATACTGCGAAGCATTGGAAGAGTGACAGGGGTATACGATCGGACTTCGTCCCACCAAGCCGAGAAAACATTAATAAGGACGGTTTCCAGCTGTAGGTACCCCCGAAGCACATCTAAGACGGTTTGTGCCGGGATTGATAAGGCGGAGTATGCCCTTTCGGGAGACAGGTGGATGAGGTTCGGGGCCGTGGTCTGATTTAAGGACGCGAAGACCCCAGGGACTGAGAGTCTGCGAGGGGACACAAATTCGCCTCGGAGGTCTATACACTCTCTTCCTGGTAACAGTTATCGTCCTCATCAACGAAGAGCACAAGGTCTTCCATCGGGGTGACGGTGGAACTCTCGTAGCTGATCGAGTGGGAGGTGTGGTGTGCAAAGATTGAGGACACCTTGCTTCCGTGGTCCAGAACCGCGTCCAACGCCTCAGTTGAGAGGCCGTACAAATCCAGCCGCGGTGGCACAGACCGATGGCGGCCAAGACTGACAATCTATCTTTCTCCATAACGGTGGGGATGAGACCAGTGTTATTCGCCAGCGACGGCGGACCTGGGAGGCTGGGAACAGGTCGTCTGTGCAGAGGAAGGAGGAGATCGTGACGAGGAGGTCTAAGGGGAGCCGAGCGGCGACGTTGAACGTGTTCAAGGGGTGCCATGTACCCTCGACCATGGGAACTGCGTCTTCTTCCTGCTCTGGAGCCTTGGGAGCGGTGAGTTGGTAGTAGAGAGAAGAGAGAATGACTGTGTGCGGCTTGGGCAGTTGAGTCCAGGGGCCGCCGAATGATACTCGGCCTGGTGGGCGAACCGCCTGAGACCAGTGGCCAGGGGTGGATCCGCCCGACCAGACCAAACTGCGGTTCTCTTCCCACGCTTAGCGTGCAACCGGGAAGGACGGGCTGGCCACGGGCGATCGTGAGGGCACAAAGCGAAGCCAGGATTGCCAGGTCGGAGATCTGGGATGTTTGTCGCTGTTTGGACTTAGCATGGAAGTGACCACGAGCGGTGGCCCAGCCGTTGCCATGGCCCGTCTGGACGGTGGAGGTCCCGTCACGACCGTCATGGCCAGCAGGTGCATTGTCCATCCGTAAGTGGGCCGGCCGCAAAGGTGATCACGAACACAGGTGCCAACGTAAACTGTACGAGACAAATACAAACACAATACGCCGCGGTCTGAGTTTCTTCCCCCGCAAACCACTCCGCTTCTTGTTCCACGCCACCCGTCTCAGTCTCAACTCTCAAATCATCAGTGACGCTCTCCCACGAAATGCCTTCGACCACCTCTGATCGCAAAGTCCAATCGAGAATCAAAGCTACGAATGTGGCAAGGGCCGCCCGGGCGAACTCTGAATCTTCAGATACAAGCCCAGAAAGAGGGGAAAGGATCGAAGACACTGGCTCAGGGCCAGAAGACCTCGACCAACCCTGGCCATACGAATTCAAGGTACCGTCAAGGGATACTCGGCTTCGCCACTCGACATCTTAACCGGCTCCAGGTTCGAGATACGGTCTGGGTTCGTATCCAAGAGGATGGGAAGTGGTGTCAAGGAACGATCGTTTCCTCACGGTCAACGACAGATAAGGTGAGAGAGGGGGCAATGGTGAGCATCCATCCAGAACGCATGGTTTCCGCTCGGTGATCTAATCTCCGTCTTTGTAGGGAAAATACTGGCGGGCGAACGTCTGCAACGACGGCAAGATGGTACCAATGAAACTGTCGCCCCTAAACGGTGATATCAAAGCCGACACCGAACACGTACGGGCCATGCTGAGAACAAACGGTTTCATCGAATGATTCTACTTCAAACCAGTCGTAAGATATCGCTGTACGTTACGGCAGCGGCGTCTACAACATGCTTTCTATGGCCAATACCTTTTATGTAACGGACAATGGTACACCTACAGAGAATAATTCCACATTCAACCGAACAATATGCCTGCATTTCAAACGTACCCCCACAACCAAAACCCGGCCAAGACGCACGCCAGAGGTAGCACAAGTACCGACCATAGTACCGTCTCTAACTTGTGGATCCTCGCGATCCACTCCGACTTCTGGAGTAATAAGATAATAATCTGGGGTATCCCCACCAGAACAAGGGGAAGGATGTTGAACGGAAACGGAAAATAGGAAGGTGAGGTGTATTTGCGGACAGTCCGTACAAAGATCCTCCTAGATTCAAGTCCGACCCTGAGGGAGTAGCGGTCCCAACGGTCGGTGGGGCCGGAATTTCCTTGTGATAGTCGGCCTGACGACAAGACCGCAAAGGCCAGAGAGGAGATGGCGAGCAGTAGCACGAAACCAGAGAAGAACAGGAACATTGCCCGGGCTTCCATGGGAGCCGGCTTGAGGCTGAGTACGTCCGCCAGTGCAGAAGATAGTAGGTATGATGAGATGGCCAGCAACGGGGCGAAGAAGAGAACCACAGGGGCGGATACCGTGGTAAAGCCGTCCAGCAAAAAGGTGGATAGCGGAAGGATGCTCTGCGGTGGTAAGAGGTGAATGGGACTCAATGGGTGGGGTAGGTGCAGTTGGAGGGTGGTGAGGAGGATTGCAAGGAGTGTCAGGGTGTATGAAGCCTCGCCCGGGATGGGTCCCCGCGAAATCGCAAAACATAGGGAGACCAGGTAAAAGGGGAAACAGGTAGCAGGCTCTCCGAGAGAAGCCGCCAGTGAGTAGACGACAATGCATACACCTTGGGGTCCTAAGGAACGGCGACCGACGCTCGCCTCGTCTTTTGGATGCATCACGTATTGCGCGAGGGTGGCCAGGTACACGGACAACGTCAAGAGGTTCATCAAATACAGGACCCTTGGAAAACTTGTCAACCTTGTTCACGGGTGGACGTAGCTAGTATCCTTACCTGGGAGTCCCCAAAGTTTTCATTCTATACAACAAACGAGAGGGAAAGCTAGAGTCCGGTCGTAGGATTATCACCCGGCCATACTTCCAAGTCCGCGAGACAGAGGAGATGAGGAGTGGGTGTATCAATAACCCATCCCCGACGTTTTGGCAAAGTAAATCGGCGACTGGGACGAGTGTTGAGTTTTTCAAAGACCGGAACCGAGACGCAAAAACGTACGACAGACGCCGGTAGACCCGCCCACTTCGAGGGAAAACTTGGTCCAAAGCAAAGCATCCAGGTCGGCGTCGTTCCTCTGTACCTGCAGAAAATCCGACCAAGCTTCCAGGGCGTGCGAGGCACAATGTTCTACGACCGATTCTGCGTCAACATGGTGATCCCACGTTTCCCACAGGTTCAACGAATCATCGCGAGCTGGCTGTTTTCGAGTGTCGCTCTCAATCTGCAGAAGAGTGACGAGGACAAAGGCGGTTCGATAGGAGGGGGTGAAATCGCGGTGTGGGAACTGGGCGAGGATATGGTCTGCGGTTGGCGTCGTGTTTGACTGGGCCAGCAGACGGTCAATGACGAGGCGAATGCATGGCAGGGGTGGGGAATGAAGAAGAGGAGTGGATTCTGAAATTTCAGGAGCCTCCATCGTCCATCTGGAGGGTACTCTCGAGGTGAAAGGGCTTGACTTTGTGCAGGAGGGCGGGCTCGGGGGTCGGGATCGAGTGATGGATGTGGGGATGCCTGCTGTCGCGCACAGGGCCGCTGCCTCGATCACTTTCGATCCACGCATTGAACTTCCTCCACGATGAGCGGCGCCGGCGTGAACACGCCATTGCTGGACACAATCGAGCCAGACGAACCCTCGGAGGCTCCACAGCCACAACCGAAGGGCACGACTCATCAGCCAGTCGTTCTGACACCAACAAATCGCGCTTCCGAACAGTACGCATCTACTTCCTCAGATGCCGAGTCTGGTGCGTGTGGGGACAGCCTCGAAGAACCCGAACCATTTTGACGTCTGTTTGCGTGCGTTCTTAGGTATCGCTGGGATTTTAAGACAGGCGAGTGGGAAGCTATTCCGGTACCCCGCCATTCACTCATCCCCGGGCGGAATGATCTCCAGTCGGCACATCCAATCGCCCTCATATTCCTCTACCTCTTCAGGATTGCCGCCATCGTGATGTACATCCTCGGCGGGTACTTTAACAATTACGTCTTATCGGTGCGTACCAAACCTCAAACGCATTTCCAAGAATGGAGGGAGGAATTGACAACTGACGTGAACCGCCCCTCCGACCCCCAGACAGTAATCGTGGTGGTGTTGCTTTCGATGGACTTCTGGAACTGTAGAGTGAATTCGGTTGGTTCATATCCGGAATCGTGACAGCCGCTGATACGCGCGTTCTATTCCAGAATGTCTCGGGAAGGGTCCTTGTCGGACTGCGGTACTGGAACCAGGTGGGTTACGCACCGCCCGTCTCCCGGTCGCCCTTCTGACGCACCTGTATCTGCCCTTCCCACCACAGGTCGACGATGATGGAGAGAGTTACTGGGTATTCGAGAGTCGTGATGTGCGTTTTAGATGCCACCACTGAAGAGATATGCCTAAATTATCAACCAACAGCCATCACGACCTGCGAACCCCATCGATTCCAGGTAAGCGTACGCACTCCTCTCCGGCTCCACACAACCGCTGAAACAGCGTCGCCGCACAGAATGTTCTGGGTGAGTATCATTTCCGGCGATCCATGCGACCATATCCAACAGCTTCTCGAACAGGTCGCGTTATACGCATTCCCAGTGCTTTGGGTTGGGCTTCTGATCATCGCCATAGTCAAGTTGAATCTGAATTCCGTACCGACCACGATTCTCGCGTTAATCTTCAACGTGACGAATGTCATCGGGTTCACGTACGCGTGAGTTGCACAACAGGACTTCCGCTCTTCCATACCTTTTCATTAATTCTCGTGAAACGCCAACAGGGACAGGGACGCAAAGGAGAAGTGGGACAGCGGTGCAGGGTGGAACATGGGGTTCGGCAGTATTGGGGGTCAGCTTCTTACCGGAGCGGTCAAGAAGAGCGTTGGAAGGGTTTTCGGATCTCGCTAGTTGTCGTCATGCCCTCCCAGTCCATGGCTTATCCGACGTCTTCACACTTGGGAAGGCGGATACATTTATTTTATTTTATTGCGCAACGACCCATAACACGCTTCCAGACACCATGAGGAGGGTATGTCAATAATAGCATGATCAGGTCATGAAAAGGTAGTACGGCTGAAACGACAGCGATAAGCAATGAAGCAACGATAGAAGGGGATATGTGCGTGATAATAATACAATGAATAAGAAAGACACAGTCCAAGGGGATAGGTTTGCAAGGGTTGCAAGAGTAGAATAAAAAGTCCAGATTCGTGCGAGTGATAGGTAAAAGCAACAATAAACACAGTACCTGCGGCCAAAGAAAAAGAGGACGACAGCAGGCAGGCAAAGATAGCAATGCATCGACAGTGAACAACGAACCGCAAATAACGGAAGAGACGGCAATTGACAGACACATTAGGAGCACGAGAAAGCAAGGCAAAAGCACGACACGACAAACTTATTTCATACCAACCCACCCTCGGACATCAACAAGGGAGAAGGCCGTAGTCGGAGTCGCCTGAGCGATGAAGGACTGGGGGCGTCCACGAGACCCTCTCATTGATAAGCGCGGAGTCTTCATGCTTGGGAACGCAAGGGTATTCACACTCGGAGTGAGAATCATCGTTGAGGGTGCAGCGCTAGGCAGAGCGTCGGGCGAAGGTGGGAAAACGAACAACGTCTGCGACGGGGTGGGAAGCGGCTGGGAGGGAGCGGTGGTCCTGGGTGGAGTTTGCCGTGGAGGTGGCAACGTCGGTGCTGAGATGCGGGGCTCCGTGAAACTCTGTGTCCTTTGAGGAGGACAGGTCTTCATGACTCCGGGGTTGATGGGAGATGATGGGACAGTTGGCAAGATCGACAGAGGTGGGGGTCGACGCCGACCTTTCAAGGATAGGCGAGGCCTCGGCAACGGGGGAAGGTCGAACGTGGCCTGAATAGCAGATGTTGGGATCCGTGGGAACTTGTGAGTAGAGGTCGGGCCGGACGGAAGGTTGCGCTGGATGGTAGGACGAGCGGTTTGGGGGGTAAACGAAAGCCTGTTCACGCTCTCTTCCTCATACTGCGAGTCTGGGGAGGTCGCATCACTTTCTCGGCTGTCATTGTCAAATCCACCACCGACATTGAGCAACTCTTCCTCCTCTTCCTCCTCAACAAGATCTTCACTGAGGATACTGCCATTGGTGAGGTTACTGGCAATCGATCCGGTACGCCTCCTGCCACCATAGCGACTCTTCCAAGCGACTCCCATTCCCAAACCAGAGGAAGCGATGGAAGAAGATGACGACTTGCGGGCGAGCATGCGGTCTTCCATGGCTTTATCAAGGGCGCGGGCTTCACGGGCAACCTCGGTCACATCCCGGTCCTCTTCCACATCAGCATCGGAAGGGTCGTTGTCGAGCATGGAGCGGCGGCGGCCCCACTCTTCTTCCTCCGCGGCAACGATGGAAGATCGATCAGAAAAGGTTGGCGAGTTGGCACCGCCGGACTTTAACGCCCTCTCATAGTCAAGCAGTTGATAAATAAGGCTGGGAAGAATGATCATCAGCCTGACGACGGAATCTGAGTGAAAGAGATAACATACGACATGTTGGGGCCAACCCATTTGCTCTTTTCCTTGACGTAGGAGTATGCGCCTTGCATACCCTTGAGTGCCCACACTTGAGACGGCACGGCCGTCGAGCATCGGGCAGCAGCCCTCATGACGAGGGCAATAATTAGCGTTCCGGATCGTGAGATTCCACATTGGCAACTAAATGATGATCGGCAATTCACGTGAGTGGTCGGCAAGGAGGGAGGGAGAAAGAAAATAAAAAGACCGACTGGATCAAAACGCCATCCCCGCGTGCAATCGATTTGTCCACAAAATCGAAAGCTGCCGGAAGTCCAACATTGACCAAATCTGGCTGTCCATGGGACCACGGCAGCTTGAGATAGTGCAATCCCGGCCGGCCGCTGGGGATATGAGCCGGAAAATAGATAGGGTTGCTGTCCTGAGGTTCCACTGATAGATCGGAGGTGGAGACGGAAGAGCGCAGGGGCCGCGAAGTGGAGGCATCGATGGGACATGTGACCTCCTTTGCGACGTTGAGGACCGATTTGATACCCCGTTTAATGAGACCGCGCCAGTCCCGGGCAGAATCTTCAGAACCCAGCCAGATGCCAGGAAGGATCTCGATGGGACCATCGGCGTAAGGGACAGACGGAGACTCCTCTTCACGTTGCCGGAGGATAGTCGTTGCTGGGAGGGAGACAACCGATGGGCGCCTGCGCGGTTCAAGGGCAGGGGAAGGAGGGACCGGAGGCTGGTCTTGAGCAATGGTGAGAGAACCAGTGGACGGCTTGGTTTGGAGGGTGAGGGAGAGTCGTTTTACGTTCCTGACCGATCGAGGTTTGGTTGGAGAAGGAAGTGACACGGACTCGGACTCGGAGGGAGGACCTGATGGAAATGGGGTGTCTCCCTCAGCGACGACGGTGGGCAGGTTGGCCGGAGGGGGGGCGATTTTGATACCGAGATTGGCGGGGGTGTTTCTCCTGCGGGAGAGGGTGGTTGACTGCATGATGAGTTCTTGGGGGCAAAACGAGATGACGACCTGCGTGCTTTTGAGAGAGAGGAAGAAGAAAGAGGATATAAGACAAAAAGGGCGCGACGCCGACGAGCAGCAGATCCTCCAGACAGACGAGGGCCTGCTTGGGACAATTGAGGAGAGGAGAATGGATGGGAGGGCGTGACGCCTACTTAAGTAACACTCCCCCTCACGTGCACAGCCAACTCCGCCAGGGTCACAGCACCGGTCCATTGTTGGCCGAGCTCATTCTCCCCGTCAATAGGACCACGCACGCTTCAGATAGTGTGCTTCTACCCATGAGTTAATATTCAGTGGTATTTCATCGATATCCCATCCCTCTCTCCCCTTTAACCCTTTGTCCACGCCCGACAATCCCCGCTTGTGCCTTGCGGATCACCCCACCAATGCGCTCACCGGCCGCCGTGAATGATCCCCGAGGTGAGCCATCCCTACGGTGGTCGCGGCAGTTGTATTCCGGGCTTTCACCGGTTTGGCTAGGATCGCCCGGAGAGTCTTATCTCGTCCCGCTGTCGAATTTTAGACCACGCATTCAAAGTGCACGTGGATCACTCCCAGAAGTTATCATCGCCCCTTCTGATTACCCGGAAGCATAAACTCCAACAAATGTTCTTGATTATCATCAGGTGTTGGGTAGCTTAAATAAACATATGGGGATTGTTGGTGCTATTTGCGGCTGTCACGATCGCCTGAATCCATGCATCAACCCCCTCGACAAGTCAAAGGTAAAGCCGGACACCGTGGAACAACACGATGCCCCTGCGTGTTTGTGCTTCACCAGGATGTGGCTCCCCCCTGTTTCCGTACCGGAACACGGCATGCTTCAGTCATACCGATCCTCTTCCGGTATGACATAGTCAAACATGTCGGATGGTCCCTCCGCTAACGCGATCCCAGTCACATCGGGTCGAGAAAATGAACCTACTACTCACGCTTCCACCAAACGTAATCCACCCGTCCATCACACCAGCACACGGGTGTCTACATACCGAAAACGGTATCCGATAAGAGGATTTCCATGAGAAAGTCCTGTGCCGTCGCGTGGAGGGTGTACTCACAGGAACGTTATCGTATGTCATCAAAACCGAGGATGGATACTCGGAATGCCACCCCGTGCGGGGAACGCGCACCTCAAACGCCCTCACGGGGTTGGCGTATTTCAAATGTATCCAAGCGACGTTCCCTGCATCGCTGGGCAAGGGCTAGAACAGCCCCCAGGACCCCGGCACCCACGGTTGATTGAGAAGGGTGGATTATTGCCACACTACCTCGAGGCAGTAGAAGGAGAACGCCCTAGGCCCGCGTAATCTTCATCCTTCCCAAACCAGAACGCACCCATTCGCGTGTAAGCCGAAACGACATCAAGACACGCTTACTTGCCTTGATGATTCAATCATTGGGAGATAAGCATCAGCGGCGTGATTGGGAACATTTTGGGATCTTCAGAACGGCACCGGCAAACGAGGTGTTAAACAAGAGCCCAGCTGAGATGTCAAGAAGGCCAGCGGTGTTCGGAACTTCGCGGGATGATATTGTTCCGCGGCTCCGCGACCGGGAGAAGAGAGGGAGCAATCGTGAGAACCTCAATCAAAGTTGACTTGCCAAACGCGGTGTCAAGAAAATGTCCGACGCGATCACATGATCACGCGACAAACTTGGTTCTACTTGTTGTTTGCGAGCCACTGTCATTGTCGGATACTTTCCGGAGCACGACGCTCGCTCTTTACCCCTGCACCTTCGTCACCCGACGGCACCAGACGCTGATTCGAGATGTCCACCATGAACCTTGGAATCGACCACGATAGTGATGAGGTTGTTGCTCTCAAGGCTACGATCTCCACAAAAGGTACCGCACCATCTCATCTCAGCGTCAACCCACCCTGGCTAACGAATGCGTCTAGACAATGAAATCACAATGCTCAAGGTTCATCTCGACCAGGCGGCTCAGCAGAGTGCAGCTGTAGATACAACGTTGAAGGAGACCAACCACAAGGTGCGTTCCGGTCGTAGTTTGGGTGGAATGTCGCCCTTACGGAAGTATAGCTTCAATCAGAAGCTGACAGACGAGTCAGACTGGAGGAAGAACTACGCGTAACCTCTGAGGCACGCATAAACCAGAAGACTGCTCACGACAACCTGGAGCTTGCCATGAATCAACTACAGGAGAGGTTCAAGGCGGAACAGAGGGTCGTCCGAGATCTTCAGGCCACGATTGACTCCCTGACAGCCCGCACAGAGGGGGATAAGCAAGGACGGCTCCAAGAGAAGTCGACGCTCGAGAAACGCAACGGCCAACTACAATCGAGGATTCAAGAACTGGAATTCGAATGTCACCAACTCAAGGCGGCTCCTCGTCCGAAGTTTACGAACGGTCGAACTTCTACTTCGACCGTCACGACCGACCCTCAATTTATCTGGCTAAAGCAGGAGAATGAGCGACTCCGCGACATCTCTGCCAGACACGACTCGGACACTGAAGCCTTTGAGAGGCGAGTCAACCATCTCCAGACCGAAATGACGAAGATGGAGAACGAGAAGGTGGGGAATGAGCGGAGTTGGCAGACCAAGGTTAAGGAGCTGCAAGACAAGGTCGACGACATGGGTGAGGAGCTGGAGTACCTCAGGCAGCAAACCGGAGAGGGGACTGTGAGTAGGGAGCAGCAACTCATGGATAGGATCGACGAGGACGCTGCGAAGATGGAGCAACTCCAGCGGCAGGTTGCGCAAGCTCAACGAATGCAATCAACGCTTGTTCAGACCGAGGAGAAGCTGAGAACTGAGACGAAGAAGGCGGAGGAGGTTGAGTCGATGAACCTTGACCTCGTCGGGGAGAAGGATGCAGCGTTGGGCGAGCTCGAAGCCGTCCGCGCTGAAAACGAGGCTCAACAACAGCAGATACGACAGCTGCAGCTGAAGGAGAAGTACGAATCCCGTCCCCCCTCCCCCCACAAAGCTGACATCCACTCCAAGGGAACTACAACAACAGGTAGAGGAAGCTCAGAATGCTTTCGCCGAGTCTACCTTCCGGTTACCTGTGACTATTGGACAGTCGATCTCCCGACAAACTTTCGAGGACAACCTCTTGGAAGAAGACGCCGATCTCACGTACCTCATTCGGTCGACACCATTACGTCCGGATAACGCCCAGTCAAATCGACGCACTTCCATTGGCCAACAGCCGGTCGATTATGAAGTCGTCGAACATCTTCTTGCCACGATCGATCGTCTTCGCGGTGAACGGGATGACGTCAAAGGCCATTTGGAGTTCTCTCAGGTCGAACACACGTTTGCCGTCCAGGCTTTCCAACGTCAAATCCTCTCTCTCTCTTCAGCTACCCAGTCCGACAGGTCCCTCGAAGTCTCCAATCTCGAGGAAGAAATCCGACAGTTGCGTGAGGACGCGAATGCGGCGCTGGCGAAGGTGGAAGACTCTCAGCTCGAGGCTAGGCGTTCTCAGCTTGCCGCTTCCGCTTTCTCTGTTGTCGTCGATCACGTTCGGGCGAACAGCGAGTACCTGACAGCCCAATCCGGTGCTTCTTTACGGATGAACGAAGAACTTCTCGCGGACGCAAATCGAAGAGCGACCGTCGCTGAATCACAGCTTTCAAAGGCGGTCCGACGGTGCGACCAGGCGGAACGCAACTGTCAGCTTCTTTCATCACGCGTGGAGGAGCTGCAAGGGGTTACCCAGAGGCTCGGCCAAGAGGCTTCCAAGAACGGGGATGCTTACCGTCAACTTAGCGACGATCTCGAAGCTGCCAAGGCCACCGTGGATCACCTAAGGAAAGTCATCCAAGAGGTCGAAGCCGAACGAAACTCCTTGAACCTCCGCATCGCGCATCTGGAAGACGACCTTTCCACCGCTCGAAGTGAGCATGAGGACCTCCAAGGCCGCTACAAAACTCTCCAATCGCAACAACTCTCTTCCATGTCTTCCACCCAAGCCAGCAGGGCTCTGCGACAGCAGATCGAGGAACTCGAGGGCCGTGTCAAACGTCGAACAGAGCAGATCGGCTTACACCAGCACGACATCCGACGTCTGGAGACTAACCTGAGGCTCCAGGAGGATAGGATCGCGGAGATGACGGCTGATATTGAGACCCTCACGAACCAGAAGGAGGCCATGGTGGAAGATTGTGCAGAAGCAAGGGAAGCCCGTGACCACGCAATCCAAAGGGTGGAGGTCCTCGAGGAACAGGTGGAGTCGTTCGAAGAGAAGGTTGTGGGTGCTGAGAGGGAACGAGATCAGCGAGACGTGGAGGTGGTGACGTTGGTGAAGGTTATGACCCAGGCGATCTCTGATAAGCGTGATGCGACCCTCCAACTCAAAGGTCTCTTCCACTTCAAGTCCGAACGGCACCAAGAGGTCCAGGGTCAACTTCATCACGCCCAAGAGCACATTCACTCTCTAGTCCTACAGATTCGGGAACTGGAATCAGCTATCGCCTCGAATGTCCAGGATACCATGGACGTCGATGAGGACCCCACAGCGATTGCTGAGGACCTCCATCAAATCACTGTCTCTCTCGCCCTTTCCCAAACTGCTTACAGGGACGCTGTCGGATCTCTATCATACGTCAAGGGCCAGAATGCTTCTGCAGAAGCTCGCGTTTTGTCGTTACAACAAGAGCTTCAATCCCTCAGAGACCATCGATCCGCCGAGGAGGACGCTTCACGTGGCCAACTGCAGTCACACATCGTGGAACTAGAATCAACAATCCCCGGCTTGGAGGAGAAACTACAGGAGGCGAAGTCCCATCAAGACCAAACTTCCCACCAGCTCACCCGTGCTCAGGAACAGCTGCGCAGCCACTCCGAACGGGTGTATGAACAAGATCACAAGATCGCTGGTCTGCAGGCGGAAATCGAGAAGCTCAGGGGAGCGCAAACCGATCAAGCACGGGAACTCGAACGGCAGCTCGAGAAGGCTCAATCGGAGCTGGTGGAAGCCGTTCGTGCCCGAGGCGAGGTGGATGCAGAGTACGAGAGGCTCAAGGTGGAGGTGAATACCACGAAGGAAGAGCTGGGCACTCAGCTTGATCAAGTCCAAGAGCTATCTGCCGTCCGTGCGTCGTTGGAGAAAGAGCTTTCAGATATTCGCTTAACACGGGCGGAGGAACTTACACGTCTCCAAGAAGAGCTGTCCAGGGCCACCGCAGCCGCTGAGGAGGCTTCCGCAGAACAGGACGCAATCTCGAAGGACCACCAAGCCACCATCGACGAACTGGCCCGCGTTAAGACCGAATTCGAGGGGAAGCTAGCCAACGCCGAGTCCCGGTTCACCACCCTTCAGCGAGAGCTTGACGAAACCTCACAGACTCGGACCCAGTCGGAACAGCTGCAGGATGAGCTCCGGTTCACCATAGAACGTAGCCACAAGACCGAAGCAGATCTCCACCGGATCATTAGGACTCTTGAAGCCAATCTCGAGGAATCCTCCACCGCTCTAGAAACTGCGGTTGAGGAGAAGGGCACGATGGAGGCCGAGATGACGAACCTTGAGGCTGAAATTCAACGCTCTCGCACTCTTTCTCAGTACCTCGAGAAACAAGCCAAGGAGCAGTGAGTAACTCGACCTCTATCGCACGTGCTTACATCTCACTAAAAGTTAGGGAAACCGAGATTTCTGATCTTGGAGGTCGGCTGGCCGCGTTACGCAAAGATTACGCTGCATTGGAGCAAGAGTCCTCTGGCATCGAACTGCAGCTCTCGCTCAAGGATGCTCAGCACAAGGAGTCCCTGGCCGTATTGAAGCGTGAACTCGACGTTCTTCGCGAGAAACCTAGCTTAGAGGCGCGTCTCCAGGAACTGCAGGAAAGGTACGACGAGATGGAGGAGGATCTGAAGGAGAAATGTGCCGAAATTGAGAGGACCGATGACAAATACCTGGTGTGAGTGATGGTATTCCGGTTCCCCAGACGTATTCTGACGGCCTCTCACTCGTAGGGTGCTCAAGGAACGCAAGAAGCTCAACTTCCAGGTCGATTCCCTCACACGAAAGATTAAGGCTCTCGAGAAAGAACTTGCGGACGCTGCTACAAAACCAGCACCCAAACTCAAGGAACCTTCGACCTCACAGCCACCCACGCAAGCCCCAGTCCCTTCTCGAACTACCTCGACCTCTTCCCGAAAAGTCACGACGACGAATCCCTCACTGTCCTCTTCACGGTCATCCTCGGCTCGCACGAGCGCAGTCTCTTCCACAGATTCCCCCCACCTCCTCCAGAACGCGCGTCCATTAGCATTCACATCTGCATCCAGCTCAAGCTCACGCCGTGCGAAAACACCAGAACCAAGAGTTCGCCATGAAGTGAAGACTGTGCCCGCCCCAACGGTTCAGACCCAACAACCGGAACTGGTGACCATAGGGAAGAAGCGCAGGGCCCCGGATGACTTCGACGCTTGCGAGTCCATTCCTGCGCAGGTATTCACTCCAGAGAGCGCCCCGAGCAAGGTCTCTGAGAACCAGACCCCTCGTTCCCGTAAGACGACAACGAGTAGCCGGGGAGGATTCACACCAGTTCGGAGCCGACCCCCGTCCAAGGACCCAGTTGGACGAATTGCTGCTCCTGCGCTTGCCCCCACGACCACAATCACTGACGTCGCCAACGGTACGACACAACGGTCTGTGACACAACCTGTCCCCCCGACAACACAAGCCGTTCAGCCACCTGTCAAGGCGCGGAGCTGGCTCCGGAACGTGAAACCTCCAGTGGTATCTCGATAAACTTCCGCTCCGACTATTCCTACTGGACCCTACCTACCTCTAATGCTGTAGCCGGTATCTATACGTACATCCGCATGGACATGTAGCTTATTTCAACAAGTTCTCTAAGATCGGGATTCTTTGGGTGATATCACATGACCCTCAACTCGCCTTTCTGATATCGATGTTCAACTTCAAGTTGGGTCAGTCCACGGACTTGGATCTGTCTTCAGAGCTGCTCGACCCCGGCGATCTCACTCCGGAGGGGTTGCTAACACTCGAATACGCGCACGATATCACCGTTCAGGCTTTTGACCCATTGACCGGATTACTTGCCATCGGTAGGCTTCCATCGGCTGGGTGGTTGGCCTCCGTTGAATGTTGATCCCATTACTTTCCGCGTCCGAACGTTGTCTCTATCAGGAACTCGCGCAGGAGTTGTATGGTTGATTGGGTCGAAGGGCATACAGGAGCGTATCAAAGCCTCGGATGTTACTATCGGATTCCTGGAATTCGCTCAGTCGTCCAATAAACTGATATGCCTGGGTACGCCTTCGGATGGTGTCATCGAGTTGACGCGGGTACAGAACTCTGGTTTCCAGATACCACGAACCGGTTGCACGTATGGGATCTCACTCAGCCACGGCTCCAGCGGACTGCGACGCACAGATTTTCTGAAGAGGTCACGTATGTCATCCTGTGCCTTTGAGGTCTAAATATGGCATTCCTGACCCAGGTCGTTCCTAAAGGTGTATGACTGCTTCCCCCTCTCATGAACACGTGGGTTTCTACGCAGTGACGAGGGTTTGGAATCATTGACCCTATTGTGAAAGCCAGGTGTTCTTTGGCCTGAAGAGCGGCAAGATCAGGACTTATGACCTGTTGTGCTCGAGGGTGTCGCCTTTCGAGATGCCGTGCACTTTGAACGAATACAGGAAGAAAGTTGGGATGACGATAACGCGTGGATCGTCAGTGCTCACTCCTTGGCTTCAGTCCCATGTTTGATGACACAACGTGTTCAGGGACGTACCGGTCGCCTTGGTCATCCACCCCCGGGACCTCAACTTGATCTTCATTTGTTTCACGGGTAAGTACAATCATTCTCGTCCCCCAACCTCCTTCTTTCTTTCTTACAATCCCTATAGGTGCCATAACACTGGTCAATCTGGTGGGTAGAGGCTAGCGATCGAATGTCACAACAAGTTGTTGAGCGGAGCGCAGAAAGAACGAACCACCTGCAGGGTCTATGAACTTACTCTGCCGTCAGGCGCTCCGGGCCCTGAATGGGCCCCAAGTCCCGTGAGTCGTATTCCTTCGCTCTGGTCCCGCTCAGTTGCTGAAACCTCGAAGGCCATGCTCACGATGAGGAACCCTTTCGTGAGTTGTGCGGCTATCCATCCCACCGGCCACTTCTTTGCCGCAGGCTACGAGGATGGTTCGATAGCCATCTGGGCAATAGAAGACGAAGACAAACCTTTATTGGTTCGGTCCGTTGAAGAAGTGGACATCAACCTGATAAATGAACAGCTATTGAAGCTCGTGTTGGAACCGGGTAGTAGCACACCGGGCGATAAGCCGGCACCGGAGCCAATATACAAACTCGCCTGGAGCGGTTATACCAACTCTCCCGACCCTAGGGGAGGAACCCACACTCTTGCGGTCCTTGGTGGTGGAAGGGGTAAGGAACCCTCGCGCGTTACTGTCTTTTCATTCTCCGCTTTCAACCCCACGGATGGCGGGACGGACCCCAACGTTGCGTTGCCCCCGCCCATGCGCAAGGCCATGCAG
>Ga0307509_10005336_pt1 | contig 17958 bp, 26 predicted proteins | sample 10_EM_MG_FD_202245 | JGI IMG/M metagenome (GOLD analysis project Ga0307509, IMG submission 202245) | Populus trichocarpa ectomycorrhiza microbial communities from riparian zone in the Pacific Northwest, United States - 10_EM | ecosystem: Host-associated > Plants > Roots > Unclassified | place...
GGATTCTCAGGGTCGATTTCTTGGCGTGGGTTGAATAAGAGGCGAAAACGGGACAGGGAAGCCAAGGAACATACCAGCTCTCGCCCACGTTTTATTATTACCGAGAGTTACCGTGCCAGCCGGGAAGCTCGTTGAGGGCATGAAGAAACGTCTCCGCATCTGTTCAAGGTCCAGCAGCCTGTCGGAGTCGCGTTAGTCAAGCAACACCGAGTTACGAAAGACAAGCGTACTCACATAACACACGTGCAAACGACGTCCGATGTGCTGCGTTCACCTAGAGTCGGGAAGGCAACCATGAAGTCTCGGCTCTGGTTCCAATACCGCTCAAAGTCCCTCCAAAGAAGGTAAGGGTCGACCAAGAATAGCATATCCGTGTCCAAATAAATCACACGGTTGACATCGTGTAAAACTTCGTGGAGGAATGCCTTGACAAGACCACCGTAACCGGCAGTGTGCTTCGAAGCCACTCCAGCCCGGTGAGCTCGCTCGCGGATCGAGTCTTCGGATACTGGGTAATACTTTATGGAGACCGAGTACGCAGGCCTATCGTTTCAGTGGAGAGACAAGTCACGTGAGTAAAACTCGTGGACAAGGCGTGGTGACAGGCGGAAACAATGGCGACGTGTGGCGCGCATCATCAGGGTAACCGATGAGCGGAGCGCTGGGCGGGAACCGTGGAGGGAGGGAGACGAAGTGTTTTGGGGTTTGCCAACTCACCGCGAGAAAAGGTTGACCTTGTTCTGGATTATAGGGATCGCGTCCGGGGAACAGATGATGTGGAACTCGGCCGGCCGGGAAATGTGCATCAAAACGGTCTTGAAAGCGAGAAGTCCTTCTTTAGCGGATGACTCTCCATACATCACCATCGCGAAGGAAACGGGGTCGACCGGCTGCTGGGCTGATTCCGCTGTCCATGACGAATGCGTATGGGCTTCTGGGTGGGTGTTATGGGGCTGGTTGGATCCTGGGAAGTGAGGGAAGCGAAGAGTGCCGGAGTAAATGAGGAAGGCGACGTTGAGGAGGAGATTGGCAATGAAGGCCAAGGGAAGGATCTTTCGAGTTGCGAGACCCATAAGTAAAGAGTGGAGTGGGAGGTTACCCGTGGACGATCCAGTCGAAGAAAATATATATACGGTGCATGAAGCGTGGGCGGCATGATCGGCCCCTTGCCGCTCTGGCGACCGGTCATCGTCTCCCTCCGTCACCTCTATGTCCGACAATCCAGAGATAAACCCCTACGAGTTGCTCGGTCTCTCTACCGGCGCAACCGACCAAGACATTCGCACAGCCTATCGGAAGCTTTCTCTCAAAGTACACCCAGACAGAGTACGTGCAACTCGTTCATCCAACCCTTGATTTCGCTCATCACATTACCTCGAAAGAATAGGAACAACCCGGAAGCAGGTCCGTCGTTCTTCAATTTGTCCTCGCCGAAAACCAGCCCGGGCACTGACGCGGCCACTTGGATACAGGACGAAAGTTTCATGAACTCACTCAGGGTTATGAACTGTTGCTCGATCCCTTGCGGCGGATGGCGCTGGATGCCAAGCAACGGCTGAAAGAGGCCCAGCAGCGCCGGTATGCTGACGCGAATGACAAACGAAAGCACATGCTGGACGAACTGGAACAGCGTGAACGCGAGTTCAAGAAGGCAAGGGTGGAGCAGAAGAAGAAGCAGCAAGAGATCTATCGGGAGAATGAAACGCTAATGGAGCAAGGGAGGCGACTGCGCGAACAAAAAGAGAAGGAGATACGACAACGAGAGGACGAGGCGAGGAAAGCAGCCGAACCACAGGAAGACGAGCCCCCATCACTAGGTATGTGCGATCTCATTCGTCCGTTTCATCCGTTCCAAGCATCCACTTATCCATCACAACACAGGTCCCCTCGATACGACCGTTCGGCTCAAATACTCAGCCACGGCCCTCCCTCACCTGACCACCTCAGAATCACTCGCCACCCTCCTGCGACCGTTTGGCGAGACCGACGGAGATTCGATTGTGCTTTCAATCAAGGCGAAGACCTCGAAAAAGAATAAATCTTCTTCGGACGAGGTGAAGCTTGGAACAGCGCTTGTACCATTCAAACGGATCGGAGATGCGTTCGCGGCTGTATGCGCGAGTGGGGTGAAGGAACGTGGGCTGGAGGGGGTCCAGATCTCCTGGGCGGGCAATAGTGGGGGAGAACCCGAGCTAATAGGCTGGCTGAAAAGGCATGGGAAGTTGGGGGCGCCTTCAGAACAGAAGCCGTCAACTTCAACTCCTTTGGTGAGCCCCTCATTTGCGCGTTTCAATTTAACCTTCTGACACTTGACGGAAGGGAATACCTTCGTCGGTACCGGCACCGCGTTCAGTACCTGGATTAGATTATGAGTCGCTCACACTCATGAGGATGCGAGAAGCTGAGCGGGCAAGACTGGAACGCGAGATCCTGGAACAAGAAGCAGCGGAAGGATGAGGTCGTCCTTGCTTGCCCTGTGTGTCTGTGATTCCTCTGGTCGCCTTTCCTTGTAATATCGTTTACACAACTATGGAGGTTTTGTCGTATCAACTCGGGCTGATTCACGAGGCGGATGATCAGCCGCTTCCTGTACTGCTACCGTTGATTAGACAGCCTCCTCATCACGTTAGTACGGCATAGCGTTTGCGTGGAGTGCCACGTCCATCCGCTGCCCATCGCGTTCGTCGTCATGACCGGCCTCCCAGATCTGGTCGTGTTGCTCGTTGGGAAGCTCTACGGGAAGATCCAAGAGCACGCGCCTTTGCCGACATTCATCTTAGCTCTGGTACGCCACGTATTTATCTCTCCTCGGAAACACTCGAAACCCTCGTATCACTCACTCACGTTCGATTGTGCCCGTTCTATACAGCTCGTACACAGATTCTTCCAGAAATATGAACCGCAATCGCCAGGAATTTGCGTATTCCTTCTCTTTATCATGCCAGCTGTTGTCTCGGGCGCCTTCGAGGGAGGTGCATCATCCATCTTGGGCCCACTTGTCCGAACGTTTGCCATATTCCACACGACGTTGATTTCGTCAATCGTTTTGTACCGCCTATCGCCTTTCCACCCGTTGGCGAAGTACCCTGGTCCTGCGTTAGCCAAGATATCCAAACTGTGGTTTGTAAGCATTTATGATCACGCGTGGCATGTAAGCGCCCCAGATTGACCCGCTCTCTTGAAGGCGCGCCTAGGTTGGCAAGGAAAGCAATACCTTTATTACAGGAACCTCCACAAGAAGTATGGCAGTGTCGTCCGCGTTGGTACGCAGCGATCCCCAGGCGTGCCAGCATGTCTTAACCTGAGTGATCTAGGACCTAACGAGATCATGGTCAGCGATGTCTCCGTGGTCGCTCCGCTCCTCGGCCCAGGAGGTTGGGGTAAAGGGTCTTGTGGGTTCTAGAAGCAGAGTGCGCCCAACCCTCGGTTTCCTGATACACCATTATAGATTGGCCCGCCAGGTCGTTACACCCTCCGGCAGCCTCCCTAGCCTCAACTTGTGATCACGCCGAACACGCCCAGAGGCGCAGGACTTGGACGAGAGGGTTCAGCCCGGCCGCGTTAAAAGACTATGAGGAGATTGTCAACAGACGCGTGGTGCAGCTCGCTGAGACGCTTTCGTCTCGGAAGTCTGTGGACCTTGCGCGGATGTTCGGTTGGTTTTCGTGGGTTAAAATCGCATTCAAACACAAAGGTGCTTGCTAACGCCGCGACCTAGACATGATGTTATGGACGATATGGCGTTCGTGTTTATCGTCGGAATCCCAGCACGTGTTCCGGTTCTTGACTACTTTTCCCTTGCAGCTTTGGCGGCGGGTCCGAGATGCTCCGCGATGGTGACCTGACTGGCCACTTAGCGTTGATTGAAGCAGGAATGAAGTAAGGCACACATCCGTTTGCAATGGAATTCACCCTTGCTGAGGATGGCCTTCCATAGGATGATTACTCTCCTTGGACACATTCCGTGGCTAGCACGATTCATTGTTTTAGTGCCCGCCGTGGTGAAAGGGATAAATAATATGAGGCAGGTTTGTATTGACCGGGCAATTGCAAGGAAGGAGAGAGGCACTAATCAAAAGGACCTGTTCTATTATCTGGTATGAAGCGTCCACCCCGCTGCCGTTGTCGGGAACTGACCAAACCGCTTTTATAGTCAGATGAACTTGGCGCCGAAAAGGAGAGGATACCGTTTGATATTGTGGCCAACGATGCAGACCTCGTCGTTGTCGCTGGATCTGACACCTCGAAGACGGTTCTATCCTCCCTCTTCTATTACCTCCTCTGCAACCAAGAGAAGCTTGACAAATTGCGAGAGGAGATTGACCGTTTCTACCCCCCTGGAGAATCATTATCGAGCAAGCACTTCCAAGAGATGAGTTATCTCGATGCGTGTATCTACGAGACGCTTCGACTTGCGCCTCCTGTTCCGAGTGGATCACAGAGGGACGCAGGTCCGAACCCGGACCCATCCAAAGGGAGAACTTTTGGACCTCAGTGCGTGCTCCGCCACTACCAGGCCCTCGACACTGATAGCTAGGGTTCAGTTATTTCCCAGAGGGGACGGCCGTTTCGATTCACTCTTTCACAATCCATCGGGATCCTCGGAATTTCAGCCCATTTACGGAAGAGTTCTGGCCAGAGCGGTGGCTTATTGCACAGGGTTTGATGGCGTTCCCAAGCTCGACTCCCGAGACAGATCTCGTGCACAATCCCGCTGCATTTATACCGTTCTCCTATGGTAGACAACTTTGGTCTAAGATTGGGTGAAAATTTGACCCGTGTTCTCCCCGCAGGACCTGCCAACTGTGTCGGAAAGCCGCTGGCGATGCTTGGTGAGTGAACGAAACCCCTCCGACGCATCCGTTTTCGCGTGGCGCTGACTTGGTACGGTTCTAGAACTTCGGATGGCAACTGTTGGCATTCTCCAATGTCTAGACGTCCGATTTGAGGATGGGTATGCGAGGACGTGGGAGGATGATTGGAAGGAACAGTTCATACTCATGACGGGCGAACTCCCGGTTGAGTTCTCAGACAGAAGATGAAAGTTTGTAGGATCACATTGTTTCATAGTGGTTTCTGCACCTAGGTTATATAGCGATTGGAGTCGAGCGAACTGTTCCTGGACGAGCGGGTGCAACGGGAAACGCCGACGCCGTCCGATCAGTTGACAAGCTTCGTGCGTACTCTGACCGAGAACCCCCCGCCCCGCTTCCGATAAACAGTGTCCGCATGGCAGAGTTTCCAGCATGACCATCCGAATTGTTGCAAAGCGCTCTCCTCCTAGGCTTCCTTTTTCGGACGGATGATCAAACCGATATTAATGGACGTTTGAGCGGCGTTTGAGAAAACACCCCCCCACATGCAGCCCTCCGCCCTGAAAGGGCATGGTGTGTGTGGAGAATCCCCACACTCCTCTCCACTATCCGTCGTGTTCGCCGCCATGACTGGCCTCACGGATGTGGTCGTGTTCATCATTGGGCAGCTCTATGAGAAGCTCAAGGAACCTCTGCCTACCATCGTATCGGCCTTGGTGCGTCCTAGGCCTGGGTCCAAATCACTAGCAATACTAATCGGCGCTCTTCTAACCCCCCCGCAGATCGCGTATCGATTCTTCCGGAAATATGACCTACAATCACCAGGGATTTGTGCATTTCTCCTCCTTGTCGTGCCAGCCATGGGATCGCTTGGCCTCATAGAAGGTCCATCGTCTAACCCGAACCTTCTCCTCCGCACATACGCCATATTTTACACGACTTTGATTTCGTCGGTCGTTTTGTATCGGTTGTCCCCTTTCCATCCATTGGCGAAATACCCCGGTCCCACGTTGGCTAAGGTATCTAATCTGTGGTTTGTAAGTATCCGTGGAAGTGCGCTCAAGTGCGAGAGGCTGATTTCATGTCTACCCAAGGCGTACCTAGGTTGGCAAGGAAGGCAGCATGTTCATTATATGAATCTTCACAAGAAATACGGAGACGTCGTTCGTGTGGGTGCGTAAGGTTTACCTTCGGGGACCCGAACTCGCTTGAGCCTGATGATGACTACTACACCAGGCCCAAACGAGATAATGCTCAACGACGTTTCTGCAATCATACCGCTTCTAGGGCCGGGAGGCTGGGGCAAAGGGATGCGTACGTCGCAACAGTAGGGCGCCTACTGATTGTCCACACGTAGATTGGCAAGCCAGGTCATTCTACGCTCCGGTGGTTTCCCTGGCCAGCGTAAACGATCACGCTGAACACGCTCGGAGGCGTAGGACGTGGACTAGGGGGCTCAGTCCTATCGCACTGAAAGACCACGAGGAGACCATTAGCAAGAGAGTGAGTCAACTCATCGAAACGCTTTCCACTCGCAAGTCCGTGAACCTTTCCCTTGTGTCTGGGTATCTTTCGTGAGTACCCTCTTCGGCCTAGATGTGTGTGCTTGCTAATTCAGTATATAAGGTACGATGTGATGAGCGATATGGCGTTCAGTGGTGGTTCGGAGATGCTTCGTGACGGAGATCCGACAGGGCAGTGGGCCTTAATTGAGGCAGGAATGAGGTGCCACCATCCCTTTCCATCCCAGGGCCTGCGTTTTTCTGAACCTTTTCGCAGGATGTTCACTCTCGTCGGACATCTCCCATGGCTCGCAAGGTTCATCTTGCTAATTCCTGGCAGTACAAATGACTTGGACGCCATGAGAAAAGCCGGCCATGAACGGGCGATTGCAAGAAAGAAGCAAGGGACCAAACAAAAGGATCTGTTCTATTATCTCGTAAGTATCGAGGGTTTCCTCGTTCCCTTGTCGGTTGGGGTCCAGGCCTAATTGGATCACCTTCGCAGTCCGACGAACTCGGCGCAGAGAAAGAGGAAATACCATTCGAGATTGTGGTCAACGATGGCGACCTTGTCGTCGTTGCAGGAACCGATACCACGAAGTCGGTCCTCTGTTCCCTCTTCTTTTACCTTCTCTGTAATCCGGAGAAGCTTGCCGAGTTGAGGGGGGAGATTGACCGGTTCTACCCTCCCGGGGAAGCTGTATCGAGCAAACACTTCCAAGAGATGACATACCTCGATGCATGCATCAACGAGGCTCTTCGCCTTTCACCTGGGGTTCCGAGTGGGTCACAGAGGGACGTTGGTCCGAATCCTGATCCGTCAAAAGGGAGGACATTTAGTTCTTAGTACGCCAAACCACCTCAGATCCCTCGCGCCAAATATTTGATGCTGATCAGCGGCTGTTAGCTACTTCCCAGAGGGAACCGTCGTGTCGATCCACACCTTCACGATGCATCGGGACCCTAGAAACTTTAGCCCTTTCACCGATGAGTTCTGGCCCGAGCGATGGCTTATCGCCCAGGGGTCGATGGAGCTCCCAAGCTCCATCCCGAAGGTAAAGTTTGTACACAACGCTGCCGCCTTCATCCCGTTCTCCTTCGGTAAGTCCCTTTCCTTGGAGATTGAAAAACGGTTTCTGATCAGCCCACCCTGCAGGCCCAGCCAATTGCGTCGGGAAGCCGTTGGCGATTCTCGGTATGATTTACCTGAGTATCACACCTGAATGACCCTAAGTAGGTCGCTCTCTAGAAATCCGCATGGCGACTATCGGCATCCTCCAAAGCCTCGATGTTCGGTTTGAGGAAGGCTATGAGAGAATGTGGGAGGATGATTGGGAAGACCGCTTCGTGCTTGTGACCGGTAAGCTCCCGGTTGTGTTTTCGGACAGGAGGTGAGGGTTTGTAATTGTGCGTTTCGTTCTCTTGTGTTGTACAACGTATCACGGATATGTCCGTCCTCTGTGGTTATATATACATGCCAGCCTTGGTCGTTTCAAGAGGGAGGGGCCCGGGGGATCCCGCAGCCCGAGCGATCGCTCCCACAGTCACCATTCGTTTTGGGGATTGTCGTGATTCGACTTGGCGGTTGCTCCGGAATACGATTTACGCTTCCGTTTTACCATGTTTCCATGTCGACCAGCCCGTACGTGGATACCTCGTGTTCCAAAAGAAGGTAGGGGCGATTATCCCCACAGAACTCTGCCGATCCTAACGCCAATCCCGGGGCTCTCGGGGGGAAATTATGAGTGCCCAAGACACACCGGAATCGGCCGTGGGAATCGGCCTCTCTCACACCAAACCAGAAACTCACACCCGACAAATTCATGGTCAGCCTACCCACGGTCTCGCGGACGTTCCCCTCTCATACGATGTTGTGCGTGTTCGTCTAGGGTGGAGGCGCGAGATATCCATACCCAAAGTCAGTTTGGTCCCCAGCAGGTTCGTTGAAACTCGCCCCGATTGTTCCGTTTGGACCGCGCTTTGACCCCTTCTCGAAACCCTGGTTGCCACTTCCGACTCTGCATCGTTTCTAGGTGGCTGGTGGACTCGTCCTTCTAACTGGAAAGCTAACACCGTCATCGCCTTCGCGGGAATTATTGGCGTGACATATGGTGTTTGGTGCTTAAGCGCCGATAAGGAGGTGCGGGATTGTCATCTCTTTTCCTCCGTTCCCACCCTTCCACTTGGTTCTGGCCTACACCGCTGTTACGTTTAGAGTCTTTTTGGGAACTAACGTTGTAATTGGTTATAGTGGCGTTATGTTCAACCAGATCGCCAAATACCGTCGATGAAGGTGAGCACTGCCGTGTTTCACTCCTATTTCTTCTTTTCTCTTGTCGCCTGCTTCTCCGCTTGGGCCTGGAATAACTGAGCTGACGTATATTGGCCCGATTTCTAGTGGGCCAAGCAATACAAAGACCGGAACGAGACGTCTTCGTCGACATAATGTTCCACGTCATCGATACTTTGTTCGCTTCGTCACGGCGCGCGCTCCCCCAATAAACGAAACTAGAGTCACCGTTACCCTTGCTGCACCGATACCGGCGCACGCGCGTCTCTCCTTTTCTGGTAAGCTGTCAACGCGTGTCCGGTGAAATGCAGGCTCCGTCCATGTCTACGATATCCTGGGACAGTCACGGCCCGTGACTTTCCCCGCAACCGGTACCGTGTCTGTGTTCCCGTTTTTCCTATGGGGGTGGCTTTGATCCTCGACACTCTGATGGTAACAAGCGTTTGGTCCGTGGGCTTTGTGGCCTACCCCTGAGGTTCTTCCAAACCGAAGGTCTCCACACTCGATCGAGCTTCGCTCACTCCCGCCGGGGGCCATTCCTCCTCTCTCGTCCGCTGGCCATGGCGGCTTTGGAAGGCAGTTATTACTATATTCGTATGTCGGACACTCCTCTGCGCCTTTCACCTTGAGTCACTCTGGCGAATTTTGCGTCGTGGCCTGTGGTCCATGGCCATCGTTTTTCCTGTCTCCTGGGAATTGGTACGGTTTCAACTAAGCCACATTCATGCCTTTATGGTTTGCAGTTTTTTTCGTTTCCGACTTCCCATGGCCCACCCCCTCAGGACTCCAGATAAATAGCAGTGCCCTCAGCGTCCAATGTGCCCCAACCCTTCACCTCAACTCCTCGTTTCCTACCTCGTCCACCTTGACCACTTCCATTCGCTTCTTCCAACTCCGACTTTAGAATGTCTCGAGGAAACCGCCCTGGCTACGGCGCCCCCCGCCCTCCCCACACCCAGGCGGAGCTCCCCCCGCTCAGATTCCAGCCTCCAGATCGCCCGCTCCTGACGCCTTTTAGGGGCCACCCACACCTCCTCCACCTGCAGCCCACACAATACGTCGTCCCAAACGTCCTTAGTCACCCGGATACAAGTGACCGCGGAGGGGTGGACGAGGAGACGGAGGAGGGCGACTCACAATCCGAATCGGACTGGTCCGAGACTAGTTCTCGTCGTTCTGCTTCATCCGTCGCCACAACTGCCAGCAACAATACCATCCTCACCACCTCAACGAATTCCGAATTCTACGACACAGAATGGGCCTATCACCGGTGTCTGAGGCTTGACACCCTCGAAGATCTCCGGGGGGGCTTTGAATCGGAGCTGCTGGATCCCTCCGCGTGGACCCTCCAAAGGATCGTGGTTCTCACCCGAGCTAGCCGCCTGTACGAAGCTGAGGAAAAAGTGCGAAATTGGCTTCGTTCCGTCGCTGATGCGACCCGCACTCCTGCAGGACGTCGCCTCCGACTTCCGCCGTTGCGGCGATACTCACCGTTCCACCGGATCCTCACATGGGAAGAAGCTGACGCGCTTGACGGCGAGGAGCGAGAGTTGTGCTTCGGGCGGGACGTGGGGGAGGATTGCAAGCGCATCGCGAGATTGTTGATCCTGTTCCTTTTCCCAGAAGTAAGCTCTAGAGGCCTCTTCGCCTGCGATAAGGAGATGATATTCGACGTGGCGTCGCAAGTCTGGTTACTCGACCCACCGAGGGCTGAGGGTTTACTGTGGGCGTTGGACAACGAGTACCCGAAGACTCGTGAGGGTCTCGGTCGCAGGCGGGCAAATCCCAACTCAAAGGAGTTCATGATCTACGCCGTTTTGTACCCTCCCCCTATCGTTCCGTCCCATTAGTTCCCTGCGTTCCCTCCGCGTCTCCCCCTACTGTTTCCTCTTGCCCTTCTGTTTAATCCCCTGTCCATGTCTTTCTTTCCACCTCTCCCATCTCTTGTACAGCCCCATTCATTTTTACTGCCTATAATCTCGTTTCTTTCTTGCTAAAATCGACGATCGCGCGAGTTCCAGATTGCCCGCTTTATATAATTGTTGTAACAATAATGAAATTGCTCCTCTGTACAGGTATCATTTGTATAGTAGTACATGCTCCTCCTTATGCTTTGTGTAGTTCCGTAGAATTTCTCTCCTCTTCTTCTCCTTGGGTTTCATTTATATTAGAGCTTACCTCGTTCGTGTACTCCTAGACTATGGTATGCCTTCCCTGCGTGGTCCAATCCCGTGTATCTGCCCGCAAGGTATCTGTGAATAAGCGTGTGGACGCCCGATCGTCCCGTCCATCACGGCGGTTATAGGTATCTTCATCCTTGCCTATATCTTCACCTTCAGAAGAATTCCCTGTGGATCATGTTACTCTTCCCGGAAGCAAGCTCCAGAGGCCTTTTTACCAGTGTGATAAGGAAGATTTTCACCGTGGCGTCGCATGTTTAGTTACCCGACTCGGAGAAGGACGAATGTTTGCTGTGGACGTTGGACGAGGAGTACCGGGAGACTTACGAGGTGGCTGGTCACGAATGAGCGGACACCAGCTCGGAGGAATTCACGATTCCTACCACTTTGTACCCTCCCCGATCGTTTTCGACCCAACGGCCCCTTCTTATATACTTCGTAGCCTTACAGACAGTCACCCATTCACACGCCACTAAACTAGGGTATATCCTTCCAATCTCGTGTATCTGTATGGGTGCAGGCACGAGAGCGTATTATGGCGTTAAGCATCTTCATCCTCACCGGTATCTCCATCTTCGCCCTCGTCCTCCGAAGAATCCGCATCTACATCTGGGATGGTCATCATGTCATTCAAACTGTTGGGTCAATCAGATTGGTCAGGTCTGGGACGATGTTATGTATTCGGCCACGCACCAATGAACGAACGGTCGCATGACCGCGACGAGCTCCTTGAGTTTCTCGATGAAATCTGGGCTGAGGACAACTTCATCCGGAATCCTGTTTTTGTGCGACATAGCGCGTTAGTGGTCATTGGTTGGTTCGGGGCTTGTCACCCCACCTGTGAATGACTGCGAGGGATCTACATTTGAGTAGATCGATATCCCTGTTCCACGTTCAGAGTTAGGCGTCCGCCTAAACCTACGAAGCGGCACTAACGGGTGGTTTTTGTCCACTCCTTTTGGAGCGACCTTCAATTCGTCCTCTCCACCGAACACGTTTCTTCTCTCTCCCTGTGGGTGTGGTCGAGCCTCGCCAAATAGTGCTGTGAACTCTCTGGACGAGATTATTTGGCGCAGTCTAGCGGAAGACCTCTGGATATTGTGTCTGTGGAAGGTGCTATCAGGAATGTTTGGAGTGGGAAGCCGGGCGGACCATTACGTACCTTATCGTCTGTAGCTCGTTTTTACCAGGGCACCAACTGCCGGCAGCGATGATACTCCCATTGCCAGGTTTGACTATAAATGACGAAAAGGTAAAGGGACGTAAGCGAGAGGGTGGAAAAAGACTTGCTAGATCTGGGGGACGTCAGATTCGTGTGAGTTATCGGGTCATGTGGTGTTCGCATCAGGCACGGAACGGAGGGATCACTGACATATGATCTGTGGAATGATTAGTTCGAGTGAATTGGGGAGATAAACGCGGCATACAATGGGCGAAAATTCCTTTTCGGCCACTCCTGGAGAAAGAGGCGGACAGGTTCGTTTTGTACGGGGTCTTGTCGTTACTGAACCGGACCTTGGGTGAGGGGCGGTGAGCACTGGGGGTTCGGGGATGGTCCGAATTCGCTCACATCGCGGTAGATTCGGTGGATGACGTCCTTGGACGGTAAGTGTGGAATCTGCGGGTCGGCCTCGACGATCCGGTCCGTGAACTCCTCGATGAATGCCTTCCACTCCTGCTCAGCTTGCCGGTACACGGGCTCTAACCACATCCGTCAGAGATTGCGGCCGGAAGAAGGTGAACACGAGCACCATTCAATTTGAACCTGAATGGTGGAAGGATGAGCGGAGTCGAGATTCCTGCCAAGATAGGAACGCACCATTCCCGATCATTGCATTCGGGTCGTCCGAGCTGGATCAGAAAGTTGAAAGTGTTCTGAGAGATCTGTCCGGGAGGAACTGCGCAAGGAAACCGTCGTTAATTATTTCCCGCATTATAGCGAATTATGGTTCACCTTGGCCCGTCTTTGGAGCGCGGACGATCTTTCCGACGACCTCCTGACCTTCCTTCAACTCCAGATCGCTCTCTTCCTCATCCGATCCTCCCTTTCTCCGCTTTCTGCTCTTGGCTGGGCTCACCTTTTTCCGATGACGCCTGGCTTCCCCCTTCTTGCCCTTGTCCGCCTCGTCGTCGTCCAGATTGTCGCTGTCTAACGCTTGGTCATCGTCCTCGGCAGAGCTGTTGTTGTACCCATCGTCCTCCGACACACGTTCGTCGCGTCTCTTCCTCTTCTTGGCCGCGACCGGCTGTTTGCTACGCGACTTTGGAGGCATCAGAAGAGACTGGCAGTGAGAGTAATGAGGAACGTCGGACGCGTGACGTAATGTGCCCTTGTCGTGACATTTCGCATGTTGTCACATAGATCCGTTTAGGACCGAGATCATGAGATAAATAAAATAAACAAAGCCGGTGCCCGGAAGTTGACAAGTCCTTTGCTTCCCCCCTCCCAACAGTACAGGTCAGCGATGAGTTCGTACGGCCAGCGTGCTCCCTCGTCCTCTTTCCAACAGGACTCGGCGTTGGTCGCCCAATTCGCCTCGCACGAGCACGCTGAGAGGGATAACCGCATCCCTACTTCATCTGCTGTCCCCGAAGAGCTCGCTGCTTGGAACGATACCACCTACTATCAACCACGACCAAACAAACTGACGATGGGACGACCTATGAACAAACCAGACACTCGTACCTCTACTAACGAACATTCTCCCCTCCTTCCAAAACCCTGCCCCGTTTCCCCAATTGACGAGACGTACGAGGGTCACAACGGACCGGGGCATGCCTCAGATTACAAACGCATATTCTTCGACGAAGTAAAGACCCTCGCTAGATATACTCTCCCAGTCTTTGGGTATGTATCCCATTTCTGATCCATACTTTTCCGGCTTCTTATCCACATACAGAACACATGTATTGGAGGTACCACAATGAGTTATTCACCTCGGCATCTTTACTCTAACCCTCTTGATCAGTATTCACTCCTCGTCGCTGGTACCGTCTCCATTGGCCACCTTTCCACTAGGGCCCTCGCCGCAGCAACCCTCGGATCAATGACCGCCAGCGTCACCGGATTCAGTATCATGCAGGGTTTCCTCAGCAGCCTCGATACACTCCTCCCGAGCGCCTGGACCTCGTCTAATCCCCAGCTGGTTGGGCTGTGGTGCCAGCGCGTGTGTACGTATCCTCCAAGTCCGCCCAGGTGTGTATCTCCAGCTGACGGTTCATTTATCACAGCCGTCGTCCTTTTCTCTCTACTCTTCGTAAGCCTCACATACAAACTGTGCATTCGTGCGGAAACTAATCGCGACACCCAAGCCTATTAGCGCTGTGTGGTTCTGGTCCGAATCCATCTTGTTGGCTCTCAAGCAGGACCCCGAAGTCGCACACTACGCCGCGACCTACCTCAGATGGCTGCTCCTGGGGCTACCTGCGTACGGATTTAATAACGTTGCCAGGAGGTACTTCCAATCCCAGGGCTTGTTTGACGTGTCCACTCGCATCATTATTATCATCGCTCCCGTCAATGTTATCCTGAATTATCTGTTGGGTACGCCTCTCTGTTCACCGAACCCAGCCACCGAACCCGACTGAACGAGTGGTCACCGCACAGTATGGGGGCCCAAGCCTTTTGGATTAGGTTTCATTGGCGCACCTATTGCTACTGCCATCTCTTTCAACCTTATCTCCATCTGCTCTATCGCGTATGGTGTTCTTCTTGTCCCACGGACTGCATGGGCCCCTATCTCTTCTAGGGCGTTCACCAAGATTCCCATAATTTTGAGGCTCGGGTTGGCCGGTGTCTGTCAAGTCGGGTCCGAATGGTGGTCTTGGGAACTAGTTGGATGTACGCAAAATCCGTCCCCAGGCTGAAGCGCCCATACTTCATGTTGATCTTTGTGTTCAGTGGCCGCCAGCTTGTTAGGTCCAGTCGTCTTGGCCACCCAGTCCGTCCTCCTCGTTTCCGCTTCGACCACTTTCCAGGCGCCATATGCTTTGAGCATCGCTGCTGCCGTTCGCGTCGGAAACTTATTAGGAGAATCCAAGGCCAAGCGCGCAGCCATTTCGACCCACGCTTCGTTTTTCATTGCCTTCTTCATTGCTATGGGGTGGAGGCACGGATCTTCCTCTTTTACGAGTTGTCTCACTCCAACTGATTCCGCACGTAGTGCCATGTTCTTGATTTTCAAGGACCACTGGGGGAAACTCTTCAACGACGACCCCGGTATGACACCCTTTCTCTTTTCTCATTTCCGGGGCGCTGACAACGCCTCAGAGGTGATCCGTCTCGTCTCTTCCATTCTCCCGTTGGTCGCTCTATTCCAGCTCATGGATGGGCTGGCCGCCGTTGTCGCTGGTGTTCTGCGCGCTCAAGGCCGACAGGCAACTGGCGCCATTCTTAACCTTGTGTAAGTCCTCACCAAGCACTCACTCCAAGACGCTCATGTCTGGTGTTTCCTCTCATTAGTTCCTATTATATCATCGGTATCCCGATGGGTATCTACCTTACTTTCAAGCATGACATGAAACTTTGGGGTCTATGGATTGGTCTCACGGTCGCGTTGCTGTGCACCAGTACCGTCGGTGGCATGGTCATTCTTTGGGCCGATTGGGATCGTGAGGTGGAGAAGGTTATGGAGAGGTTGGAGGGTGATAGGAATTTGGGTGACGATGCTGAATCTACCGAGAGTGTATGATATCCTCCTGGGTTTGCCTTGGGCTCAAGAACGACGTTTAGCACAGTTCCATGTATCAAGGTGATCCAATCAATATATCTCAGAAGACCTGCTACCCCTGACGTAGACCACCGGATCGGCCGCGATTGGGTGTTCCGCCCCGTCTCGGGGAGGTCGCGGACAGTATCGCGGGGGCGCCGTGTATCTCTTCCATTCTTCCCCATGGGACACAGCTAGGCCTTATCGATATCGTTGAGTTCGGCTTCGATTGCGGGTAGGCCGGCGGCCGTCGTCAGCGCATCTCACATAGCCTGCGCACCTCCATGGCTTCAACTTTGCGAAATCGTCCAATAAATCGTAGGGCCAGGATACGATCCTCACCTTGTTTTGTGGCCAATCACGAGCAAGATTGATACTCCTCTGTCTTTTTTATATGAAGATGAAGATGTAGACATGCAGACATGTAGATTACTCAGGGACAGCATTAGGGAACTCAGCTTCTGGTCAGGGTTCTGTGGGATTGACATGCTTCGGTGGATCCGTCACACGCTTCACGCGCCTCCTGAACACCGGTAGCCCAGAAGGCACTGGTGGAGTTCCAGGGAGTGCACCAGCGCGTCCCATGAGCCGAGCGTTTCGACGGGTGCGCTTCCATAAAACAAGCATTTCAACGGAAGGGCTTCTGTGGATCGCAGGTCTCGGTTGTGTAGCGCTCACATTTCACGGTCAGCTCTTTCCTGGCTATGTAATTCGCTGGAGATACGGGGGTGCAGCTGTGATGGGCGTCGAGATAAGATAACGATGAACGAGCGACGGGCGGCGGCAGTTTCCCCTCCGTAGGGTGGGGGCCGAGCGAGGTGTGTGGTGGCCGTGGGGCCGCGTTGGGGGGGCCTCGGACGAGGCGCAGGGACTCCGGACAGCGCGAGCCTAGGCTCCTGCGTACCTAGTTTCGCGGATAGCCGCCCAAAAAGCCGGTCTGGGTCGTTGCCATTGATAGGGGTGCGAGGAATGTTATAGCAGTACACGTCTCCGGGGATCTCAGCAGGGATAAACAGGGCTGGGGACATCAAATAGGACGAGTTGCGCAGGGTGGTATGACGATAACCTGGAGGTTGGAGTTCAGACGGGTTAGTTTCACGGCACAACGAAAGTGTTTGTTGACGCAAGTGTGTGACCGGGATGCATGATCTACTGCGCGAGCGGTTGGTTGGTATCCGCCCTCTGTCGTGACGAATTTGACGAAAACGAGGCCCCCGGCGCGATCGAATCATGGTCGCGAGGATGACTGGGTTGAACCCGTTGTTCTTGAGCCGCCCCCCACCCACCTGGGGTCCCAAGGCGGGGGAATAGTTGGCAATACCCTCCGAAGGTGGGAATGGAGGCTGTGTCCGACCAGTCCGGGACAAGTAGTGAAAATTCGGAGCCTCGACGAAGGGGGTCCACGACGCCCCCATCGACGACCTCCCAACCCTGCGAATGCCGAGCCCGGCGGATAGATATGACCCACACCCTACGGCAGTGTTCCGTCCGACGGCTAAAGCGCTAGTCAGCAAGCCCGGCCCTTTGTGCTTCTTGCAACCTTGCCGTTCCGACCTCCCGAACACGGCGTCATTGGGCATGAATCCCTGACCCGCATCACACGGAATGATCAATCGATCGCCAGTGACCGAAAAAGGGTGGTCTCGATAGGGAAAGTCCGAGACTACAACTACCACGATGTGGGACAAACGCCGGGGCTTAGAAAGATACCAACCACTACCAACGACGGCCCAAGAAACTGACAATGGGGCGACCAACGGACGAGCCAGAGACTCGCATCTTCACTCACGAACGCTCCGCCCTCCTCCCAAAACCCTGCTCTGTCTCTCCGGTTAACAATTGTCACGATGGTCCAGGCCATGACTCCGATTATAGACGCACATTCTTCAACGAAGTAAAAACTCTGGCTAGATACACACTCCCAGTCTTCGGGTGCGTATCTCACTTCTGCTTCATAGTAACTGGCTGGCCTCTTATCTACATACAGGACACATGTATTGGAGGTACCACGAGCCATTCAACTCGATAACTTTGCTCTGACACTCCATCAGTACTCACTCCTCGTCGCTGGTACAGTCTCCATTGGTCACCTCTCTACCAGGGCCCTCGCCGCTGCAACCCTCGGATCGATGACTGCCGCTGTCACCGGTTTCGGAATCATGCAGGGTTACCTCAGCAGTCTCGATACGCTCCTCCCGAGCGCCTGGACCTCATCTAATCCGCAGCTGGTTGGGCTGTGGTGCCAACGCGTGTGTAAGTATCCTAAAAGTCTGCCATGTATTACCGACTGAAGAATCATCTATCACAGCCGTCGTCCTCTTCTTTCTACTCTTCGTAAGCTTCGCGTACAAACTGTGCGTTCGTGCGGAAACTAATCGCGATACCCAAGCCTATTAGCGCTGTGTGGTTCTGGTCCGAATCCATCTTGTTGGCTCTCAAGCAGGACCCCGAGGTCGCACACTA
>Ga0307509_10005337_pt1 | contig 17954 bp, 16 predicted proteins | sample 10_EM_MG_FD_202245 | JGI IMG/M metagenome (GOLD analysis project Ga0307509, IMG submission 202245) | Populus trichocarpa ectomycorrhiza microbial communities from riparian zone in the Pacific Northwest, United States - 10_EM | ecosystem: Host-associated > Plants > Roots > Unclassified | place...
TGCTGTGTTTCTGCTCATTTGTTGTTCTGCAGTGATCGGATTTCTTCAGGTCTGAAAAGCCCTATTTTACACTTCTTCCAGGTCTCGCTGCCCACCTAGGTGTCCAAGACTTTTGGGTTAACAGAAATAACCTGTTTTCCTGCCACCTAGGTCTCCTTGCGCAAACTCTCTATTATATCTTGCAAATCACCTCTCGAACCGGTAAAGTGCGAAGGGCCTCGAACCCGGACTAAAGGGGTGCCGAATCCCGATCTTGGATTGGAGGATCACAATGGTGAACTTTAGGAGAGTAAAAGCTATGATGCAAGATTTAGGCATGATGACACTTTCTTGAGTAGAGAGAGACAAGTGGTTTCTCTTTTTTTCTTTTGACCAGCCAGAGAAATTAGCCCTGTGGAATTCGAAATTTTGGGGAGGGTGAAATCTGTATAACACTGCATAATACTACTGAGCAGAGTACTCAGATATCCGCAATGTGGGATATATCACACGGGCGGAATTGGGCAGGCACTGTGCTACCAGCACCGGCAGTACAGTATGGTAGAAGTACTTTTCCAGAGGTGTGTGCAACTTCAAACTTTAAGGCTAGATTACTCGAGTCGTTGCAAGAGAATCCGCTCACTTCGCAGTTTTCAGGGAGGGTGTTGCACCGTGCTAGCCTAGCAGTTTGTGAATTGCCAATACGAATATTTTGATGTGGTGAGACTCCCTATTGCATCTACTACGGCGCACAAAATTTCCAAAATGTTAAGTGGTTAGTAGGATTGTGTTGGTGGCTATTGGTACTGGAGCTGAACCGGATATGCTCATGCCCAGCAAAATACGGTACTCGTACTCGCAGAGAACAGAAGTGAGGGGGAGGGGGGAAAAAAGGGGGAGAAAAAAGAAAAAAGAAAAAAGAAAAAAGAACCCTTGGACCCCCTCAGATTCTCTGCCTCGTGCGGTGCGGTGCTGTGCGGTCTTGTCCATGCGGCCACAACCTCCGACGGGAACAATGCTCGGATGACAAGACAATGCAAATGTTCTCTCCGAGGCGTGTCCTCCTTCCCACCGGGTGGGATTTTTTTTTCTCTTTCTTTCCTTTTTTTTCCTTTCTCCCCTTAGCTCCACTGCTGGTGGTACTCGTAACTAACACTTGCGCGTCCCGAAACTTAAGCCCCGAATGCCGAGGCGTTTAGCGTGAAAGTCGAGGCGAGAAACGAAGTTTCGGAGATCCGTGCTGTGCTGTGGTTTTTTTTCTTCTTATTTTTTTTGCTTTTGCTTCTCCCCGCTGGCTCGGAGGCGACCAAGCAAGGGGATCAGATCAGTAAACTGCAGCATTGGTTGTGTTCGATCTAAAATACTCCGCGGTTGTGGTTGCTTTCTTATTTTGAGTTTTGCCCGGGTTTAGCGGGCTTTGCAGGAGGGAGAGAAAGTGAGAGAGGGGAGGTGGGAGCTGTTTGCGGAAGGAAGGAAGAGCCGCTGGGGGGTAACTTGCTGTAGAGTACCGGTATTGTATTTTGAATAAAGGAGTGTTGAAAGGGGAAAGGATTGTTGTTGTCTTTTTTCTTTGCTCCTTGTCGGTCTCTTTCTTTTTACCACACTCTCGGGATTTATTCATTCTTTGCCAAGACGGAAAAGATGGGATTTTTGAGAATCGGCATGTTTAGTGGATCCCTGGGCACGGTGCGTGCTGAATAGAAGACGGGGACCTGTGATTCGCTGACAAAGCACAGCGCAGCGCACCCAACAGAGCAGATTAAACTTGAACCAATGCCCGTGCCGGTGCCGCTACCGTACTAGCGTAACAAATGACTGGATTTTTTTACCCTACCTGTACTATGGCCTAATCTCTATTGACTGGTTCACACCCAGCATCCCCGAGATAAAGCCGGGGCTGCTCTCCGGCGTCTGATACCGTACCGTAAAAACTCAAATAGAAGAAACATGTGCTAGGACGTTGGAATTTCCCTTCTCAGCTACGCGAGGGGAAAACACTGCAAACTCAGCCCTCAGTTGAGACAAAATAAAAGGAATATACACCGCGCCTTACTAGGAGAGGCAACTACAACGTCCTAGCACATGTTTCTTCTATTCGAGTTCTTACGGTACTGTGTTTGAGGGCCGGTATGCCCAAGCTACTACTATATATAAGATGGGTCTAGACCGTGGCAGGGAGGGCACATCTGCCGCGCCAACGGCGGGGAGGAGGGTGGCCAGCATCTCTCGCTTCTCTCGTGCCTGAAATGAAATGGTAAATGGCTTTTTCTGATGGGGTCAATATCAATCGTGGTCGTGCACCATGGTACCGTTGCAGTATAGCACTGTGCAGTACCGGCGCCGTATGCTTCTGGGAATCCCGGATAGAGGACAGCAATGTACTGTACTGGCATCATACCGTACTCTACGAATAGGAGAGCCGTGTCACAACATGGTATTCACTCCGGTGCGAATGTTTTCCCTTTCTGCCTTTTTCTTTCCTTCGTCTTCTAACATCCTGCCTACCCTTGTGCATTGCCGCCTCAGTGCCAGTGCGCTCTTATTTACTTTTTGCGGGGCATCGCTTGGAGGTGTGTTCGTGCGGTAGGGCAGACACTGGATGCTCGCTCAGCCGCAAGGGAAGGGGGTTTGCACTCCTCTGCACGCTGCACTTATCATGTTGTATGGAGGTATCTTTAGAGTAAATGGTATCATACTGCAAGCTCGCGTCCGCCCTATCCTCCCTTTCGGTCGACTCGCCTTTGCATTTCGCCCAGTGGATAACCACAGCGGCAGCAAATGTTCGTCCGCTTTCCAACGTTTTCAGTTATCTGTCCCAAGAACTATGATAGCTTTGGGTTTGACCGCTTTCGCCTTCTATCATGCCGTAGCAAACACACTAGCGATAACAACTATAATAAGGAAAATAAATAAATAAATTGCCCCGTCTGGTAATGTATGTGTGGGGGGAGCGGCGGCCATTGTGGACGCTGTTGGAGTCTTTGCCAAACCTTCATGCACACACACACACTCTCTCACACTTCTCTTTCTTTTTTTTTTTTTTTTTTTTTTTTTTTACTTGTTCGCACCCGGATCTTTCATCCTTGGGGACTGCAACAGATTTGCCAATCCTGCTCACTTTGGAGTAAGTTAGTCCCCTTTCGTACCTGTCAGCCTGTCAACTTGGTGTGGGTTGACTACCGTAAACTTACGTGCTCAACACTCGCACTCTCTTTCCCGCCGTCTCTCCCCCCACCTCCACACAGCTCCCCAGCTTCACCTTCTAATTACTGTTTTTTCACCAGCCCGCTCAATATCTTTTTTCCTACTTTCTTCCATCTTGCATTACCCACCCTTTAAATTGCTTCCGAGCTTGCTGATGGTCGAGAGGGACAAGTTCGTTTCCTCCAAAGCCTGAACTCCGGATCCGCTGCGTAAGGAGTATCAGGCCCTTCGGATCCCTTTCGCAAGCTTTCGAAACCGTCATAGGCACGGCAAACATGAGGATTCGCATTCGTGAACAGCTCAGTTTGCTAGTCGCTCTAACTGCACTGGTAGCAGTTGGTGTCTTGGCCGTTGTTACAGTGAGCTCCCTTCTATCTATCCATCCCCAACTTACCAAACCAGATCAAACTTTAACCTGGTGCCCGACAATCGTTTCTAACGAGAGCAGTGGGTTCACAATTACCGACTAGTCCTTGATGTTCGATCGTCCAGATTCTCGCTCACCGCCTCATTGAAATCTGTACAGGTCACCCAGTCAATTGCCCTGTTATACAACACCGTCTATGCCATCAGCACTAGGGCCATCTTGCAGAGTGCTTTACGAAGGTACCAGAAGGGGAACAATACTGTGGATAATTGGCTACGGACTATTGATGACTTGAAAAACTCGGCTAGTGCCGATATGGGGGGCTTCCCGCATGTCTTGCAGATGGTGGTTTACGATGAGAACCTTAGCACCGGTATAGTTGGAGTGCCTGATGGAACGGTGATTGATGGAATGCAGCTTAGTGCTGCAAACCCAAACTTTACCGGTACACTGCCGAATGGGACCACGATAAAGATTGGGGGTGGGCTGGGTGGTAGACTGGGTCTGTTGAACGTTACGGGAGATAATGCTAATGGGGTTATGTTACCTGCTGACCCAGCCAATGGAAACGTCCCGTACCCAATGCTTCTCGCGAATTCATCTGCAGCTTACTATGCTGAGGCCGATGCGAACCTCACTAAAGGACTGCCAGTGAAGGATGGGTTTCCCCATAGGCTGTACCCTTTTTTGCAGGGCAGTCAGGCACTTGCCCCGAGCAACGTGTTTACCCCCGAGGATATATATTCCAAAAAGGGATTGCTGCTAGGTCCGATGAGGGTTAGCGAGTCGTTCTACATACTGTCGCTCACTATTCCAGTCATCAATAACACTAGCGAGGCGACATTGTTGGGATTTCTCACGGTCATACTGAACGCCGGTGCAATACTGGACATTGTCCGAGATACGCGCGGTTTGGGGTCTACGGGCCAAACAATATTGGTTGGCCCGGCTACACCTAACAACAAATGGGCGGATCCTGCTCTTTCCGCCATCTCCGAGACGTCGAATACGAATGAAAATAACCGGTCGAGTTCCACGGGGCTCCCTAGACTTACTAGGAGGAGCTCTCTGGATTGGGATACGAGTCCTCCCGAGTCAGCGATTGAGTGGGTGGGGAGAAAGTTGGGTCTTCGAAAGAGGGCTCTTTCCGAAAATATAGGAGACTATCGGTTCCAATACCTGTTCCCACCAGGCAGGCACCCGGGGCTGGCCGGGGAGGTACGTAAGCTGAAGGATTATCCTATGGTTAAAAAGGCCTACCAAGCCGGGATTGGTGTGAATGGGCGGGATGGTCATAACGGCGATGGGGGAGGGAGTAACCTCGACACGAGGAATTCCGAGGACCGGCTTGTTAGTGTTGGGTGTGGCTCCCCTTTCACCGCACTCCTTTCCCCGGGCTAACAGATTATAGCTTTTCCATCGTGGAAGTTGTCAAGAATCTCGCTGATTGGGCCCTTTTGGTGGAACAAGACCAAGGGGAAGCCTTTAAACCGATCTACAAGCTAAGGAATATATTGCTGGGCACGGTTTTCGGAACCTTCGCTGTTGTCATTGCCTTAGTGTGCCCGATAGCTCACTTTGCCGTCAAGCCCATAACCAGATTGAAGCGTGCAACAGAAAAAAGTAGAGAATTTTCTGACTCTCATCGTACTAGCCTAAACCCAATGCTGTTTGCACTAGATGCTAACCCCTCCTCTGTAGGCACTCGACCACCTTCGTATACCCCTGATTGTGGATCATCCGGCGTGATCGATTCCCTGGATCCTGAGGCCAATCTGGAGGATCCGGAGGAGGAGGGTCGAGGGCGCAATCGATTTTACGGAATGGGGGAATTCATGCGGCGCCGGCGTCTTAGAAGGAATAGTTCTCAGAGCAGAGATGGGAGCGATGAGCAGAGAAGACGGGCGTTTCGAATCCCTGGAAAAGTGCGGGAAAGGAAACATATCATCGACGATGAACTCACCGACTTGACACGGACGTTTAACGAAATGTCCGAGGAGCTTGTGAGGCAATATGAGAACCTTGAGGAGCGGGTTGCCGAGCGGACCAAGGAGCTTGAGGAGCAGAAGAAGGTTGCCGAGTCAGCTAACCAGGCTAAATCACTCTTCGTGGCTAATATCACTCACGAGCTGCGGACACCTTTGAACGGTATCTTGGGCATGTGCGCTGTTTCCATGCAAGAGGACGACATACCCAAGATCAAGCGGTCACTAGCTGTGGTCTATAAGAGTGGGGAATTGTTACTCCATCTTCTCACGGATTTGTTGACCTTCTCAAGGAACCAAGTCGGGCATATGGCTATATCACTGGACGAGAAGGAGTTCCGGATGGCGGAGGTATCGACGCAGATTAAGGCTATATTCGAAACTCAAGCAAATGAGTCTAAGATTGATTTTAGCATTAATATTGAGCCGGAGAAGGCTGTCCAGCAGATGGTCTTTTGGGGTGATTCGAATAGGATACTCCAGGTTTTGATTAACCTGGTTAGCAATAGTCTTAAGTTTACTCCGTTAGTTGAATTCCGCCCTCTTTCGGTTGCGATGCTGATATCAGAGTAGGGAAAACGGCGCCGTTCAGGTTCGAATGAAGCTACTGCAAGAAGTGCTTTCCGTCCCTGAAGAAGAAACCACAATACGGCGTGGCAGCTCCAGGACCGGATCCAAGCGTGACCAGGGGTCAAGAACCGTCTCCCGAATTAATTCTACAAACACTCCTCGGAACGGGTCACCTGCCGCCAGCAGCCCTCCCCCGACGAGCCAAGCAGCCAATCCTCCCATTACCGAGAAAGTTGGTGACCAGATATTCGGAGAGGGACCAGTATTAGGACCGCCCCCAAATGCTAAGACATATATGTTCGAATTTCAAGTCGAAGATACCGGCCCTGGCATCCCGGAGCATCTCCACCAAGAGGTCTTTGAGCCATTTGTTCAAGGCGATCTCCGCCTGAGCAAGAAGTACGGTGGAACAGGCCTCGGCCTGAGCATCTGCGACCAACTCGCAAAACTAATGCATGGCACAATTGAGCTCAAGAGCCTGGAAAAGGCCGGGACGACTTTCACACTAAAAATTCCTCTAAAGTACGTAAAAGAGTACACCCCAAGCGTCGGCGCCGGCTCCGTCGTCGCACCTATTGACAAACCCCTGCCCGAGACGGCGTCTGTCAAAAGCGTCCAAAGTGGTGTCTCCTTTGGAAAGAATCACAAGCCACGCCTGGTAGGCCTCAGCCAGCCGTTCTTCGCCCCTAGCAGACCACCGAATCCAACACCCGACCAAGAGCTCTCCGAGGTAGCTGCGAACGGCGGGATGCACGAGCACCGAGGGAATGAGGACACTGGGAGGATTCGAGTGCTGGTCGCGGAGGATAACAAGGTCAATCAGGAGGTTGTGCTTAAGATGCTGAAACTCGAGGAGATTTACGACGTTACCATTGCAAAGGATGGGCAGGAGGCTGTGGACAGGATTAAGGAGGCGTTGGACGTTGGGGAGAATTTCCAACTAGTGCTTATGGATATTCAGGTATTTTCTTTCCCTCCCGACAACCAGTCGGGCAAGTGCTAATAATGAACAAAAGATGCCAAACCTCGACGGCCTAGAATCTACGAGAATAATCCGCCATTTGGGCTACAATGCACCAATAGTGGCATTATCAGCCTTTGCCGAAGAAAGCAATGTTCAAGATTGTGACTACTCCTCCCTTACCCCTCCCCCCCCCCTAGCTGCGCAGTACTAATTTAGCCCGTGTGACAATCAAAAGGCCTCGAAGCCGGCATGAACTACTTCCTGGAAAAACCCATCAGGCGGCCCCAGCTCAAACAAGTCCTGAAAACTTACTGCTCCACCATAAAAGAAGAGTGCGCGTCCTCCGTAGAGCAGCTTGCTGAGGGGTCCGCTTCTGTGGGGACAACTCCGATGACTACGCCTCCCGTGGAGACGGCGGAGAAGAAGAGCATTGGGGGGTCGGTTGGTGGTGGGGGATGGGAGTTTGGTAAGGGGGAGAAGGTAAGGGGTTGAGTGTATATATACGTTTTTCTCTCCCCTTTCCTCCGCATATATTTGGGAAGAGATTTCCTTAGGGTCTGTTTGATCATTCTGCCCACTTCCTGATGCCTTTGGGAGCTTTACTGTAATTTTACTGTTTTCTCTCCCCTTTCTTTCTTCATTCTGGCGTACTCTTGGAAACTTGCTTTTTATCGGGGTGTTTTTATTTTTCTCTTTTCGTAATCGTTTGATCTGACAAACAGGAAATTTTTCTTTGGGAGAAATGAGGACTATCTTTCTGGGTTTATTTTGGGATATTATGATACGTTATGGTATTGGGTATTTTTCAATGTTTTTAGCGGTTAAGGGGACACTAACTTCCCCCCCCCCCTTTCTCCTGGTTTTGGGGAATTTTTTTTCACTCCCACCACTACCAATAGTGGTGAACTATCTAGTTAGACGTACAATACTACACAAACATGATACGGAAAAGCACCGTGACAGATACCATGTTCGGTTTATGTAGTTTTTCCTTTAGCCCCGTTCAATAGTGCTCAATAGGATTGATATTTAGTGAATCGAGGCGCTATTCCACAGCTTGTGCGTAGTTTTCCTGAAACCAAGCCATAGTATCCGCTACCGAGTGTGTTTTTACATTATCCTGCTAGAAAACGGGATCCTCAATTGTATCCTCCACCTCCTGCCAAGTATTTACAATATGAAGCCATTCCCCAAAACCCCAATACGTACTCATCTATTAACCATTTGCTCAAATATTGGTATCAAAGCACTCCTATTCATCCTAGAAGTGTAAGTCCAAACCATTAACTTTGTTCCAGCTTCCCCAGCGATTCAATGAATATAGTTTAGTACTTCTTCCACCTTTCCTCTACTGGTATTTCTAAGGACCTAATTTACTTTGAAGATCACTAAGTCATCCTCTTAGAGGCCATTCATTAGTGAAAGCTATGACACATACCAAAATCCCCCCTTTGGGGCAATCCTTATATACTTTGGTTCTCAAGCTAACTTATTGTATGATGCCGTAAAAACTTGAATAATCGGACCTTTCCTCTCCCAGTAAGGTCAAGAGAAAAGAGAGAAAAAAAATTCTGTCTCGGAAGGGGGGGGTGGTGGAAGGGGGAGTGTTTTTTGTGCTGTATTTTTTTTTGCCCCACCTTTCAGAGAGGGAAATTCTGGACTATGATAAAATTTACATAAAATAGGTAGCACACTGCCCCGTCCAATTATTTCAAAGTTTTTTATGATACGGTATTTAATAAGATGCTCATTCTCAGGTATAATATGGAACGCAGAATAAGAGGAGAAGGGACAATGGCCCCCCCCCCACCCGAGCACCTCCTCGATATCACGCCCAATCCCTATTTACATGGCCTCCGGTAGGTGGGATAGTCCACCGCTTCATTTTTATTTTCATTTTACAAGTGGCGCCGGCGTGTTCTTTGCAGGGCCCTTCCTGAGGTTGGTTCTAGCGGGAGATATGGATTGGTTTTGATAGAGTAGTTTTATCCAGGGAATAGGAGCCCTTTATTAATGTATGGTGGGGGTAAATGGAGGGTTATTTTACCGGTGTGCCAGTTCTATAAAGTAGATGACGTATACGGTATACTTATCTGTCCCCGTACGACACGTGTTAGCCTGTTTTCACCGCCCCTGAGCTACTCTATAAAATCACAAGTCAGACCACGTGGGCTGGCCCCGGGGGTACGGGGCCTCTGGAGCACCACCAATATTACCAATCGGATGTATCTCGTATATGCGATATCATATAATTCCAGTTCGCAGGTTTAAGATGCCGAAAGTTTGTTGCTCTGCCTAAGAGGAATCACAAACGATCACCCAGGCTCGACACATTAGTTATACCTTTCCAGGAGAATATTCTCATGATGCCAGTCTTCCCTAACCCGCTGTATAAAACCGGAAGAGAAAGCGGAAGTCTGGCTTGCCCCATTTCTCCTGACCAGTTTTTTCCACTCTGCTCAGTAGAGCGTAAAGTTAGTATAATACCATGGGGGAACAATTTCTTGGAACCTCCGGTCCAAACCGAACTGCAAAAGGCACCTCCCCCCGACATTCCTCATGAGAAAGCTCTAATCTAGGTCCATCGCATTCCCGTTGGTACATTCGAGCTAGAGCATGTCCCAAGTCGTGGCAGCGGGTTCCCCACCATGCCCGGACCCTCATACCTGTTTAGCCAGGTTTGAAGTAGGGATTTCGAAATGGCTAGGCACAGCGATGCCTGAAGGGGATCTGTAGACTATTCTATTGCTAGTCAGAGTGTTAGTGGTGAAGCTGTAGGTGCTGATTCTGTAGGTTTTGTAGTAGTCTCTGGACATTCGTTGCTGTGGTTGGCACTGTTAGATGTCGGTCAAAGGTAAGAAGGGGAGGAGGGGGTAGGTATGAGGTATTAGTGGGGGTAGTGGCTGGAGGATTGGACGCTGTAAGGATGTCCCCCCACGCGGTCTTGTGGGGAGGGTCGGACTGGGCCCGCTAGTGTCTGTGCCTGGGATCCGGCGGGGACCAGAGTACTTGATAGCGAGCCGGAGAACTTATACGACCGTGTCCGGGGACCACCGTAATGGTAGAGTACCGGAACAACATGGAATATAGGGGTAAAAATAATAATACCGAGTGGGGTGATTAGGGTGCTGTCTTCTAAACCCTCCACACTGGGCGATAACCGTGAGGCTTCTACACCGACCCATGATGGATTTGAGTTTATAGCTTAGCCACATCAACCCCCTACATTGCTCACCATCCCCAAAGCACTAACGGTAGCCTGTACCCATTTTCATATTTCCCCTTGATTTCTCTACTAAACCTTGATGCTGAAATTCGGGGGGTGGGGAAGACTCGCCACGATACATGTTCCAAAACCAGGAAGACGAGTGATATCATTGGCTAGAAATTCCGATCAGCTTTACTGAAACCATGTTTTTCTTCTATCACTCGAGCTCAACCCCGAGTGGTCCTTCAGATGGGAACAGCAAATAGAACTAGACCACTCCTAGGTATTGTGGCCAATATTTAGCGCGTATGCATAAAATCGTAACATATTTCATGTTACGATATCACAGGTTCCTTAAAAGTTATTCTATACAATGACATTGAATGCCAAATGTCTCTGATTATAATAGGTACCAGTACGTGGCCATTTTGACGTAAGCATGTATAACTACTGGCTGTTGCCGGGGGGTGGGGGGGTATAGCAGAAACAGTATATAAAGACTACTTGTAGGTAACCCCCCCCCCTTCGCATCGAACCTTTCCTTCCCCCCCCGGTCAAAATTACCCAAATACAAAGATCTTTGAGCATTATGATACCACAACCGGTGGCCCCGTTTCTGAACCTTCTTTTTTAAAATTTAGTATCCTCATTTATCCGTTTTCTATTGGCCAAACCGTATGTCGCAACAAGAGGTTCCCAACTACCGGGGAAATAATATCTGAGATCTCATCCCGACCCTGCCTCCCTCCCTCTCTCTACCTTCAACCCCTCTATCGGTGTGTGCTTTTTGGATTTCCTCATCATTATCTCCTATATTATTGAAGGAAAAAAAAAAAAACAAGCTCGAATAATAATCAGGATCCTGAAATTAGCAAACCACTTTTGGTTTTTCTCCCCATTCTCCTGCTTGCTCTCCCCATTCCCCCTACGCTGCTGCTCTGATTGGCTAAAACAAAATTCCCCAATAATCAATCTCACACCAGCTCCGGAAGAAAGAAAGAAGAAGAAAAAAAGAGACACCACAACGGGTAGCGGGCCGCATCGCGCAACCCCTCTACGAGTAGCACACTTGACAGGATCTTCTCAATAACTTTTTAATAGATGCGAGACGCTAACAAATCAAACAAGTCTCACATAACCACAGTATCCTTCCTTCCTCCCTTCCTTCCTCCCTCACCACCTCATAAACATGGAAAGCTTCCCCCACCCACCCCTTGCAACCCTAACAACAAGGGGGGCAAAGAACAAAAAGAAAACCCAACTACCGACGCACTATTCTCCGAATTTTTACCAAGGCGGAGAAGCTTTTCCGAAAAGACCTTCTTCTTCTTCCGCAAGTTACAGTACCAGTATCATAACAATTTCATTTATTCCCCCGGATCTTGGCAAAAAAAGAAATCCCTTGCTTGTCGGGTTAGTTTCCGAAAAAGAAAAAAAAACTCCACGTCACGTGTGGTAAGCATGAAAACCGCAAACACGAAATTGGGGATTCGATGAAGCAGAACCGTAACTGTACTTGTACTTGTACTGTACCGTACCATGTATGATATTATAGGTAGGTTTTAACTCCACAACTAGGATTATGAAATTTATTATATAGGACGTTATGGGGGGGGGGGAGGATAGAGGATACCCGAGGAGAAAGAAGAAGAAAGAAAAAAAACAGGCACCGCTATCGCAACTGGGAATGAATGAAATGGTCCCCTAGCCAAATGCTCCTCCCGAGGTTGGGAAATCCCTGGTTGAGATCTTGTTATCCTAGGGAAATACTTGCGCACTCACCCACCCACTCACTCACCACACTGCTCTTCCGAATACCGGTGCAAGGCCGATCCGGAGTTTCCCGCCCGAGTGAAAAACCATGAAGCGGGTACAGTACTGTACTTGTTGTAGATTGAAGCGGTAAGCCCCTACTGACAAATGAGTGCTAAAAGCGTTTACTGTACTCGAGTACTTGGTAAAGCACAGCATCAAGACGCCGCCTAGCGGGTATCAGAATATCAAGGGCCATATGCGGAAGGGAGAGGTTAGAAAGGTGGGGAGCTAACCTCCTAAAACAGGAAAAACCAAACCGAAGCGTCACGTTTAACCATATTCAACCAGCGCCACAAGTTATCTAAGTTGTTCGGAAACTTTATATTTTGTTATTGCGCTTCCATACCCGTATGTATTGACTAAACCTCCTGTCCCAAGTTCCTGGCCCTGGCGTGCATGGGGCTAATGTGCCATGCTCAATGCATCCTAGCTTCCCGCGCTCCGTAAACTCAAAGTATGTCCTCATCAAGACTACCGTACCAACCAACACTCCCCGTGGCCCTCACAACCCATCACTCGAATTAGCGAGCCTGTCAGCACATTATCTAGGATATGTACATAAAGAGAAAGAAAAAAAAGAAAGAAAAAAAAGAAACACCACTAAAAAGAGAAAAAAAGCTTCATTAAGTATTTAATGAGATTGGGTCTCGACAACAATCCCAACAGCACTAGTACCGGCCGCTCGGGCTATCTCCTGTACAGCCAACCAATCCCTCCCATCCTCGAGGTCCACAACATAAGTTTTCCCTCCGGCGATCTCCACCTCCACGCCGAGTATCTGAGCCTCGGATGAAAGATGGAATTTCTTGCGGACCTTTTCAAGAAAAAGCGCAAGAGTAGGTGTATCCGAGGCATAGATAATCTTCATCTTTTCCGACGGCGGGATACGAGTTTCCAGAATCAGGCCTAGCGCAGTAGAGGAGGCGGTTGAAGGGGGTTCCAGCGGGCGGGGGGCGATCCATGGGGGAGGAGGATGAGCACGGGAGGTGCGCGGGCGTTTCGGTGGTGTAGGGTTAACCTCCTCGTGGGGGTTTTGCTGAGGGTGTTTCTTGGGAAGAGTGGGAACATCAGACTGCTCGGGTGGTGAGTGGACCGGCGGCTTCTTGGGCCGCCCCGGGCCACGACGTGGTACCTCGGATGGCGTCAAGGTATTGACTGCTGCTGCGTTGGGCGTGTCCTCTGTCTCCCCTGCGCGGGGGTTTGGTGCTGAAGAGGAAGACGCCGCGACGTTGACACTTTCACGAGGGGTGGCGGGAAGAGTGGTGGCCCTTGGAGCGGTGGCGGTGCTTGTTGACGCATTCGGAGCATTCTCCATTTCTTCGTCATCATCGTCATCCTCCCTCTTTGGCCTTGCGCGACTGCTTCCCGCCGCCGCCGCCCCGCCATCTGAATCCTCACTCCCACCGGCCCTTTGCGCGCGCCGTTTCCCACGCTCAACCCCGGCCATCTCAATAACCTGGGGTCTAAAGATCCTGCGAACACTAAGCGCCCCACCCAAAGAAAAGCAAATTTCATTCTGTTAGCATTCCTCAATTGACCAAATAGGGAAGGGAAAGGAAGAAGAAGAAAAAAACAGAGGGAAACAGCAGGAAGGTTTTCAAAAGAATGAGGAGATGATCAAAATAAAAAAGCAAGAAAGAATCAAACTAACGCCACACGATCAGTCTTGGGCCAGTACTCCCTCGCGACTCTCTCGGAAAGTTCTTCGAACCAATCATCCCATGCGGTCCCGTGTACCGAGGGACCTTCGAGTCCAATCGTGCTGCCGTTCAGGGCTTCTATAACGGTTGACCGGAGGCCTGCCCATTCCTCCTCCGAAACGTGGCAAGCCTCCAAACTGCTGAGGCGCCAGGGAACGTAGACCATTTGCTTTTCAATTGGAGTGGGGATGTGTGGTCGAAATGAATAAATTAAGGTTTGCAACTGTGGTTTGGGTGTGATGGCGGCGACGCATACACGGATCCGGTGTTTGGCGGTGGGGGGGGGGGGGGGCAGTGAAGGTTGAGGATGTGGTGGTGGTGGTGGGATGGAGGGAATGGAAATAGAGTGAACAATAGGCAGGTACGGTAGGTAGGTAGATGGGTAGGAAGGAAGGGTTGGACAGAAGAGTAGGTAGGGTGAGAGGAGAGGCAAGGCAGGTGAGTAGGTAGGTTAGGTGGGTAGGTAGGTAGGTATCATAGGTAGGTAGGTAGGTAGGTAGGTATGATGAGGAGGTAGGCAAGTAGGGTACCAGCAACGTTTTTTACTTGGGTTCGGCAAGCCTCTCTCTCTGGCGCAGAGGGGGAAAGGGAAGGAAGAGAGGAAAAAGAGTTTCAATGGGAAGGGAAAAATGCGATGTGATACTTAGTACAGGTTAGGCGAGATAGCGTAGGATTGACAGGGGGGTAGACAAAGAGGTTAGACCCGTTTGAAAACGGTCGAAGGACTTTTTTGAGGAAAGTTGTTCTTGTCTTACCCCTCAAAGAACAAACTTTCTACATTTCCACTTTCTCCCCCCTCAAAAAGGCTGAGAAACATTTTTTATTTTTATTTTCATTTTCTATTTTCTATTTTACCCAGCCAACAAGGGCAACAGCTAAGAATGGCTAACAATGGCTAACAATGGACCGCCGTACCCCCCTCCAAGAGAGAGGAAAAAAAAATTGCCAAACGCCAACCAGACACACACCCACCCATAACCACCACACACCTCATCCATCCCCACACCCCATCCATCATCCCCAACCGACCGCCTTCCCCTCCAAATCCTCATAAAAATCTCAATCCATCCAACCCACCACCCATCCTCACCGACAAGCCCTTCCTTCCCTCCCTCCCTCCCTTCCTCTTTCACTCACTCACTCACCAAATTCAACAACTCACACCCACCACTACCCACCCCATCCACAACACATCACTTTATTTTATTTTATTATTATTATTATCATCATCTATTTTACCATGACCAAAATAAAATAGAATTTTTAGATAAAGTGTGTGTGTGTGTGTGTGTGTGTGCGTTGGAATTGCAGTACTGCGCACTACCTTACCCGTACCCCCCCCCTCCAAATTCCCCTCCCTCCCTTAACCAATTCAATTCAATTCAATTCAATTCGAATAGAGTTCCCCAGATCGGTAGTTGGAAGGGCAAACTTACACAGTAGAGCACGATAAACCCTTATCCAAACGGTACATTCCATTTTTTTTATTTACAAAATAACATGATATCGGCATCGATACGATACGATGCGATACGACACTAAACGATACGATACTCCATACCCACGGGTCATGATATTATGATATAACAAATCTCGGTAGGACTGCTACTGCCTCTCTCCCACTTCCCTCCCCGAGAAACTACTTTGTGCAGTGCGGTGCTATACAGTAGAGTACGAGTACACACGCTATGCTTGTGGTGTGTATCTACCAAAAAAGCTCACACCAGGAGCCGATTTTTAATTATTATTTTTTCTCTTATTTTGCCCCCATTTAAGGTATTATTCATCTATCACTACTATCACTATTTATCCATTTCCTTGCTCTGACTGGAAGTGCCATACCAGTTATCCTACCCATTATTATATAACCCACTCGTCCAATACTTATTATACCTTGCCTTCTTTAAATTCTTATTATTATCATTATTATCATTATTATTATTCTCCCTCTCAATTGCTTTTGCTTTCAATCATCTTATTATATATATCATTATTATTACAACCACATGCTCATTACACCCCTTCCCCAAGAAGAAAAGAAAATCGACGGAATATCCACTGCGGTCTACGCATACACACCAAGTCCCGTGACGACCCACCAACCCGGCCCGCACACAGCGCGTCTTCCCTCATGGCACAAAATACTCTGCTCGCACCCCCCACCCGCCACGAAAGGAAGGAAAGAAGGAAATTAGGGCCCCCAAATTTGATTCGGCTTTTTTTTCTTTTTCTTTTTTCCTCTTTCTTATTATTATTATCAATACAATTTTTGTTAGTTTTTTTTCTTTCTTTTTTTCTTTTCTCCTTTCACTTCCCTTTATCTAAATCTCTCATTTTTGGCTTTTTTTCTTCTCCTCATTTTACCATACTGTGCACAAAAGTTAAAATTACGGGTGGGGGGGGGTGGAAATTGATTTTTCGTTTGTTGTTTTGCAAAGCATTTTTACTTTTACCCATTATTATTATTATTTTGCAAAAGTTGGTTATATACGTGTTTTAGGTTTTTTGGAAGTGGGAAGGGGGGGGTCCTTTTGTTCCTTTCCGCTTTCTCTCTCCCTTGTTTTATTTTGTTTCTGTTTCTGTTTCACCAAGTTTATCTGTATGATATCGGACAGGGGTTGTAGATATTGGGATAGTACAGTACAGTACTTTGTTTCCCACCCTTTTTACCGTGCAATGACTTTGTAATTAAGGTGGGGAATTCATCGAAGCTGTGCCGTTTTCGTCAACTTATTTGAGAAGTCGTATGATGTTCCCTTCCATCCTTCCATCCTTCCATCCTTCCATCCAGCAGCTCATAAATTCTCACCCGACGCCTCGGTTATTTAGTTGTTTTACTTTTATCATGCCTTTTTTCGTCTTTTATCATAGCTATTTTTTTTATTTATTCCTTCGTTTTCTTTCTTTTCCTCTTCTCCTATATAATTACCAAGACGTGAACGGACGGACAATAAATAAACAAAGAGCATGAACCATCCCATCTTTTATTTTATTTTATTCTTTAATCATACGCAATTCCATGCTTCTGCGATTATCCTTGGAAGGCACAGCACAGCGATGCTACCGTGCTGTGCAGTGCAGCGCTGTACGGTACTGTACCCGGCGGAAGCTCCGACCCGGGGCTTTGGGGAGGGAGGGACCGAGGGAGGCAGGCAGGCAGGCAGGCAGGCAGGCAGGGGGGGTTGTGGCTGGAGGTGCTTAGTCAGGGAGTCATTTAGATGTTTTTCTAAGGGTGTAAGGTTATAGATGATACGTGCGGTAATATCATATAGCTTTGGGTTGTGTTTGATTGCATGGATGGCAGGCAAGCCTGGAGGGGGGGATACGGTATTTTATTTTATTTTATTTTATTTTATCCGTAGGGTGGAAAACTTGGCCGTCGTTCGCGGGAGTGATGTGAGTTACATGGTATGATAATACCACTCTCGTACACTTCATCCTTCCGTGTGGCTTGTCTCGCAGAGTTTCTGGCAAGATTGAAATAATATTATTATTCCGCAAACCCCTTTGAACCTACAAGTACTGCTACCATCACCCGTCGGTCTCGGATCCCCCGAGCAGAGGCAAAACGAGCCGTGAAAGGGATTGGTGTTGTCCGGATACACGATAGCTTGGTGGCTTGATCTTACAAGTTATTAGCAGGAAACTGGACTACCGTTACCAGTATTCGTTATTTCGCTAACCTACCACTTATCATATCTAATCCCCATTGCGGTCAGGACAAGAATTTCCATTTGACACCTCCCATGATGAATTTGAAGGTTTTTTTTTTTTTGTTTCGCGGTACTTAAACTACTAACTAGTAAAAAGTCCCGAGACATCAATAATCGGGGTGTCCGGGAAATTGGTTTTGATATGATTTGGGTACATGGTAGGCGTAATGAGTGCTACACGCCGCGGTTGACAATTACAACAACAAAAAAAAGAAATGATACCGGTACTGTGTATACTTGAAGGAGGAAGGGGCGTAATTTGTGCGCCGTAGTTATCGTGAACTGACTTTATTGTGTTGCACTACACGTACGGAGTAGTGCTGTACAGTCGCACCTCGCTATAACGAAACGCTTTATACGGGAACCTCGCTGTTACGAATGAACCTTCTGAAAAATTACACCCCTGCTCCCATACAAACAGACCTCGCTATAAGGAATTTCTTCTGAAA
>Ga0307509_10005338_pt1 | contig 17948 bp, 17 predicted proteins | sample 10_EM_MG_FD_202245 | JGI IMG/M metagenome (GOLD analysis project Ga0307509, IMG submission 202245) | Populus trichocarpa ectomycorrhiza microbial communities from riparian zone in the Pacific Northwest, United States - 10_EM | ecosystem: Host-associated > Plants > Roots > Unclassified | place...
TAGGAAGGAGCGATGATAGAGGCTTTGGAGGAAGAGAAAGAGGAAAGAAAGAAAAGAAAGCCCCTATCACTGTCTACGCCGATGCCGATTTCGCAGGAGAGGTGGATGGTATGAGATCGACTACGGGTTTTGTTATACTCGATCGATACGGAGCCATTGTTCACTGGAAGTCTCAACGCCAGAAAACAGTAGCAAAATCAACTGCGGATGCGGAGTTCAACGCCACCGCCCTTGCTGTTGAGGAGGGTATTTGGTTGGCAAAGGTCCAGGCCGAGTTATACGGAGAGGTCAAAGAGGTTATTCCTATATCCGTGTTCAATGACAATCAAGCCTGTATTGCTAGTCTCACGAATGGCCAGTTTAGGGCCTCTACACGCCATGTGGGCGTTAGATATTTCTGGGTAAGAGAGCTAGTACGTGAGGGCGAAGTCACAATCATGTATCTTAGAACAGATGAGATGATAGCTGACGGATTGACCAAGGGTCTGGAGAGTGGGAAACACCAGGGATTTACCAGGATGTTGTCTATGATGAGCTGAGCCCTATCATAATACCTGTTTGTGTTTCATTTTTGTTCTAACAAAAGTTTTTTTTTCGTGCTGTTTAGCACAATCATACCATGTGTTTGTCACTGCATGGGATTCAGGGGAGTGATAGCTGGAATCCCATAGTTGTTAGGGTATGATAGTTAGTTTGGGGTACGACCAGTTTAGGGTCGTGACTGCCACTTGGGGGTTTTTCCCGTTGTGTGGGTTTTTCCTGTTTTGTGTGTTTGTGCGCTCTCTTCTGTATTTAGTCTGAGCTACCAGTAGAGAGCTTCCTGTATCGTACATCGAACATCCACATCGTTATCATCACATACCGGAACCACCACCTACGTGCTTTTCTCCGTGCTTCGCGCCGTTACCTACGCTACCCCAGTTATCATTGGGTTGTGAGCGAGCTGCCATCAGAGTGTTGCTATCACAGTCTGCCCCTTCTGCCCGCTTGCCCATACCAAGGCGGAGCATCGCTGCCCTAACCCTTCCTGCCCTAAGGGTGGCAATCTCCGACCTGTCCTCACCTGCTGTCCATCCTCGGTGGCATGCTGTCCTAACTGCCAAGAAGAGCACTCTGCGCGCAGCAGGGATTGCCCCTCCCGCCTGAAGACCACTCCCGACACACCAAAGGTGCCATCTCGACAGACGCAGGACAGCATGGATCTCACTGAAGACCAGGCTGGCCCTTCGACGATCCTTCGCCCAGCACCAGGTGCCCCTCCTCTCACCCTGAGTGCCCCTGTACTCCCACGCGATGCTCCTCCACCTAGGCAGAGAGCCCATCGCACCCTTACCGTCACCGATCTCGCCCCAAGAGAGAGCGGTGATGAATCCCTAGATTCCGACTCCTCTGTGGCCTCTGCCCAATAATGGAGAACTTTTTCACTCGCTACACTGACAGCGGCGCTGTCTTCCCGTCCTTTCCAATCGTTCAACATAACTGCCTTGGGAGCTGGGATGTTTTTCTTTCACTTTTTCACAGCCTTACCGTGCTGCCTCACCCTCCTTTGCTTGTGGCCTTCCAAGACCCCCCCTCCAGACGATCAGTCCTTCCAACATTCCCAGGATTCATGTCCTTCGCCCCACCCCCACCTGGCCGCCCACGGGTAGCCATCTATGTTTCTCGCACTCTGAATCAACACCTGTCCTGCTCAACAGTTTTTCACGAATCTTCGGACATGATTTCGGGTCACGTTTTTTCTCCGGTGGGCCTTTTTGGATCCCCCCACCACTCCCTCAGGGTCACTTCGGTGTACTTTCTTCGCACTAACAGCCCTCCCTACCGCTCCGTCCCGCCTGAGCGCGTTTTTTCTTCTCTCTCCTACCCTCACTTGGTCTTAGGTGACTTTAATCTCCACCATCCCCTTGCAGATCCTGGCCGCTCCCTATCCGAAAGGGAGTTTGTCATCTCTACACGCTACTTCGATGCCGCTTTTGACGTACCTTACCATCTTCTCAACACCCCCTTGGTTTACACCCGGTTCCCATTTGACACTACCTCCCGACCCTCTGTCTTGGATCTGGCCTTCGCGAATACCGCCCTCTCCTCTCTCGTCTCATCATGGGACACCCCCTTCACCTCCACTGGCTCAGACCACGTTCCATGTGTGGTAACGCTAAGGCCACCCGCGGTTATGCTACCCCCCCCCACTCCACACTGGGCCCTCCTTGACCTATATGCGGTAGGAAAGGCACTGGATACCTTCACCACACTTCCTTGCCCAGCAAGGCCCACGCCCAACTCCCTGAGTAGATGGTTTGACATCTCCTCGACCTGCCTTACCTCCCTCCTTACCTCCCATGCCCCATGCAAGCGCCCGTGCCCCTGCTCGAAGCCATGGTGGTCCCCCCGCCTGTCGTCCCTTAGAAGGGAATATCACAGGTTCGCAAGGTTGTCCCGCCTTGATCCCTGCCCCCTCAACTGGAGCAATGTCAAGAGCTCGAGAAGAACTTATTTCAAGGCCATCCCCTCGGCCAAGAAAGCACACTGGTCGGACTTCCTGTCCTCGGCCACTCCACGCTCAGTCTGGACAGCCAAGAGATTCGCATTCGGCAGACCACCACAAAGGTTGCCAGACCTGCCAGGGGCCTCCCACCCGGCCGAGGTAGCCGAAACGCTTCTTGACCACTTTTTTCCCTCCAAACCCCCTCCCCCCCCTCTCCTCCACCTCACCCTCTATGAGGACTACACACCCCTCACCTCAGAGGAGTTATCCAGGGCCCTCTCCAAGTCCTCGAACACCTCCACCCCTGGCCCCGACCACATCCCGTACCCTGTGTGGAAGTCTGTGCATCGGATCAAGCCCTCCCTTCTTCCTTCCCTCCTGGACCCCCTCCTAGCCCACGGTTTTCAACCTCCCTCCCTCAACAAGGCACTCAGCATTGTTCTTGACAAGCCGGGTAAACCTTCATATGACTCACCCTCCTCCTTTAGGGTTATTGTCCTCCTACGAACTCTCTCCAAGATCCTTGAATGAGTGGTAGCTTCCCGCCTTTCAGCCCAAGCAGCAATATGCTCCCTCATCCACCCTCTTCAATGTGGGTCCCTCCCTGGGAGATCCACCGCCGATGCCGCCCTCGTCCTAGAGCACAATGTTGAGTCATTCCACCGCCTCGGCTACAATGTCTCCACTCTCTTCCTGGATGTGAGAAGGGGCTTCGATAATGTGGTGTCTCACTCCCTCCTTTCTCTCCCCTGCAGAAAGGGGGTCAGCCCATTCCTGGTCCAGTGGGTTGGCTCTTTCCTCCGGGATCGCACCTGCCGCCTGACGTTCCAAGGGTCCCCTCGCCCCTTCGCTCCCGTCTCAGTCAGGGCCACTCAAGGATCCCCCATCTCCCCACTTCTGTTCGTCATATACGTCTCCTCCCTCCACCGGGAAATTCCCTGGTCCCTTATTATCTCCTACGTCGACGACCTTGCCGTCAGAGTGGCCTGGCCCGCACACAGAACCAACGTTCGCCTCCTCGAGAAGTCCTTCTCAGCGCACAAGAGAAAGGCCTCCCCGATCAACATCTCCTTCTCCGTTCCCAAGACCCAACTGATCCACTGGAGAACCACGAGGAGCAATGAGCCGCCATGCTCCCTTCCGGTGCAGCTGGAGGATCAGCTGTTCAATCCACAATCAAACCTGAAGTGGCTAGGCTTCATCTTCACCCCCGCCTTTGACTCAAGGTCCAACTTCTCCAGGAGGTATACACTTGCGAATGCCGCCCTACCCACGATTCGCGACCTCTCCCCCCCTGGAATGGGCCTTCCACCCTACATTTGTCTCTCCTTGGCGTGTTTGCTCCTTGCTCCAATCCTCCTGTATGGGTCCGCTGTCTGGAACCCTCCCCGGTCTATCATGGGCCCGATGTCCGTTTTCTGGCATCGGGTCTGTAGGTGGATTACCAACTGTTTTTCCTCCACCAACCTACCATGTTTGCACAGCGAAGCCTGTCTTCCCCCGCTACCGGTTCTTGTACGCCACCAACACCGCCTTGCTGGCCTAAGGCTCATCTGCTCCTCTCCAGAAATAAACCCTGCCACAGCACCCCTCCCTAAGTCCGTCCCCACCTTCTCGCCACACCGTGCCACCTTGATAGCCCGTGGGAAAATCACCTCCCAACCTTATCTCTGCTTCAACCTCGACTGGTGTTGTGCTCCAGACAAGTTCAAGAACCCGAGGTACCGACACAACGCCATCACAGCCTTGTCTAACACCGCCATCCCCCTCGTACACGACGTGGTCACCCTGCCACCCATCTCCCTCCACTTGACAGACTACCTACCCCCGGTACCCAGGGTTGTCCCATCGTACGCGCTCCTCAAATTGAGGGCTAAGCAACTCCTCCTCTCTTACTGGTCCGCCACCCCAGCCCCCCCATACTACCCCTATCCGCCTTCAACGCGCCCCCATCCCTTCATGGGTTTGGGCAAGTTTGTTGCGGGCAGAATACACCAGATGTGCTCTGGGAAAAGTTATCTCACAGCTCACCCCTTGTGCGGGGATCCTGATGCTGACACGACCTGCCCGTTATGCCCTAAGGCCCCGTGGACCTTCGAGCATGCCATCCTGTCCTGCTCCTCCTCAGCCTGTCAGAAATCCACTCTCCTCCAAGCGGTCTCCGACTTGGCTCTGGAAGCCCCAATCTGGTCCGACCAGCAGCTGCTCATTGCCCTGGCGGAGTTCATTCGCACCACCTCCATTGGTTTCCCCCCTGGGATGCCCCCGCTTGCCCCCTCCCTCCACACCCCTTCAAACCCCGTTTTCACTTGACCACCCTATCCGCCCCTGGCCTTCGAGACTAGTTAAGCGGTTTATACTTTCATTTGATTTTAGCTACTGCTGGTTTGCGACACTTATTGGTCACGTTGGGAGAACTGGTTCCGGTTATTTCTTTTGTTAATTGTTAGTTTGATTTTCGGTTTTGTTTTGGCCATATCGTTGGAGATGCAGGTCATTTCTTGTACCGTAGAAACAATGAACATATGATTTAAAAGAAAAAAAAAGGAAAAAAAAAGAAAAAACCGTCACAGTTGTTAGCCACGACCCTTCTCCCCTACACCTCCGGCGATTGAAATCTCAACACCACGGGAAATTATCACGGTTGGTCACTCTCCCCTTCTTTGATGGCCTAGTTGCCTAGAAGGGTGAAGCTACCCCCCTCCGCCTCTCCCCTCTGGTTCCCTCCTGATGTCATTGTCTACGGGCAGTCTTTGTCTAGGGGTTTCACAGTTCCTTTCCCCTCCATTCTCTGCACTGTGTTTCGCTGCCCTCTCTTAACACTTTGCACAGTCGGCAACCCCCTTACCTCATCAACGGGGGCGTCGCAGTCTCGGGCTTTTGGTGAAGTAGTGGCCCCGGTGGCTCTGCTCTCTGGTATTCCACTATCTCCTGAGAGTTCTGTCGGGTACGGTCGCCATCGTCGAAAAATGGTAATCTCGCTTCGGTCGCCTTCCCTCCTACTTCTCGGTTTGGGTCTACCCCTCCTTTCTCTGCTCCTCCAGTTTCATCGGCTCGCACCCTAGTGCCTTCTCTCCTTCGCTGGCACCCCACTGCCCTCACCGCCTGGCCTCTGTTCCCTCAAGATGGTCTCGAGTTGGGATCTGGCATGGCTGCGTGCGTGCTGGTGAAATTGTCTTGTTCATAGGGGTATCATGCTGCCGCCTCGGTCCCTTGCGGGACATGTACCTCCCCCGGTCCGGTTTCCCGTGGGCCTACAGTTTTTACCCTGTCCTGCCACACACTCCCTATGTGTTCATTTGGATTCGGATCTCCCTCTGGGGTTCGCTTGGCCCTTCGGCCGGGCTTTATGCCCCGGTTACTTTTACTCCTTTGTGTCTACTGTTGAGTCCATGACTTTGTCCTGCTCGCTCCTTGATCCCTTCCCTGATTGGTCACAATGGGGTCTACTGCTGGGCTAAGGGTGGGTTGTCTACGGTTCTTGGGTTTTTCGTGTTCCTTTCTAGATGGGCTTGAGGTTTCCTTGCTTTTCCTTGGTTGTTCACTCTCGGGTTGGGGTTTTTTCTTATGGGCTGCACGTCTGCGGAGGTTTTTGGTTCGTTGTATTCACGCCTGTATTTTCTCTTGTAGTTTTCTACCCATAGCACCGGATCGTTCGTTTGTCCCAACGGTATCGGGCAGGGTGAGAGGGTTTTTAGCAAGGTGCAGGAGGGATGGAGTGTTGCCGGCGGTTGTTTGGCTCCATACCGCAGGGTGAACAGGCCTTTTGTACCTAGTTAGCTTCTTAGCTTGACGAACAAAATATAAAATGATATAAAAAAAAAAATTATAAAAAAAACAAGGTCACAGGAGTTAGCCACGAACCATCTCCCCTACACCTCCGGCGATTGAAATCTCAACACCAGTGAAATCATCATGCGATCCACCACCAGCCCCTCTCCTCCCCCTTCATGGCTTCTGCCTAGGGGAGTGATGCTCTCTCCCCTCCTCTCCCTCTGGGGTGTACCCCCTCCTCCACGTGGTTCTTGTTCCTGTTCATCGTTGACTCCCGCTCATGAAATTCAGTTCTCCCCCTTACCCCGCACTTCCTTTGCACCTCCCTTGGATTTTGCACGGTCAGCATTCTGTCCTCTTCGCTCACGGTTAGCGCTGAGCTTTCGAAGCCCTTTGCGAAGTCCCGTTCCGTCTCGGTTATGTGGTCCTGTCGGGGAACACTTCGGTTAGTAACTTCAGCACCTTGTCTTCGTTTCCCATTCAGAAAAGCATCAGCCGCAGTTCCTCTCGTCGGTCGTCTCAGGTGTTCGGAAGTCATTCCTCCGACCATTCCCCTTCCCCTACCTTCTTGGTCTTCGTCCCGTTGCCCAGTTACAGCTACACCCACTCCCCTTCATCCTACCTCCCTAGCTGGCACCAAACTGCCCCCTTTTCCGCGGTGGACCTTCGGTCACTATACAAAAACCCGCCTCGGTTACGCCCGTTGTCTTGGCCGTCCCTAATGCCATTTTGGCCCTCCCACCATGGACCCCTCAACAGTGTCTCCTCCACACACTATCCCGTCCTGCCATCGGGCATCGCTTCGTTCCCAGGCCCCGCTCCGGTTTGCAGCTCCATACTCTCACTTCCTAGCTCAGGCTGATTCACGTCACTTATCAGACATAATTTTCCTTTATCAGGGGTTCATTCCTTCCCTTTGTTTTTATACTTTCGTAGTAGATATCCCTAAGGGTTCTCCTCTCTTTCCTGCTTGCTTCTTTCCTTTCTACTTCCTTCGGATGTATGAGTATGTTGGCAGGATTTGGCTGGGTGATAGGCAAGATGTAAAGTTGATCTCATACCAGAGTGGCTTGGGGGTTTGGATGTTTCCTGGGGTGAGGAGGGTACGGTTTTTGTTGGCATTAGCGTTAAAGCTGAATGCTGTCTTTGTCCCTTTTTTCTTTCTTTTTTTGATTTTCTCTTTTTTTTTGAATCATATGATTATTATTTTAAGGTACAAAATCTTGGATGCAGCTTGCGCTATTGCATAAAACAACCCTCCAACTACCCCTGGGAAAAGGCCAACCCCCCAAGTCCCTCTGGTGTAGAACCAACCGCACATTGAGCCCCCAACAAGAAACCCTTGACTAGCTAAGAAGATAGACAAAAGGAATCAAATCAATGAACAAGCAGGAAGAGTCAGGAAAACCCATGGCACGATCATCCAAACAAAGGAAAAACAAAAAGCAAACGTAGCGGAGACCACTTTAAAGATTCCGGACACACAGCTCGCGGGGGGGCCAGGCTCGGCATGATCAAAGTCCTGGGGAGGCCGGAAGGGGCCAACTATTTTGGCCGCACACTCGAAAAAGAGGAAGGAGATAGTGCAATACCATCCTCCCAGAGGCAGGCCGCGATGGACCTTGGTCATAGTCCGAATGGTGAAGCAGTAGTTATGGATACCAGCCAGGTAGTTGTGGGTACCAGCCAAGAAAGTGGAGAAGCAGTAGAGTGCCAACCGATCCGACCATGTGGAGAGGAGGAGAAAGAGGGGTAGACCCAACTCTGTGCCATAGACACTATTGGAAAACGTGTTCGTGTCTTGATTAGGCACCCTCTTGAAGAGAAAGAGAGTAGAGAAATTGACTGTGGCCTGTTAGCATGTTTTCTTTTACTGCAAACTGTGTACCCGGCCGCCTATAACATAGGTGTTGAGAAGAGTGTTGCCAACTGTGCAGATGCTCTGAGCGAGGCTCAAAGCAAACACTGCATGGGAAGAGGAAACATCGTCAGAAGAGGATGAAATCCATCAACCAAGGGAGAAGAAAGGCCAAAGGGATAAGCCCAAGGGCGGGAGAAGATGAGGGGAGATGCACTCCACCCCCTAGGGCGAAGCCATGGCGGGGGTTGGAGTTGGGAAAAGTGGTGATAATCTCGTGGTGTTGAGATTTCAATCGCCGGGTGTGTAGAGGAGACGTAGGATGGCTGTCTTTGTACCTTTTTTTTTTTTGTTTTTGGAATCATATGATCATTGTTTTAAGGTACAAAATCTTGCAGGCAGCTCGGGCTATGGCATAAAAAAACCTCCAATACCGCTGGGAAAAAGCCAACCCCCCAAGTCCCTCTGGTGTGGAACCAACCGCACATCTCACCCCCAACATGAAACCCTTGACTAGCGAAGAACATAGACGAAAGGAATCAAATCAAAGAACAAGCTGGAAGAGTCAGGAAAACCCATGGCACACTCATCCGGACAAAAAGAAGAATCAAAAATCAAACAAAATATCAACCACATGAAAGGTTCCATGCAAACATCACGGTAGTGGCCAGGCTCGGGATAATCAAAGTCCTGGGGAGGCCAAACGGGCCATCTGTCTTGGCTGCACACTTACAAAAGAGGAAGGAACTAGTGCAATACCATGCTCCCAGAGGCAGGCCGCGAGGGACCATGGTCATAGTCCGAATGGTGAAGAACTAGTTATGGATACCAGCCAGGTAGTTGTGGGTGCCAGCCAAGAAAGTGGATAGGCAGTAGGGTACCAGCCGATCCGACCGTGTGAGGAGGAGGAGAAAGCGGGGTAGACCCAACTCTGTACCGTAGAAACTATCAGAAAACGCGTTCGTGTCTTGACTAGGCAGCCTCTTAACGAGAAACAGAGTAGAGAAATCAAGTGTGGCCTGTTGAAGTGTTTTCTCTTACTGCAAACCATGTACCCGGCCGTCTGTAACATGGGCGTTGAGAAGAGTGTTGCCGACCGTGCAAATGCTCTAAGCAAGGCAGAGCAAAAGCGGGGTAGGGAGAGGAAACATCATCAAAAAGAAGACGAAATCTATCAACCCAGAGAGAAGAAGGCCCATAGTGATAAACCTAAGGGAAGGGAAGTTTAGAGGAGGTATGACTCCACCCCCTAGAGCGAACTCATAACGGAGGGTGGAGTTTAGAAAAGTGGTGATAATCTCGTGGTGTTGAGATTTCAATCGCCAGGTGTGTAGTGGAGACAGATGATGGCTGTCTTTGTACCTTAAACAAATGCGTATGATTCAAAAAAAAAAAAAAAAATAGTCACAGTAGTTAGAGCTCTTCACGCAACCATCTAAGTACTTTTCTACAATATATCTTTACCTTTACCTTTACCTCTCACTTGTATACAAGCAACCTAGCTCTTAGCGTCAGAGCAACCACAGCCTTGTCAAGACAAGGACAGTCTCATATCTCTCTCACGTGAGAAGAGATCAAGTTACCAAGAAGTTCCCTCACCATCTCTCCCCAATAAGATATTGGAGTAAGATACGAAGACTATAAGATAGTCTAAGAACAAACAGAGATTATAAGTTAATCTCGGAAAGAAGAACACTCTCACATACATCATCTAACGAGAACTATAAAGATAGTTCCAGACCCTCACGTAAGTAATTTGTTACCTGTTGCATAACTAACCCCTCCAGGGTAGGATTGTTACAGTTTCCCATGACCAATCTGCTGTATGCATCTCAGAATAAACTCACTGAGGTGGTTCTTCGCTATTATATTCCTTTACTGCAGCATAAACCATATCTTGAGTAAAAGATTTGTGACCATGTAGATATTTTGCACAATTAATAAGATTGCGGAAAACAGATCTTTGTGTCAAGGCGGTTTCGTCTGGTTCTTCTCCGTCACTAATTTTCTATTTTTGGTTCGAAATTGAGGTTCTGGGAATACATTTACTTACAGCTTCACCAAATGATACAAACCTGTCTTTCTAGCTTTTCATTCCCATACATGATTCCAACTGATCAACAGCCTCAAGGAGACAATAAGCTGACTGAATATTGCAGTCTCCCGGTCCCAAGTCCTTCTTAAAACATCTATCCAAGTGATCTTTTGGTACCTTTGCTTCAATAAACCACTATGCCAGCTCAAAGTCTGTCTTGTTTCTGAATTGTAACCACATCTCATCTTCAGATCTTTCGTTGGGTACAACGTCCCGTTGAGGTTCTGCAGTAGTGCAATGTTTGATTGGTAGAGGCAGTCCAGCCCACGGTATAATCGCATCAGTATCGGAAAGGTTGAGACTTTCCACCTCGGAATTGGGAACGTCTCCATTACTATCCACCTCATTTTTTTGCCGGTATACGATACAATTGTACTGAATTCTTCAGCTACTACATTGCAGGCGAGGTCAACAGCTAGCTGTGGGATTTATGCAGGAGGTTCTTCGTCCCAACTAGGCCGCTCTAGTGTACCCAGGCTTTGCATGAAGCCGGAATGCACCGTTTCCATATGGTTCCTGTACCATGTACTTGACTTGTATCTTTTTCTACAGTATGGGCATTGAGATCCTTGTACCATTCTGTAAGGAACAAAATTGGATTGAAAACAGTACAAATAAGACATGAAAAAATCAAACTTACTCTGCACAACCAATTCACTTTGTACCTGAACATAAGTAGTAACTGAATAAATCGTAGGTGAAACGGTGCAAATGAAACAAAATTTGTAAGATTATATTCTGAGTAAATTGTGAGATTGACCGAGGGAGGGATAGGAAAAAGTGAAAAACTTGAAAAACTTGAAAAACATGAAAACTTTCAAGGTCTGTGTCGTAGAGCCTGTCAGCCATCCACTTCTAAATTCTTCAAAGGCCTACAGTATGGCTGTGATTTGTCTCACATGGTTTCTGAGACCAGGAGCACAATTCAGGACCTTTATGACTTAACTCATAAATCACCGACCGATGTAAAGGCAAAAATTACCTATTTGCTGGAAAATCATCAGTTTATGTGCCATCTAAGTAAACAAGAGGTTAGTTTAACACCTATATTGTCCCCGATAAGATGGCAAAGGACTTACCCGGATAGGAATGCGGGTCGCGATTTGCTGCCCCAGAAAGTGCAAAATCCTTGTACCATAAGTAGTTCAGGGGTGGGAAAATGTAGGGAAGGACTGATAAAATGTTTCTTAATCTTTTTAACGACGTCCTGATATGCCTTACTACAGCTTGTATGTATTATGCTTTGAAGGCTTGGAGTTCAGGATTATATATTCAATCTTCAGATTTCTCGGTTCAAACAGCCTAAAGTAATTGATTTCCAAGAAGCCCAAATGCTCTGTTTCAAAGATTATCATACTAATTGGCAAATTTTGATGTTTATCTTCAGCAGCGTGGAACCTGGCAAGGACTACCTCCCCAGGTGAGAACTAAACTGATTGACAACACGAAAAAAACTCATTAAGTAAATCTTGCAGCACAGTAGATTTGTTCAGGATCAGGAGTCTCGCGCTGCACTCGAGGACAAAGAAGCAGCAGGATATCTGGATTTGAAGGTTTCAGATGATGAGGAGAGCGATGTGGATAATATTAATTCAGATTCTGATGTGGGCGAAGCAGTTGAGGCACTCGAACAGGCATAGGATGGGGACGATTGACATCTTTTTTAGGATTTTATGTATTATTTAACTAAATTATATAATTTTTGGGTGGATTAATTTATTATTAATATACTACTTCAAGTTAGACTTTGATCGCGTGTGTAAAATAAAAAAAGCTAAAGAAGAATGAATTGAGCCGAACAAAGTTCATAAAGATTCAGGAAGGAAGCCAGAGTAAAGCAGAACTGCGAAGGAATGTCGCAGCAGCATAATCGAGGTAAGCTGAACAAGGGGACTTGGGAGCCGAATAATGTGATCAAAACACCAGGGGTTAATTACACTGGGTAGTGCAGGAGAGAAGTAGGCAAACAGGGAAGAATTTCAAGCATCTTCAAGGAGTAGACCGACTGCGGCACAAAAGCGACGAAAATCATTCCACTGTTAGTGCTTCTGCGAAGAAAGTGTTGGGTAGAAATAGGTCAGACAGTTAGGGTGGAAAGGAAGGGCAGAGCTAAGCGAGAATGGGAAAGGGGAGCAAGAGTATAGAGAGAGGCGTGTTTGGGCTATTGAGAGGCTTGTAGATTATGTGAATATGGATGAATAGGAGTAGGTGGGGGGTCATGGGCAATGAGTGGTAACGAGCATGGAGGATATGGCCCATTTGGGCTGTTGGGAGTCAGGAATCAGTCATGGGGCAGAGGTCCATAAGGGAACAATTCCAGGTATTGGGGTTGAGGCTGGATAAACTCTAGAGGAATTGTTGAAGCTTAAAAGGACGGTGCAATGGCGCGAATCAGACGTTGGGCGTCTCCAAAAGGGCGCATAGCAACGCATTTACAGACGAAAAAATCATGCCCTCTAACCCTTGACGTAATCAGGGGTTATAGAGCTATAGACTATCTGTACAACAACTTGAGTTTTATAATTTTGCCCCCTATCCCCCATATGCATCATGAGTTATAGGGTGGAAATATGCACGTTTGCTGATGAAGGGAACAAATCTCAACCGGGAATGGTTTAACCAAGTTCATATCAACTTTGAAACCTATAAACTATTTCCATCTATATAATTGTGTAAAATGTCCGGCAAGTTTTGCAAAGTGTTATTCAATTGAGAAACAGCTTTTACAGTAGAGGTAGACTCTATTGATTCTCTCATTACAAATCTGAATTGGCATTTGTCCAATTTGTCATCTAATTCATCCAAAATAGTACTTGTGATATCTGCTTTGACATTAATTTTATGAATTTTAAAGCTATCAAGTCTGACATATGTTCATAATATTGATATCTCTCATTATTCCTATTTGAATGATGATTGTTCTCTTTTGATTATCGTTTTGTGACTTTTCCCCCGAAACTTAGTAGAATAAATTTGTATGTAGTCAAAGCACTACACATAGTCTCCAAAGTGACTCAACAAATATATCTTAATAAAGTCAAAGTATACATCCTCTTTGTATATATCTCCCACACTTTCTTCTAAATCACATAGCTGTTCATCTGCAATTGGAGCTCTTTTGGCTGCTGTCCCCCCATAAGGTAGTGTTGATTCAGTACTTCACTATTTTCACCCAGAATCCTGGTAGTGATCTTCCTCACTTTCGTCATTGTGGACTTATCTTTTTAGTACTTCTTAATAACATCTTTATAATCATAATAGGCCTCTAAGTATCATTCAAGGTATTGAATCGTCTCATCGGTATCGCTTTTCTCTTGTGATATTAGAGTAAAGTCAACAATTGACCAGACACAAATCTTAGCTTTAGCAAATCTATAATGTTCTACAGTATTAAGATAACATAGTGAAGCTGCAAAATATGGGAGTAGCACCTTGACCAGATTTCTTATCTCTTATCCAGTCCACTGAGAAATCCGACTAGACTCTTTGTTCAGCTCAAAATAGCCAGGATAAACCCAAACTTTTCCAGATTGTATCGAATAATTGAAATCATTTAAACTTCTTTAGAAATCCAATTATCCATTAGATAAGTTGTGTTTTGATATTCCCAGGTACCCAATGTGGAGAATATCTGGTTTAAGCAAGTCAAATTGCTGAATATTCAGAAGTTCCCAAAAGACACTAGGAAGCAATTTGGAGCAACAATCTGCCAATTGTTTTCCTGCTTGTTTATTGTTATCAGAGAATGTTTTGAAAAGATCTTCAGATTTTCTATAATCTTGTTTCACCCTGGAACGTCACAAATAGGATTCTACTTGCTCAAGTAGTACCTTACAGATAGCGCACTGATTTTGTAGAATGTTGTGTAAGGTGAAATTTTCCATGTAATCTGCAATCCAAGCTTGACAGGCATGGAAATCATAATACGACCTTTTTACCAGCATATTGAACCTCAAGTCCTGAGGTCTCCAGTGCAACTATCGGCACACAAATTACTTTTATCAAATCACAAAGAATCACATTATTGAGCTGCCTTTGCTTTACATCTCTGAATACAACATCAAATATCTTTGATGGAATGGGCAAAAGCACTACAGGAACTGTTTTGTGTTTTGAGGCCTTATTTCTAGTTCTAGATAGGATATTCAAAATTGTTATATCTTTGGCCAGTCTTTCTTATTGTTAGCCGGTAGCCTATCTCTAAGACTTTGTGAGATAACTAAGGGCATTGATCTTTATCATAGACAGAAATTGTCTAGGAAGGCTCAAGTCATGTATGCATATAAAAGAGTAGATAGAATGATAAAAGATTTTCCTAGCATAAAACTTATTATAGTGATAAAATCTCTTCTCCGTTGCTTAATGATTTTTCTAAGAGGTAGGAGGCACTTTAATATTTATATGCCATGTCTGAGTGTTCACGGGCTACATCTAACTCTCATACTAATTAAGTACCTCCTAACTAAATTCCACCCTGTCAAAAAGTGCAAACAGCTTTTGACCCTGAGAACTGGTTGCCCCATCAACTAACCTCTGAGTCGGAGCCCTCTTCTTTCTGGTCTTTGGTGAACTCGAGCAGCTAGAGATGCATGGTCTCCTGGTGATAAACACATATGAATAGCTCACCTATGTTAGTACGAGATATGCCACTTCAAGAGAATGACTGTATACATGAACCTCAAAGCTCGCTAGAGGTAGGATGAACCCGGAGGTATCTGTAGTAGCTATTCAAGCAGTCGAAAGAGTTCACATTCAATGAAGTAATTTACTAATTGGTACGATAAGAAGATTGAACTCTGTGATATCCGATGCAGCTGCATATATATGCATGTTGCTTTAAAAGATGCACATTCGAACTAATCACTTGGTATTCAATGAGAACTATTGGTATATTTGCTTATGGACTGCATATATTGAAACATGGTTTATTAGGACGAAGAGATTGAAGACTATCTACTAGTAGCCGGAGACACTCCCAGATGAAATTGTGGTCAGGAGACTCTCTGAGTTCGATTAGGGCAATTACTTTCAGGGCCAAATAGTATTGCCACTTTCCTGAACGAAGTCAAAGGATTGCAAGATACATAATTCCTTAAGAAAGGAAAGTTGTGTAAATTTTATGTATAAATAGAAGGGCTCTCCCTCAGTGGTTGAGGAAACATCAAACAACAGAGAAGAGACCTTATGTAGCAATCTCGGCTAGAGGGGTTGGTAAACAACAAGTAACAACCTAATTGTATTCTTATTTAAGATTGACGTAATCTTAAATATCTTTGTAGAGCTTTCTTATCGCTCTTCTTTTATCTTCTCCACTATCTTAATAGTGAAGATTTTTATGTAACTCAAGGTTGAATGAGATTTATATCTTAGATGTGATAATATAGTTGAGGGTAAAGAATGTAATAGTATTTAATTTATAACCGTAAGAAATCTTTAAAGAAAGTACTTAGATGGTTGCGTGAAGAGCTCTAACTATCGTGATCCAATCTCCTTTATATAGAGACTCTTCCCACAACCCTAACCCTTGTGACTCTCCTTATTGAGTCACTCACAACATACTTTAACCAATAATAAATCATAAAACTAATTATGTGAGTAAAGCGCTCACATGAGTGAAACTCTTGACTCCAAATAGAGTCATGCGCAAAAGTCCTTACATCATTTGTGACTCACAATCGTGAGTCACCAATCAACAAAATATAATAACAATACGCAATTGCGCGTCATGTGAAAACTATAAGTCAAGTGACCTTTATAGTGTAAAATATAATATACTGATGACTAATAACTATTAGTCATGTGAAACCATCCTTTCAAAGTCACAATTTGTGACACCTTAACAATATAACAGGTTATTAAGAAATCTTCTAAGTTCAAGCATATTGACTTTCATATTACTTTACTGAGCCTTCCTGACATTTCTCTGTACTATTGAACCATAGACTAGTTAACTCTATATCTTTTCAAGTTAGCTATCATGTAACACATAGTTAGTAAGAAGATAGTTTATTGCATAGGTATTCTGGCTTCTTGTGTGAACCAATGAAGTGGCCAACTTCATCATTGAACCTCTCATAGTTCACAGTCAAAGACCATAATAACATATGCAAGGTATTGGAGAGACTTGTGTTTGTGATGAAACAAATAGTAAATATCACTGACTATGACTATCTTTATCAATAGATTCTCATTAATAGTTCTAGCGAACATATTAATATGTGTGGGTGTTGATATATCCTCTTTCCAAGTAGGTGGGATAGTTACGTCGAGATCGTCCCATTACCTTCAACCCATGTTCTATACAACCAGAGATTACTAGCCAGAATCTTATGCAACCTGAACCAATTCCGGCTGAAATACTTGCATAAGGTTACCAAAGGTCTTCACTCATATATCCTGCGAACGGGTTCGGTTGGACTGACTACCGCGACCTATATGCTAGTATGAGGAGGGGTGCAATGCCAGTATTTTTGGTGATGGGACGCAACTACCGCCGCATCCACCAGTGTAGCACTGTCCTAACGCTGGTGCCAGAGGGGGGTGTTGGCTTGACACACTGGAACTCAGAACCCAAGTTAGGGTAACTATGGGTCTTTGTTCAATAAGGAAAGGCTAAGTCTTCCAGTATGCCTAACACTTATGTTCTGAGAAATTCGTCAAAATGAGACATCCAAGGAACACATGATTAAGACCAGCATTTCCCCGTCTGGCTATCTATTCTGATTGTCAATTTGTATCACAATATATACGATAGAATGTCTGTGTAATATCACATCTGAGTCTACATCCGTTTCCCACCACCAATCTGCTGTAGCAATCTCAGAATAACTCGCCATAGTGGTTCTTGACTATTCCATATCTTTACTAGAACATACACTATATCTTAAGCAAAAACATGTTTAACCGATATCAGCATAATGATTCCTGAATGATATACACCTTCTGTGTGTCCGGATGCTTTCTGTTCAGATTTTTCATCTGAAATATCTGATAATCCAGCAGTCGTGTTGCCACTCACAAGAGCATGCTCCTGTAGCCTGTTACTACCATTTTAACTCCAATACATTCAGACTCCAATTCCAATACCCTTGCATATCTTGGGAGTACCTGTATTCTAGATGAGTCTCCAGTCCACCTGGCTGGTCTTGGCTAAGATCCAGAGGTTAGTATTGTCAGCGACAGTTTGTTGTTTTTTTAGCGACCTAGGTATATTCCAGATACTACTTTCATTAGGGAATTGCTGAGTCTGATCTTCCTTTAAATGAACTGATTTATTTAAAAGATCTTGTCTATTCTGTTGTAAAAGATGAGACTAAATTGTACCCAAACCCAAAAATACTTCTTAGAATACTCATATGATATTAATACTATATATAATAGCTTTTATTAAGATCAAATGCATCTCTGGCTTGTATCCATCATTATACTCATATATCTTATGATATTCTAATTATCACAATTATATATTTTCTATTAGGGTTGAGTAATTTAGATATAAGGGAAGGGAAGTTTGTGTGTATTACACCTGGCATGACAATAATATTATTATACTTTATGTTTCAAAATTGGTATACAGGCTAGTCTTCCAAAACCATATCATCTTATAAGATATAATTCATGTTTCTATATCCTAAACTTAAGATAAAAAATAGTCTCATATTATTTCTGAAAGATCTCTTTTTTTTTTTTTTTTTTTTTTTTTTTTTATAATTTTATTATTTTTTAAGGTACAAAAG
>Ga0307509_10005339_pt1 | contig 17944 bp, 17 predicted proteins | sample 10_EM_MG_FD_202245 | JGI IMG/M metagenome (GOLD analysis project Ga0307509, IMG submission 202245) | Populus trichocarpa ectomycorrhiza microbial communities from riparian zone in the Pacific Northwest, United States - 10_EM | ecosystem: Host-associated > Plants > Roots > Unclassified | place...
TTTTAAAAGCGGTCTTCCATTCTTCTCCTTCCGCCATGTGGATAAGATAATAGCCATTCTTCAAATCCAATTTTGTGAAGATAGTGGCTTTACCGAGCCTACTCCTAAGCTCGCTCATCAAGGGCAAGGGATACTTATTCTTAATAGTAATCTTGTTCAACCCTCCGTAATCAACACATAACCGAAGCGTACCATCGGGCTTTGGCACAAATAGGATGGGAGCGCCTATTGGCGAAGGAGATCTTCTGATCTTTCCATGGTCCTCCATTTCCTTAATATAATCCCATAATGCGTCTAATTCCTTCTTAGACAAGGGATATATAGGCCCATCTGGCAACTTGGCATCAGGGACTAGGTCAACACGGTGATAGTATTTTGTATGCTCGGGCAGAGCATTTATCCTTTCCTGACTGAATATATCTGCATAGTCTTGATATTCTAGAAGGATTTTGAACTTGATATCATCCCCGTCTTCATCAGTATAGAGGGCCATTCCAATGACAAGGATGTTGTCTGGGTCTTCGGCTAAGAGTTCCTCCTCTGTAATGAACTCTAAACGCCTTTCTTTTCCAAGGCAGTGGGCTTTGCAGTAATCAGAGCGCCACTTCAGACTGCTTTTTTCCCAGTTAATATCTGGGTTGTGGTCCTTCAACCACGACATTGGCAGGTAACCATTCACTTTGCCTGCTGGCATGTCTGCGACTTCAAATCGAATTTTATTCATGTGGTCTCCTATGTACATATCTACCGTAGTAGTATAATGGAGACCCGAACCTGGAATATGATTCCCACTGGCATCTGTAATAGGTGTCGGATCTTTCCGACGAACACAAGGTACTTGGGCATCCTTAACCGAATCGCTACTTAGAACAGCACCAGTAGCGCCACTATCCAATAATATGAGGGCTTCACCACTCAGCCTCTCTTGGTTGTATGTCCATTCCAATCTCACTTTCACATGAATGGATCTTATATGTGGCGGTGGACCAGCAAGCCTCAACCGCTTCTCGGGTGTCTTGTCCCTAAACATTTCGGTTAGTATTTCTCAGAAGGATTTGGTATGTTTACAATAACTAGTCAATATCTCTTGCCTTGCGGCACAAGAGCGGCCACAACGGGTCGTGAATAGTTTTATCACTTGATAATTTTACGGGGTTTCAATAGCTAGGGTGTTTACTATCACGCCAGCATGATTTCGGGTACTCAACCCTCCTCAGGTAAACTTGGAAAATAACTTCAATTGCTAATTCAAGTCCAGCCTGACGAAATCAACATAAAACCCAACCAAATTCCTTCCAAAAATGGAAAACAGTATGAGATAAGGAAACAATACATTGCACAGTATCACATAAGAAATAATAGAACTAAATTGAAAGAGCTGTAACCATCCCAACATGTCACAAAAGAAACCTTCCTCCATCATGCATTTTCTAGCACGATATATTAGTTTCAGTTTGCAGCGCTTAAGGGTGGGGAACATACAACCGACATCTTTCATCTTCACCTAGTATGCCGATCATTTGGCCTAGGGTAAAGTTTTAGCATCTTTCCATCCCTGATCTTATCATAGGATAAAGCTTACCCAGTCATCCATGTCGGTATCAACCTCCAAGATATCCAAATCTGGGGGGGTGATCTACAGAGCTCGGCAACAACTTGTTTCAGAGCAGGTTTAGGAGTCGCTTCAATGCGTCTCGACTTTGGGACTTGTGTGGCTTCGTTTCCAGCCTCACCAGCACTTCGTTTCCGCCAAATGTGTGACGACGCGACAACTGGGGCTGCGGATGGACACTTCGCCCAGTAGTGACCGTCTTGTCCACAACGGGAACATTGATTCAACCGTATGCGCTTGTCAATCAGAGCTGAGGCACATTCCGGTGCATCTTCGTGTGCTCTGTTTCTGCGGGTTTTGTAAACCCATGCGCTCGGTTGCGGGGCTTCTGCTGCCGTGGGCCTGTGGCCTTTTTCTCCTTCCTCTGTCCCTTTTTCTCAGAAGTAGGCCTGTCGTCGCTCTTTGTGCGCCTCGAAGAGTATGGCTCCTTTTGTACCTGTGTACGAAAATTGCAGGCATCTTCGAGTTGGTGTCCAGTTTAACGCAGTAGATCTAGGTAATCCATATATGCTACTGGATGGGGGGTTTTCATGGACCAGGCAGTGTTGAGGACGTCAGTCATGCCCATGCGTGCCCTGTCTTTCACAAACTCTCCGCTATACCCTAACACTGCTGCTAGGCGGATAAGTTTGTCGATAAAGGAAGCGACCTTTCCGTCCTTCATGTATAACTGGCTCCATTCCCTCAGAGCGCGATTCCTATCCAAGTGACCGCCAAAGCTGCCTTCCAAACGCTTGCGAAATCCTTCCCAGGTTCGCAACTCATTCTTGGGATCAAATTTAATCCCTCGTCGTTTGGCCCCATCTTTGTTAATGTGAGGGTGTATGGCGTTATACAATTCTTTGGCAGTATCTCTCAAGAGAGGGATAACGAGGCTGACTTTGTCGATTTCCTTTACCAAGGAATCACGGAAGTAGTCCAGCTTAATCTCCACATCATGTACGAAGTGTTGTGTCTCCTTGGGATCCCCGGTGAAGGGGTCAACTCTAAGTTTCTCTGGCTTCTTAGGCAGGTGAGATGACTTCTTAGCCTTATGACACTGCTGAATAAACTTATTCAGGGCCACATATCGTCTATCGTACTTGTCCTTCTGTTCTCAACTCCAGTGGCGCTTGCGACTGCAAAGGAAGTCTCTCGGATCGGAGGGAGAGGCATCGGATCCATCACTATCGGACGAAGAAGAACTAGAATCACGCGGATCATCTCCTCCTGCAACGTTTCCGCCTCTGGGAGGTTGTCCACCTCCAGCGCCTGCGGTGTTTCCACCTTGGGCTCCCCCAGGCATGTCATAGCCGTCAAATCGTTCTTCTTCCGGCTCGTCCTCATCCATCTGATCAGACGGTGGGTGTGCGGGCGAACGCGGTGGGGGTGGTTAACGGACGGATTGTTGAGGTTGGGGTCTCAGGTAATCACGCTGAAAATCCCCACAGTCGGCTACCTTATGTCGGGTGGACTCACAATAGGTACAATGGCTCTTCTTGGCGACGGCGGGTTTTTCTTTCGGGGCCATTATAATGGCTTGGTTCATCCTTTTAACACAGGGTGCCCAATGCGAAAAATGAAACTCACTACCGTCTCCTCCAACCATGCGATATTCTTCGTTACAATACTTCGAAGCGAATTGTACTGGTTGGTCTGAAAAACCTGACCATCCAGCTCTGTCAGGAGGCTTTGCTGGAGCCGGAGGTACCTATGCTGAAGCAGAGGCTGCCCGATTGTGAGGAGTGGTGGGTATCGGCGTTGAGGCCGCAACCGCGTAGGGCCGATCTGATTCTACCCATATCGCCGGTGCTGGTGTGGCAGGTTCAACTACCGGCGGGATAGGTACGTTCGATGCGGCTCGAGGTGGTGGTTGTGGCGAGGGTTGCCTCGAGCTTTGTCTCGAAGCTTGGCTTCTAGACTTGGTAACACCACTTCGCTGAGCTGCGACTCAAAGATTCCTGAGGTTTGCCACAGGGCTAACACCTCTAGATCTCAAGACTTCTTCGAATGCCACTGTCAATGGGGCTGGTTGAGGAACGACTAATACTTGCAATTGCTGTTCCAACTGTCTGACTCGCTCTTGCGATTCCAAGGCCGTCTGAGTGACTTGAGTCAAAATTGGTGCTATTTACTTATGCAACATGACAGCCGGCATCTCGGGTGCGTATTGTGGAGGAGGCTCAATTGCGAGAGGTAGTGGAGGTGCTGTACACATGTTGACGTCGTTGTCGGAGTCTATCGAGTACCCTCCCTGAACAGCCAACTCCAAAGCTGTCAGGCGTGCCCTGATCATTCGATCTGAAAGGGCTAATTTACGGTACTCTACCTGCTGAACTTTCATCCAGTGGTTGGCATTGGTCACCATCTTGTTTTGCCATTCGAGCTGGATAGCCGTGATGAAATCTCCCATAGAAGCCTTGGCTTCATGAAACCTCTTGGTTACTTCTCTTACTATGTAGGGTTCAAACAGGTCCCTAGTGAAGTTGGCAAAGGTCATGGGAGTCCGTCTTTGTGGGGGGATTCTGTGTACCACCGAAGGGTCATGCGTGAAGCTATGAAGAAAGGCAACAGGGTTCAATATTTCTAACTCCTGTACTTCTTCAGGGATGTCAGTGGGTTCCATGTCGGCCATCTGCTCCTCGATGGACTTCCATCCTATTCCACGCAAGTCTGGAATAGCATTATAGCGGGAAAGGTCATAGTCATACTCGACTACATCCATATGTGAAGACATTATTCTTTCCACCCGATGCTTCTTGTACCCGACAAGTGACTCGTAATCAAACAAATATCAAGATAATGGATTTCAACAATTCTCAGAAGAGAGTTAAGCGAGTGCGCTTAACGATATACTGTAACGGGGGCATCCTATAGAGAGGTGAACTCTAAGGTTGCGACCGCACCAAAATTCAAAGTAGAAGATAAAGATAGAGTAAATAATTCACGAAGAATCAAAACGGTTAAACTTAATATCGTTAAGCTGAAAGCTTCACTCAATAAGTTCTCTCGAGGAAAGTTGGTTATCGAAGTAGAATGCCAAACGCTTAAACTTAAGTAGATATCACATTTAAGCCTTTGACATTCACCACTGCTCCGACCTTTTGCCAACACCCTGTCCTGCTCAGGGTTTGTCCGAGGTCAACCCTCCATCAGGAATTATCCTGCTGGAAGTGTCGGACCAACTCAGGTACACTTAACCCCGTCAATGGGATATGAGTTTCTGCAATGCATCTCCAATGCAACCGCAGGTGGAAAAACTCTTCCCATCGAAGTCATACCAGAGGCTAACTGTTATGACAACAACCGGAGTCAGTACCTAGGTGGTGGACTCACTGGCCCAATGGTAGTCTCGTCTATACAAGCTATGCAGTCCATCATTTAATCTAGGCAACTATCCAAATGTGATAAATTGACATGCAAGCTCCCCCGGTAAGAGGTAGCCAATGGTTGGCTGAGTGGGCGCTACCCATAGCCAGCCTTTCGGGACATACTCTACCGTGATAAGACTCATACCACTAGAGTCCAATAATAACCCATAGTAATGGTACAAATCAAGGGGAGAAGGTCCGGGCTGGTTAGTGAGGTATTTGTCCCGAAAGCACCCTGGCCTTCTGAGACTACCTAAGTACCACTAGGAAGACTACCCTACAACCCATAGGCTAGAATAGACTCCTAGATGCCTGAGAGACCATATATGGGTCACCCCCATTTTGGCGGTTACCCATACTCCCCTTACATATCCTGCGAACGACATTCAGTCGGACGGACGGCGACGACGTATACGGTGTTACGGTGGCTGCTCCAATGACCTCTTTTAACTAGCAAACGAGCAACTACACAGCCGGCTGCCTATGACGCGCCGTCCCAACGCTGGGGCCAGAGGGGGGTGTTAGCTAAACCTGCCCAAGTTCAATAGTATGTTCGGGCCACCCTTATACAGGTGTGGGGCCTCCCTGTGCAGATGCGTGTGTGCCTAAGAACATCTAAGAGCCAATAGAATGTGAGGCAATCAACCTCTAAGTTCTAGGATGACTTTGCCGGTGAAGGTAGGGTAACTTGGGTTCCTCAGTTGGGTAACTGGGACCCATGGGCATAATGACCATATTCCCAAGGTAGGGTAACTCTGCTCTCTTATGCGTTTAACCCCTCAGGAAGTCCTCCAGTCGACCACAGAAGTCGTCTCGGAGGTCCGTGTAACATTTCCATAATTCTGTTGATCTTATGCAAATGTTCTCCCGAAAGGTTACCCTGCCTAGTACAGTACCTCAAGGCTACTCAACTATTCCCTAGGCCTTATCCTAGGTTTTCCAGCCATTTGTATAATATATATGAGACCATACCACTTCTGGATACCACTTGGTATACCATTTGGGCTAAGGTGATAGTGATTGTAGCTACCTATCGTAGCGTCGTTACAAGGAGCCGCTTCAATGCGTCTCGACTTTTGGACTTGGGTGGCTTTGTGTCCAGCCTCACCAGCACTTCGTTTTCGCCTTATGTGTGAGGACACCACAACTGGGGCTGCGGATGGACACTTCGCCCAGTAGTGACCGTCTTGTTCACAACGGGAACATTGATTCAACCGTTTGCGCTTGTCAATCAGAGTCTGAGGCACATTCCAGTGCATCTTGGAATGCTCTGTTTCTGCGGGTTTGGTAAACCCTTGCGCTTGTTTGTGGGGCTTCTGCTGCCCTGGGCCTGTGGCCTTTTTCTCCTTCCTCTGTCCCTTTCTCTCAGAAGTATCCCTGTCATCACTCTTTGCTCGTTTCGAAGAATTAGGTTTCTTTTGTACCTGTGTACGAAAATTGGAGGCATCTTCGAGTTGGTGCCCAGTTTGGCGCAGTAGGTCTAGGTAATCCATATATGCTACTAGATGGTGGGTTTCCATGGACCAGCCAGCGTTGAGGACGTCAGTAATGCCCATGTGTGCCCTGTCTTTGACAAACTCCCCACTATACCCTAACACTGCTGCAAGACAGATAAGTTCAGCGATAAAGCGATGGACCTTTTCGTCCTTCATGTACAACTAGCTCCATTCCCACAGAGCGCTGTTCCTATCCGTGTGACCGCCGATGCTGCCTTCCAAACGCTTGCGAAATCCTTCCCAGGTTCGCAACTCATTCTTGGGATCAAACTTGATCCCTCGTCCTTTGGCCGCATCTTTGTTAATGTGCGGGTGTATGGCGTTATACCATTCTTTGGCAGTGTCTCTTAAGAGAGGGATGACGAGGCTGACTGTGTCGATTTCCTTTACCAAGGAATCGCGAACGTAGTCCAGCTTAATCTCGACATCATGTACGAAGCGTTGTGTGTCCTTGGGATCCCCGGTGAAGGGGTCAACTCCAAGTTTCTCTGGCTTCTTGGGCCGATGAGATGACTTCTTAGCCTTATGACCCTCCTGAATAAACTTATTCAGAGCCGCATATCGTCTATCGTACTTGTCCTTCTTTTCTCGACACCAGTGGCACTTGCGAGTGGCAAGGAAGTCTCTCGGATCGGGGGGTGAGGCATCGGATTCAACACTATCAGACGAAGAAGAACTAGAATCACGCGGATCATCTCCTCCTGCAACGTTTCCGCCTCTGGGAGGTTGACCACCTCCAGCGCCTGCGGTGTTTCCACCTTGGGCACCCCCAGGCATATCATAGCTGTCAAACCGTTCTTCCTCCGGCTCGTCCTCATCCATCTGATCAGACGGTGGGTGTGCGGGCGAACGTGGTGGGGGCGGTTGACGGATGGATTACTGAGGTTGGGGTCGCAGGTAATCATGCAGAAAATCCCCACAGTTGGCTACCTTATGCCGGGTGGACTCGCAATAGGTACAGCGGCTCTTCGTGGCTACGGCGGCTTTTTCATTCACGGCCATTATAATGGCTTGGTTCATCCCTTTAACACAGGGTGGCCGATGCGAAAAATAAAACTCACTACCGTCTCCTCCAACCATGCAACATCCTTCGCGAGAATACTTCGAAGTGAATTGTCCTGGTTGGTCTGAAAAACCTGACCATCCAGCTCTGCCAGGAGGCTTTGCTGGAGCCGGAGGTACCTATGCCGAAGCTGAGGCTGCCGGATTGTGAGGAGGGCGGGTATTGGCGTTTAGGCCGCAACCGCGTAGCGCCGATCAGATTCTACCCTTATCGCCGGTGCTGGTGTGCTAGGTTCAACTACCGGCAGGGCAGGTACGTTCAATAGGGCTCGAGGAGGTGGTTGTGGCGAGGGTTGCCTCGAGCTTTGTCTCGAAGCTTGGCTTCTAGACTTGGTAAGACCACTCCGTTGAGCTTCGACTTGAATATTCCTGAGGTTTGCCACCGGGCTAACACCTCTAGATCTCATGGCTTCTTGGAATGCCACTGTCAACGGGGATGGTTGAGGAACGACCAACACTTGCAATTGCTGTTCCAATTGTCTGACTTGCTCTTGCGATTCCAAGGCGGTCTGAGCGACTTGAGTCAAAATTGGTGCCATTTCCTTATGCAACATGACAGCCGCCATCTCAGCTGCGTATTGTGGAGGAGGCTCAATTGCGAGAGGTAGCGCAGGTGCTGTGCGTATGTTGACGTCGTTGTCGGAGTCTATCGAGTACCCGCCCTGAACAGCCAACTTCAAACCTGTCAGGCGTGCCCTGATCATTCGATCTGAAAGGGCTAATTTACGGTACTCTACCTGCTGAATTTTCATCCAGCGGTTGGCATTGGCTACCATCTCGTTTTGCCATTCGAGCTGAGCAGCGGTGATGAAATCTCCCATAGAAGCCTTGGCTTCTTGAAACCTCTTGGTTTCTTCTCTCACTATGTAGGGTTCAAACAGTTCCCTTGTGAAGTTGGCAAAGGTCATGGGAGTTCGTCTTTATGGAGGGATTCTGTGTCCCACCGAAGGGTCATGCGTGAAGCTTTGAAGAAAGGTGACTGGGTTTAATATTTCTAACTCCGGTACTTCTTCAGGGATGTCTGTGAGTTCTAGGTCGGCCATCTGCTCCTCGATGGACTTCCATCCTATTCCGCGCAAGTCTGCAATAGCATTATAGCGGGAAGGGTCATAGTCATACTCGACTACATCCATATCTGAAGACATTGTTCTTTCCACCCGATGCTGCTTGTACCCGACAAGCGACTCGTAATCAAACAAATGTCAAGATAATGGATTTCAACAATTCTCAGAAGAGAGTTAAGGGAGTGTGCTTAACGACATACTGTAACAGGGGCACCCTATAGAGAGGTGAACTCTCAGGTTGCGACAGCACCAAAACTCAAAGTAGAAGATAAAGATAGAGTAAATAATTCACGAAGAATAAAAACTGTTAAACTTAATATCGTTAAGCTGAAAGCTTCACTCAATTAGTTCTCTCGAGGAAAGTTTGTTATCGAAGCAGAATGCCAAACATTTAAACTTAAGTAGATATCAGATTTAAGCCTTGAACATTCACCACTACTCCGACCTTGTGCGAGCACCCTGTCCTGCTCAGGGTTTGTCCGAGGTCTACCCTCCATCAGAAATTATCCTGCTGGAAGTGTTGGACCAACTCGGGTACACTTAACTCCGTCAATGGGATGTGAGTTTCTGCAATGCATCTCTAATACAACCGCAGGTGGAAAAACTCTTCCTATCGAAGTCATACCAGTGGCTAACGGTTATGACAACAACTGGAGTCAATACCTAGGTGGTGGACTCACTGGCCCAGTGGTAGTTTCGTCTATACAAGCTATGCAGTCCGTCATTTAATCTACGCGACTATCCAATGTGATAAATTGACATGCAAGCTCCCCCTGTGAGAAGTAGCCGATGGTTGGCTAAGTGGGCGCTACCCATAGCCATCCTCTCGGGACATACTCTACCGTGATAAGACTCATACCCCTAGTGTCCAACAACAACCCATAGTAATGCTACAAATCAAGGGGAGAAGGTCCGGGCTGGTTACCAAGATATTTGTCTCGAAAGCACCCTGGCCTTCTGAGACTACCTGAGTACCACTAGGAAGACTACCCTACAACCCGTAGGCTAGAATGGACTCCTAGATGCCCAAGAGACCATATATGGGCGACCTCCATTTTGGCGGTTACCCATACTCCCCTTATATATCCTGCGAACGACATTCAGTTGGACGGACGGCGACGACCTTTACGGTGTTACGGCAGCTGCTCCAATGATCTCTTTTTACTAGCACAAGAGCAACTATTCAGCCGTCTGCCTATGACGCGCCGTCTCAACGCTGCGACCAGAGGGGGGTGTTAGCTAAACCCGCCCAAGTTCAATAGTGTATTCAGGCCACCTTTACACAGGCATGGGGTCTCCCCGCGCAGATGCGTGTGCGCCCAAGAACATCTAAGAACCCATAGAATGTGAGGCAATCGACCTCTAAGTTCTCGGATGTCTTTGCCGGTGAAGGTAGGGTAACTTGGGTTCCTCAGTAGGGTAACTGGGACCCATGGGCACAATAGCCAAATTCCCAAGGTAGGGTAACTTTGCCCTCTTATGCCTTTAACCGCTCAGGAAGTCCTCCAGTCGACCACAGAAGTCGTCTCTGAGGTTCGTGTATCATTGCCATAATTCTCTTGACCTTATGCGAATGTTCTCCCCAAAGGTTACCCTACCTAGTAGAGTACCTCAAGGCTACTCAACTATTCCCTAGGCCTTATCCTAGGTTTACCAGCCATTTGTATAATATGTATACGAGACCATACCACCTCTGGTTACCACTTGGTATACCATTTGGGCTAAGGTGATAGTGATTGAAGCTACCAATCGTAGGGTCGTTACAGCCTTAGAACAATTATTCAAAATGCCCCGTCATCCAAGTGGAAGGATCCAAGTGCAGCCAATTCTCGAGCCACTACCTGAGTACCGATTTTATGCCGGAATTATGAAAAAACCAGGGCCCAAAAGGAAAGGACTGTCAGAAGCCCTGTGAGCACCACCAAAACCAGTTGAAAACCCCTATCGATCCTATACTATTGGTTATAAGCTTCGCATCTTATCCTATTGGGAAACACCCTCAATACCTACTGGGCCTACCCAACTCCGCAAGCCATCCCGTATCAAAGTCGTCGAGTGGTTTAAAATTCCACCCAGAAATATTTCCCGCTGGAGGAAGGAAGAGGCTGAAGGAAAGTATAAAGAGTTGAGTAAGCAGCAGTGTAGGCAGCCAGGAGGGGGAAGAAAGAGAAAGTGGGAGCTATTAGAATGTAACTTATATGATAGGTTTTGTATCTATCGGGCAAAGGGTAGGATGGTTCGCAGAGGGTGGTTTTGAAGAGTTAGTAAAGAGCTATACAAAGAACACTATCCAGCAGAATCACCTACTACTACTCTATTTTGCTTTTCCAATGCCTGGTTTCGGGGTTTTTTTTCCAGGTGACATCGAATCTCACTTCGATTTGTTACTAATAAGTCTAGTCAGCTACCTTCAGACTTTGGGGAGGTTATTCTAAGCTGGATGCGATTTAATAGACAAAACTCACTACTTCGCTTGGATAAGGGTTGAGGAGTAGGAGATATACCTGGAGTTGTGGGCCGCTATGAGCTATCAAATATCAGCAACATGGACCAAACACCTTGACCATACGAATATTTGGAAGGACGTACCTATAACCGAATCAGAGACCGTACCATATGGGTTGAAAGTAGTCATTCCGGATAGGATAAACGACAAGCAACAATACAACTTACTGTCTTCACCGATGCTGTACCCCGAGTTCAGCCTTTAGTATTCTTTCGTGGACAAGGATTAGGAACTGCCATTATGAGGGAGAAGGAGAAGTATGACCCACGTGTGATTGTTAAATTTAATCCCAAAGCCTACGCGAATACCGAGAACTTTTTAGAATAGCTCGAGGAACAATTCATACCTGTTCTGAATGGTCAGCCCACATTACTCGCTCTTGACCTCTTCGGAACACATAAAACACCAGAGGTATTAGACACCTACCTTGCAAACGATATCACAGTTAGTATGATCCCTGGCGGTTGCACCTCATTGGTACAACCACTTGATGTTAGTATTAATTGGCCCTTTAAGGACATTCTCCAAGTACGTTTAAAACTTACCTTGAACACTATAGGAACTCGAATGATTGAAGCTCACATTAAGGCGCTGTTTGGTTGCGATAGTTCTGTTCCGTTCAACAACCACTTCTGCATTGAAAATAACCTCTCCTTTTTGAGAGGTCATTTTTATGGGACAGCAGAGCAGAACTATTGCAACCAAACAGAGCCTAAGGCGTCCAAAATTCTCTCTCTGAAATATAGGCCCCGGGCCTATACCACAGCAAGCCAACCGCACTCCAGCGATTCATTTCCCCAACCCCAAGTTAGCATATTGTATGAAATGTAGAGAAGGGGAAGAGCTTACTAGTCAGCAAAGACATTACCAACATACTAGCCTGAGGTTCAATTATTAGAGTTTCTATCGTAGATCGAAGGGGAAAAAAAACCCCGCCCTGTCAATTTCCCACGTGTGGTGTATGGTAGCTAACTCTCTCTCATTAACAATAGGAAGTGTTAGAAGAGAAGTTAGACGAAATCGAGGGGGAGGAGGAACACATTTTAGAATCTGGAGGCCAGTTAGTTGGGAGTATGGTAGGGAGACGACGAATACTCACTACCTGGGCGGTTGGGGAAGCTTGGGAGAGGTTTTCCCAGGACCGGAAAGAGGTGGTAAAAAAATCCTTTCGTATTCTTGGGTTAGCACTTCCGATCGATGGGAGCTGTGATGGTGAGATATCCATTAAGGGGATTGAGAGCACTTACCTTCGGGAGGGTTTGAGAGATTGGCAGGAAGAAGGGGTTGTAGCTAGTGAGGAAGATTCTGTAGAGTTAGCCGAGAGCGATGATGAACGGGATGTATTCTATGAGGAGGATTAGAAAAATCTAAAACAGATATTGCGCAATGAGGCCTGTGCTACCTTGGCAAGACCTACCTTAATCGGACGTCTTAGCGTGTGGTTCAATTATTCCAGTAAATATGGTATAAGTCACTGTAACGGGGGCACCGTATAGAGAGGTGAACTCTAAGGTTGGGACTGCACCAAAAACTAAAAGTAGAAGATAAAGATAGAGTAAATAATTGACGAAGAATAAAAACAGTTAAACTTAATATCGTTAAGCTGAAAGCTTTACTCAATAAGTTCTCTTGAGGAAAGTTGGTTCTCGAAGTAGAATGCCAAACGCTTAAACTTAAGTAGATATCAGATTTAAGCCTTTGACATTCACCACTACTCCGGCCTTGTGCGAGCACCCTGTCCTGCTCAGGGTTTGTCCGAGGTCTACCCTCCATCAGGAATCATCCTGCTGGAAGTGTCGGACCAACTCGGGTACACTTAACTCCGTCAATGGGATGTGAGTTTCTGCAATGCATCTTCAATACAACCGCAAGTGGAAAAACTCTTCCTATCGAAGTCATACCAGTGGCTAACTGTCATGACAACAACCGGAGTCAATACCTAGGTGGTGGACTTACTGGCCCAATGGTAGTTTCGTCTATACAAGCTATACAGTCCATCATTTAATCTACGCGACTATATAATGTGATAATTGACATGCAAGCTCCCCCGGTGAGATGTATCTGATGGTTGGCTAAGTGGGCGCTACCCATAGCCACATCAGCAAAAGATTACCCTGCATCAGATACGGCGCCGTTGCGTCCTGAGTTGCGTCCCCTGCGTCCTGTGCATCCTGAGTTACCTGGCAACGCCCACTCAAATTCCATGCATCTGGAGCGAAACTAATACACGACATTCCGTCCTGACATATAAGACAAAGCAACTCTGCCTCCTGTGCATCCAGACTCATCCCTCAAAACCATTGCTCATCATGATTTACCACTGAGAGATGCTCGCCTCAGGGGTACCCCTGAGCATTTCTTGGCATAGTTCATCATGGTTTCTCGGCACTTAGCCTCACACACTTAGCCTCACACATGACGCGACAAACTATTCTCTCATCACCCTCAACATCCATATTCCCGGGCATCCTACATAATACTCCTCTACAACTAGACATCTAATCCTAAATCTGACACTGGGGGGTTGCTGGGCTCGGCGCCAGCTACACGCGGGTATAAGGTACGTCCCTGTCGCATGAATACTCCTGAAATCGCTATCTACTCTGGGGGGGTTTTGGGAAGGCTGAGAGGGGATGCTGGCTATCCCAGGACTCGATAGCAGATTCCTCCACAACCGCTTGGCCAATTCCAGATCTAAAGAGACAGCGCCGTTGGGCTTGACGCCAGCTACACGCCGGTATAAGGTACGTCTCTTGCGCATCAGTATTCATGGAGTTCGCCACCCTTTTGAGAGTAGTCTTTTGTCCCTAACAATCCTGAGCTCGATGGCAGATTCCTCCACAACCACTCAACCGATTTTGAATCTGTTACTTGGGCGTCATTGGGCTCTACGCCAGCTACATGCCGGTATAAGGTACGTCTCTTGCGCATCAGTATTCATGGAGTTCGCCACCCTTCTGAGAGTGGTCTTTTGTCTCTAACAATCCTGAACTCGATGGCAGATTCCTCCACAACCGCTCAACCGATTTTGAATCTGTCACTTGGGCGTCATTGGGCTCTACGCCAGCTACACGCCGGTATAAGGTACGTCTCTTGCGCATCGGTATTCATGGAGTTCGCCACCCTTCTGAGAGTGGTCTTTAGTCTCTAACAATCCTGAACTCGATGGCAGATTCCTCCACAACCGCTGAACCAATTTTGAATCTGTCACCCGGGCGTCATTAGGCTCTACGCCAGATACACGCCGGTATGAGGTACGTCTTTTGCGCATCAGTATTCATGGAGTTCGCCACCCTTCTGAGAGTGGTCTTTTGTGTCTAACAATCCTGAACTCGATGGCAGATTCCTCCACAACCGCTCAACCGATTTTGATTCCGTCACTTGGACGTCACTGGGCTCAACGCCAGCTACACGCCGGTATAAAGAGGGTTCTGAGGTGCCAATTCTCCATGGAGCTATAAGGTCCTGGGAGGGGAAGGGGAGGGAGGAAGGGGGGGGGTGAAGGGGGGGGGTGAAGGGGGGGGTGAAGGGGGGGGTGAAGGGGGTGCGGTCCAATAAGCTGTATATTAGAAGAAGCGAGGACTATTAGTAGTAAATTTAATACTTTTCTATGATGTGAAATATATTGTGACCCGGGTGACCAAGGTCAAAAACAGGTAAAGGGTGGACCTTTCGCTTATTACAGGTATCTCAGGAAGAGTAGGTACTGTGTCTGGTGGCGTCCTGAGGATTAGGAGCTGCATCTGGTTGCGTCCTGAGGATGAGGTGCTGCGTCTGGTTGCGTCCTGAGGATTAGGTGCTGCGTCTGGTTGCGTCCTGAGGATTGGGTGCTGCGTCTGGTTGCGTCCTGAGTATTAGGTGTGCGCCCGGAGCGTCCTGAGTTTTATGTGTGCGCCCAGTGCGTCCTGATTCGCGATTGATGTTCTGTGTGTCAGGTGCGTCTGACGCACAGGACGCACATGACGCAGGCTAGTATTTTTGCTGATGCAGCCTCTCAGGACATACTCTACCGTGATAAGACTTATACCTCTAGAGTCCAATAACAACCCATAGTAATGCTACAAATCAAGGGGAGAAGGTCCTGGCTGGTTACTGAGGTATTTGTCCCGAAAGCACCCTGGCCTCCATGGACTACCTAAGTACCACTAGGAAGACTACCCTACTACCCATAGGCTAATATAGACTCCTAGGTGCCGGAGAGACCCTATATGGGCGACCCCCATTTTGGTGGTTACCCATACTCCCCTTGTATATCCTGCGAACGATATTCAGTTGGACGGACGGCAACGACTTATATGGTGTTACGGCAGCTGCTCCAATGACCTCTTTTAACTAGCAAACGAGCAACTCCACAGCCGTCTGCCTATGACGCGCCGTTCCAAGGCTGGGGCCAGAGGGGGGTGTTAGCTAAACCCTCCCAAGTTCAATAGCATGTTCGGGTTACTCTTACACAGGCGTAGGGCCTCCCCGGGCGGATACTTATACGTCCAAGAACATCTAAGAGCCTATAGAATGTGAGGCAATCGACCTATAAGTTCTAGGATGACTTTGCTGGCGAAGGTAGGGTAACTTGGACTCCACAGTAGGGTAACTGGGGTCCATAGGCATAAAAGTCAATTTCCCAAGGTAGGGTAACTTTGCCCTCTTATGTCTTTAACCACTCCGGCAGTCCCCCGTCAACATCAAATGTTGTCTCGGAGGCCTGTGTAACGTTCCCATAAATTCCTTGACTTTATGCGAACTTACTCCCGTAAGGTTCCCCTGTCTTGTAGAGCGCCCAAGGCTACTCTACTATGTCCTAGGCCTTGTCCTAGGTTGTAACAGGTTTACTCCTCTCTAATGTAAAGGTACAATAGAGGGCTAGCAGTTGTCCAGCAAGTGCTAGATCTAAGGGAGGCTCCAAGAGACCCGGAGATAATGAGATAATAGTTAAAGGGCAAGTGGAACTCTGAGATCACCGTTCAACCAAGTATATTCATAAATCAAGAGTCTGCTGAAGTCTGCCGTTCTCCTGCTAGCCAGGAGATGAGTTTAAATACAAGAGCTCTCTCAGAGCGATAGTAATCAGATTCCTGCAACCACGATCATTACCGGGCAGTGCACCTTGCCCTGCATGTCCTGTGATCCCACATGAAACCTAAGAGTTATAACACTGCCTCAATGCTATCGTCAGCTTACATGACCGTTCCTTCACTTGTGTTCCTAAATAAAACAACAAACATGCAAATCTAAACTTAACACAAGCTACCGGGCCTTAATATAGCTCTGGGGCTGTAAAACAATCAAACTAATCAAAGAAAGCAAAGTAATCAAACAAAACATAGGAAATCCTGCACTCCGCTCCTGTATACAGTTACCGGAACATGTATACATGTTACATTCCCTTATTCTGAAAAACCATAACCTTTCCTAGTCCTCATATTCAATTTCGTCCATATCTCTGTGCCATAGGAGCTCGTCATCCCTGGTGGGGAAGTAGTCCTGCTCAGAGCTGCTAGAATCATATTCTTCGCCATCATCGGGTTCCCAGAAGTTATCTGGAATAGCGGTGGCAGTACAGGGTGTAGAGGAAACCTCCATTGGTTCCCAGGAGGTCTTAATGTAGTGGGAGGTGATCTTTGGCGTTGGTTCATTAGGGTGGTTTTCTTCCCAGTATTCCTGGATAAGTTCCAGGGCATGGTCTAGGTTCTCGATAGGCTCCCAAGAGTCGTCGGTTCTCTCATAGCCTTGCCAGTGTACCAGGAATTCGTCTCTGTTGTTCTGGCGTCTGTAATCGAGTATCTGCTCTGCTTCCCATTCTTCTGCATTATCGATAAGGATAGGGGCGGGTTTGTCCATCCTTCTGGAAGCAAACCTATCGGGGTCGTTCTCATTATATGCTTTGAGGGAGGAGATGTGAAAGTATGGCTTCTGTCTGGCCATGCGGCGGGGTAATTCGAGTTTGTAGTTGTTTGTATCTTCGTCATGTGCTAGGACTTTGAATGGTCCAAACCATCGAGGTTCTAGCTTCTTGGATCGTCCAGGAGAGGCGGTGTAAGGGCGTCCTATAACAAGAACTCTGGATCCTGTTTTGAAGGGCTGCGGTGGGGGTTTGCGGCGTTTGTCTGCTTGTACAGTCTGCCGGAAGGTAGCATGCTTTCTGGCCATGTCTACTTCCATCCTTGTTGCTTCATGGGCATTTAGAATCTCATCGACAGCTGGTATCTTGCTGGCGGATCTTTGGACAGGGTGGAATATCTTCCAAGGGCGTCCATAGAGGGCCTGGTAAGGGGATATGTGTAGTGAATCGTGAGGTGCTCCATTCATAGCTGCTGCTATGGCCGGGAGTGCTGGGGACCAGTTGTTCTGTCTTTTGTTAACGAAGTTCCTCATCATCTGCTTCAGGGTGCGAATCCTGCGCTCAACCTGGCCATTAGTTTGATGGTGGTATTGGGTGGCCATCCAGACTTGGATATTAAGGGACTTCATGATCTGAGACCAAAACTTAGAGGTAAAGCGAGAGTCCTGGTCCAAAACGATACTCAAGGGAAGACCATGGACATCGAAGACAGCCTTTTTGAGTTCATCAAAGACTTTCTCAGAGGTGGCTGCATCTTTAAGAGGGACGAGATGGGTGTAGGAGGTAAATCGGTCCATAATGACCATGATAGTTGTGTATCCATTGGATTTGTTGAAGGGTCCCACGAAGTCTATAGCTAGGGATTGGTAGGCTTTGTCAGGTGTAGGCAGAGAGAGGGCTTTGCCTAACGGAAGTGTAGTAGGCTCGTTATTGATTTGGCACTTGTCACAAGAGCGACAGTAGAGGACAAAGTCTTGTCGCATCTGGGGCCACCAGAAGAAGCAAGCGGCGTAGG
>Ga0307509_10005340_pt1 | contig 17944 bp, 9 predicted proteins | sample 10_EM_MG_FD_202245 | JGI IMG/M metagenome (GOLD analysis project Ga0307509, IMG submission 202245) | Populus trichocarpa ectomycorrhiza microbial communities from riparian zone in the Pacific Northwest, United States - 10_EM | ecosystem: Host-associated > Plants > Roots > Unclassified | place...
TGCCTCTCCTAGTAAGGCGCCTCGTATATTCCTTTTGTTTTGTCTCAACCGTGGGCTGAGTTTGCGGTGTTTTCCCCTCGCGTAGCTGAGAAGGGAAATTCCAACGTCCTAGCACATTTCTCTTCTACCGCAAAAACTCGAATAATTGGCCAGTGTCTCAAGAGGTCAAAATAAGGTGTGGACTAGGTAGGAGCGGAAATTGGTGTCTCAGGGATGGTTTCAGACAAAAAAAACATACGAGAAATCAGCCCTTTGACATGACTCCATGTATATTCTAACTCACCTGATTTCACGAACCTGTAGAAAATAAGGATAATATAATTAGAGAAAAAGGTTGATAGAAAAGAAAAATTAAAAGAAAGAGAAAAGTTAAATAATCAATTCTCAAAATGCCAGCTCAGGCTTGTGGCCGAATTCATGTGCAGCTTAACCTGCCTCCACTTCCACCAGAGCGATTCTATGCAGGGATAAAAAAAAAGCGAGGACCAAAACGCAAGTCACTTACCGAGATTCTACGAAAGCCCCAAAAGGTACCTAATAACCCCTATCGTTCCTACACTGTTAGATATAAGCTGCGAGTTCTCTCGTACTGGATAGGAACGAAAATTCCCTGTGGTCCAACAAAGGTACGGGAGCCAACACGGGAAGAGGTAGCTCACCGCTTTAAGGTCCCAGCAACCAACCTATGGCGGTGGAGGAGGGAAGAAAAAGAAGGAAAGTTTGAAGAACAAAAAGGAGGGCAAAGGAGAGCTATTGGAGGGGGGAGAAAGCGGCGATGGCCAGCAATGGAAAAAGAGCTTTTCCAGAGATTTCGAGAGCGGCGGGCACTTGGGCGGCCAGTTCGGCGGGGCTGGTTTAAAAGAGTTAGCAAAGAACTCTTTCTAAAATACTATCTAGCAAGGGGGTCAGGGGAGTTTAAGTTTTCCAATGGGTGGTTTCGTGGATATCTACGGTGGCATCAAATTAGCTTACGCTTTGCAACAAATAAAGCAAGTCAACTGCCCAAAGATTTCGAGGAGGCGATACTTTCCTGGTTGAAATTCAATAGGCATAACTCACAGTTTCGTGCGGATGATATACGAAGGGGTAGGAGGGAGGAAGAGAATCAGACAGGCCGATTCCAGTTACAGAATATCTGTAACATGGATCAGACCCCTCTTCCATTCGAATTCCTAGATGGTCAAACATACAATCAGATTGGAGATAAAACAATCTGGATTCAGTCCAGCCGCTCAGGATGGGATAAGAGGCAGGGGACTATTCAACTCACCATATTTGCTGATGGAGTTCCACGGGTGAAACCCTTAATTTTCTTTCGTGGAATAGGTACTGGACCAACTATCGTGACCGAGAGGCAAAGGTATGACAGTCGGGTTATTGTCAAGTTTAACCCGACTGCCTATGCCAACTCGGCCAATATTATTGAGTGGCTAGAAGAGCAGCTAATTCCAGTCCTCAATGGTCAGCCAACACTCCTTGCAATTGATCTCTTCTCCGGGCACAAAACACAAGCGGTACTCGATACCTTTCGGGCTCATACAGCCCTTGGATGTCTCTATTAATAGCCCATTTAAAAACCTATTAAGAGTTAGTAAGAGCAATCCTGAATTAGGAAAGGAATACTTATCAAAGAATTAAATTTATTTTGGAGTTTAGGAAGCGATTGATCAGCAACTCGGAGAAATAGAGAAAGAAGAAGAGGGAATTTTGGCGGCTGGAGGGAAGCTTACCGGCAGCATGATTGGAAGACGGCGTGTAGCCATCACCCGAGCTGTTGGAGAAGCTTGGGAGCGCTTTTCTACCGAAAGAGCAGAGGTAGTACAGCGTGCCTTTCGAGTTGTTGGTCTCTCACTACCAATCGATGGTAGTGAGGATCATCAAATATCTATCAAAGGGTTAGCGACAGACTTTCTTGCCAAAAGGCTAAAAGAATGGGCTATGGGAGGGGTAGGGGCAGTGCTTATCGGGGAAGCTGAGCCAGAGAGGGAAGCCGACAACGAAGAGGATGGAGAAGTGGAGGAAGGGGTGGAGAGGGGAGAAGGGGAAGAGGAAGGAGCGATGGAGGTGGAGGTGGAGCAGGAGGTGTTGTGGGAGGTATGGCGGGGGGTGGAGTCGGAGGTGAGGCGGGAAGTAGAGGCAGAAGATCATCCGAGTGTAGATATTCCAGGGGAAGAAGCAGAAGACTTTCCCGAAGACCTAAATTTTCACTATGATTAGCAGCCAAGCTAAAATAAAATTCATATTGGCTGATCAACTTGAAAATCACTTGGCAAAACATACTTTAATTTAACCTCTCTGTGCGACGTCCAACTATTCGAGTTTTTGCGGTATTTGAGTTCTTACGGTACTTTGTATACTTGTTCTGGCCCGCTCAGGCTTGGCAAATATTAGGAGGTGGTTTTGGTTGATTCGTATTCTACTGAAAGTGCGCTCCCTAGAACACCAAGCCTCGCCAAAGGTGCTTGCCGAGGGCCCTCGGGATCTAGCACCAAATAGACATCTAGACATCGGTGGGGGAACGAGATTGTGCACTTCGTTCCCTTCTCAAATTCGGATTTTGAGCTACGCCTGTTCGGTATTAGCCATACTAGCTAGCATACCGCAAAACCTCGATAGATCCACTCTCGGGGATCTTAACTTGAGTCATCTCCAAAGTAGAGTAGGTTAATAAATTTGCGAATATAAGTCCATGAGATTCCGCAAGCGCCTCCCCAATCTATACCCTGTGTGGAAAACACTGTTCCTTCTGGGGGTGCTTTTTCTCTAATAGGGGTGATCCGAGGCCGATGTGCCATAGTGAATCTCTCGAACTTTTGCGGTTCTCGGGTAGGGACAAAAAAAAAATCGGAAAAACTATTTCCGCTGATCCCATACAGATCCTTGCCCAAGCGCCTTAGTAGACAGTTTACCCATAGGGGTGGGAGTTACTTGTAGACCCACTCTGCCCTCAAGGAGGCTTAGCAAATATTCACAGGTGGTTTTGGTTGATTGGTATGATAATTCACCGAACGTGCGCCCGTCTTATGATAACACCAAGCCTTGCCGGGCAAATAGACCCCCGGTGCAAGATTAAGTTTGCGCAGGTCGTCCCCTGCTCAAATTCGGATTTCGGGCTACTCCACCTGGGTATTAACCATACTAGCCAGCATAGAACAAATTTAATGATAATCTGCTACTGGATATCCAATTCTACCATTACTAGAATCCTTCCATAAATTGTGAAAAGAGAGGCCTAGGCTCGGGGGCTCCGGGGGACAAAATGGATTGTCAAGTATTTTCCTACTGTCTGAGAAAGTTGGTATGACACCCGACCGCAGAGCCCAAAATCCAGGTTTAAGGAGACAAAATATTTGAGGGTGACAAGATTGTGCTATCCACTGGTGAAGTAAATATCTCCCTAGAGCCTGTCAGAGTAACAGAAAACATCGAAATTGTGGAATTGTATTGAGTTGTTGCCAAGGTATCATACGCTGAATTCCGACAGTTCCCAATGAAATCAGTTCTTGGCCCTTTGTGTAACGAGGTTTTGGGTTTATTGGTAGGAAAACAGTGCTGTCAGAGAAGCGCAAGGCTTTAGACTATCTACCCCGCTTTTCCCCAACTTCAAGTAACTGCGTTCAACAAACTCCAACTTAATCAACACCTTGAAAAATGTTTCGAGCCTTTAACGACAACGAGAACCCCAACAATGCCGATGACTCTCTTAAAACCACAAACTCTTTCAACAATAACGAGAACTTTTCGAACAATAACGATAACTGTTTCAACACAAACACAACTACATTTAACTACACTTCTGATGATAGATCTGAAATACTGGGGCGGTTATCTCCATTCGAACCACGGGTGCGCCACCGAGGCATTGCATCCAGGTGGGTCGACGGTATAGGAGAATGGGTGCTGGAAACTGAAGAATTTAAACGCTGGCACAATGGCAGTAGGAAAGATGTATCTTATCATCCGACTGTTTTGCGATGGAAATCCAGGAGTGGGAAAGAGCTATATCGTGTAAGAGAGCATGCAACTTACCGTTGCGGAGAATGAGAGAAACAATTACTAACAGGTAGCGATAAAAGTTCTCTAGTTATAGATAAGCTGTGCGATGAGGCGGTCGAGGGAGATCCTACCGTTATGTGTTTTTACTTCGACTTTGCTGCTCGGAATGAGCAGTCGCCGGTAAATATGCTAGGCTCCCTGCTGAGACAGCTGGTTAGCGGACGGGAGGGAATTCCAGAAATGATAACCCAGAATTTTCAGAAGGAGAAAATGTCCATTAGGGGAAGAGCGCTACAAGTTTCGGGGATTTTAAGCATGTTCCAGACAATCACAGGTACGAAGCGCACATTTATATGTGTTGATGCACTTGATGAATGTGTGCCGGAGCATCGTATGATGGTTCTTGAATCGTTAGGCCAGATTATGCGGGGGTCTCCGGATGCCCGAATATTTATTACCGGAAGATCACATGTGCAGAGTGGGGTAGAGAGGGAGTTAGGTAGAGCGGCAACCTTCCTATCTATACGAGCTACGCATGATAGGGTAGTTAGGTTTCTGCGCGAGAAACTCAAGAAGGACACAATACCGAATTTGATGAGCAGCACATTGGAGGGAGATATTATGAAAAGCATTCCCGCCATAAGTTCAGAAACGTATGTAGAAAAAAGATTAAGTTTGAACCTACCTACCTCAAACCATTAACATATTTGAACCTAGATTCCTGCTGGCATCTCTCCACATCGACGCAATCCTCAGAGGCACCACATCCGCTCGCCGGAGAAAAATACTCAAGTCAATAAAAGATGGAGCAGGGTTAGGGGACGCATACGGTGCTACGCTAGAGCGTATCGCGGCCCAGGACGAGGAAAAGGTGAAACTTGCGATGGACTCTCTCACATGGGTCTGCCATTCGGAGTGGCCATTACAGGTGGATGGGTTGTGCCATGCGCTGGCGGTGGAGATCGGAGAAACGGATTTTGATCCAGAAAATGTTCCTTTGATCGGAACATTGCTGGACTGCTGCCAAGGCCTGATCACAGTCGACCCGGAGGCTTCGGTGGTGCGGTTAATCCACTATACGGTCCAAGAGTACCTTTGCAGTCATCCTGGTCTCCTCCATAAACCTCACTCGGCACTTGCAGAGACCTGCTTAACCTATCTGAACTCACACCATGTCAAGGACCTCACATCCGATTCTCTCCTAGGCCTTGATAGCATCCCATTCCTCAAATATTCCGCAAGACATTGGGGAACACATGCGAACGAGGATCTCTCAGACAATGTGAAGACCCTTGCGCTGAAGCTTTTGAATCAGTACGAAAGCCACATGTCCGTTGTATCACTTCTGGAGCATGTACTGTATCCTAGATATAGCGGACTCATGACTCCCTCTCCGCTCTTCTCTGGGCTGCACTGCGCATCGTTCTTTGGGATTGTTGAACTTGTCATAATATTGATAAATGCTGAAGGTTCCAAGATCAACCAACAAGACTGCACCGGTCGTACACCACTCACGTGGGGGGCGACAAATGGGCATGAAGGTGTGGTCAAGATATTGCTGGAACAGGAAGATGTCGACCCTAACCACCAGGATGAAGATGATCGAACACCTCTCATGTGTGCTGCAGCGATAGGACACGAAGGGGTGGTCAAGTTATTGCTGGAACGGGAAGATCTCGACTCCAATCGTCTGGATAAGAATGATGGAATACCCCTCTCGTGGGCTGCTGCTAATGGGCACGAAAGAATGGTCAAGTTATTGCTCGAACGGGGAGATTTCGACCCCAATCACAAGGATAAAGGCGGCCTAACACCTCTCGCGTGGGCTGCTTCCATAGGACACGAAGGAGCGGTCAAGTTATTGCTGGAACAGGAAGATATCGACCCCAATCACCAGGATAAAGATGGTCGAACACCTCTTCTATGGGCTGCAGTCATGGGACACGAAGGAGTGATCAACCTATTGCTATCGCGGGAAGATATCGACCCCAATCACCCGGATAAGGATGATGGAGCACCACTCGCGTGGGCTGCTGCTAATGGACACGAAAGAGTGGTCAAGTCATTGCTGGAACGGGGAGATGTTGACCGCAACCACCAGGGTGGAGATGGTCAAACACCTCTGACGTGGGCTGCAGCCATAGGACACGAAGGAGTGATCAAGTTGTTGCTGGAACAGGAAGATATCGACCCCAATCACCAAGATATAGATGGTCGAACACCTCTCGCGTGGGCTGCATCCCTGGGATACGAAGGAGTGGTCAAGTCATTGCTAGAGCGGGAAGATATCGATTCCAATCGGCCGGATGAGGATAATGGAACACCACTCTGGTGGGCTGCTTGTAAGGGACACGAAGGAGTGGTCAAGTTATTGCTGGAGCAGGAAGATATCGACCCCAATCGACCTGATAAGTATGATCGAACACCACTCTTTTGGGCTGCTTATATGGGGCACGAAGGAGTGGTCAAGTCGTTACTAGAACGGGACAGTGTTCCCAACGGGCCAGGCCGCTGGTAGGCCGGCCTATAGGCCAAGGCAGGCCACTCCGAAACATGGCGTAGGCCGATCTAGGCCGAATTCGATTGGCCTACGAAACCTATCAGGCCTGATAGGCGCCTATAGGCTCGGTAATTAATGTTAAGAACCGATCGCTTTAAGGGTATCCCAACCCTCTCCCTTCTTTCAAGTTTCTCCTCTTTGATATTTTTCTCTCTTTACCTTTGGCCACGGGTATTGCTTTCTTAATTGATCATAAAACGAGTGATACCAACTAACTCAATAAAGTCTTAAAGATTCACCTTCAGAGCCATTAGCACAGTCCTATCCTATCATCATTCCTTCCTATTTACCTTCTGTCGAATTAAATTCAATCCCTAAGCTGGCGAAGCGAAATTGTTGTATTTTTAATGTTGTTTTGTAGACTATTTACAGATAATCCCCCGGTATTAGTGCCTAGTGCGCACGGTTGACCCACCACAACCGCAGCTCTTTTTCTACATTAATTCAATTACCGAATTCACTATCTCTAGTATTTTACCTTTTTGTAGTACCTTTTCTTAATAAAGCGAAATTGTTCCTTTATTTTTAATCTCATTGAGTATTTGGAAAATATTTACAGTGAATAGTTGCTGTTGAAATAGCATGACTGAGCTATGAGTTGGTTTGCCGATGCTATATATAGACCGGGAAAAAGCCTATATGGCCTATAGGCGGGCCCGGCCTGGCCCGGCCCAGGCTTAGCCAGGCCTGCAGGCTCGGGCTAGGCTAGATCACCAGGAATTATGATAGGCCAGACCCGGCTTTACCGAAGCCTGGCCAACCTGGCCCGTTGGGAACACTGGAACGGGAAGATGTCAACCCCAATCGCCTGGACAAGGATTACCGAACACCACTCTGGTGGGCTGCTAGTGAGGGACACGAAACAGTGGTCAAGTTATTGCTAGAACCAGAAGATGCCGACCCTAATCGCCCCGATAAGTACGGTGCCACCGCGCTCTCTTATGCTGCCTCAGGAGGACATGAAAGAATTGTTCAGTTGCTGCGGGCCTGGAAACTTGCTCAAACGCCAGATGCTCATCTTCCCCACTACCCATGATGCAACCAACCACCGTGAAGCACAAGCCCCGGGCGCCCCCGCCCATGCCCCCAAATCTTATAGTATTCCCCCGTGTCCCGCCCTAGCCTTCCTTAGCCTCCGGAAGTATTGTATCTGCCATTGCTTATATTTCCATCCTATCCCCTCTATATGCCCGTCCGATTAAAATAATATTTATTCCTCCCGGCCGCCATTCCCGGAAATGCTACTTATATGTAGGCATATGCCCCCTTAAACTCTCAGATATTTGCTAATGTTTACCAATGAAAACTCACGAATTTCTGTTCACTTTGTTTAGCGTACAACAATTGGGAAACTATTCCATTTTTATATATTACTTTCCTTATCTTGGTTACCATTCCTCTTTAGAGTAGACTCTTTGTTTCAAAATCTCCTCTTTTGCAGCCCCCCTTTATGTATTAATTTCCTCCTTGTTCTCTTTTGCTAGTGATAGATGGATAGATGGATAAATAGATAAACTGCTCATACAGTTCTCTCTACAATGCACGAAGAGCTAGGCTAGGCGTTCCCAGAGCCACAACCAACAAGTCAATCAAGCCAAAAAGATTGTCATTCAGAATGGTATTCCTCGCGGCATCGATCGGCCCTCGAATACCTCTTGCACACCTGAAAAACACCTTCTTTCTATTCTACCGAGCTCATCCAATTTCCTGCCAAAATTCGTGCACTAGGTTAAGCTTTTCCCCATCTTGTAAGTTATCGCTAGCACCCTCAGATTACCAGGATGGCGCCAGCCTTATGAGCAGCAAACACACGCCGCCCTCTCAAGCCCACCACCACACAGTAGACGCGCCGGAAACTTGAATTCCATAGAAGGTTGTAGCCATATCCAAATGCACTATCGCAATTTATAATACTCTGTTCTGTGGCGATATTTCCAAGGGAGTTTGGAAGAATAGAAATCATGAGTAGCCTGCAGGGTTTGGATATACACCTTTGCCACCGATAGAAGCATGGAAAGTAGAAGTCGGGGGGGGTAGTGAGATTATCTCAATATATAGCTCCTTACAAGTGGCGTTTTCTTGGCAGCCGCCGCTAGGACGCCACGTTAGGAGAATAGCAAACGGATCGCTATTTCACTGGCCCCCGACTATCCCTTATCCGATCACTTATACTCGGGTAGGGACAAAAGAATCGGAAAACCATTTTCCTCTGATCCCATACAAATCTCTATAGAGACAAGGGTTTTGTTTTCCGTCCCTACCCAAGAACCCCAATAGGGAGTTTTGGCATAGTGGCCCAGGTGGCAGTTAGGCTTGTTCTGCCCTCAGGGAGGCTTAGCAAATAGTCTATGGGGGTAAGTGGTTTTAGTTGATTCCCTCTTTCAACCACCCAAGCCTAGCCGAAGCTGCCGCCTCACATACCGGTGGGTCCCGCAATCTAGCAGCAAATAACCTTCGTTGAAAGAACAAGTCTGCGCAGTTCGTTCCCTGCTCAAATTCGGGTTTGGGGCTACACTTTTCGGGTATTAACCATTAGCCAGCATAGAATAAATGATGGTCTGCACTAATCATTCAATCATATAATATTCCACACCATAGCGAACGTCCGGCACACCAAGCCACCTGCGAGCTCAGCCAATGTGATCGGCTAAGCCTCAGTCCGGATTTAAATACGGTAGTGGCTAGTAAAAATACTCAGTGCCGAAAAACAAAAGAACCGGGCATCAGTGTATCTGCTCTCGGAGAAGGAAGGGACTACAAATCACCAACTATCACGGATGAAAACCCTACGGTAAAAAGAAGTCACACAATTCACAAACAATTCAAGTCACCTAAGCTAATCCGCAACCTTTCATTCAAGACGAACCGCCAGAAAAGAAAAAATCAAACCGAAAAGAAAGCCCAACCTATCCCGGTTGTCCGACTATCTATTTACAGGCGGTTCTCCTCTTGCTATGCACGTCTCAATTTCTTTCGTCCGTTGACGATCCAAATCCTTTCCCCGTTGACCATTGTGGTGGTGTTCCGCAGTAGTAGAAAGAAACGAGAGAAGTGAAAGATCACTGCCTTACTCGAGTACGGTATGATACAGAGACTCGCCCCATCCCCTGTCCGCCAAGCCTGACCTAACAACCCCCCCTGTTATCAACGTGACCTATGCGGCTCCAACCAAAGACCAGCATCGCCTATTTTCTCTCCTAAGCAAAGAGCCATCATGAGCCATCATTCGTCCTCCGCCAAATCATTCCCAGCTAGCTAAAAATATTCCAACTAAGCAAGGACAAAATTTATCCGCAGCAGTGCTGTCGGAGGTTTTCTGAGCTCCTGGCGTTCTTTTGATTAGTAATGGAAACCTCCAAAACCAAGTAAAGTCTGCCCGCCTGTCACAATTTCGAGGGAAAACGAGATTGATGTATGTACGGTACAGGTAACTGACCTGCACAGCCCAGAATCCAGGTTTGATGAGGCAACAAATTTCGGGGTGATATGATAGTGTTATCCACTGGCGAAGGAGATAATTTATATTCCTATGGCCTGCCGCAGTATGAGAAATTGTCTAAATAATTTCCTCAGACCTGAAAATCCCCATTTTACATTTCCCCCAGGCGCCCAAGATTTTTATCACCGGTAGGCCAGCAAACTCTTTATTGACATCCGACCGTAGAGGAAAACATGATTTTTGGGTAATACAGTAACTTAGAGCTTCCCAGGTAAATACTAAAAGAGGTTTGAACCGTATAACCAGCATTTGTTTCCCAAATTTCTGCTTTTTGGGAATTCATTAAAAGAAAAAAACGCATTGACAAGCCTGTTTCGATATAAGGCTGCTACGGGAACGGTGAATCCCGCGAGCTTCTAAGGAAATCAGTAGTTGCCCTTTGTGTAACCAGTTTGGGGCTCTGTTGGTTGAAAACAGTACTGTCAGCGAAGCCCAAGCCTTCATCTACCCCGCTCTTCCCCAACTTCAAGTAACTGCGTTCAACAAGCTCCAAGTTAATCAACGCCTTCAAAAATGTTCCGATCTTTTAACAATAACGATAACCCCCCCTACAATACTGATAACTCTTTTAATACCACAAACTCTTTCAACAATAACGAGAACTTTTTGAACAATAACGAGAACTCTTTCAACACAACTACCTTTAACTACACCTCCGACGCTAGATCTGAAATACTGACATGGCTATCTCCATTAGAGCCACGGGTGCGCCATCGAGACATTGCATCTCGCCGGGTCGACAGTATAGGAGAATGGCTTCTGGAAACTGAAGAATTTAAACGCTGGCACAATGGCAGTAGGATGGGTGGATCTTATCATCCAACCCTATTTTGCGATGGAAATCCAGGAGTGGGAAAGAGCTACATTGTGTAAGAGCCCATGTAGCTTATCGTTGCGGAGAATGGGAGAAATTATTGCTAATAGGTTGCGATGGCAGTTCTCTAGTTATTGATAAGCTATGCGACGAGGCCGTCGAGGGAGATCCCACCGTTGTGTGCTTTTACTTCGACTTTGCTGCTCGGAATGAGCAGTCGCCGGTAAATATGCTTGGCTCCCTGCTGAGACAGTACGTTAGCGGACGGGAAGGAATTCCTGAAATGATAGCCCGGAATTTTCAAAAGGAAAAAATGTCCATTGGGGGTAGAGGGTTACAAGTTTCGGGAATTGTGAAGATGTTCCAGGCAATCGCAGCTACGAGGCGCACATTTATATGTGTTGATGCACTTGATGAATGTGTGCCGGAGAATCGAATGATGGTTCTAGAGTCGTTAGGCCAGATTATGCGGGGGTCTCCGGATACCCGCGTATTTATTACCGGAAGATCACATGTACGGAGTGAGGTGGAGAGGGAGTTGGGTGGAGCGGCAGCCTTCATACTTATACGAGCTACGGATGATGGGGTGGTTAGGTTTCTTCGCGAGAAACTCAGAAAGGACACAATACCGAATTTGATGAGCAGCACATTAGAGGGAGATATTATGAAAAGCATTCCCGCCATAAGTTCAGAAACGTATGCAGAAAAGAGATCAAGTTTGAACCAACCCCAAATCATTAACTAACATATTTGAACCTAGATTCCTGTTGGCATCTCTCCACATCGAGGCAATCCTCAGAGGCACCACAGCCGCTCGCCGGAGAAAAATACTCAAGTCAATAAAAGATGGGGCAGGATTAGGGGATGCATACGGTGCGACGCTAGAGCGTATCAAGGCCCAGGACGAGGAAAAGGTGAAACTTGCGATGGACTCTCTCACATGGGTCTGTCATTCGGAGCGGCCATTACAGGTGGATGAGTTGTGCCATGCGCTAGCGGTGGAGATCGGAGAAACGGATTTTGACCCGGAAAACGTGCCTTTGATCGGCACATTGCTAGACTGCTGCCAAGGCCTGATCAGAGTCGACGCGGAGGCTTCGGTGGTGCGGTTAATCCACTATACGGTCCAAGAGTACCTTTGCAATCATCCTGGTCTCTTCGGTAAACCACACTCGATACTTGCAGAAACCTGCTTAACCTATCTGAACTCACACTATGTCAAGAGCCTCACACCCGATTCTTTCCCGGTCCATAATACTATCCCATTCCTCAAATATTCTGCGAGATATTGGGGAACACATGCGAATAAGGATCTTTCCGACAATGTGAAGACCCTTGCGCTAAATCTCTTGAACCGGTACGAAAGTCACATATCCGCTGTATCACTTCTGGAGCAGGAACTGTATCCTAGATATAGCGGACTCATCACTCCCTCTCCGCTCTTCTCTGGGCTGCACTGCGCATCGTTCTTTGGGATTGTTGAACTTGTGACAATATTGATAAATACTGAAGGTTACAAGATCAACCAACAAGACTGCACTGATCGTACACCACTGACGTGGGGGGCGACAAATGGGCATGAAGGAGTGGTCAGATTATTGCTGAAACGGGGAGATGTTGACCCCAATCACCAAGATAAAGATGGTCGAACGCCTCTCGCTTTGGCTGCAGTCATGGGGCACGAAGGGGTGGTCAAGTTATTTTTAGAGCGGGAAGATATCGACCCCAACCGCCCGAATAAGGATGGTGGAGCACCGCTCTCGTGGGCTGCTGCTAATGGACACGAAGGAGTGGTCAAGTCATTGCTGGAACGGGGAGATGTTGACCCCAACCACCAGGATAAAGATGGTCAAACACCACTCTCGTGGGCCGCTGCTAAGGGACACGAAAGAGTGGTCAGGTCATTGCTGGAACGGGGAGATGTCGACCCTAATCACCAGGATGAAGATGGTCAAACACCTCTCACGTGGGCTGCAGCCATGGGACACGAAGGAGTAGTTAAGTCATTGCTAAAACAAAGAGATGTTGACCCCAATCACCAAGATAAAGATGGTCGAACGCCTCTCGCTTTGGCTGCAGTCACGGGACACGAAGGAGTGGTCAAGTTATTTTTAGAGCGAGAAGATATCGACCCCAACCGCCCGAATAAGGATGGTGGAGCACCGCTCTCGTGGGCTGCTGCTAATGGACACGAAGGAGTGGTCAAGTCATTGCTGGAACGGAGAGATGTTGACCCCAACCACCAGGATAAAGATGGTCAAACACCACTCTCGTGGGCCGCTGTTAAGGGACACGAAGGAGCAGTCAAGTTACTGCTGGAACGGGAGGGTGTCGATCCCAATCGCCCGGATAAGCTCGGTTTCACCCCGCTCTCTTATGCTGCTGGAGGGGGGTATCGAAGAATCGTGCAGTTGTTGCAAGCCCGGAAATTTATTAAGACCTCAGATGTGCAGCTTCAACACTACCCATGACGTAGCTGCGGTGAAGTAGAAGTACTGGGCGCTCTGCCGAATGCTCTCAAATCTCATTGGATTCCCCCTTTCCAGCCACAGCCTTCCTGAGCCTCCGGAAGTCTTGTATATGCTATTCCTTATATCACCATCCCGCGCGCCCTTTACCTCCGCCTCATTTACCTAATCTCAATCCTCCCCGGCCGCCATCCCTCACAATACTACTTATATGTAGGCATATGCCCCCTGAAACCCTCTGATATTTTCTAATGTTTACCAATCCAGGCCCACGAATTTCTGCTCACTTTGTTTAGCGTTCACCAACTGGGGGACTATTCCGTTTTTTAACTTCCTTGCTTTACCTTCTTGGTTACCATTTCTATGTAGAATAGTGATGGGCACGATCATGCTCGAGCAGAAAATTTAGCCCATGCTCGAGCATAAATCGTGCTCGAGCACACCAAAAATTTATGATCGAGCATGATCGTGCCCATCACTAATGTAGAATATATCTTTTGTTTTAAAATCTCCTCTTCTCAACTCTCCTTATGCATTCATTTCTCCCTTGTTTTCCCTTGCTAGCGATAGATGGATAGATGGATAAATAGACAAACCCCGCATAGATTCCACTTTCGGATGCATGAGCTCAAGCCAGCCTAGGCGTTCCTAGAGCCTCCACGAACAAGAGAATCCACCTCAAAAATTGACATTTATGACTTTAGTATATTTCTTGCGCCATCAGTCAGGGCTCGAAGCGCTCATACACACCCGAAAAACGCCTACCATTCCACCAAGACCATACAATTCCCGCCAGGATCAGCACATTACATTAGTCTTTGACTCATCTAGTAAGTCATCGCTAGCACTATAATTCCTAGTACTACAAAATTAGCGGGAAGGCACAGACCTGACAAACTACAACCATACACCGCTTTCTGAATCCCACCATTGTAGCATAATTCTGCTGGAAACTTGAATTCCGGAGAAAGTTGTGCCCATATCCAAATGCACTATCGCAATCTAGGATGCTCAGTTTTGGGGCGGTATTTCTAAGGGAAGCCGGAAGAATACAAATCATGAACTGCCCACATGGCTTAAATATCGACCTTGGCCGTCCGTAGAAGTATGGAAAGTAACAGTGGGGGGGGATTGTTAGAAAATCATAGAACTTTACAAAGTCTTGTATTCTTAGCCGTGGCTAGGACGGCTAAGATACATAAACTAGTTATTATCCTTTAGCATAAATAACCGAACATTGATCCTCAATGTTCTATCATACAGCGCCACATTCCACACCTCCCGCTCACTACCGAACCCCGGCATTCTCTTACCACAACAGAAGAAAACTATTACTAAGGCAGAAGAATGGTATGATGCTAATTTGGATTATCCATGTATTATATTGTATTCTTAAATATTTTTTAAGTTGTAGTTTTAGTAGTCATTCGTTGTCAAGTCGGGTATTGAGAAGGTGTCCCCCTATTGGATCGCGATGTTCGGTTATTTATGCTAATGGACAATAGTTAGGATATCATGTTAGGAAAACGGCAAACCAATAGTGTACCATGCTACCCATTATCCGATCACTTATACTGGGGTAGGCACGAAGGAAATTGGAAACCCTTTTTCCGCCGATCCCATACAAATCTCTATGGAGACAAAGGTTACGTTTTCCCATTTTTTTCGTCCACCCAAGAACCCTAATACTCGAGTAGAGAGTTTTGGCATAGTTTCCCAGGTGGCAGTTCGGCTTGTTCTGCCCTGAGGGAGGCTTGGAAAATATGGGGAGGTGGTTTCGGTTGATTCGCTCCTTTAAACACCAAGCCTGGCCGAAGCTGCTGCCTCACAGAGGTCCCTCAATCTAGCAGCAAATAACCTTCGTTGGAAGAACAAGTCTGCGCAGTTCTTTCCCTGCTCGAATTCGAATTTTGGGCTACGCTTGTTGGATATTAACCATACTAGCTAGCATAGAACAAATGATGGTCTGCTACGGTACCAAACATCCAATCAAGTATAATACTCCACGCCTTAGCGAGCTCCCGGCATACCAAGCCATCTGCGAGTTTCGCCAATGTGATCGGCTGAACCTCAGTCCGGATTTAAATAGTGGCTAGTAAAGTAAATCTGCTCAGTACTGAAAAACAAAAGAACCGGGTATCAGTGTATCTACTCTCGGTGAATGAAGAGACTACAAATCACCAACTATCACAGATGAAAACCCTACAGTAAAAAGAAGTCACAAAATTCACAAACAATTCAAGTCACCTAAGCTAATCCGCAACCCTTCATTCAAGACGAACCGTCAGAAAAGAAAAAATCCAACCGAAAAGAAAGCCCAACCTATCCCGGTTGTCCGACTATCTATTTACAGGTGGTTCTCCTCTTGCTATGCACGTTTCAATTTCTTTCGTCCGTTGACGATCCAAATCCTTTCCCCGTTGACCATTGTGGTGGTGTTCCGTGGTAGTGGAAAGAAACGAGAGAGAAGTGAATGATCACTGCCTTTCATAGACTCACCCCGCCCTGTCTGCCAAGCCTGAGCTAACACCCCCCCCCCTGTTACCAACGTGACCCATGCGGCTCCAATCAATGACAAGCATCGCCTATTTTCTCTCCTAAGCAAAGAGCCATCATCAGCCATCATTCGTCCTCCGCCAAATCATTCCCAGCTAGCTAAAAATATTTCAATTAAGCAAAGACAAAATCTACCCGCAACAGTACTGTCGAAGGTTTTCTGGGCTCCTGGCATTCTTTTGACCGGTAACGGAAACTTCCGAAGACAAGTAAAGTCTTCCCGCCTGTCACAATTTTTGCGGGAAGCGAGATGGATGTATAGACGGGTAACCGACCTGCACAGCCCAGAATCCATGTTTGAGGAGGCAATAAATTTGGGTGTGATATGATAGTGCTATCCACTGGCGAAGGAGATAGTTTATATCCCTAGGACCTGCAACAGTATGAGAAATTGTCTAAGGAATTTCCTCAGACCTGAAAATCCCCATTTTACATTTCCCCCAGGTCTCTCCATCCACCCAGGGGTCCAAGACTTTTAGGTTAACTAAAGATGACCTGTTTTTCTACCACCTATCGGCAAGCCAGCCAACTCTACCGACATCAGACCGTAGAACAAAACATGATTTTTGGGTAATAATTTATAGCTTCCCAGGTAAATACTGAAAAAGGATTGAACCGAATAACCAGCATTTGTTTCCCGAATTTCTGCTTTTTGGGAATTCATTGGGAGAAAAAAACTCATTGACAAGCCTGTTTCGATATAAGGCTGCTACGCGAACGGTGGATCCCGCGAGTTTCTACTCGAGTAAAGAATCAGTATCATACTTGGCCGTTTGTGTCACCAGTAACCAGTTTGGGGCTCAGTACGAGAGCCTTCATCTACCCCGCTTTCCCCCAACCTCAAGTAACTGCGTTCAACACACTCCAAGTTAATCAACGCCTTCAAAAATGTTCCGATCTTTTAACAATAACGATAGCTCCCCCTACAATGCCGATAACTCTTTTAACACCACAAACTCTTTCAACAATCACGAGAACTTTTTGAACAATAACGAGAACTCTTTCAACACAACTACCTTTAACTACACCTCCGACGCTAGATCTGAAATACTGACATGGCTATCTCCATTAGAGCCACGGGTGCGCCATCGAGACATTGCATCTCGCCGGGTCGACAGTATAGGAGAATGGCTTCTGGAAACTGAAGAATTTAAACGCTGGCACAATGGCAGTAGGATGGGTGGATCTTATCATCCAACCCTATTTTGCGATGGAAATCCAGGAGTGGGAAAGAGCTACATTGTGTAAGAGCCCATGTAGCTTATCGTTGCGGAGAATGGGAGAAATTATTGCTAATAGGTTGCGATGGCAGTTCACTAGTTATTGATAAGCTATGCGACGAGGCCGTCGAGGGAGATCCCACCGTTGTGTGCTTTTACTTCGACTTTGCTGCCAGGAATGAACAGTCACCGGTAAATATGCTTGGCTCCCTGCTGAGACAGTGCGTTAGCGGACGGGAGGGGATTCCAGAAATGATAGCCCGGAATTTTCAGAAGGAAAAAATGTCAATTGGGGGTAGAGGGCTACAGGTTTCGGGAATTGTGAAGATGTTCCAGACAATCGCAACTACGAGGCGCACATTTATATGTGTTGACGCACTTGATGAATGTGTGCCGGATCATCGAATGATGGTTCTTGAATCGTTAGGCCAGATTATGCGGGGGTCTCCGGATACCCGCATATTTATGACCGGAAGATCGCATGTACGGAGTGAGGTGGAGAGGGAGTTGGGTGGAGTGGCAACCTTCATACTTATACGAGCTACGGATGATGGGGTGGTTAGGTTTCTTCGCGAGAAACTCAGGAAGGACACAATACCGAATTTGATGAGCAGCACATTGGAGGGAGATATTATGAAAAGCATTCCCGCCATAAGTTCAGAAACGTATGTAGAAAAAAGATTAAGTTTGAACCAACCTCAAACCATTAACTAACATATTTGAATCTAGATTCTTGCTAGCATCTCTCCACATCGAGGCAATCCTCAGAGGCACCACAGCCGCTCGCCGGAGAAAAATACTCAAGTCAATAAAGGACGGGGTAGGGTTGGG
>Ga0307509_10005341_pt1 | contig 17944 bp, 14 predicted proteins | sample 10_EM_MG_FD_202245 | JGI IMG/M metagenome (GOLD analysis project Ga0307509, IMG submission 202245) | Populus trichocarpa ectomycorrhiza microbial communities from riparian zone in the Pacific Northwest, United States - 10_EM | ecosystem: Host-associated > Plants > Roots > Unclassified | place...
CGAGTTGGATCGCGGTCGGTTCGGGCCCCCAACCCCCTATCGGTAGGGCTTGGGGGTTGGGAGCCGCATCTGGATGTAGTTACAGAAGCGACTTGAGCTCCGCCAGAAGCTGGAGCGCTTCGAGCGGCGTGGTGCGGTTCGGATCGATGGTCGCGAGCTTCGCGAGGAGCGGTGAAGCTGCGGCTGCGGTGGGTAACAGCGAGAGCTGTGCGCCACTTCCCAGCTTCTGCATGCCGTCGGTCTCGAGCTTCTCCATGATGCTGCGCGCACGCCCGATCACGGTCTTCGGCAGGCCGGCGAGCCGGGCGACGTCGATCCCGTAGCTCTTGTTCGCGCCGCCGGGGACGACGCGGCGGAGGAACACGATCTCCTGCTTGTGCTCGCGCACCGCCACCGACACGTTGCGGACCCGCGCGCGGGCCTCGGCGAGTGCGACGAGCTCGTGATAGTGGGTCGCGAACAGCGTCCGCGCGCCGATCGCGTCGTGGAGGTGCTCGGCGACCGCCCACGCGATCGATACGCCGTCGAACGTCGAGGTGCCGCGGCCGACCTCGTCGAGGACGATCAGCGAGCGCCGGGTCGCCTTCGCGAGGATCGTGGCGGTCTCGCGCATCTCGACCATGAACGTCGAGTCGCCGCGCGACAGGTTATCGGCCGCGCCGACGCGCGTGAACACGCGATCGCAGACGCCCACCGTCGCGGCGCGTGCCGGCACGAACGAGCCGATCTGCGCGAGCAGCGCGATCTGCGCGACCTGGCGCATGTAGGTCGACTTGCCGGCCATGTTCGGGCCGGTGATCAGCACGAGCTGCTCGGCATCCGGATCGAGGCGGCAATCGTTCGGGACGAAGCTGCCCTCGGCGAGCATCGCCTCGATCACGGGGTGACGGCCGTCGGTGATCTCGAGGACGGTGCCGGCGTCGACGACCGGCCGGCAGTAGCTGCGCCGCGCCGCAACCTCGGCGAGCGACGCGCAGACGTCGGCGATCGCGAGTGCGGCGCCCGCGGCCGAGATCTCCGCGGCGATCTCGGCGACCGCGCAGACCTCGATCCGGACCAGCTCGGCCTCGCGGATCGCGAGCGTCTCCTCGGCGGCGACGACCTTTTTCTCCAGCTCGGCCAGCTCGGGCGTCACGAACCGCTCGCCGGTCGCGATCGTCTGCTTGCGCGCGTAGTGCGCGGGCACCTTCGCGAGGTGCGACTTGGTGATCTCGATGTAGTAACCGAACACCCGGTTGTAGCGGACCTTCAGGCTCGCGATCCCCGAGTCGCGTTGCTCGCGCTCCTCGATCGCGAGGATCTGCGACTTGCCACCGTCGGCGAGCTCGCGACACTCGTCGACGAGCTTGTCGTACCCGGTGCGGATCGCGCCGCCGTCCTTGAGCATCGGCGGGGGCTCGTCGACGATCGCCTGGCCGAGCCGGGCGGCGAGCTTCGCGAGCGCGGGGTGCTTCGTCGGTGCGAGGGCGAGCAACGGCGGCACGGGGTCGAGCTTCGTCGCACCGCTCGCGACGAGCGCGACGAGCTCCGGCAGCTGGGCGAGCGCGTCGCGCAGCCGGCCGAGATCGCGCGGCGTCGCGATGCCGAGCGTCGCCTTGCCCGCGAGGCGCTCGAGATCCGCGATCCGCGACAGCGCGCGGCGGAGCTGCTCGGTCAGCGCGGGCCGACCGACGAGCCACGCGACCGCATCCTGGCGCCGCCGGATCTGGGGGACATCGATCAGCGGATAGAGGAGCCAGCGCCGGAGCAACCGGCCGCCGGGCGCCGTGACGGTCTGATCGATGACGTCGAGGAGGGAGCCCTGCTTCTTGCGGCCGATCAGGGTCTCGACGAGCTCGAGGTTCGCGATCGCCGCTTCATCCAGGACCACGGCATCCGCGGCGTCATAGCCGCTCAGCGTCGTGACCGGCAGAACACCCGTCGGCTGCGTCGTCCGCGCGTAGGACAGCACCGCCGCGGCCGCGCGCCTGGCTTGCGACGTGAGCTCGGGCGGCGCCACCTCGGCCGGCTCCGCCGCGCGCGAACCGCGACGCGCTGGCTCCGAGCCCGCGTCCGAACCGCTCATCCGCAGCCCCGCGAGGATCGCCGCCGCCTGGTCGTCGCTCGGGATCGCCATCGCGTTCCACGCGGCGCGGTAGCGCGAGCGCAGGCTCTCGAGCGACGCGAGCTGCTTCTGCTCGACGAGGATCTCCCGCGGCGCGACCCGGACCAGCTCGTCGAGGAGCTCGCCGGCGCCGAGCGTCGTCGCGCGCAATTCGCCCGTGGTCGCGTCGAGGTACGCGAGCCCGAAGCTCGTCTTCCCCTCGGGGACGATCGCCGCGAGATAGCGCGGCAGCTTCGGATCGAGCACCTCGTCGTCGAACACGATGCCCGGCGTGATGATCCGCGCGACCTCGCGCTTCACGAGCCCCTTCGCGAGCCGAGGATCCTCGACCTGCTCGACCATCACGACCCGGTGCCCGAGCTCGGTCAGCTTCGCGATGTAGCCGCGGGCCGCGTGATGCGGGACGCCGCACATCGGCACCGCATCCTCCTTGCCCTTGTCCCGCGTGGTCAGCGTGAGATCGAGCAGGCGCGCGCCGAGCACCGCGTCCTCGAAGAACATCTCGTAGAAGTCGCCGAGGCGAAACAACACCAGCGCGTCGGGATGCTTGTCCTTGACGTCGAGGTATTGCCGCATGAGCGGCGTATCTGCGGGACTCCGACCACTCACGGGGGGATGGTGGCGAGCCGTACCACGGCCCTCCGACACTCGCCGGGCGACCAGCAAGACCGCCACGATCGGGACGCAGGCGACGAGCCACAGCGAGTAGCGGAAGTCCGCGGTCGGCGCGAGGAAGAACAGCGCGAGCTCGCCGGCCAGCGCCGATGTGGCGAGGGCGCTACCGGCGCACGAGCGTGGCCGGGGCGAATGCGCCCGCGTCGTCTAGCCGGCGATCCGCGGGATGCCTGGATTCGTGACACCGGCACCGATGTCCGCGCGATCGTCGAACGGCATGCTCGCGCCCTGGCGCCACTGGCGGAGCTCGACGATCGGCTTGCCGCCGGGCCGCGGCTGGACGAGGACGTGGGTGAAGCTCCGCCGCAACCCGGGGCGGAGCGCGGGCAGCCACGTGCCGCAATTGATGTAGAGGCCGCCGCCGTGGATCGGCTGCCAGCGTGGATCGTGGGTGTGACCGAATACGACGACCGGCGCGTCGACGAGCTCGCGCAACCGGCGCGGTACCGCGCGCATCGGCAGCTGCGACGTCACGAGGTGCTTGCCGAGTCGGATCTGGACGATCACGGTCGCGGTGGTCAGGGCGGCGAGCCCGAGCATCGCGACCCAGAACGGTGCGACCAGCCACAGCACGAACGACAGGAGCGCGGTGCCGAAGATCATCCCCCACTTGTCGAGCACGAGCAGGCGGCCGAGCCGGCGCCAGCTCACGGTGAGCGGCGCGCGCGCGAGGCGATCGATCGCTCTCGCGGTGTCGACCTCGAGACCACCGTCGCGCGCAGCCGCCTCGACACGCTCGCGATGGACCCGCCGGCGCGCGGCGCGGCGCCCCGGCGACTTGTGCAGGATGTTCGCCGCGACCAGCGCCCACATGAAGCGCAGGTACGCGACGATCAGCTTCAAGAACGAGCGCCAGCCCTGCCCCGCCGCGTAGCGAAGGAACCCGGCGAAGCTCCACTCCTCGATCCCGTGCGGATCGATCTCGGGAGACGCCATCCCGAGGTAGCGGATCGCCGCGTAGTCGGCGTTGAAGATCAGCTTGCCGTCCTTGGGATCGTTCGGTGCGAGGTTGAACTCGAACGAGCAACCCTCGTCGTAGACGTGGCCGTGCTCGATCCACGCGACCCCGGGGACGTAGACGAACCACGGGACGACGCGCAGCCGGCCGAGCGCGCGATCGTCGGCGCCGTGCGCGCGGAGCTGGCGGTGAAGCTCCGCGACGACCTCGGGCTCGAGGAGCTCGACATCGTGATTGCCGACGATGATGTCGATCTGGTGACCCGCGGCGGCGAACTTGACGAGGCTCTCGAGCAGCGCCTTGTGACCCGCGCAGATCGCGGTGAGCCGGCGGACGCCGGCCTGGGTGCCGCGGCCGATGCCGTGGCGGCGCTCGTCGGCCGTCCTCGCGGGGAGCTCGGGCGAGCCCGGGATCACCACCGACATGAAGTCGAACAGGTCGCCGGCGATCACGAGGCGCCACGGCCGGCCCCCGATCCGGCGCACCGCCTGGTAGCGAAGAAATGCGCAGAACGCCTCGGCCCCGAGTGCGACGGCCTCGCACCGTTCCTCGGCCGCGCCCGGCAAGAGCTCCTCCCCGAAGTGCAGGTCGCTCACGACCAGCAGATTGGACAGCTCGGCCACTCCCTACACCATGCACGATTCTGGAGACCGACGAAACCTAGACGCGCCGCAGCATGCTATTCGGATCGGGCTGTGACCCAGGTCCTGTTCATTCTCCTGCTCGCGGCCTCGCTGGCGTTCTTCGCCCGCACCACGTACCTGTTCGGGCGCGCCGTGTTCGCAGGCGCTGCGGATCCACGACCGCGCCTCGATCAAATCCCGGCGCGCCTCATGGACGTCGGCATCTACTTCTTCGGGCAGAAGAAGGTCGCCGAAGAAGGTCCGCAACACCGGACGAGCAAGCACCACCTGTTCATCTTCTGGGGCTTCTTGATCATCACGATCGCGACGGCCGACACGGTGGTGTCGTCGGCGATCCACGGGCTGTCGCTCGCGCTGTTGCCCGACGTCATCTACAAGCCGCTCTACGTCGTGATCGACGTGTTCAACGTGATCGTGCTCGTGATGGTGATCTGGGCGGTGATCCGGCGGGTGCTCGTGAAGCCGCCGCTCATCCCGATGAACCTCGACGCCGGCCTGATCCTCGGCGGCATCGGCGCGCTGATGGTCACGCACTTCCTGATGCACGGCTACGAGATCGCCGGCGACCTCACGCTCGGTCGCGAGGCGCCGTGGTGGCTGCCGGTGTCGGGCACGATCGCGACGTGGCTGTCGCCGCTGTCGGCGAACGCCGCGCACCACGGGCACGTGATCGGCTACTGGCTCCACGTCCTGATCCTGCTGACGTTCCTCAACTACCTGCCCTACTCGAAGCACATCCACCTGCTCGGCGCGCTGCCGAACATTTTCGCGCGCAACCGTAGCGAGCGCCGGATGGACCTGCCGAAGATCGATCTCGAGGACGAGAAGCAGTGGGGCGTCGGCCAGTACGAGCAGTTCTCGTGGAAGTCGCTGATGGACACCTACGCGTGCACCGAGTGCGCGCGGTGCTCGAACTACTGCCCCGCGTACGGCACCGGGAAGAACCTGTCGCCGATGCAGCTCGTGCACGACATCCGCTACGAGATGCTCGATCGCGTCCAGTTGAAGGACAAGATCGGCGAGCTCGAGCAGAACGTCGCCTCGCTCGAGGCCTACGCGAAGGATCACGCGCCCGACGACGCGGAAGTCCACGACGATCATCCCGCGCCCGATCTCGTGTTCGCGCGCGGCCAGCTCGGCGCGGCGCAGGCCGAGCTCGAGGCGATGCCGAAGATGACCGGCGGCAGGGTCGCCGAGGACACCCTGTGGGCATGCACGACGTGCGGCGCCTGCCAGGAGGTCTGCCCGGTGTTCATCGAGCACCCGCTGAAGATCTTGCAGATGCGCCAGAATCTCGTGCTCGAGCAGGAGAAGACCCCGCCGGAGCTCCAGCGGACGTATCGCAACATCGAGCGCCAGTCGAACCCGTGGGGCATCGGCAACGATCAGCGGATGGACTGGGCGAAGGATCTCGACGTCCCGTTGATCGAGGATCATCCCGACCCGGAGTACATCCTGTGGGTCGGCTGCGCCGGTGCGTTCGACAGCCGGATCATCAAGCAGACCCGCGCGATGATCAAAGTGCTGAACACCGCCGGTGTCGACTACGCGGTGCTCGGGCACTCCGAGGCGTGCACCGGCGATCCGGCGCGCCGCACCGGCAACGAGATGCTGTTCCAGATGCTCGCGGAACAGAATATCGAGACGCTGAAGGCGGCGAACGCGAAGAAGGTCGTGACGAGCTGCCCGCACTGCCTGCACACGCTGCGGCACGACTACCCGCAGTTCGGTGGCAACTTCGAGGTCGTTCACCACACCCAGCTGATCGATCACCTCTACCAGACCGGAAAGCTACGCAGCGATCCGAAGAACTCGCCGGTCGGCTCGGTCACGTATCACGACAGCTGCTACCTCGGCCGGTGGAATCGCGAGTTCGACGCGCCCCGCTCCGTGATCGAGGCGGTCGGCATCCCGAACGTCGTCGAGATGAAGCGCAACAAGCAGCACGGCTTCTGCTGCGGCGCCGGCGGTGGCCGGATGTTCATGGAGGAGCACGAGGGTCAGCGGGTCAACGAGAACCGCACCGACGAGGTCATCGCGGCCCAGGTCGACGCGGTCGCGGTCGCCTGCCCGTTCTGCAACATCATGCTGACCGACGGCATGAAGTCCAAGAACGTCGAGGACAAGATCCAGGTGCTCGACATCGCCGAGCTGGTCGCGCAGAGTATTCCCGACGTTCCGATCAGCAATCTCGTCCGCAAACGCGACCGCTGATCGAGTCTTCGATACAATTTCCGGTGATGAAGTCATGGCTTGGACCGAGCCTCGCGGCGCTGTGTTGCGCCTGCGGCGCCGGAGATGACACCGCTACCGGTGCGCATGCACGCTGCGCGGAAGGTGGCGCTATCAACGATTGCCCCGATGCGGTCGAGACCGCGCAGGACGCTTGCTGGCGCCTGGTCGACTGCGGCGCGATCGCCGTGAACAGCGGCGACATGGACGACAACTTCGACTGGGGCAAGTGCGTCGACCGGATCGAGCAGTCGAACGACGTCGCGCAGCAGCTGATCGTGTCGTGCATCGCGGCGTCGTCGTGCGACGTGCTGCGCACGCCGAATTCGCCGGACAACGCCGATCCGAACCAGATGGCGTGCTTCCACCTCGGGGGCCGCTGATGAAGCGGCTGATCGTCGGCGTGCTCCTCGCGAGCGCGGTCGCCTCGGCGCAACCGGTGGCGGTCCCCGATCTGGTCAAGCTGATCGAGAACCAGCCGAACGACATGGATCGCTCGGTGTGGAAGGAGAAGCGGCGCGACGCCGCGAAGAAGCTCGGCCAGAGCAAGGACAAGAAGGCGGTGCCGGAGCTGATCAAGCTCGCAGAGTCCGAGACGTTCGACATCATCGGCGAGTACGCGATCGAGGGACTCGGCAACCTCGGCGACCAGAGCGCGGTGCCGACGCTGCAGAAGATCGCGGCCGATGAATCGCGCGAGAAGAGCCAGCGCGACCTCGCGAAGAAGAGCCTCGCGAAGCTCGGCGCCAGCGCGGCCACGCCGGTGACGCCGGTGACGCCGGTCAAGCCGCCCGACAAGCCGCCGGAGAAGCCGACGACCGGGCTCGAGACCGCGCCCGAAACGACGGCCACCACGACGACCGCGCCGATCGACAGTGGCAGCGGCTCGCACCTCCTCGATACCGGCACCAAGCCGCCGCCGGTCGCGGATCTGCCCGCCCTGCCCGAGCTGCCCGACGACACGCTCGCCGCGTACGACCGCGTGACGTTCGCAGGTGGCACCGCGAGCTTCGCGTACGACACGGGCCGCAAGCGGATGGACGGGGCCGCGGATCTCGCCGGGCTGTGGCAGCACCGGATCGAGCGTGAAGGCATGGCGTGGGGCGCCGATGCAGGCGCCCATCTCGTGACCGGCCTCATCAACCCCGAGGGACGGGCGCAGACCCGCGGCGCGCAGCTGTCGGTCGACGCGGACGGCGAGGCGCGGTTCTACAGCGGTGCGGTCTACGGCGTCGGCAAGGCCGCCGCGGCGCTCCAGGTCGACTACGTCTCCGACGTCGACGCGACGAACGCGATGGCCGACTTCAAGTCGACGACGTCGCAGGCCGACCTCGACGTCGCGATCGGCGGCGGCTACGGCCGCGTGCTGGACGTCGGCGCCGCGATCCGCGTGCGCCGGCTCGCACGTACGCTCGACGCGGCGCGCGCGCTCGGCAAGCCGATCGATGCGGCGACCTCGAAGAAGCTCCAGCTCACGTGGTGGTCGCTGCGCGGCGAGCGCTCGACCTACCAGGCGCTGGTCGCGACGGTCGCGATCCTGCGCGAGGCCGGCATCCTGCTCGGAGAGCCCGACGCCGGGCTGTCGTACGAGATCCTGAACGTGCTGCGCGACACCCAGCTGTTCGTGCGGCCGAGCGGCTTCGACGTGCAGCTGACCTTCGGCGAGGGATATCTCCGTCGCCCGGACGGCCTCGTCGCGGCGGAGTTCGAGAACGGGCGCGTCGAGCAGCTGCTGGTCAACGCCGGCTACGGCACGCAGGTCGACGACGACAAGCTCGAGCTCGCGGGCACCGCATTCGCGCGCTACCGGCTGTTCGCCGATGACATGGCGCCGGTGCCGTGGGGCGCCGGCGCGACCGCGCACATGACGCGGTTCACGTACGGCGATCACGGCGATCCGCTCGGGATGTTCGATCTGACCGGTACCGTGCTCGTGTCGAGCGACGACCGGATGACCACCGACAAGGGTCTCCGGATCGAGGGCCAGCTCGGCTTCACGATGCTGTTCAACACCGCGTCGGGCCTGCGGCTCGCGGGGTCGGTTGCAGAGGATGGCGGCACCCTGTTCATCGGCGCGAACCTCACCGCGACCTACGGACTTCTCGACGCAGTCTTCGCTAGATAGAAAGTGGTTGGACCACCGAACCAGTCGGTGTAAGGTGGGTACGTGAACGCCACGTTGCTCGCCATCGCAGAGACCGCCATCCCCGCCGGCCGCTACATCCCGGCCGCCGGTGAAGCGACGGTCGCGAAGGTCGAGCACTTCCTCGCGAAGCTACCGTCCGCGGTCCAGACCGGGATCAACGCGCTGATCCGGACGATCGACGCGACGGCGCTGCTCAAGCATCGCAGCTCGTTCGCGAAGCTGTCGTTCGAGAAGCGGCTCGCGTTGCTCGAGAGCTTTCGCACCGGCGATGTCGTGCGTCGCTTGATGCTGCGCGCGCTGGTCTCGCCGATCAAGATCGCGCACTTCGACGACCCCGCGCTCTACAAGCATCTCGGCTGCGTCTACGACTTCGAGCGCGGCAAGCCGGAGAAGCCCGCGTACATGCGCGATCGGGTGCACGCGGAGCTCGGCGGCGACCTGGCGGTCGAGTGCGATGTCGTCGTGGTCGGTACCGGTGCGGGTGGTGCGGTCGTCGGGCGCGAGCTGGCCGAAGCCGGACTCGCGGTGGTGTTCGTCGAGGAGGGCAAGTACTTCGATCGCTCGCACTTCAGCGGCCGGCCGTTCGAGATGCAGCAGAAGCTGTATCGCCGCGGAGGCTCGACGTTCTCGATCGGCAACGTCGGCATTCCGATCCCGCTCGGCCAGACGGTCGGCGGCACCACCACGGTGAACTCCGGCACCTGCTATCGCGCGCCGGATCGCGTCCTCCACCAGTGGCAGCAGGAGCTCGGGCTCGACGAGCTCGGCCCCGACCAGCTCGGCCCCTACTTCGACCGCGTCGAGGGCGTGCTCGGCGTGGCGCGCGGCAAGGCCGAGCTGATGGGCGGCAACGGCAGCGTGATCGCGCGCGGCTGCGACGCGCTCGGGTTCACCCGCCATGGCCCCCTCAAGCGCAACGCGCCCGACTGCGACGGCCAGGGCGTGTGCGTGTTCGGCTGCCCGACCGACGCGAAGCGCTCGACCAACGTCTCGTACGTCCCGCTCGCCTTGAAAGCGGGCGCGGAGCTGTTCACGGGCGCGAAGATGACGCGCGTCCTCGTCGAGAGCGGCGCGGCGGCCGGCGTCGTCGCGACCACCCACGACGGCCACACGCTCACGATCCGCGCGCGCTCCGTCGTGATCGCGTGCGGCTCGATCATGACGCCGCTCGTGCTCGGCCAGCAGGGCCTCGCGAATCGCTCCGGCCAGCTCGGCAAGAACCTGTCGATCCACCCTGCGTGTGGCGCGCTCGCCGAGTTCGACGAGCAGATCCTCGGCTGGAAGGGGATTCCGCAGGGCTACGGGATCGAGGAGCTCCACGAGGAGGGCATCCTCTTCGAAGGCGCGACGCTGCCGCTCGAGATGACCCTCAGCGTGACCCAGATGATCGGCCCCGAGCTCGTCCGGCTCGCCGAGTCGTTCGATCACGTCGCGAGCTTCGGCTTCCTCGTCGAGGACCATTCGCGTGGCTCGGTCGGTGCGTGGATGGGACAGCCCGTGATCCGCTACTGGCTCGACGACAAGGACGTCTCGCACATCAAGCGTGGCCTCGACGTGCTCGCGCAGATCTACTTCGCGGCCGGGGCACGCCGGATCCACATCCCGATCTCCGGGTTCGACATCCTCGAGTCACCCGACGACCTCGCGCAGCTGCGCCGCGCGAAGATCCGCGCGCGCGACCTCGACCTGTCGGCGTATCACCCGCTCGGCACGGCGCGGATGGGGATCGATCCGTCGCACTCGGTCGTCGGGCAGGATCATCAAACCCATGACACGCGGGGGCTCTACATCGTCGATGGGGCGTCGGTGCCTTCTTCGCTCGGTGTGAACCCGCAGGTCACGATCATGGCGATGGCGACGCGAGCGGCGGAAAAGATCGCAAGCGCGCTGGGCTGAGCGAGAGCGCGTACTCCGCTCGTGCGATCGCTCCGCCGCAGCCCGCCGTGAAGAAATGCGCGGAAGGTTGCGCGGTGACGAGGGGGAGAAGCGATCGAGCGGAGGGTTGGCGTAGGGTTGGCGGAATGAAGAATAGCGGGCGGTGCACCAAGTGCGGTCACACCGAGATCCTCCGGATCGAGGGTCAGAGCGGTGCCTATGGGTCGGGGAACAACATCCCGATCGGTTGGACCGTGTTCAGCTCCATCGACGTCACGCGGTTCCTCTGCACCAGCTGCGGGTTCTCGGAGGAGTGGATCGAATCGCCCGAGGACATCGCGAAGCTCGTCGAAAAGTACAAATAGCCCGACGAAAATCTGAGGTTGCGGCGCCTGGTTTCGCAGGTTTACCCGGGCACGCCACATGCTGTGCGCCGGGTCATGTCTCGCTTCGCCTGTGCGTCCCTCGCGCTGCTCTCGCTCGCTGCCTCGAACGCGGTGGCCGGTCCGATCACGGTCGGTGCCGGGCTCGGAGTCACGCAGGACGAGGCCAGCTCGAACCAGGACCCATTCAGCACGCTGTCGCTGTTCGGGCGGATCGCGCTCGGCCGGAGCATCTCGACCGAGCTCGACATCACGAAGGTGAACACCGCGCAGGGCTACTCGGCGCGCGTGATCACGGGGCTGCTCGTGCTCGACCTCGGCTCGAACGTGCACTGGGTGCCCCAGCTGTTCGCGGGTCTCGGCATCGATCGCGCGAGTGTCGGCTACGGCGATTACAGCGGCCACCACTTCGAGGGCGGCGCCGGGCTCGAGTATCGCGCGGACGGCGGCTTCGCGATCGGTGCGCGATTCCATCTGGGTGGCCGATCGATCGATTCGGAGCCGGCGGTGTATCCGCTCGCGTGCTGCACGGATCTCTATGCGCCGAACACGTTGCAGGCGAGCCAGTACCGCAGCTTCGATCTCTACGCTGGTATTCGGTTCTAGCGCCTCGAGGCGCCCGAGGCGCCCGAGGCGCGGTGAGTGCGGCCCCGGTGGGTGTTGCATCTCGCGCTACGTTGCATCTCGCTCCACGTCACGCGGTGCACTCGCGATTCGTCGCTCGAGGTGATCACGAAATCGTCGTCGGCCGATGCAACTAGCGAGATGGACGCGCGCGCAGCGTCGGCACGCCGGGTGCTCTAGGGATGGTCCGTGACCAACCCCAACCTCACGGAGAATGCCATGACGAACTTCGAGACCATCGACCTTCACTCCCTCGCGACCATCACCGGCGGCCAGCAGCAGCAGACGCCTCCGCCGGCGCAGCCGGCGCAGTCGGGACCGAACTTCGCGCCGCAACAGATCCAGTGCAACGGCCTCTTCAACTCGTGCGGCACGCAGACCAGCACCCAGACCAACGGAGGCGTCCACACCGAGATCAAGGTGCCCGTGACCGTCCCCGGGATGCCGGAGTAAGGAGCGCGCCATGACCACCATCGAGCCCTCTCTCCTCCTCAAGGTGATCGGCGGCGCCAGCTGCGACGACCCGCCACCGCAGATCATCCAGTGCAACGGGCTGATCAACTTCTGCGGCAACCAGAGCTCGTCGCAGACGACCATCAACAACCCACCGCGCGCCACGCCAACCGCCACGCCGACCCCGACGCCCACGCCCAACGCTACGCCGACGCCACGCCAGATCGCCGGTACGTAGAGCTCGCTCGTCGCGCACGCAGCCGCGCCACCGGCTACGTGCGCGAGCTCGCACTTCATCCCCGCGCACGGTGGCGCGCTTCATCGTCGCGCCACGGTCGCGCGCTTCATCCCGCGCACGGTGGCGCGCTTCATCGTCGCGCCACGGTCGCGAGCATCATCGTCGCGCCACGGCGGCGAGCGCAACGATCGAGCGCGTCCGACGGCGACCGCGCGAGCACCCAGCGAGCGCGAGCAAGCGTCACGCGCGGGCGCCGGCGCGAATGCACGCGTGCCACGGCGGTGTGTCCCCGTCACGCTCGGAGCCGGCGTGGCGACCCCGAAGCGGTGGAACCGCACGTACTGGCGGTGGCGCGCTTGCGCGCCGTGGGCGATCTAGCAGGCGTGCTCGCGCCGGCGTACGTGCGTGGAGCGCGCGAGCAGCGAGCGGCATGCGCGTTCTCGTCGACGCTACAACGCCAAACGGTCGCGCCACGTGGCGGCGCCACCGGCAACGAAGTGAACCGCGGCAAGCGCGTCGTGCACGCACGCGGCGGTCTCGGTCGGCAAGTCGGTATCGACGACGTTGAGCACGTCGACCGCACCCGCTGCACCGACGGTGATCTCGTAGGTGACGTACGTGCCGGTCAGGCCCGACTTGGCGAGCCGGCGCGTGCACTGGCGGAGGCGCGCGTGGTCGAGGCCGGTCGCGAGCTGGCGCTTGCGCGTCGCGATCGCGTTACCGACCGGGGCGGACGGCACGTCATCGATCGGCAGCGCCTCGAAGTGCGCGGCCTTGGTCGCGGTGACATCGATCCAGCCGGCCTTGCGGAGCTTGCCGTACGCGTCGGCAGCCTCGATCGTGTGGCGGCCCGGTGCGACGCGCATCGCGAACGGCGCGGCGCCGAGCTCGCTGCCGTCGACGCGGACGGCGCGGTGCGGAGCCGCGGCCACGACGTCGAGTGGCGCGGTGCGAGTGGCGAGGTCGGGGGTCCAGCCCGGCGTCGACCACGGCGTGGCGTTCGCGAGCGTGACGAGCTCGTCGGCGGTGAGCGGGACCGCGTGAGCTTCGGTGGTGTGATGGCCCGCGGGTACGAACGCCTTGCGCGCGGTCGCGACCTCGACGGTGTCGACGGCGGGGGCCGAGGTATCGCGAACGGTGACGAGGCCGTGCTGGCACGACACGAGCGTGCCGGTCGCATCGTGCTTGACCGCGAAGCGGGTGCCGCGGACCTCGATCGTGCGGTCGCCCGCGATCACGAGGAAGCGCTGGCCCGGCTTGCGCGGGGCGACCTCGAGGTCGACGGAGCCGTCGACGACGAGCGCGATCGTATTCGCGTCGAACGAGCGGAGCTCGAGCGTCGAGCGCGGGCCGAGAGCGAACGCGCTGGCCTCGCCGAACTGGAGATCGACGCGACCATCGCCGGTCGCGAGCACGGTGCCGACGCCGAGCGGCTTCGCGAACGGATCGGCCGGGCGGACGCCATCGATCATCACGTCACCGGCGAGCCGCGACACGAGCGCGGTGAGCGGCGCTGCCGGAGACTCCGGAGCGTGCGCGATCGGGACGACCACGGGCGCCGAGGCCCCGGGCGCACGCACGACGAAGTAGACCCCGGTCACGCCGGCGGCGAGCGCGGTCGCTGCGAGGACGGGCCACAGCGGACGGCGGCGCACGAGCTTCGGGTGGCTCGCCGTGTCGCGCTTCTCCTTCGAGATCGTCCAGTGGATACGGGCGCGCACGCCGTCCCAGCCGAGCTCCGGCGACGCTTGCTGGCGGATCACCGGGAACGTGTCGGAGACGCGCTGGACGCGGACGCGCGCGCGATCGCAGCGCTTGCACGTCGCGGCGTGCTGCTCCATCTCGGCGATCTCGGCGGAGCCGAGCTCGCCGGCGAGGGCGTCGGCCCAACGATGCGGTGCGACGTGCTTACTCATCCCGCCCCCCTTCCTCTCCACCTTCGGCCGATTCGCCCGTGAGCAGCTTGTAGAACTCGCGGCGCGCGTAGAACAGGCGCGTACGCACCGTGACCGGGTTCGAGTCGACGAGGTAGGCGATCTCTTTCAGATCGAGCCCCTCGATCTCGTGCAGGTAGAGCACGATCCGCTTCTTCGGCGCGAGCTTCTCGAGCACGTCGTAGACCCGCGTCTGATCGCGGCGGCGCTCGAGGCTGCGCTCGGGAGTTTCCGGACGCTCGATCAGGCTCGGATCCGCGTTCGCGGCATCGAGATCGGCGACCCCGACCGCCGCCGGCCGGCGCTTGCGGGTGCGGATCCGACCGAGCGCGACGTTGACGCAGATCCGGTAGAGCCAGGTCGACAACCGGGCGTCGCCGCGGAACCGGTCGAGCCCGCGGAACGCGATCACGAACACCTCCTGGACCAGGTCCTCGAGATCGCTGCGATCGCCGAGCACGCGGTAGAGGTTGCCGGCGACCTGGCGGCGGAACCGGTGATAGAGCTCGTCCTGGGCGGCGCGTTCGTCGGCGCGGCACCGACGGATCAGCTCGGCCTCGTCGACCGGATCCAGTGCGGTCGTCGAGCCGGTTTCGCGCTTCACCCGGGCCAGCATAGTGCGTCCACAGGCTTAGTGCCGGCCGTAACATTCTCGTTCACGCCCCGCGACCGAAAGATCACGTGACCCGGCTTACCTACGTGTCGGTAGGACCTCGAAATCCAGGTCCTTGCCGATCGCGCAGTGGAGGGCGTCCTCCTCGCCGTGCTTCTTGATCACGCACGGCGCCTCGTCCTTCGCGGTCGCCGCCTGGCCCTTCGTCGGCAAGGAGAGCGTGACGTGGTCGGGGTCGTCGAGTCGCCAGGTGCCCTTGAACGGGAGGTCGAAGACCTGACCGTTGCAGCTGCTCTTCACGTTCAGCTTCACCGTGCGATCGCGCTTGAGCGTCATCCGGATCTCGGGGGCATCGCAACTCGTGCCGGTCTGCTCCCACTGACCACCGAACCCCATCACGCGCTCGTAGCCGGTCGCAGCCGGACGATCGAGGCCCACCGCGGCCCGATACTTCGGATCGGAGCGGATCGTCGCGAACACCGCGTCGAACCGCGCCTCGACGAGCCACTCGATCGCATCGACCCGCCGGCTCTTCGCGAGCTCCTCGAGCGATGCGGTCGCTTCGGCGGGCTGCTTCGCCTGTGCGTGAATCTCGGCGATCCGGAATCCGGCCTCGCTGTTGTCGGGGTCGACCACCCGGACCGCCTTCCACGCGGACAGCGCCTTCTTCTTGTCCGCCTTGCGCGCGGCCGCCAGCGCCTTGGTCAGCTCGGGATCTTCTTTCGCGGCGACCGCCGCCGCGCCGGTCGGGCTGGTCGTCGGCGTCGTCGTCGGCGGCGTCACGCCCGGCGGTTGCTCGCGTCCGGTCGTCTTCACGATCACGAACCCGACGACGTCGGTGACCTCCTTGCCGAGCCGGCGCGTCGTGTACGCGACCGCGACCCGATCCTCGTACTGGCTCGCGTAGAGCTCGACGACGCGGCCGATCGGATCGGGCGCCTTCCACACCACGGCCGGCGCGCCGTTCTTCGTGATCGTCAGCGTCGCGCCCGCGGACGTCGCCGCGTACGTCGCCTTCGCGCCGCTCTGGATCGTCCCCGGCTTGATCGTCAGCTTCGCGACGTCGTCGGCCGCGGCCTTGTCGCATTTCGGGGTGCCGGACGCCTGGCCGTTCGCGACCTCGAGCGGCGCGCACAGCCGATCCTGGTTGACCAGGTAGGGCGCGTCGATCGCCGAGAACCCACCGAACGTGTCGGCGGCGGCGCTGCCTCCCAACACGAGCAGAGCAACGAGGACCGATCGCATCGCCATGCAGACGTAATAGCGCGATTTCCATTCAGTCGCAGGGGGATCCGAAATACGCTACGGTGGCGTGATGCGGTCGGTCCTGACGCGAGCAACGGCGGCGATCGATCGCGGCGTGGTGCGCTTCATGGAGCGCCGGATGGCGCCGCGCACGCCGCGGCTCGATCACGGCGATCCGCGCGTCGAGCTGATCGAGCTCGCGCAGTTCTACAATGCCGACACGCACGGCACGCCGAGCCGGTTCTTTCCGGAGCCCGCCCTGCCCGAGGTCGCGATCACGCCCCTCGGCGACGGCCCGCTCGGCACCCAGATCGTCGATCTCACGTACACGACCGACTACCAGCCGTTCCATCCGGCCGCGCGCGAGCTCCACCTCGCCCATCGCGAGAACCAGATCGCGCGCGCGCGCTGGTGGACCTCGGACCGCGGCCGGCCGACGATCGTCCTCATCCACGGCTGGGGCGGCGGCAACCACTGGGTCACGTCGCGCACGTTCGTCGTGCCGTACTGGCTCCGCCACGGCTACGACGTCGTGTCGTTCCAGCTGCCCTATCACGGCGAGCGCGCGCCGAAGGTCGAGGGCATGGTCCAGTCGGGTGCGCTGTTCCCGTCGCCGAACCCGCTGCGCACGAACGAAGCGTTCGGCCACGCGATCTATGACTTGCGCGCGCTATCCCGGTTCTTGCGCCACCGCGGCGCGCAGCACGTCGGCGTGATGGGGATGAGCCTCGGCGGCTACACGACGTCGCTGTGGGCCACGATCGCGGGGCCGGACGACGTCGGCGGCGTCGACTTCGCGGTCGCGATGATCCCCGCGGTGTCGTTCGGGCAGCTCATGTGGCGCCTCGGCGAGGACTCTCCGCAACGGCGCCGCGCGATCAAGGCGGGCATCACCGAGGATCTCCTCGTCGACGCGTTCGCCGTCCACTCGCCCCTCACCCGCACGCCGCGGGTCCCGCGCGACAACCTGTTCGTGATCGCGGGCCGCGGCGATCGGATCACCGGGCCCGAGCAGGCACAGGATCTCGCCGACCACTGGCAGCGCGATGTCCTGTGGTTCGACGGTGGCCACCTCGCACAGGTCGGCCGCGGCGACTCGCTGCGCACGGTCCGCCGCGCGCTCGGCGACCTCGCGATGCCCGGCCGGAACTTTCGAGGATGATCACCAAGCCCTTCAGCGAGGCGCTCGCCTCGGGTCCGCTCCTGATCGACGGTGCGATGGGCTCCTTGCTCTACGAGCGCGGCGTCCTCCACACCCGCAGCTACGACGAGCTCAACCTCGCGCAGCCCGAGCTCGTCCGCCAGATCCATACCGACTACGTCGCGGCCGGCGCGGACGTGATCGAGACCAACACGTTCGGCGCGAACCGGATCGCGCTCGCGCGCCACGGTCTCGTCGATCAGGTCTCCGCGATCAACCGCGCCGCGATCGAGCTCGCGCGCTCCGCCGCCGGGGATCGCGCGTACGTCGCGGGCGCGGTCGGCCCGACCGGCGTGAAGTTCGGGATCGCGACCCAGAACGAGCGCCGGCTCGCCCGGTTCGCCCTCGCCGAGCAGATCGACATCCTCGTCCTCGCCGGCGCCGACGCGATCGTGCTCGAGACGTTCTCGTCGATCCTCGAGATGGAAGAGGCGATCCACGTCAGCCGCGAACGCGGTCCGAAGGTCCCGGTCGTCGCGATGATGATGTTCGATGGCCAGGGCCGCAGCGACGGTGGCCTCGGTCCCGCCGAGGTCGCCGACCGCTTGATCGCCGCCGGCGCCGACGTCGTCGGCGCGAACTGCGGGCTCGGTCCGTCGGAGCTCTACCAGGTCGTCAC
>Ga0307509_10005342_pt1 | contig 17943 bp, 11 predicted proteins | sample 10_EM_MG_FD_202245 | JGI IMG/M metagenome (GOLD analysis project Ga0307509, IMG submission 202245) | Populus trichocarpa ectomycorrhiza microbial communities from riparian zone in the Pacific Northwest, United States - 10_EM | ecosystem: Host-associated > Plants > Roots > Unclassified | place...
GTCATCCCCCGCGGTGGGTTTCGCGGGGGGGGGGGGGGGGGGTTGAATCGTGCTTCCGAAAATGGGATATGATGGAAGGAGAGGGGGGTTCTTTAATATCTTAGTCAGCAAAAAATATCAGGAACATTATGGGAATTTCTACCTTCAATCAACCAAGCTGCATGAGTGCTCACCGATCAGAAGGCGCAGGAAAATAGGAGCGCCAGTGCTAGTTTATCTGCTTCTTCTGCTACATTTCGCCTCCTTTCCCTATCGTTTAACTTGTTTCCTTGCTACCCCCCCAATTGCCTTCAAATATCATTGTTTACCGTTTTGTTAAAAGGGTTCTATCATATAACCCCCCCGGTTTGAAAATGCGCGTTCCTCTCGTAGTCCTCCGATCATTTATGATCCAACCCCCTCCCCCCCCCTTGGTTGCAACAGTGATCCTACCGGCATAGTACCCAGGTTCACCAACGATCAATAAAGTTAAACCCCACTCCATCCCACAGATCCAACATTCAGTCTTCAGACACGGCTCAAGTCATCCACCCATTCCGGGTAACTTATGCTAGATTACCATACCAATTCCTAAGAGGCAGTTTTAAAAAAATAATAAACGAAGATAAATGAACAATACTCGATTATGATACCTGCCAAAAGACTCAGATTGTGAACACGGGGATAAAAATCCATTTTACCCTACCCTACCATACCAGCATACCACACATCCAAACACGTGACGGAAAAACAACCCACAACCACTAAATTCCAAACCCCCCAATAACAAAAAAAAAAAAAGGAGAATCCAATAAAATAACGAGTTAGAAGGTGAAAATATAACCAAATCACCCAAAGACCAAAAAACTACAGCCCCCACTGCCCATTTTCACCCCCGAAATTTCCTACAAATCCACAAACTCTCCGGCCCCGTTGCCGCCAAGACCAGTGCGTTTAGCCGTCCGCCCAGAACATCTTAGCGCCAGCCTCATCCGAATAGGTACTTTCTGAGCCGCCAAGTATGATGCGATATACTCGCCCCTCCGCTCCATCCCTGATAATTAGCCCCCGGTCAAGAAACCATAGATACCCCCCCAGCCCCCTCTCTCCAGCGCTCACCCGACCGTTGTTCTGGATAGGGTATCTAGTATATACAGTACTCTACTCCCGCCCGGATGAGGAGCGCGGGGCGGGGGAGGCGGTGGCTAGATCTCATAGCTATGATAATATTATTATATATATCTACGGAAGGTATCATATACACTGTGCGTCGTCGTGTCAAGTTCGGATGGAATGGGCTCAAGTCTAGAAGGCAAGAAAAAAAAAGTAAAGTTAGATATCCGGGCAAAAGAGGAACCTGAGAGTGGTGGCTGCGATGACTGGTTGGTTGAGAAGGTGGATACAAAACGGGGGGGGGGGTCAAGGTCGAGTCTCTTGTTTCTCGGGTATTAGGTAGGGCGATTTCGAGGAATATAAATCATCGGAAGGAGCAATGGTGGTGGGGTGACCGACTGAAGACTGCTCCTGAAGCACGATCCTGCATCTATCCGTAGTACGGCTCTCTGCATCTACCGGTTGCGATTACACCGGGCTAGCCATAGAACAGGGCATCACAGACTCACAGCACATCACCCACACCCACACCACACAGCACCACACCAAAGTCGAGCACAACATCCAGAAGCGGGTCCAACTCCTTCTATCACGCCCATGCCAATTCATTTATCCTGAATTTATTCAGCCCTGTTTTATTTATATACCGTACCCCACCCTTCCCCTTCCGCAGGCGTAGAGACATTACAATAATAGTGGAAAAGAGGAAAGTACTGTCACATGAGGCAGGTAAGAAGTAAAGCGACAAAACGTAAATACAAATGTCCAAACACCTCCAATGATAATATCCCCCCGTTTTGGAAACAGAAATGCATACGACACCCAAACTATAATGTTAAAAGCATAGGGGAACTACAAAGGCTTTTTTTCTCTTTTCTTCTCAAAAACGGATATCCCACCGCCACCGCCGCGATGACGAACGCGCAAAGGTTTGTCATCTACTTCTCATTCCCATAACCACCGCTATCATCATCATCCGGCTCGCTGCTCTCCGTTTCATCATCCCTCTCTCCACTCACACTCCCGGGACTGTGCCCACCGCCGACGGCTCCATCCCTGCCCGCAATAACACGGGACTTGCGCCTAGGGGCTTCATACGCAAGAGCGGTTTTGACTCTCTTCCGCTTCCCTAAGTTTCCGTTCTGTGCGGCAATAAACTCTTCCTCTTTGGTTGTCTTTGGTTCGGCTTCGGTCAATGAGACGGAGATCGGTGTTTTGTACGTCTTTCCACGGACCCGGGGTCTTCCATGGTCCGTTTCAACGGAAGACCTATTATCGTTGTAAGCTGGGCTTGTAGAGGTCGGTGGCAGGTGATGCTGCACTAGCCGGGTCGGAAATACAGAAAACATAGGGGTAGAGTCGAAGCGCATTACAGCGGGCGCGGAATGCTTCGCACCGCCGGAAGTCTTAGACAAGGCTTGAAAAGCGTTCGAATGATAATTGTGCCCGCGATCGGAAGCTGCGCCCACAGCAGCATCTTCGGCTTCGGAATGTTCGACCGCGCTAAGAGTCGGGGTCTCCGGGTTGGCCGACAAAGACTCACCATGACCAAGAGGGTTAGCTGCGTTTGAAGTAGTCTCAACTTTCAACCCCGATCCACGTCCAGGCCTACCCGGCCCACGGGTTCCCCTCGCCCTTCCACGTGCTCTACCTCTTCCACGAGACCTCGGCCTACCCCTCCCAACACCTTCATAATCTCCAGGATTGCTCTCGGCTGAATCGTAAACCGGAGACTCCGATCGCTGCCCACCGACCCCCCCATTCACAAGCGACATGAATGAGTCGCTTTGCCTAGTGTGCTTGTCGGGATAAAATCTGGTTGGCGAGACCGGTTCGGATTGCGTCATGGCAGGCACCAACGATGATGGGCCCGGGCGGCCGTAGAAATCCCGCTGTGTGGATGCTAGGTTCGATTCCTGCGAGACAATATTAAGGTACTCAGCAAGCCGCGCACCGCGAAACTTTATCTTTAGACAATTCGGTGGCGACCTCACCAAGGTGCCACTAATACTACTAGGTGGTGTTCTGTTAGGGTCTACCTTTGGCTTTTCGCCCACTCTTGGGCGCGCAACATTATCTGCAGAATGCGTTCGTGATAACGCCTGGGCCGTAGCTTGATCTTTGGCAGCAGCAGAGAGAAATAAAGCCGACGGAGCGTTCTTCGGTGGTCTCCCGGGCCTCTTCTTTTGGGGGGTGGCAGAGGCGGGCGGCGGAGCAGAACCAGCTCTGAGTTGTTCTAGTGACTCCCCGCTCTTTTCTTTGTCAGCGGCGGGCTTCCGGCGCCTAGTCGCCTTCGGCTGAATAGTCTGGACTCGCTGATCAATGTGCTCATATCCGGGAAATAGCACCATTTCAAGGGCCTTTTGGCGACTGCGCAATTCCCGCCCTCTAATAGAATACTTGCCAGCTTGCTGTTCATCCGCATTCTGTTTCCCACGCTTGTCAATAGCGGGATCGTAAGAAAACCCATAAAGTTCAGCCTCCTTCTTGTCCTCCCAGACAACTGGATCCTCTAGGTCCAATGGATTGCGGGCAACCCTAGTCTTTCTCTTCTGACGCCCCCTAACGGGTCTGCCAACAGCTGCTCTTTCCCCATCAGGGGTACTTGCCTCCTTACGCTTGATAATCTCATCAATCATCAAATATTCCACCTGCATGTCAGCCAGAGCTTCAACAATTTTCTCCTCCACAAGAAACTTCTCCGGCGGGGTTTTCGAATTTTCCAGATACTCTTGAAATGCAGAGACTGGGGTGACCGGAATAAACAGTATATCCTCAACAGACTTTCCCTCCGGGAGCCGGCCAGCTGTGAGAGCCGACCTCCGAATCTCAATTTCCTTGTCGAGATCTTCTGGTTTGATACTCAGGTAACCAGGTAGCGCCCCAGCCAGCTTGCACCATACCTCACCCGCCCCAGATGTTGTGGGTACTGTCTTCTGGATTACCCCGTCAACTTCCTCCATCATCCTCTCGTCTCCATCAGCTGCGTAACCCTCCTCTTCCCCGTCAAGTTCCTCTCCTGCATAGCCCTCCTCACCTTCATCTCCTTCCTCATCATAATCCCCATACTCATCCTCTTCCTCCATCTCCTCTTCGGAAACCAATGATTCATCCTGAACGTTTTTAGCGCAAAGTTCACGGTGTTTATCCGTGAATTCTTCGAGACTCATTCTGCGGTCGCCAGCGCTCTTTCTCTCAAGGCAGGCCAGGATTTGTTCCACGCTTATAGGGCATGTCGGACAAGGGAATTTTTTAGACGACGCCCGATGCCCGGGGGAGCTCCTATGAAACACTCCAAGTTGGTAACCACTCCCAATCCGCAAAATAATAAAGGATGTCATACCTCCCGCCCCTCGAAGAAATTTCGGAATGACTTCTTTTCCTTCCAATGGTAGATACTAGGTTATTCGGATTGAGCATTTGCAGTAGCACGCTAGCGGCAGCATTAATCTCATCGGTAGTAACAGAATCCTACATAACATTAGTAAAAACACTGCATACGGTACTAAAAGGGAAAACCAACCGGATCTCGGTCTTCCAACTGAACCCTGATTTCAATCCGTTCGCGTGGGCTGGTGATTTTTGTAGGACTACCAATGCCACCGACTACAATTTCCGTATCCCGGCGTTCTTGCTTTGGAGACGGTGGCCCGTCCCGGACGACTAACCTTGTATTACCCTCACGTGACCCGGTGTTATTCTCCTTCACACATTTAGTACCAATCTAAGCCCGTAAAGTAGCAACGTGACATCACCGGCCATTCACCTTAATCGTATTGTCTCCCGTACCCGCATTTCTCCTCTCGCTTACATCCGCACAACTGGGCCCTAAAGATAGTCTGCGCCCGAAAGAAATATTCAAGATGTCCTTCTCGGAGGTCCCACTAGTTTTCGAACACTCAAGCCCTCGCGCCGGAGAAACCTGGCTTCCGGGGGAGGACTCACCGCCTATGCATTGTGCGAGGCGCGAGCCCGGAACCCCGTTGAGCGTAGTAGCGGGTGTCGACACTCCGGCTATTATGGGCGATGCTTGGCCAGAAAGAGTACTCTCAGTTGCATCGTCGCCATTCTTTTGTAACTCAGCAAGCAATTGATTCGACGGAGATTCGGCAATTGCAAGATCGTTGGTTGCAACAGTTAGTAGTGAAGCACCTGACTGAGCAGGTACATCAGGCATATCTTCGTCTTGGGATTCCGGAGCCGCGGTAACACTCTGCTCGGCCTCCACACTAGAATCTCTGCTAACTCGCTCACCCCTTTCACCCTCATTAAACCCTCCCATAGCAGTTCCAAGTAAAAATGCTGCTGCCTCGTCAACCGAAGACGCATCCACAGGTGTATCCGGCCGCCTGCCGGCTCCATGCGTATTTGTTGTGCCATTAAATAATGGTCCGAAGTCCTCTTCAAAGGCTCGATTGACTACCGGAGGGACAGAAGGGGGGGGGGAGGCAGGGGTAGGAATACCTTCGGTCGCAGCGGGTACTGGAGGACAAGGGTGGGGAAAGGCTCCCGACCCCGAACCCGCAGTACTCACCGGAGAACTAACAACATCACACCTTCTCTTCTCTTCCCGCTCCTTCTGTTTCTGACGGAGCTGTCTTTGCTTGTTCGGGCTGATATGAGGATTGCGCGTCTTCTTACGTCGCCTCTTAGCCGAAGCAGCATCGCAGCTTCTACTAGCGGAGGGCGAAGACAGTCTATCCATACCATTGAGCGACGAGGTGTAAGAACCCTGGCCATCTGGCGAAGAATTGGTAGATAAAGGGCCGGGTAGGATAGCCCCTTCATCCTCATCCCTATGTCCATAATCATTATCATCATCTTGGCGATCTTCATCAAGATTCCCTTCATCCTTTTTATCAGCCTCATCAGTTAGAGACTCATCGTCATCGTCTCTGCTAAACAATTAGAAACACGGAATACGATATGTAATTTTTTTTTGCAAGAATAATAAAGATATACACACCGAACATCAAGAATAGGCGGCGGTGTCGCTATACGTTTAGTAGAATTTTCGGAGCTCCTCCAGCGGTCCGGGGGAGCCTCATCTCCGTGGTCTTTATCTTTACCATCATTCTCATCTTTCGCCTGTTTCCCCCGCGTCACCATCGGGCTGACCCCAGTAGTGGGACTTAGAGCCAAGCCCTCGCCTCTTTTTGGGGCGGATCTAGAAGATCTTCGCTGGCCTGTAGACCCCTGCTCGGGGGTCATGGGCAGTGGTTGTTGAGTCTCCAATAGTGAAGGTAATGTCAGACCCTTCCGCGAGCGAGTGGCTCTCGCAATGGCGGCAGGCGGAGGGGAATTAGAAGCTTCGGCCATTGATTTTGTCCTGCGACGTGCCATAACTATGTCGGTTGCAGAGACAAAAAGAAATAGAGCAGCTTTTAGATAAAGGAATACGAATTAGGGTTGAGAAGTGAGCAGTAAACTGAGGTGAAGGATGAAGTTTATGGGGATATTAAGAATGATGGGTTGAGGTTCCACAGCTTGTAAGGATGAGTAGGGAGTTGGAAAGTGAGACAAGCAAGGAAGTGTAACTTTGCAAGTAACGGGGGTGACGGGAGTTCAAAAAAAGGTAGCGATGGCGAAAGGGGAGCAAATAATGTGCAGCAAGTGGGGAGCGAGAAAGGGCAGTTGGGGATGAATAGTCTAACAGATTGGAAGATGAAGAAATAGAAGAGAAATAGCAGTAAAGGGAAGAGAGTACGCAAATCAGTGTTCGGTGTTTGCTCAAGTGCAGCAGCGGAAAGCGACGTAAGTCGACACCGAACAGTAAAAAGACCCGAGAGGGTTAAGCGGAGAAGGAGCACCACTGGAGAAAAAAAAGAGGGATAGAAGTCTCGACTTAAAAATCTGTTCTCAAGTGGGAGGAGCCTTCACAGAATGGGTAGGAAGTAACTCCAAAGACAAGAGAGCGTGAATAGTGTAGAGAACGGAGGAAGGGGAAAAAAGAAAAGATTTAAGAAAAAGAGGCAGCGAGTTAGAGTTGTCGAGCGTTGCTCCAAGAGCAAGTCAATATCTCAAGGGTCAGGCTGCGCCAAACAATCAGCATATTAGTCAACGCGGGAGTAAATATCAAAATAGAGCTCGCTGATGAAGAAGAAAAATGATAACCGTTATCGTTATACCAGTTTCTCCCAACGCTTCTGCCTCCTACCGAAAGGGAGAAATAAAAGAGCTCCGATCTTGAGGAATTCACAAAAGGGAGGCAGCTACTGTACCTTAAACCCAACGAAATCCCCGTAAGGCCACCGAGAACCAGCGACTTCCAATGGTTAGCGCAATCTGCACGCGTACGAGATTCCGGGGAAGCCAGAATAAACGGTCAAGCTACCCAAGAAAAGGAGTGTAAATAGAAATAAAACAAAAACACAATATCACATGGAGCCGGAATTCACAGTTATCATTAAAAGCATTCATCGACCCATTCTGCAGCATAACGCGGCGATGACAGACAAGAAACAAGAACAAAAAACGGGGGGGGTCAGGAGAACGGCGGAAGAAATAAGGTACTCACTCAAAAAAAAGGACCGTAAAGAACTTTGATCTCACAAAAGTTCCCAAGTGAACATAAAAAACAATTATAAGAATAATAAACGACTCATGATATTATCAGTCCGTCGCTGAAGGGAATCAGTGAGTTGCAAAGGGAAAAGAGACACTTTTAGTATGATATCCCTGGGCCGGATCGGTGCTCCCAAGAATGCCAAGACCTTGATCTTCTGCAAAAGAAGCGAATTCCGAACCACGGTTTGGCGCTCGATGGGGGTTAGTTTGAGGAAGAGCGCTGTGGTGGACCGAGTCAGGTATGATACGTTTACTATAAGGAGAAGCCCTTCACCGAAACGATCTTGCTTCGATTGATGAAGGGCAAGAAGAAGAAGAAGAAGAAGAAGAAGAAGAAGAAGAAGCAAAAGATTGAGACGTACCGGTAATACCCCAAGTCTAAGTGCCAGCCAGGCGGATGTGACGGTCAGTAAAAGTTAGTCTTACTCACGGGTTGTCCGATTCGTCTCGTATCCCTCACGGCTGAACCAGGAATTGTCCCATTAAGTTACTTTAAACTAAAACGGCCGGTTGGAGGGATCCTCATGATTTAACACCGCCGGGTAACTCGTACTACCTACAACATCTCCGCCTTCACCTCATCTCCAGGGCTCTCTTTGCGTGATACCTTGCCAGACTCGAGCAAAAGATACGAATTAAAAACCTCACACCGGATGAACATCGAAATGGTACAAGGCAACAAGAAACTCTCCAAGCCCCTAGCCAAGCAGAGCAGCAGGCGGTATGATCCCCCCCCATTCACGGACAAGACAGATCCCACTAACACACCTCCGAAACCAGAACAAATTCCGGGATAACGAAAAGAGGCCACAAAACCATTGCCCCGAAGAAAGCCGTATTGGTGAGAGCCAATAACTTGAAGAAGGTACTCTACCTACGAAGACGAAGGGCGGGCCATGGTATCTAACCGATGGTTATGAATAGAAAGTAACAGCACAATTAACGGCGGGCACCGAGCGCAATCTTGCCGAACGGGCGGGGCATCTGGAAGTTTTAAAAGGTGGCAAGAAGGATAAGAAGGAGAAGGAGAAGGAGAAAGCAGGGGTATGATGCGGCATCTATGACGGAAGGAGGGTGGCATGGATGGAAGCCATTGAATTGCACGAGATGGCCGTTGGAGTTTTGATGAAAAAGTTTTCATTTTGCTCCTCTTCCCCCTTTTCCCCCGCTCTACGGGTTTGATACGTAATACATATTTTTAGAGAGATGGGTATGATATATCGTAGCTTTTATAGAGGCAGATACCTAAATGGTCGGATTTAGATTTGTGTTTCCCTGGTGCCCCGCGAAAAGAAGCGCAGTTCTGATCTAGCAACTCGAGTACTCGAGTAGATGGGAAAGGAGGAAAAAGAAAAAAAAACCGGAAAAAAAACGGGTCCCCGATAAGCTTTCTTGCGCACCAGAGCACCGCCACCCTGCATCTTCGGTAGCTCCCGCAGCAACTGCGAGCCCGCACCCACCGTAACAGAATTTCACAACCCATTGCAGTAATGAGGCTCCCGCCATACCATAGTGAACCCACCCAACCTTGATCATAGGCCAAGAGTGTCCAAATTTCTCGCAGAACTCTCGTATGGTTCCCTGAAAAAAGAAAAACCCGTCACTCGCGTGTGAATCCCATCTATGCAGCGCACACACTCACTCGCCACCAAGCACGACAACACAACACAACACAACACAACTCGAACCTTCCAAACTACACCTCGTCATACTACGCTACTAACTTCACGGAATCCCTGCAACCCTAGATTAAGAACTGCCCGATATAATGCACCCTGCGGCTGCCGTGCAAAATAAAAACACCTCCCTCACAATGACAGCACAAACGTGCCAGTATCAAAGGCAAATGATGTCGTCACATACATACCCTGCACAAGTACGGTATTCCAGGGCGCCGGACCCTTTGCAGCTGGATACATAACTCATCATTCGGGTCCCTGGCTTCGCTAGTGGTGATCTGGGGGAAGGAGCATCGCAACGGAATTCATAAAACTCTCGCTACACCAAAAATACACAGGTACTGTACATCAACATCCCCAAATAGAAGGCCCGCATTCGTGATCCTACGCAGCAAGCCGGGGTAGAACTCCCGATCCGCCCGTGGATTCCATCCCCTAATTCGACCCCCCTCCCATCTTAGATCCTGTACGTCCGGATGGAGTTGGGGGGGTATTCTAGCACCGCCCAGAACCGTCAAAACCAGTCGCCGCGCCCACACAACATACAAACATCCGCCAAATAAACGCGATCACCATCAAAACGATTCCGGGATGCAGAGAGAACTTTTACGTATCACCACCGCGCCTCGGCGTCTACCATACGCTTGTGTGCTTGTACGATAATAGCTTAGGTTCGGAATTCCAAAACAGTGTCACGTTCCTGAATCCGTAGTTTATGATCTTATCTGTTCCACCAATGATGATGAACAGATGGGTGGGGCGAGTCGGGCTAGAATTTTTCGCACCCTTTCCAGTCGGGTTTCAACAGGTTTTCGCTCTGGTAGTGGCGGGGGTGGTAGGGCGATGGTAGCCGTCGGGGCGTGTTTCGCTATGGTGATAGTCGGGCACGTAAGCACTCAGACAACCATGAGAGGGGTAAAAAAAGACCGACCGACGGGAAAAAACAGCATACTGCACTTACTTCCAGGCCATCCGGGACGACATCCAGGTTTGGTGCCATTCCACAAACCGGGTACCTGTGGTCTCATACGAGGCTCGGATTAAGCCCGCACCATTAAAAGGCGAGCGCTGGAGCTAGGTGCTTTGACCCTCTGCTTGATTGCACCGCCCTGTGTATAACTCAGTCGCCTGTTCAGAGGAGGGTGGATGAATCAATGACGACGGAGGAGGGGTTTGGCTGCATCCTCTGCGCGTGAGGGGTTTCGGTGCTATAATGGAGAATTAAAGAGATGTCAAGATATCCCCACTCCAGAATAATGAATGATGGATGATGGACAATGCCCATTCGTTGATTTGATTGACAATAACGTTGTGTTGCGTATGAACATCGGTTTGTATTTAGGGACGGGTATTGGAGATATGGAGATGGACAAAAAGGGGGAATTATGAAGGTCGGTATGCGGGCCGAACCCCACACCACAGATCCACCAGCACAGAGAACGGCGATGGAACCCCACCCCCCCCCCCAGAGACTCCACCAATGCAGTGCCCCCGCCCACTCAAAGAACCCCCGTTAAATGACAGAGAGCCCTCCCCGCGCTCTCTTTCGCTACCCACGGCGGAGGGTTGGTTCACACTCAAACTTAGCCTCGCCATCTAAAAAGTATTCGGACGATTTGTGCCAAGATAGGTACTAATAAGTGCGAAGCGTCCGGAGACTTCTTAACTAGCCAATCAGATAGCCTAACAGTGAGCTGAGTCCCTCGAACACAGCAACCCATCTACGGGGGTACAGGGCATAAGTTTTGTAGGTTACACAGAAGGTGAGGGCAGAAAACCTCGCTTGTGGAACCTGCAAAACATATGCCCTGTATCTTCGTATATCATGACACCAAAACCAAACAAGATAAACAACGACGGAAATCTGATGCGGTACCCGCCAAAACAACAGCGGACGAACGAAATGTCTCCATCCGACCTATGGATTCGATCGATGAAGTCCAAATTTACACAAGCACAACTTTATGGAGGCTAGCCGTTGTCATAGCCTTAAGTTATTTAACTAAAGTCTTCCCCGCCTTGCGCGTGATCATTAGAGGGTTAGCTAGAACAGCTCCGCAATGAAGTGAGATATATTCACCACTGCTAGCTCAAGAATTGTATTACCGGGAATCTTGCGCATAATCAACTTGGTGTGTGGTACCGGTAGTCGGGCAATAACTGAGGTGACAAAGACTGATTCTTCATCCGGAGGTGTTTACTTGAAGGCCAGAGACGTTACAAACAAACTTCCCTGTACTACACCTGGGAGGAGGAGCTGGGGGGTTTCAACTTCCTGGTCGACGAACATTTTTATCAACCGGCATTTACCCCCCGGTACCGGTAATTGTTTGTGGGAAGAAGAAAGAAACAAAAATATCAATGCTGCCACCTCCGCGATGCGTTTATTGCACCCACCTCTGATATAAACATGAGCTCACCCCCCCCCCCCCCCACAACGATCATCACTAGTCCTATACAATACCCTATTCCTCGTAGACTTAATCTGACGGTAACGAACCGTGAACTTCAAGGAACCCAAAATACGAGGATAGACAGGAGGTCGAAAAGAAAAGATAGAGGAGGGAATGGTATGATACGCTGCGCGCTCAAATACAACAGGGGTACCGGTGCTGGGTATAGTACTCCAGTGCTCCAAGTCGTTGAAATACCCCTTCCAGGATAAGTATAAGAAAATCATTGCAGGCCAAATTCTCAATCGCGGCGATGAAGGGAAAGAGATATATGAAAATACACTTGCTATTTAGGGAGGATGGTCACAACTCTCTAGCGCAGTTCCCTCATATGATATTCTAGTATACACAGTCAGCTTTTTAACAACAAGGTTCAGGCACAGCAGATTCGGAGTTCAGATACGGATTGACGCAAGTTGATTGTATCTAGCAGAACAGATATAAAAGAATACGATTCAGACAAAAGACTTATCAAAGGAATGGAGAATCGGAAAGTGATCAAACGGAAGTGAAGAATAAGATAAGATGAACAAAGACAGAAACGAATTGTAATGAACTGATGATGAACAAATCAAGGGAAAAACAAGCTTCCTTATATCCTATCCTTCCTCCGTAACATGCTACCAGCGCATCCACAATCTTGCTCCTCGGCTCCCACTCAGTAGTTGCGATATCCTCTCTCCCGAACCAGATCCGGGGTTTGATCAGAATTTCCCGAGGGTATCGAAAATGTGGCCAGTCATAGGTTGTGTATGAAGCCGAGGGTACAGGTGATGTTCGGTTATCGTGAGTGTTCCTGTTTCAGTGCGGTGTGATTGGAGTTTGATCCTGTTGCGTCGAGTATGCAGGATCAATGTCGGAGATCGGCTGAAGCTAATGATACTGTAGTGGAACAGTCCTCGAGCAACGGTGTGTAACAGATGATAGTAGTAGCGTTTCTTATCCAGCGCGCATGAGAATATATGCACATGATGAGCAGCATAATTTCCAACACCAGCGATACCGCCCGTATATGGATCTCCGAATCTCTTCACGGTATAGCAACCCCCCCCCCATCGTTCCGGATCACCCATTGTGCCGGCCGGGTTCTTAGAAGTACTTGTCCCAGGCCATAAGTACCCGAAAACAGGGATTAAAGAAATATATGGCAAAACATCCGTGCATGTCTGTGCCCCCATACAAATAATCCCCCTTCATTTTCGGGTACTTATGGCCTGGGACAAGTACATGCTGTAGATACCTCACCCCCTCTCATTGGCTGGGAGGGGAAAAAAGGAAGTTGCCCGCAGGTAATAAAGCGCCTCGTCCACGCAAGAGAAGGCGTCGAGAAAAAGGATGAAGGAAGAGCTTGTCTCTGTTTCTATTCCGCCGCCTTCTGTTCGAACGAGCTTTATGTAAGCACACTCATACCCCCCCTATAACCCATACCGGTAAAATACTGTACCACAAGAATGGGAAGTGGGGGATATGTGTATCATACTTGGTCATCCAAAAAATATCTGGATGCCTTAGCGCTAAGATGTGCATATTTACACCTGAATAAGCGAATCAGAACGCCAAGTCGTCCGGATACTTTTTGAACGTGTAAGTACGGTGGCGGATGAAAAACTACAGGTAGCAAGGCTGAACTACGGACGCGTTACTGCGTTACGTGTTGCCGCGACCGGCCATCCACAGCTCTATCGAAGCTCCAACAATGAGATTAGACGCAGTCTCTTTTTATTTTATTTTGGTGCTTTACTTTACTCTACTCTGTATGCTTAGGTGGGGGCAGTACCTTACCGGTACTTACTGTAGACTACACTTCACGGACCTGGTCTTTGATATGATACTATACTATCTTGATTCTGGAATGTTATGGGTGCTAAAAATGCCCTGTAGGAAGTGAGCGGGGGTTAGGGTTTTCTACTATATTATCACCGATTTGGTATGACACTATGGTAGGCAAATGGCTTTGAAACTTGCATGTCAAAATAACCCGGACCTACTGTAATCGGATGGGCATGACATCCACCCACCAAGTCGGGATTGTATATTATGATATACAAACATCGAACTGGTATAATATAGGAAGGCTAAGATCTAGCTAGCCCTAGGTAGGCACTCGGAATTTTATTTATTTTTCTAGAGTATTTACTGGAATACCGGCAATTGAAACTAGTTAGGAGGTTAAGGTCGCAATTGCTGGTAAGGTCCGACACCTCTTTGCTCTTTTTTGTCTCAAGCTGGAGCTTAGGTGGTCGGCTTCGGCAGTGCTTGCGCCCCCCCCCCCCTATCCCAATGAGGGAATTTTAGACGTCTTAGCGCGATGCTCAATTATTCCGGTAAATACGGTATCATAGAAGGAAATATTTGGGGATCCAACTATGATACCTTATTATAATGTGCGCTTGGGGGTTTTAGGGAGAGTGCGAAATAGGCCCCCCGTATAGGTATTCGCGCATAGGATACTAAGTAAAAGTGCCCGCTATTGCAGCGCAGGGGTGAAATTGGTCTCATGTTAAGAGGTCACAAGAGAGTGTGGAGGAATACACGAGCTCTTTTGAGCAGACGGTAACTTTAGCCTTTAGGGGTAGGAATTTTCACAAAGTATCACTGTACTGTGGGCGTCGTTTTCGATCTCGCCATTTATTTAAAGGAAACAACTAACTTAGAAGGATTACTGTGTGAAAAATCTTGGACTGGTAGCTCATTCTGACCTTCTTGATGGGAAAAGGAGGTTCAGGAAATTAGGAGGTACTTGGTTGATTGGTAGGCTTATCATGGAGCGGACCTCCTGTTAAGCAACCAATAGTAATTTGTTGTGGCTACTATCCATTCTCTTTCAATCCTGTCCTGATTGCCAGGTGCTCTATGCTGCATCCCGCCCTGACTTGTATGTGGCGGGAGTAGTTAGTGTGTGGTAGGCATAAGGGATACCAGTAGTCTACGGAAGGAAGGGATGACGATCACTTGGTGGCGTTGGGAAAAATCACCGCAAGAGATTGGCCCCTAATTGCGAATACGGATGGGGCTTTTTCGAGCTTGATGATATCCTAGTATACATGTTTACCGGTAATGGAAGATGGTGGGCAAGGCTGTCCGGAAAAACACAAGCCGGGTATTAAGTCGGGGGGTGGGGGTTGGGGGACGTGATATGGGTAAAGTCTAACTAACTAGAACCTTAAGGAAAGGAAAAGAAGTAGCTAAATAGAAAATAGCGGGCTGAAAAAGGAAAGAATGCGCTCCACCAGAGCCTATTGAAATATAAATCGGCAGGGGCCTTGCCTTCACGAATGCTAAATTGGGAAAGTACTTATGGAACAGGAATATGTGTGGGAATGAGGGAGACATGACATAAATGAGAAAAGCCAAAGGAAAGAGGCGATGATGAAATACAGGTCGACTAAGAACGATAGGGTTGAAGGGGTGTTGTTAGGATGGGAATTACCGCCCGTTCGGGGGTGCGGGAATTTGTGGGGCTACATGGAAGGTGGTTGAGGCAGCATGGGCGGTTCAGTTGGCGCGAGGTCACGAACTGTGGAGTTAGGGGGAGGTTCCTTGGGACCAAATAGCCCTTCCCACTAGCGGGGGCAACTGATGGGAGCGCAGATGGGCCGTTAAGGTCTGTGATGTCCGAATTGGGATTACGACATCTAGGTTGCATCTCCACCACACACTCCTCTGAATGCGGGGTGGGCAGTGGAAGGGGCGCCCGGTCAATGTGATTGGCTCTACCTAAATTGACATGGTCCTGTATTGCTAGGATCCTCCCAACCGCAGCACGCGCTTTGGGCAGCTAGTGGTGGCGCGGTTGAGTAGAGGAAGGTTGTCCTTTAGAGGCCGCGGATAAAGGCCGGTGGGCGGATCAGTGACCGGCGGGGCACATATCTCTCAGCATTCCTGCGCCGGGCTAGTGAGAGTAGCGATTGGCCATAGTCGGTGTTGGCCTGGCCGGAATTGATCTCGTCGCATTCCAAAAGGATCTTTACAACCCCCTCGTTCCCCTGCACTGCCGCCCACAAGATTGGAGTTCGGCGATAGAAGGTGTCTGCCAGGTCGGGATTGACGTCCTTCCGTTCCAAAAGTATCTTTACAACCCTCTCGTGCCCATTCTTCGCCGCCCATGAGAGTGCCGTTTGGCCATAGACAGTGTCTGCCTGGTCGGGATTGACATCCTTCCATTCCAAAAGCATCTTTACAACCCTCTCGTGCCCGCTCTCGGCCGCCAACGAGAGTGCCGTTCGGCCATATTCAGTGTCTGCCAAGTCGGGATTCACGTCCTCTCGTTCCAAAAGAATTTTTACTACCCCCACATGCCCGTTCTCCGCCGCCCACGAGATTGGCGTTCGGCCATATTCAGTGTCCGCCAAGTCGGGATTCACGTCCTCTCGCTCTAAAAGCATCTTTACAACTCCCACATGCCCGTTGGCCGCCGCCCGCGAGAGTGGCGTTTGACCACCGCCGGTGTCTGCCTGGCTGGGATTGACGTCCTTTCGTTCCAAAAGCATCTTTACTAGCCCCTCATGTCCTTTCTCCGCTGCCCACGAGAGTGGCATTCGGCCATCGAGAGCGCCTGCCGGATTGACGCCCTCTCGTTCCAAAAGCATCTTTACAACCTCTTCGTGCCCGTTTCTAGCCCCCCATGTGAGAGCAGTATTCCCGACGCAATCGTATGCATTAACATCCGATTCCTTCATCTCCAATAAAGTGGCAAGTATCTCTGCCATCCCGAGAAATGCTGCTCCGTGGAGTCCTGTAAATCCCGTAGGTCGTGGCATCGGGTAGTAGAAGAGGTTCCAGAGCTCACACTTATTATAGTGCAACAAGAGTAATCGAGAAGATATATGCTCATCGAATGTGTTCAGAAGCCTCAGTGCAAGTATTTTGACATCTTCCGTTATCCCCATTCTCGCGTGCTTTCCCCAGTACAAGGAAGCATATTTTATCAGAGCAGCAGTTTGGGGGGGCGGGTAAGTACTCCACGAACGATCCCTGACCCATCCAAAATTGAGGTATGTCAAGCAAACCTCGGCAATTGTTGAGTGGGGGCTGGGAAATAGGGTCGAGTTACTTAGGAGATGCTCTTGCAGCGTGAAGTGCACTAGTCGGACTGTGGACGAAGAGGCTTCGACATTGACGAGACCCAGGCAAGATGATATGAGTGTCCGTAACACAGGGATGTTATTCGGATCCAGATCTCGAGATCCCATCTCCACCGCCAGGGCATGACAGAGCTCGTCGGCCCGCAATGGCCGCTCCGAATATAACACCCACTTTAGCACTTTCAATCCGAGTACTGATTTATTTCCCTTCTGTCCCTTTAGTCGGGCTAGGGTTGCCGTATAGGCATCGCTCAGTCCATTGCCTCGCGCCATCTCCTCAAGTTTCTTTCTTCTCAGAAAAATTGTCACTTCTCCGAGAATAGCATCAATGTTTATCGAAACAAGAAGGAATCTGCACATAATTTTCTGTAAGTACGTGTTATTGATGGGATGGAAAGGCCAAATGCGTATACGCACACATCAGACATCTTATCCAGAATAACCTTCACGATATCCGCCCGTAAATCATTGTCCATCGCCTCTGGATCGTCATCCCTGTCTAACTTCATCTGCAAGTAATTCATGATATCATCCGTATTAGGACTGACGGGTATCACGACGGCCTTGGTGAAATATCTCCGAATGGTTCCCTCGACATGGGGTCTCCCGGTGAGGAATATTCTCGTTCTTGGCGACCCCCGAACAATATCTCCCAGTGACTCAAGAAGCTCAAGAAGATGCTTCGGTAGGCATTCATCGAGCGCATCGATACAGATGAAGACTTGGGGTAATGAAGCAATAATCGTCTTTAACATTCCCAGCATATCGGCAAGCAGTAACCCTCTGCCACCAAACTCCTTTTTCGCCTTTTGAAATGCCTCGCGTACATCCTTCGGAATATCCCCCCTACTTACTAGTTGCTTTAGAATGGCTCCAATCATGCTTGTGATAGAGACTTTGCGGTGGACACATCCAGAGTCTTTTGGCACGTCTCGGCATGTATACGCCAAGCATTCTATCATCCAGACCTTGATTTGACTCTGCGACAGGAGCAAATTCAGCGAATTTGACCTCAACAACTTTGACCTATCCCAATACCACCAATACCACTTCGTTTTAAAAGAATTC